>Ga0193726_1000510_pt1 | contig 40144 bp, 40 predicted proteins | sample H2c1metaG_FD_144928 | JGI IMG/M metagenome (GOLD analysis project Ga0193726, IMG submission 144928) | Soil microbial communities from a riparian zone of the East river system, Colorado, United States - H2c1 | ecosystem: Environmental > Terrestrial > Soil > Riparian zone | place: USA: East River... | reverse complement strand
GAGCGGGACTCGGCTTCCTGTATTCCGTCAGCACCATATCCGGCCCGCCCCTGGCGGTGCTGTTCAACAATCAGGGGCTGGTAAAACAGGAATTTCGGGCTGGCCTCAGTCTGATTCGGGTCGCCGAATCCACTCTCACCGCCATCGCCTATTACCATCTGGGCCTGTTCGCGATCGACAGTCTCGAAGTCATGTCCACGATTGTTCCGAGCGTTCTCATAGGCATTCCTCTGGGCGCCTATCTCATCCGGCGCCTCGACGCGGAAACGTTCCGCCGCGTGTGCATGAGTTTCGACGTTTGGATCGTCGGTTTCGGTCTTTCCCGGGTCCTGATTGATTTGAAACTGGCGCACGGCGGTTTGGCGTATGGCCCGATGGCCGTTGCGATCCTGCTCGATGCCTGGCTGTTGTATATCTTCTTCAGCAGAAGGGGCGCGGCGAAAGCGACCCTCGCCCACGCCTGAATCGGTCATGTATAACTACGACGAAATCGACCAGAAGCTCGTTGACGAGCGCGTCGCGCAGTTCCGCGACCAGACGAAACGTTTTCTCGCCGGCAAGCTCTCCGAAGACGAATTCCGCGCGCTGCGCCTGCGGAACGGCCTCTATATCCAGCGTTACGCGCCGATGCTGCGCATCGCGATTCCCTACGGCCTCCTGTCGACGAGGCAGTTGCGAAAGCTCGCGCATATCACCCGCAGGTACGACCGCGGCTACGGCCACTTCAGCACGCGTCAGAACCTGCAGTTGAACTGGCCCAAGCTCGAGCGCGTGCCCGACATCCTTGCGGAACTGGCGACGGTGGAGATGCACGCGATCCAGACTTCCGGCAATTCCTTCCGCAATATCACCACCGATCATTTCGCCGGTGTCGCGCGGGACGAGATCGTCGATTCCTTCGTCTGGTGCGAAGTCATCCGCCAATGGTCCACCTTCCATCCCGAGTTCTCTTATCTGCCGCGCAAGTTCAAGTTCGCGATGAACGGATCCAAGGCCGACCGCGCCGCGGTCGCGGTACACGACATCGGCTTGCACGCCGTGCGCGATGCGAACGGTGAAGTCGGCTTCAAGGTGCTGGTGGGCGGCGGACTCGGCAGGACACCGGTGATCGGATTCGTCATCCGCGAATTTCTGCCCTGGCAGCATTTGCTCACGTATAGCGAGGCCATCCTGCGGGTCTACAACCGCTACGGGCGGCGCGACAACATCCACAAGGCGCGCATCAAGATCCTGGTGAAGGAGCGCGGCCCCGATAAATTCCGCGAGGAAGTCGATGCCGAGTGGGCGCACCTGAAGGATGGCCCTTCGACGCTCGTTCCCGAGGAAATCGCCCGCATCGAAAAGCGGTTTACGCGCCCGAGCTACCTGCAACTGCCGGCGACCGATGCCGGACTCGATACCACGCTCGCCACGGACCGTGCCTTCGCGAACTGGCACAAGCGCAACGTCCATCCGCACAAGAAAGCGGGTTACGCCGCGGTGACGCTTTCGCTCAAGCAGACTGGAATACCGCCGGGGGACGTTACCGCCGAGCAGATGGAAAAAATTGCCGACCTCGCCGACCGCTATTCGTTCGGCGAGCTGCGCGTGTCGCACGAGCAGAACCTGATCTTTGCCGACGTGCAACTCTCTGACCTGCGCTCGCTGTGGCACGAAGTCAGGGCGCTGGGATTCGCCACGCCCAATGTCGGCTTGCTCACCAACATCATTTGCTGCCCGGGCGGCGACTTCTGTTCGCTCGCTAACGCCAAGTCGATCCCGGTCGCCGAGGCCATTCAGCAGCGTTTCGACGATCTCGACTACCTGCACGACATCGGCGAGATCGATGTGAACATTTCCGGTTGCATGAACGCCTGCGGCCACCATCACGTCGGTCACATCGGGATTCTCGGCGTCGACAAGAACGGCGAGGAGTGGTACCAGATCGAGGTCGGCGGCAACCAGGGCGAGGTACGGCCCGGCGTCGGCGCCTCCCTCGGCAAGGTGATCGGGCCGTCGTTCGCGCGCGCCGAGATCCCCGACGTGATCGAAAAACTCATCGAATGCTATCTCGCGCGCCGCGACAGCGACGCCGAGCGCTTCATCGACGTGGTGCATCGCATCGGCGCCGAACCTTTCAAGGAATCCGTATATGGCAACGCTGATCAAAGAGCGGCGCATCGTCGCGGACAGCTGGCATCTGCTTGAGCGCGGCGCCAAGGGCGAATTGCCCGAGGTCCCCACGCGCGGCGATGTCATCGTCCCGCTCGCCCTGTGGCTGGCGCGCCGCGAAGATTTTCTCGCCCCCCCCGGCAAGCTCGGCGTGTGGCTCGACGCCAACGAAGGGCCGGAAGCGCTCGCCAGCGACGTGGCGCGTTTTCCGCTCATCGCGGTGAACTTCCCCAAGTTCGGCGACGGCCGCGGCTACTCGATTGCGCGCCTTTTGCGCGAGCGCCATGGCTTCAGGGGCGAGCTGCGCGCGATCGGCGATGTCCTGCACGATCACCTCTTTTTCATGGCCCAGTGCGGCTTCGACGCCTTTGCGCTGCGCGAAGACCAGGACGCGCAGGAAGCGCTCTCCTCCGGATTCGATGCCTTCAGCGACAGCTACCAGACTTCCGTGCTGCGGCCCGTGCCGCTTTTCCGCCGCCGCCTCGCCGCGGGCAAGTCATGACCGAAGCGCTGAAGCACAAGATCGCCGAGCTCGAGCGCGTGCTGGTGCGCGTTGCGCTCGAGCACATGCCGGCTGCGCTCGCATCCAGCCTGTCTGCCGAAGACATGGTCATTACCGATGCGATACTGCGGCACAAGCTCGAAATCGAAATCTTCACCCTTGATACGGAGCGACTCCACGCCGACACGCTCAAGGTGATCGATGCGATCCGCAATCGCTACGGCTACGATGTGAAGGTATTCCGGCCGGATCCCCGCGCAGTCGCCGAATACGTTTCGGACTTCGGCCGCGATGCGTTCTACGAAAGCCAGGAGTTGCGCAAGCGCTGCTGTCACATTCGCAAGGTCGAGCCGCTCAATCGCGCGCTCGAAGGCAAGGAAGCCTGGGTCACCGGCCAGCGCCGCGAGCAGGCCGCTACGCGTGGCGACCTGAAGCTCCAGGAATTCGACGCTGCGCGGGGCATCGTGAAATTCAATCCGCTCGCCGACTGGAGCGAGGCAGAGGTGTGGGAATACATCCGCGCCTTCGAGGTGCCCTACAACGCGCTCCACGACCAGGGCTACCGCTCGATCGGCTGCGCGCCCTGCACCCGGCCCACCGTCGCGGGCGAAGACGTGCGCGCCGGACGCTGGTGGTGGGAGATTAAGGAAGCGCGCGAGTGCGGACTACACGTCGCGCCGGACGGACGTCTCGTACGCGCAACCGCCGAGAGCGAAGCATGAGCGCCGTCCTGCAAAAGCCGCGCACCGGGCGTGGCGCATTGCCACTCCGCAGCCATCTCGACTGGCTCGAGTCTGAGGCGATTTTCATCCTGCGCGAGGTCGCGGGGGAATGCGCGAATCCGGTACTGCTTTTTTCCGGCGGCAAGGATTCGCTCGTGCTGTTGCGCCTGGCCGAGAAGGCTTTTCGTCCTGCGAAGTTTCCATTTCCGTTGATGCACATCGACACCGGGCACAACTTCCCCGAGGTGATCGCCTTGCGCGACGCGCGCACGGCGGAGCTGGGCGAGCGCCTTGTCGTGCGCTCGGTCGAGGACTCGATCCTCCGCGGCACGGTCAAGCTGCGCCGTTTCAACGAAAGCAGGAATGCCGCGCAGTCGGTGACGCTGCTGGAAGCCATCGCGGAGTTCGGCTTCGATGCGGCGATCGGCGGAGCCCGCCGCGACGAGGAAAAGGCGCGCGCCAAGGAGCGCGTGTTTTCTTTCCGCGACGAATTCGGCCAGTGGGACCCGAAGAACCAGCGCCCCGAGCTGTGGAGCCTGTACAACACCCGCGTGGCGAAAGGCGAACACATGCGCGTGTTCCCGATCAGCAACTGGACCGAGCTCGACGTCTGGCAGTACATCGAGCGCGAGCGGCTCGCCCTGCCCTCGATCTACTACGCGCACCGCCGCCCGGTGATACGCCGCAACGGTCTGCTCGTTCCGGTGACGGAGATCACCCCGCCGCGCACGGGCGAGGCAGTGGAGGAACTGTCGGTACGCTTTCGCACCGTCGGCGATATCAGTTGCACCTGTCCGGTAGAATCCATCGCGGCGACTGCCGCCGAGATCATCGCCGAGACGGTGCTGACCACCGTCACCGAACGCGGCGCGACGCGCATGGACGACCAGACTTCGGAAGCGTCCATGGAGCGGCGCAAGAAGGAAGGATACTTCTGACATGACCTTCCTAGGAGAAATCGAGCGAAATGCGCAGACCGTTGAAGACCGCGGAGTGTTGCGTTTCATCACGGCAGGCAGCGTGGACGACGGCAAGAGCACGCTGATCGGACGGCTGCTGCACGACACCCGGGCCATCTTCGAAGACCAGCTCGCCGCGGTCGCGCGCGCCTCGAGCAAGCGCGGCCAGGAGAGCATGGACCTCTCGCTCTTCACCGACGGCCTGGAAGCCGAACGCGAGCAGGGCATCACCATAGACGTCGCCTACCGCTACTTCGCCACGCCGAGGCGCAAGTTCATCATCGCCGACACGCCCGGCCACGAGCAGTACACCCGCAACATGGTGACCGGCGCTTCCACTGCTGACGCAGCGGTGATCCTTATCGACGCGCGCAAGGGCGTGCTACAGCAAACACGCCGTCACGCTTACATCGCCCACCTGCTCGGCGTGCGCCACGTCATCGTGACGATCAACAAAATGGATGCCGTCGGCTACGACGAAGCGGTCTTCGAGCGAATCCGCAAGGACTTTCTCGCTTTTGTCTCGACACTCGGCATCCCGGACCTGCGCTTCATCCCGATTTCGGCGCTCTGCGGCGACCTGGTCGTGGAGCGCGGCGAAAGCATGACTTGGTATCGAGGCCCCACACTGCTTGCGGCCCTCGAGGAAATCGACGTGGCCGACGAGGCCGACGCGCTGCCTTTCCGCTTTCCGGTGCAGCTCGTTGTTCGCCCTGGCGCAGGCACGGACTTTCGCGGCTACGCCGGCAGAATTGAATCGGGTGTCCTGTTCCGCGGAACGGAGGTGCTCGCGCTGCCTTCGGGTCGCCGCACGGTCGTCAAGGATATCATTTCGCTCGGCCAATCGCTGCCTATCGCGGTCGCGGGAGACTCGGTGACGCTGGTTCTCGCCGATGATATCGACGTCTCGCGCGGCGACTTGCTCGCCGACCCCGCCCATCCGCCCCGCGCGACCAGGAATATCGAGGCGCGCCTCTGCTGGCTATCCTCCGAGCTCCTCGACGCAAGAACGCTCGCCGCGGCACGCTTCGTCCTGAAGCACACCACGCGCAGCGTCAAGGCCAAGCTGCTCTCGCTCAACGACCGGGTGGACATCAACACGCTCGAGCGGCAAGCGGCGCCGACCGGGCTCGCGATGAACGACATCGCTCACGTCGCGCTTGCGCTCGCGCAGCCGCTGTTCGTCGATCCCTACGGATCGAACCGCGCCACCGGGTCCTTTATCCTGATCGACGAGGTCACCCACCAGACGGTGGCCGCGGGGATGATCGATGGGTAAATCGAACGGCAAAGTGTATTTGGTGGGTGCCGGCCCGGGCGCGCCCGATCTGCTCACCCTGCGTGCAGCCGAAATCCTGAAGCGTGCCGACATGGTTTTTCACGATGCGCTCGTGCATCCGCAGACGCTCGCGCTTGCCGCGCGCGCCCGAAAGATTCTCGTGGGCAAGCGCAGCGGCCGCCATTCGACCGCCCAAAGTTTCATAAACAAACGGCTGGTGGACGCCGCCTGCAAGCATGAAGTGGTGGTGCGGCTGAAGGGAGGCGACCCCATGCTCTTCGGACGCGCTCAGGAAGAAATCGACGCGCTGCGCGATGCGGGGGTCGATTTCGAAATCGTGCCGGGAGTGACCGCTGCGACCGCCGCGAGCGCCGAGCTCGGAGTATCGCTCACGCGCCGCGGGCTTGCCCGTCACGTCGCCTTTGTCACGCCGCGCGCGGGTCAGGGCGAACGCGAAAACGACTGGGCGGCGAGCGTGCTCGCAGCCGACACCGCCGTCATCTACATGGGCGCGGGACTCGCCGAGCAAATCAGCGCGGAATTGACCGGACGCGGCTTGCCAAAGGCTACTCCGCTCGTCCTGGTGGAAAGCGCGACGCTTCCGGAGCAACGCATTCTCCGCGGAACGCTGGCAGACCTGCCCGCGCTGGCGCTGAAGGCCGGCGGCGGCCCTGCGGTGGTCCTTCTCGGCGAAGTGCTGAGGGACGTGCCTGCGAATCGCGCTGCCGTCTCGATCCCGGAGATCCAGGTCTATCTCAAGCAAGCTTGAGCGGGTCCTACGGTCGGTGAACCCGTTTCGGCCTCCGCGGTCAGATTCGGTAGCCGTTACCCGAAGGGATTATTCATGAGCAAACGATCGATTCCGGAAACCCTCTGGCGCTCGCCTTCCGGAGAAATTGTGTCCTGTGTGGAGAAACTGAAAGTGCTCCGGGAAAATCTGGAGGAGATACAACAGCTCTGCCAGGATGCGCTCGAGGACGCGGTACTCATGGGATGCGACGAGAGCCAGTTCAGGCAGGTCCTCGACGGGCTGTTGCAGCAGATCGAGAATCCCTATCGCGACAAGGCAAAATGATCGCCTTTAGTCTCGCAGCGCGATAAAAACCGCCCAGATCGCGAGCGCCACGAACGCGGCGAGCGTCCACTCCGGAATACTGAAGGAAAGCAACGTCCAGTCGACCACGCCGCATTCGCCCGAACCGCGCAGGACGCGTCCCAGCGCTCCGAGCGGCCCGAACGTGGAGAACATGTAATCCAGACCCGGTCCGCAGGTGGGACGCTGGTCTTCTGGAAGATGCTGGATCCACACGTGGCGCGCGGAGATCGCGGCGCCCGTCATCGCGCAGAGCGAAATGGCACCCGCATAGATGCCCGCGCCGAGCCAGTGCACAGGCCGATGCACCGCGGCGGCGAGAAAGACGACGCCGGTCGCAAGCAACAGCAGGCGCTGCAGAATGCAGAGCGGACAGGGCTCGAGGCCGACCTTGAACTGCAGGTAATACCCGAAGGCCAGCATCCCTGCGCAGACGAGGAATCCGATCAGGTTGCCGATCCTGCGGGACATGAGGAATTTGATCATGGTGTGGAAGCCTAACATTGCCGCCCATCTTTCGGAATACGCGGCGAACGGCGGCCCGGCTCGACGGCTGTGGTCTCTCAGACCGGTTTCGGGCAGTTTGTTCGCGACCGTGCCGTTCCCCCGGTCACATTAGAATGGCCTGATTCAGCGCCCTAGGCGCGCCGTGTTTCAAGGGGATCGGGGTTGAGAACGCGTTTTGCCCGCCGTGAAGATCTGACCCTGACCCGTGCCGAGTTCTCGGTTCTGGCCCGGCTTTCCACTCCGGAGAAAATCCAGGGGTTTCTGGACGCGCTGCCCGCCAATTTTGAAACTGGCGGCCAGACCCTGCTGTCGGTGCGCGAGGTGCTGCGGCAACGCCGGGCCCACTGCATCGAAGGCGCGATGCTCGCCGCCTGCGCGCTATGGGTGCACGGCGAACCGCCATTGCTCATGGACCTGCGCGCCGAGCGCGACTACGATCACGTCGTGGCGCTCTTCCGCCGCGGCGGCTGCTGGGGTGCAATCTCGAAAACCAATCCGCCGCTGCTGCGCTGGCGCGACCCGGTCTATCGAACGCTGCGCGAACTCGCGATGTCTTATCTGCACGAATACGCGAACAAGCGCAGCCAGAAAACGCTGCGCAGCTACTCGCGCCCTTTCGACCTGCGGGGACTCGATCCCGAAGTTTGGGTCACCAACAAAAAAAACTGCTGGCACGTCGGCGAAGCAGTCGACGACATACGCCACTATCGACTCATCACGAAGAAACAGGCGCGCATGTTGCGTCTGCGCGATGCCATCGAGCGCAAAGCGGGAGCCCTGCTCCAGCACCGGCGGCCGCGTAAGCGTTAGCAGGCTGAATTGGGGATCTAACTTTATAGACCGACGCCTCAGGCGATTTCCCGCGCCTTTCGCACGCTTTCGATGAGTGAGGTGCGCATCAGGAAGCGCTTGTGCAGCAAAGGGTCGGCGGCGGTGCGGCGCAACTCGTCGAAGTTGGCCTGGCGTACTCTCGGATCGCGCTCCTCGAGCCTCTTCTTGTTCGCGACGGTCTGCTGCTGTACGAACTCGATATTGATAGGCCGCCTGCGGCGCTCGTAGCGATCGAGCAAGGCGTCGTCCGTCTGCCCGCTCGCGACCCGGTGCAAGGTGTCGGCGAGCTCCATCGCGTCGTGAACGCCGCAGTTCAGACCGAGGCCTCCGACCGGATTGTTGACGTGCGCAGCGTCGCCCGCAAGGAACACGCGGCCTTTGCGGAACGCTTTCGCCACGCGCTGATGCACCCGGTAGATATTCCGGTGCACAACCAGTTCCATCGGGTGATCTTCGCAAAGCTTCCGCATTCTCCGGTCCACCGCGGCCTGCGAGAACGCTTCGTCGTCCGACTCGTTCTCCCGGGCGGGAAACACCGCGCGCCAGCGCCCTTTCAGATCGTCGCCCATGACCTTGAAGAGGTTGGTCCATTCCTCCGGATCGGAGATGTAGCTGCGCGGGCAGCAGCCTAGTGCTTTCCTGAAGTCGAACAAACTCGTGAGGACCAGGAACCGCTCCGGCCAGGTGTAGCCTTCGAAATCGATATCGAGGCACTTGCGGACGGCGCTGCGTCCGCCGTCGCAGCCGATGGCGTAGTCGAAGGCGTGGCGTTCGTGCCCGTCCGGTCCCGCCACCGTCACGCGGACGCTATTCGCGTCCTGCGCCACATCGACCACCTCGGCTCCGAGCCGCACTTCGGCGTTCGGCATCGCCGAGAGTCGCCGCAGTCCGATCGCCGAGAGTTTGTGCTGTTCGGTCTGCACCACATAGGGGTACGGCGTTTCGTCGCGGAGCGTCTCGTGGTCGAATTCCGCGACGAGCGTCTTTGCTGCGCCGTCCCAGAACTGGAAATGCCGGGCGACGAGGCCGACCGCCTGAAACTCCTCGAGGAGTCCGAGCTCGGCGAGCATCTCCAATGTGGAGGGGTGCGTGGTCGCGGCTCGCGGGCTGGGATCGATTTCGCGTCCTGCCTCGAAGAGCGCGACGTGCATGCCCTTCAATGCACAGGCGATGGCAGCGATGATCCCCACCGGGCCCGCGCCGACGATACATACGCGCGCCGTCATCGAAGCCGTGCGGCGGGATTCAGTGTGTTCCGGCGTGCCCGTCGGGCGCCGGCAGCGCTTCGCCGGTCTCCCGCTTCGAGTGGTCCTCGGCGAGCAGCACATACATCGCTGGAACGACAAAGAGCGTGAACAACGTTCCGATCGCGACCCCGGTTGCGATCACCAGTCCCATGTTGAAGCGGCTCACCGCGCCCGCGCCGCTTGCGACGATAAGCGGCACGACACCGAGCACCATGGCGCCGGTGGTCATGAGGATCGGGCGCAACCGGATTCCGGCGGCCTTCTCGACCGCATCGCGCTTGGACAGGCCCTGCTTTTGCAGGTTGTTGGCGAACTCGACGATCAGAATGCCGTGCTTGCTGATCAACCCGATCAGCGTCACGAGGCCCACCTCGGTGTAGATGTTGAGACTCGCCCCGCCGATTCCGAGGCTCACGAAGATAAGCGCCCCGCAAATCGACATCGGTACCGAGATGAGAATGATGATCGGGTCGCGGAAACTCTCGAACTGCGCAGCGAGCGCGAGGAAGATGATGATGAGTGCGAAGAAGAAGGTGACGATCAGCGCGCTCGACTCCTGGACGAACTGCCGCGATGGTCCGGCGTAGTCCACCGAGTAGCCCTGCGGCAGGGTACGCACGGCGAGCTTCTGCATGTAGGCGATCGCGTCGCCCTGGGTCACGCCGATGAAGGGCACGCCGGAAATCGTGGCGGCGTTCTGCTGCTGGAAACGGTTGAGCGATTGCGGCGTCGTCTTCGTCGTAACGTGCACCACGGTCGAAAGGGGAATCGCGTCCCCGCTGGCCGCGCGGATGTAGGTGTCGCCCAGCTGATCGGCATTCAAACGGTCGACCTGCTGGACCTGGGGAATCACCTTGTAGGCGCGGTTGAAAAAACTGAAGTAGTTGACATAACCGCCGCCGACGAGCGAGGACAGCGCGCCGCCCACGTCCTTCATGGTGAGCCCGAGCTGCGCCGTCAATTCCCGGTCGATGACGATGGTCGATTGCGGCAGGTCATAACGGAGATCGTTGTCGATGAAGAAGAACATCCCGCTCTTCTGCGCCTCCTGGGCGAATGCGGCGGCCACGTCGTTCAGCCGCTCGAAGGGCTCGGTCGTCTGGATGACGAACTGCACCGGCAGGCCGAAGGCGCCGGGCAGCGGCGGGGGCTGGAACGCCACGGCGCGCAGGCCCGCGATCTGCCCCAGCTCCTTCTGAACCTCAGGAAGCAGCGCCGCGCTAGTCGTCTTGCGTTCGTTCCAGGGCTTCATCACCATACCGCCGATCGACTGCCCCGGTGCGTCGATCTGGAACACGTGGTCGGTTTCCGCGTGCTTCATAAAGGTCCCGTACACCTCGCGGGTATAGAGCTGGCGTTGCTGCAACGTCGAGTTGGGCGCTCCTTGAGACGAAGTGATGAGGACGCCCTGATCCTCCTGCGGGGCGAGCTCGGATTTCGCGCCTGCGTAGAGGAAGTAGATGCTGCCGAGGACGACGAGCGCGAATACCGTGGTCACGGGCACCCAGTTGAGCGTGCCGTGCAGCAGGCGCTCGTAGCGCCCGTGCAGCGAATCGAAAGTGCGATCCAGGAGCCGCACGAGCTTCTCGTCCCAGCTGGTCGCCTTCGGGTCGTGTGGTTTCAGCAGTTTCGCGCACATCATCGGCGAGAGCGTCAAGGCGACCACCGCCGATACGGTCACCGCCCCGACCAGCGTGAAGGCAAATTCAGTGAAGAGCGCCCCGGTCAGTCCTCCCAGAAATCCGATCGGGACATACACGGCGATCAGCACGACGGTCATTGCGATGATGGGATTGGCGAGCTCGCGCGCGGCGAGGATCGCCGCTTCCGCCGGTTTCATACCCTCGTCCATATGGCGATTGACGTTTTCCACCACGATGATGGCGTCGTCCACCACCAGACCGATCGCCAGCACCAGCGCCAGCAACGTCAATAGATTGATCGAGTAGCCGAGCGCGAACATCATCGTAAAGGTGCCGACGAGCGACAGCGGAATGGCCACCGTGGGAATCAGCACCGAGCGCACCGAGCCGAGGAACGCGAACACGACCAGCGTCACGATGAGGAGCGCCTCGCCGAGCGTCCAGATCACCTCTTCGATCGCACTGTTCACGAATTTGGTCGAGTCGTAGACGATTTCGCCCTGCAGGCCCTGCGGCAGCTGCGCCTTGATGTCCGGGAAAGCGTCCCGCACGCGCTTGATCACGTCGAGCAGGTTCGCAGCCGGCGCCACCTGGATGCCGATGTAAACGGCCTTCTTGCCGTCGAACCCCACCTCCGACTCGTATTCCTCCGAGCCCAGCGTGACGTTCGCGACGTCGCTCAAACGGACGACCGCGCCGCCCTGTTGCTTGAGGACCAGGTTCTTGAACTGCTCGACGGTATGAATGTCGGTCGATGCAGTCAGGTTCACCTGGACCATCTGCCCCTTGGTGGTACCGACCGCCGACAGGAAATTGTTGGCGGCGAGGGCCGTGTTCACGTCGGCCCCCGTCAGGTTGTAGGCGGCGAGCTTGTCCGGATCGATCCATGCGCGCAGCGCAAAAAGTTTCCCGCCCAGAATTTCCGCCGTCTGCACGCCCTCGACCGCCTGGATCTTCGGCTGGACCACGCGGATCATGTAGTCGGTGATCTTGTTGGGAGTGAGCACGTCGCTCGCAAAGCCGATGTACATCGCCGCGATCGTTTGCCCGACCTGGACCGTGATCACCGGCTGCTGCGAACCCGGCGGCAACTGATTGAGCACCGCGTTGACCTTGGTGTTGATCTCGGTGAGCGCCTTGTCCACCTCGTAGTTGAGTCGCAGAGCCGCGATGATGACACTCACGCTTTGGCGGCTGACCGAGCTCATGTAGTCGATGCCGTTCGCCTGCGCGATGGAATTCTCCAGCGGCGTGGTGATGAAACCCGCGACGAGGGCCGGATCCGCGCCGACGTACGTCGTGGTCACGGTGACGACCGCATTTTGTGTTCGCGGGTACTGCAGCACGGGCAGGAGCCCGATCGAGCGCAGGCCGAGCACGAGCAGCGTCAGGCTCACGACCGTCGCGAGCACCGGCCGTTCGATGAAAATGTCGGTGAACTTTCTCATAGGGACCCCTTCGTTCACTGGTCCTTGGGTTTCGGAGCCGGCTCGTTCGCCGGCTGGATCGAATTGTTGACGATCACGGGCACTCCCCCGGAGCGCAGCTTGATCTGGCCCGCAGTGACCACGGTGTCGCCTTCCTTGATGCCCGAAAGGATTGCCACCTGATCGCCGCGCGTCTCGCCGGTCGTCACGAACTTCTGTTGTGCAATGAGCGCGACCTTCTCGTCCTTCCCCTTGCTCTCTTCCACGACATACACGGTGTCACCGTAGGGATTGTAGGAAACCGCGGTCTGTGGAAGCGTGAGGAAGCGCTGCGGTCCGCCCGAGGCGATCACTACCGTGGCGAACATTCCGGGAAGCAGACTGTGCTTCGGATTGCGCACGGTCGCGCGTACCTGGACGTTGCGCGTGGCCGGATCCACTTTGGGGTCGATCGAACTGATCTCGCCGACGAACTCCTGATCGGGGAAAGCGTCGGCCTTCAAAACGATCTTCTGCTTGAGCGCGACCTTGCCGAGCGATTTTTGCGGCGCGTTGAAATCCACGTATACGGATTCGAGCGCCTGCAGTGTCACGAGCTTCGTCCCGGCGTTGACGTACTGGCCGAGATCCACGGCGCGGATTCCGAGCCGTCCGTCAAAGGGGGCGCGCACCAGCTTCTTGTTCACGAGCGCCTGTTGCTCGGCGACCTGCGCTTTCGCGTTCTTCAGGTTCGCCGCGTCAGTGTCCACCACGGCCTGACTCACCCCCTGGAATTCCAGTTGCTTCCGGTCGCGCTCGTAGTTCACTTCCGCCAGTTCGGCGTTCGCCCCGAGCGAGTGAAGCTTCGCCATGTCCGACTCGGCATTGAGCTGCACGAGCGGCGCGCCTGCCTGGACCGCCTGTCCGGATTCAAAGTGTATGGCGGTGATCACGCCGGGGACCTCGGGGGCGAGGTCGGCACCGCGTACCGCGCGCAGTGTCCCGACCGCCTGGAACTCGCCCTGCCATTCGGCGAACTGCACCTTGGCCGTCGAGACGGTTTGCGGCGGGACCCTGGCGGCCGACATGAATTTTCGGATCATGACTCCCTTGAACGCCTGGAAACCGAATATTCCGCCGAACAGAAGCACTACGGCCACCAGCATGATGGTCATTCGTTTTGTCATGAACGCAACTCCAAGAAATTTCCCTTTACCGTCACCAAGTCAGTTCGCCAAGGCGGCAGGAGCCTTGTCCTGCCCCTCGCGTTGCCACCATCCGCCGCCCAATGCCTGGAAGAGCGCCGCGGTATCCGCGTAACGCACGGCCTGCGCCTGAACGAGCCCGATCTTCGCCTGTTCGTACTGGCGCTGCGCATTGAGGAGCGCGAGATAGTTCGCCGAGCCGAACTGGAGCTGGGCGCGCGTCACTTCGAGGCTTTCACGCGCCGCAACTTCAGCCTCCGCCTGCGCCTTGAGCGTGACCGCGTCGAATTCGAGCGCCAACAGCACGTCGGCCACGTTCTGGAACGCCCCGAGCACGGTCTGCTGATACTGCGCGAAGGCCTGATCGTAGGCGGCGACCGCGCCGCGTTTCTGCGCCGCGAGCTGTCCCGCGTGAAAAATCGGCTGAAGCAGGCCCGCTCCGATGCTCCAGAGGCGGTTGCCCGGATCGAACAGATTGGAAGCGCTGGTCGAGGCGTAGCCGTAGCTTCCGCTCAGAGTCAGCTGCGGGAACATGAGCGCCTCCGCGACACCGATGCGTGCATTGGTCTGACGAAGGGTCGCTTCTGCCGCCCGGATGTCCGGCCGCTGGCGCACTAGATCCGAGGGCAGGCTGACCGGAAGGTTCTGCGGCAGCTGGAACGCGGCGAGGTCAAGCTCGGGCAGCTGCGCGTCGCCCGGAAACTTTCCGATGAGCACCGCCAGCTGATTGCGGGTCTGCGCCAGCGCTTTCTCGAGCGGAGGCAGATTCGCGAGCGTTTGCGCGAGCTGTGCCTTCTGCGCGAGCACGTCGGCGCGGGAAACTGCGCCGAGCGCAAACTGCTTCTCGACCACGCCCAACTGCCGCGTCTGCGAGTCCGTGATGTCGCGCGTCGCGCGCACCTGCTCGCGCAGCGACGCCTCGCGGAACGCCGTAGTCGCGATGTTCGCCGTCAGCGAAAGATAGGCCGCCTCGAGTTGAAAGCGCTGGAAGTCTATGCCCGCCCGCAAGGCTTCGAGCTCGCGCCGCGCGCCGCCCGCGAGGTCGATCGAGTAGGACACGTTGACCGATGCGTTGTAGAGATTGAAGACGCTGCTGGGGATCGCCGGATTTCCGAATGTCGCGCCGTTGATGCGCTGGCGCTTGGCCGACAAGCTCGCGTCGACACTCGGATACAGCACCGCGTACTGGGCATTCAAGTTCTCCTCGGCCTGGCGGAGCGCGGCCTGCGCCGCGGCGAGCGTCGGCTGGCCGGCGAGCGCGGTGCGCATCAGCTTGTCGAGCTCCGGCGAACCGAAAAGAGTCCACCATTCGGCCGAGATCTTTGCCCCGACCTCGAAGCGCTGTGCATCGCCGCCGCCCACCGGGGCCGTGGCGGTCTGCTCAGGCTGCGGTTTTTCGGTGTAGTTGCCCGCCGCGGGAGCATCCGGCGCATGGTAGTCGGGACCGACCGCGCAGGCCGCCAGAAATCCGGCCGCCATGATGATCGTGCATCGGCGCAGCCAAATGAGTGCGCTCATCGTTTTTCCCTCGCGCGCTTTTCCGCGTTTTTCGGATCGAGTCCGAGGACGAGCGCGCGAACTATGTCCCGCAACTGACGGTGCGCCTTGGCCTCGCCCGCCGAACCGCCATGGAAGAATTGATCGCCCAAGGCCGTGTTGAAACTGGCAGCGAGCATCAGGTCGGCGACCGTCTCGGGGACGGCGGCAGCGAGCACCCGGCCCAGCTGTTGCTCGGCGCGCAGATAGGCGGCGATCACGGAAGTCGAACGCCCCGGTCCCATGGAGCGCTCCTTCATCATGTTGCGTACGCGCGCCAGCAGTTCCTGGTCGGCGAAAAGCGAGCAGATCAGCGGCACGATCCGGTAGTGAAAAGCGAACGCGCTCTGGAGTACGCGCTCGAGATTCTTCTGCACCGTGTTCTGCCCGACCTGCAGGGGCAGGCTATGCAGCACATCAGGGAAATCGCCGAGTTGATGCAGCACCACCGAGAGAATCAACTCCGCCTTGTCGCCGAAGTGATTGTAGAGCGCGCCCTCGGCGACATTTGCCGCTCGCGCGATGTCCCGCGTGGTGACGCAACCCAGGCCCCGCGCGCCGAGCAAGCGTTCGGTCGCAGCGATGAGCTTTTCCTTCTGGTCTATCGCCGGGAGGCGGGAATTGACGCGGACTGCGGCGGGCCTTGCCATGCGGGATCGGGGCGAAAGTGAGGATTAATTGAGCAAACGCTCACGCATTATGAGCAAGTGCTCAAAGAAAATCAAGCCGCGCTCAAAAAGCGGCCACTGCGACGCCCTACGACGATCGAAGTCAGGCGGCCGGAGGCGCCGCCATTCGCCTACCCTACCGCGTCACTTGGGAGGCAGCGGCGCCTGGATGTAAGGTTGCTTGGGTTCCTTGTCGGGCGACAGATAAGGCTGCGCCGGCTGGCCTGCCGGGCCCAGACTCTTGATGTACTGATACATGGCCCGCAGGTCCTGCTCCGTCGTCTCCTTCATGCTCCACCACGGCATGGGCGGGCGGGGCTTGAATGTTTTAATGTACGTGATCCATTGTTCCTCGGTCATCGCGGGCACGGTGAGACGCAAATTGGATGCGTAGGTCGTGCCCCAAGGCCCGCGCCACCCCTGCGGCCCGCTCCCCAGCAGCCAGTCCTTCTCCGGGACGTTACCCTCCTTCGGGGCATAGCCTGCGGTGTGACAATTGTTGCAGTGGCCGGTCAGCACCATATAGCGGCCGCGCTCGATCTGCGCAGCGCCCTGCGCCTGCGCGCCGAATGACGCAAGCATCAGCATGAATGCGGCGATTGATCCCAACAGTTCCCGGTTCTGGTGCATGAGCCCCTCCTGACCTCCTACATTGAACTCAATTCAGGCCGCAACGCGCTTCTTCTGTTTTTGCTGCGCCGCCTTGACGTGCATCGAGGCGTAGGCGCCGTGCGCAGCGGCTTCCGCGTCGCCGACGTGAACCTTCATGCCCATGTCGGAGAGCACCGAGCCGAGCGCCGACAGGCACAGCATCACGTTGTCCGGCCGACAGGAGTAACCCATGATGCCGATGCGCCAGATTTTTCCGGCAAGAGGGCCCAGCCCCGCGCCGATCTCGATGCTGAATTCGTTCAGCAGAGTCTTCCTCACTTCGGCTTCGTTCACACCCTCGGGGCAGCGCACCGCGTTCATCTGCGGCAACTGGTACTGTTCCTTCACCAGGAACTTGAGGCCCATCGCCTCGAGCCCGGCTTTCAAGGCGTTGTGATGGCGCTGGTGGCGCGCCCAGGAGTTTTCCATGCCTTCCTCGCGCAGCAACAGCAGCGCTTCGTGCAGGCCGAAAAGGGAATTGGTCGGCGCGGTGTGGTGATAGGTGCGATTGGATGCACCCCAGTAGCCGAGCAACAAATTCATGTCCATGAACCAGGAGCGGATCTTGTCCTTGCGCGCTTTGACGTAATCAACCACGCGCTCGGAAAAGGACACCGGCGACAGCCCGGGCGTGCAGGAGAGACACTTCTGGCTCGCCGAGTAAATCGCGTCGATCTTCCACTCGTCCGTCTTCACGGGGGAGCCGCCTAGCGTGGTGACCGCGTCTACGATCGCGAGCGCATCGTACTTGTGCGCGATCTCGACCAGCGTCTTCGCGTCCGACTGCACGCCAGTGGAAGTCTCGCCGTGCACGAAAGCGACCACACGCACGTCGCGGTTTTTCTTCAGCGCATCTTCCAGTTTGTGCGGATCGACCGGGGAACCCCACTCGTCCTCGACCAGGATGGCCTTGCCGCCGGCGCGCTCGACGTTTTCGATCATGCGGCCGCCGAATACGCCGTTCTTGCACACGATGACCTTGTCGCCGGGGGCGACGAGGTTGACGAAAGAGAATTCCATGCCGACCGAGCCCGGCCCCGAGATCGGGAACGTCAGCGGGTTCTTCGTCTGATAGACGTAGCGCAAGAGCCCCTTCAATTCCTCCATCATCTCGACGAAGACAGGGTCGAGATAGCCGATCGCCGGCTGGCTCATGGTGGTGAGCACGCGCGGATGGATTTCAGTCGGCCCCGGGCCCAGGAGTGTGCGCTGCGGAGGATGGAACGAGCTGATGCGCTTGGCGGGAGCGAAATCGTTCATGACTTCCTTTCCAGAAACAGTCGATCCGTACAGATGATCGTCGGGACGAGATTTCACCTTGACGGGCTTCTTGGCGTGGGCTTCGTTCAGCACTTCGACCGCCGCGATTTTACCGTCGGTGACGTGTTCGACTTCCATTGCCCAACGCGCCGGCACGTAACCGAACTTGATCCAGTTGTTGACCACCGCGCGGTCGAGCTGAAACGCGCGGGCGACTTCTGCTTGGCTACCGAAGATCTCGACGAGGCGGGCGGCGCAGTTCATGTTTGAAGCAAAAGCCTAGCATGTCAAAATTATTTTGACAATCGTCCTTTTGATTCACTAGTGAATTGAGGAATGGCTAGCCGCGAACCGCGGACACCTCATTCACGAATCCGGCGACGTCATCCAGCACCGGAGCAAGACCGCGCAAGGGCGAAGCGAGCGCGCCGAGGATCGTGCGGTGGCCCAGATCCGGATACACGATCAACCTCGCCTGCGCTCCGTTCTCGCGCAAGCGCGCGGCAAGCCGCGGGCCGTTACCCGGATCGACCACGTCGTCGTCCTTGCCCGTGGCGAGCAGCGCCGGGGGCGATGTGGAACTGGCGAAGTGGATGGGCTGGGTCGCGATCGGCGTGTCGGGATAGCCGAACACCAGTCTGCTGACGGGTTCGCGGATTGGCAAAAAATCGTAAGGCCCGGCCAATCCGACCAGCCCGCGAACGCGTCGCGGATCGACTCCAGCGGCACGGAGATATTCCTGATCGAGCGCCAGCATCGCCGCGTTGTAGGCGCCGGCGGAATGTCCCATGAGAAACACGCGCTGCGGGTCGCCGCCGAATGCCGCGATGTGCTCGAATGTCCAGCGCACGGCTTGAGCGCAGTCTTCGAGAAACCGGGGAAAGCGCACTTCAGGGTAGAGCCGATAGTCGGGCAGTACGGCGACGAAACCCTTCGAAGCGAGCGCCTCGCCGACAAACAGGTAGTCGCCGCGGTCGCCGCTGTCCCAGTTGCCGCCGTAGAAGAAAACCACCACCGGAGCGGGGCCGGGCTGCTCTGCGGGCCGATACACGTCGAGGCGATTGCGGACGTGCCGACCATAGTCGATGCCGGTGCTGGCGCGATACGTCGCCGACGGCGTCCAGAAGTTGATGAGCGACAGGGGCGAGCAACCCGCAAGCAACGTGGTCCCGCCTCCGAGCATCGAGCCCAAGAAATGCCTTCGCGGCACGCGGCAAGCCCTAATCGAGACGCATCCCGATCCGCCTGATCACACCGCCGAAGCGCTCGTGCTCCTCGCGAAGGAGCTTCGCGTACTGCTCGGGCGTCGTGCCCGCCGGCTCCATGCCGACAGCGCCCATGCGCTCGACGACATCAGGGGCGCGGACCGCGTCGTTCACCGCCTTGTTCAATCGCGCGACGATCTCGGGTGGCGTGCGCGCCGCTACGAACACGCCGAGCGGCGCGGCCATGTCGAATCCTGGGTCCACGGTCTCGGCAACGGTCGGGATCTCGGGCGTGAGCGTTGAGCGTTTCAGCATACTGAAAGCGAGCACGCGTAGCCGCCCGCTCTTGATCGCCCCTGCAGCGGCGGGGTATCCGATGAAGCCGAGCTTGACGTCGCCTGCGATCATCGCCGGGACTGACTGCCCCGCGCCTTTGAACGGAACATGGGTGAAGTCGACGCCCATGTCCGCTTTGAACAATTCCATCGTGAGGTGATGGATCGAGCCGTTACCCGAGGAGGCGTAAGGCATCGGTTCTTTTTCCGATTTCGCGAACGTGACCAGTTCGGCGAGCGAATTGACGGGCACCGACGGGTGCACCACCAGCCACATCGGCACCACCACCGCAAGCGATACGGGCCGAAGATCCAGGAACGGATCGTAGGGCAGAGACTTGAAGAGGTGTGGCGCCGTCGTGACGACGCTGCTGTCGCTGACGAGGACGGTGTAGCCGTCGGGCGCGGACTTCGCGGTGAGATCGGCGGCGACCGTACTCCCTGCTCCAGGACGGTTCTCGACGACGAACTGCTGCCCGAAGGCCTCGCTCCACTTTGCCGCGAGCATGCGCGCGAGGGTGTCCGGGTTGCCGCCCGGGGCGAGCCCCACCAGAACGCGCACCGGCTTTTGCGGCCAGAGCGCTTGCGCGAACACCGCTCCGTGCCACGCGGCGGCGATCGTTGCCAACAGAAATGCGAAACGCTTCATTGGAAGCAGAAGACTAGCTCAAGTCTCGGAGTGTATGCGCAGCAGGTTCGGAATCGTCTCCGGCGGCCGGCGGCCGAACCCGCACTCTGCGGCGATGCCGAAGTCGCTCGCATACTTCGCCGCCGCGGCGACGCGACGGCGCGTTCCTTCGACGCCGTCGGAGTCGTGCACCAGCCCGAGGAAAAGCTTGGTCTCGCGACGCAAGTTCAGATCCTGCAGCGGCGCGAAATAGGCTTCGTCGCTGCGCTCCACGGGGACCGGCATGTGAATGTAGGCGAGCGGCCGGTCGATTCTTTCGACGAGCCGGTTGTGGACTTCAACCTGGTTCGCCGCGCTTTCAGGCTCTTTCCAATGGCGGCCGCCGTAACTCCCGTAGCACAGGTGCACGCCCAGCTCGACGTCGCGCGGGACCCGGTCGCAATGGAGGGCCAGCCGCTCGATGACGCCCGCCTTCACCTCGGAGAACCAGGCATGACGCACGCCTTCCCACTGGCCCATCTCGGTCGAGACGTCCCATTGAATGGCCAGGTCTTGGTGCGGGATCGCTTCGCAGATCTCGTCCACCTCCCGGAAAAGCTGCGTGCGGTAGATCGGCTCGACGAGCGCGTGATGTTCGTAGACGACGTGCGCGTTCAGGAATGCAGCGGTGGTCGGCAGCGAAACCTGGAAGCGCAGGTGCTTGGAGACGGCCCCCTGTTCACGCAAGCCGCAAAGGACCTTGTAGGAATCGACCGCCGCTTCCGGATACCCGAGTCTTCCGATCTGGACGTCCTCCACACGCACCCCCGTCTTGAGGCGCATGCGGGGAGGTGGCGGCGCACCGCGCGGGACAATAGCGCTGCCTTTCCAGGTACGCGTGCCTTCGGTGGGGTGGGTGATGCGCCCGCCAGCGGCGACTTCCTCAGGGTCGTCCTCGAACGCGGGATTCCCTTCGAGCACGAAGCGCAGCCGCGCGACCCAGGACGTCCGCTCGCCCGTTTCGCCGTCCGGAATGCGGCTCATCCGGGCGCCCAGCAGCCGCCCCGCCGTACGGAAGACCGTCTCGGCATCGCGCAGGCCCACGCTGCCGACCAATAATACTTCGCGAGCCGGGCCCGTAGTCATGCCGGAGCTGCTGGTTCGAGCAAACGCATGGTAGCCGCTACTACACAGCATGCGCCGCAGTTTGGCAACCGGCGAACTCTCGCGCTCGCCAGGGCTCTCTAGAGCGCGTGTTTTTCGGCTGAAGTTTCGTCCGCTCTCGACGCGAACGCACGCGCCGGACCGACGCGGCCTACAAGCGGCAGCTTCAGCGAGGGATCGAACGGATTGATGCCGAAGCTCAAGCCCAGGAGGTTCACTTCGAAGCCCTCGACCGCGCTCGCGGTAAAACCGGCGAGGCCGAAGAGCGAGAACTGGAAACCGCGCCCGCTCGGCGCGGAGCCGACCAGTTTCATCCCGGAATAGTCCTTGCCGATCGCAGTCGGCGGCAGATCCACTTCGAGCTCGGGTACGGCGCGCAGCACCCACGCGGTAAAGGTGTTGGAGTTCGGCCCGGGCCACAGGGTGTACTCGTCCGCCCAGGGATAGGCATGCGCGGCCTTGTCGATGCGCGCGATCAGTTCTTCGACCCCTGCCCCGCGCTTTTCCGCGATCAGCTCAGGCTCTGCGCCGAACCAGCGTGCATCGGGCGCACGGTGCCGCACCACGAGCGCTGTGTCCTGCGAGCGCAGGCGCCAGCCGATGATTTCGTAGACGGTGTAGTCCCTTGCGGCCGCCGGCTTCACGGCGATCCAGGTGTGGACGCCGAAAACTCCGCGCCAGCCGATGACGCGGGCCGCGTAGACCTGAACAATCGCCTCGCGGTTGATCGACGGGTCGGGAGCGAGGCCCACCGGTTCCTGGCTCGCGCTGCGCCAATCCTGCGCGGTCACTCGCCCCACCATCGCGACGGCGAGCGCGACCACGCCTGCGACCACGAGATAACCGACAGTGCCCACGCGACGCCTCATTGATCTTTCATTGCCTGTTTTACAAATAGAGTGTGACGGCTTCATTTCGTTCAACGAGGCCGAAGAGCAGGAGTTGACGGCGCGGGCGGCGACGGCAAGAGCGACCATTCCAGTTTGCGGCGTTCTAGTCGAACGCCTTGTCGCCTTCGCCCGACACCTTACCGATCGCACGCACGGCAGCGAAATCGAAGAGCTTCCGGTCCATGAGATGCGAGGGCACGAGGTCCGAGAGTGCCCGGAACATCGAGTCCACCCGCCCCGGATGGCGCTTCTCCCACTCGTGCAGCATCTCTTTGACCTGCTTTCGCTGCAGGGTGGGCTGCGAACCGCACAGGTCGCAGGGAATGATCGGGAACCCCTTGATCTCAGCGTAGGCTTCGAGATCTTTTTCCGCCACGTAGGCGAGCGGCCGGATTACGACGTGGTTGCCGTCGTCGGACTGGAGTTTGGGCGACATGGCTTTCATCTTGCCGCCGAAGAAAAGATTCAGGAAGAAGGTCTCGAGGATGTCGTCGCGGTGGTGGCCGAGCGCGATCTTGGTCGCGCCCAACTCGCGCGCGACGCGATAGAGGACGCCGCGACGCAGCCGCGAGCACAGGCCGCACATCGTTTCGCCTTCGGGGACGACGCGCTTCACCACGGAATAGGTGTCCTGAACCTCGATGCGAAAGGGAACGCCGAGCGACTTGAGGTAATCGGGCAGAACGTGCTCAGGGTAACCGGGATGGCGTTGATCCAGATTGACGGCGATGAGCTCGAACGAGACCGGTGCGCGTTCGCGCAGCTTCGTGAGCACGTCGAGCAGCCCGTAGCTGTCCTTGCCTCCGGAGAGGCACACCATGACACGGTCGCCCGCGCGGATCATGTCGTAGTCGCCGATCGCCTGGCCGGCGAGCCGGCACAGGCGCTTCTCGAGCTTTCCCGCCTCGAACTGCTCCTTGCGCGTGAATTGGATTTTTTCCGGGGCGTTCATTAAAGGTTTCCGATCACCGATCCGCGGTTCAAAGATTGATGCTCCTGCCGCCGTCGACGGCGATGATCTGTCCCGTCACGTAGGGTGCTTCGCCAACGAGATAGTACACGGCACGGGCGATGTCCTCGGGTTCGCCCGTACGCTTCAGCAAGGTGTGCGACACGATGCGCTGGCGCGTCAAGTCGTCCCACGAGCCGTCCTCCGGCCAGACGATCGCCCCCGGGGCAACACCGTTGACGCGCACCTCGGGCGCGAGCTCGCGCGCAAGCGAGCGCGTCAGGCCCACGAGGCCTGTCTTGGCGATCGAGTAGACGACGTAGTTCTTCAGCGGCCGCTCCGCGTGGATGTCGGTGATATTGACGATCGCGCCTCCGGTCTTCTTCAGGTGCGGCGCGGCCGCCTGCGAGAGAAACAGCGGCGCCCGCAGGTTCGCGCCGATCAAGCTGTCCCAGTTCGCCTGCGTGATCTCGCCGACCGGTGTCGGGAAAAAAGCCGACGCGTTGTTGATAAGCGCATCCAGCCGCTCGAAGCGGCCGAGGGTGTTCCTCACGATTTCGGAGAGGCCTGCGACATCCAGCAAATCGGCCTGCACCAGCGCCACGGAATCGGCGCGTGCCGCGTTCAGTTCCACGCGCAACGCCCTCGCCTCGCGCTCCGATCCCCGGTAGTGCAGCATCAGGTTCGCGCCTTCGCGGTGCAGGCGGCGTGCGATCGCTGCGCCGACGCGTTTCGCGCCGCCGGTAACGAGCACAACTTTCCCTGAAAGCGCTTCGGCCATGGCCTAGAATGATACCGGAATACTCTTTGCGTTCCCGATATGCCGCTCCCCGAACCCACGCCCGACGCGCGCGAGCACAGCGATCGCGTCGCGGAGCATATTCGCGGCGAAATCGCGGCGAGCGCCGGGTGGATCAGCTTCGCCCGCTACATGGAGCTCGCGCTCTACGCTCCGGGCCTGGGCTACTACAGCGCCGGCGCAAAGAAACTCGGCAAGGCCGGGGATTTCGTCACGGCGCCGGAGATCTCGCCGCTATACGGTCAGACGCTCGCGCGGCAGGTGATGCAGGTGCTGGAGGCGGGATTCGATGAGATACTCGAAGTCGGCGCGGGCAGCGGCGCGCTCGCAGCGACGCTCCTCGAGGAACTGGAGCACTCCGGAAAGGTGCCGCGCAGCTATCTGATTCTCGAGCTCTCGGCCGATCTGCGCGAGCGCAGCCGCGACACGCTTGCGGCAAAGGTGCCGCACTTGCTCGAGCGCGTGGGATGGCTCAATCGCCTGCCTCCCGCTTTTTCCGGCGTGGTCCTCGGCAATGAAGTGCTGGATGCGATGCCCGTGCACGTGGTCCGCATGCAGGGCGGAAAGATCGAGGAAGGCGGCGTGGGCGTCCGCGACGACCGCTTCCACTGGTCCTGGCGACTGGCCGCGGGCGAGCCGCTCGAAGCCGCGCGTTCGCTCAAGCTTCCGGAGGGCTTTCGCACCGAGATCCAGTTGGCTGCGCGGGGCTTCGTGCGCTCGCTCGCAGGCGTCCTGGAAAAAGGCGTGGCGCTCTTCGTCGATTACGGTTTCCCGCAAAAGGAGTATTACCATCCGCAGCGAAAGGAGGGGACGCTCATGTGCCATTACCGCCATTACGCGCATGCCGATCCCTTTTTCCTCCCGGGGCTGCAGGACATCACCAGCCACGTCGACTTCAGCGCCATTGCCGCGGCCGCACGCGAGGGCGGGCTGGAAGCCGCTGGCTACACGAGCCAGGCGCAGTTTCTCGTGAACTGCGGCATCACCGAGGTGATGTCGCGCACGCCGCCGGAGGACGCGAGTGTTTTTCTACCGCTCGCCAACCAGGCGAACCGCCTGATGAGCCCGGCTGAGATGGGAGAGCTCTTCAAGGTGATCGCGCTCACGCGGGGATTTTCGAAGCCCCTCGCGGGCTTCGAGGAAGGCGACCGCCGACAATCGTTGTAAGCAGACACGCTGTAAGGTATACCCCGTTGGCCCCGACCAAGTCGGGTCGGGCGAACAGCGTAAAGGAGGTGCCATGGAAGCAGGGCAGCAGAACCGGATGGACTGGGTGAAAATCCACCCGCTCGTCGTCCGCATCACTCACTGGATCAACGCGTTCGCCATCCTCATCATGGTGACGAGCGGCTGGCGCATCTACAACGCGTCGCCATTTTTTCCCTTCCGGATCCCGAGCGACCTGACCCTGGGCGGCTGGCTTGCCGGCGCGCTGCAATGGCACTTCGCCGCCTTGTGGCTGCTGGTCGTGAACGGCATCGTCTACGTGAGCTACGGGATCGTCTCGGGGCACTTCAGGAGAAAGCTCCTGCCGATCACGCCGCGGGCAATATTCCGCGACGTGCGGGAGGCGCTGCGCGGCAAGCTGGCGCACGAGGACCTCTCTGTATACAACGCCGCACAGCGCGCGGCCTATCTCGCGATTATCGCGTGCGGGATCGTTCTGGTCCTCTCGGGCCTGGCGATCTGGAAACCGGTTCAGCTGCAGGAAATCACCGCGATTTTCGGAGGGTATGAGGGTGCGCGCATCGTGCATTTTCTCGCGATGGCGCTGCTCGTATTCATCGTGCTCACGCACATCGTCATGGTAATTCTCGTTCCGCGAACCTTGCCGACGATGTTTACCGGCCGCACCAGGAGGGCGTCATGAAGAAACGGACGATGGAAACGAGCTTGGCCGATCATTCGCCGAAACTCATCCGCTCGATCGAGCGCAGGCTCTTCCTCAGACAGGGACTCTCCCTCGGCGCGCTCGTGCTGCTGTCGGGCTGCGATATCACCGACGACGAGAGCGTGCAGACCGTGCTCCAGGGAATGTCCCGATGGAACGACCGCGCTCAAGGCTGGCTCTTCAGCCAGAGCAAGCTCGCGCCGGAATTTCCAGAAAGCGCGATCACCAAGCCCTTTCCCTTCAACGCCTTCTACAGCGAGGACGAGGTCACGCTGGTGGACGGCAAGGACTACAAGCTCGAGCTCGAAGGCATGATCCGCGAGAAAAAACCCTGGACGCTGCCCGAGCTCTACGCCCTGCCGCAGACCTCGCAGATCACGCGCCATATCTGCGTCGAGGGCTGGAGCGCGATCGGCAAATGGAGCGGCGTGAGATTTTCAGACTTCCTTGCGCGCGTCGGCGCCGACACCTCCGCGAAATACATCGGATTCAAGTGCGCCGACGACTACTACACCAGCATCGACATGGCGACCGCGCTCCATCCTCAGACGCTGCTGACCTTCCGGTTTGCAGACCAGATCCTTCCGCCGAAATACGGTTTTCCGATGAAGCTCAGGATTCCCACCAAGCTAGGCTTCAAGAACCCGAAGCACATCATGTCGATGTACGTCACCAATGAATATCCGGGCGGCTACTGGGAGGACCAGGGCTACAACTGGTTCAGCGGCAGCTGATGAAACCGCTCGAGATCCTTGCGCTGGCGGCGATCCTGGCCGCAGGCACCGGCGCCCGGGCCGCCGATGCGCCGGGCAGTCCGATGAAGATGGACGAACCCATGCACGGCGAAATGAAAAAGAAGAGCATGAAAAAAGGCGACGTGAAGAAAGCCGCCGAGAAGAAAGCGCGCGAGTTGAAGCCGATGATCGAAAAGGAAGCGGTGGGATCGGCGAAGAAATAGGCATGCCGCGCGTCGCAGCGTTCGTTTTCGCCGCCGTGTTCGCCGCCGCGCCGGCGCGCGCGCAGGACTCGGCCCGGCTGGTCGAGCAAGCGAAAAAGCGCTGGTCCGAGAGTCCGCACGGGCCGATGCTCGAACGGATTCTTCCGCCCACCTTCGGACCGCGGCAACTCCCCCAGCCGAAATCGCGCGGCGCGCAGCTCGTCATCCGGTACTGCGTGCAGTGCCACAACTTGCCCAATCCGGCGATGCACCAGGCAGAGAAATGGCCGGGTATCTTCGAGCGCATGGTGGTGCGCATGAAGGGCAAAGGCAACATGGGCGAGCTGATGCAGGAGATGATGGTGGGCGTGGAAGCACCCAGCGCGGACGAAGCGGAAACTCTGCTCGCCTATCTCCAGAACCAGAGCCAGCTACCGTTCGACCCGAAGAAATATCCCGCGGTCAATCAACCCGAGGGGCAGTCATTCAAGCTCGCCTGCCAGCAGTGCCACGTGCTGCCGGACCCACAGCGACACACCGCATCCGAATGGCCAGCAGTGGTCGCGCGCATGGAGAAGAACATGGAGTGGATGAACCGCGTTATCGGCAACCGTCACCCACCGGACGAGCCGCAACTCAAGATCGAGGAAATCAACGCATTTCTGATCAAGTACGCGCGCAAAGGCTGACCCTCACCCTACCCTCTCCCGGAGGGAGAGGGAACAATCAAGAGGGCACCGCCATGCCGCGTTTCACTGCAGGTCTTGCGCTTATCGCGTCGAACCAGCGTTTCACATTGGGGTAGGCGTTCAAGTCGGTCTTGTGCCATTCGTAACGCGAGACCCAAGGATAGCTTGCAATGTCGGCGATCGAGTATTCGCCGGCGAGATATTCTTCTTCGCCCAGGCGCCGGTCGAGCACGCCGTAGAGGCGGTCCTTCTCCTTGGTGTAGCGCTCGATCGCGTAGGGCACCTGCTCTTTCGCGGAGCGCAGAAAATGATGCACCTGGCCGAACATCGGTCCGATGTGGCCCATCTGGAACATCAGCCACTGCAGCGCCACGTACTTGCCGCGGTCCGATTTCGGCAGGAATTTTCCGGTCTTTGCGGACAGGTAGATGAGGATCGCACCCGATTCCATCATCCGGATCGGTTTCCCCTCGGGACCGTCGGGGTCGACTATCGAGGGAATCTTGCCGTTGGGATTGATCGCGACGTAGTCCGGAGCGAATTGGTCGCCCGCTCCGATATCGATCTTGTGGACATTGTAAGGAAGGCCGCATTCCTCCAGCATGACGGAAACCTTGCGGCCGTTGGGCGTACTCCAGGTATAGAGCTCGATCATTTTTTTACCTAGTGAAGCGTGCGAGCCGGGCAGTTTATCCCGAAGCCCGGTAAAGTAAAGCCATGCTGAAATGGGTCCTGGCGCTGGTGATCGCTCTCATCATACTTACCGCGCTCGCGCCGCGGCTGTCGAGATACGGGCTCGGCCGGCTGCCGGGCGACTTGACGGTGCGGTACAAAGGCAGGCTCTACTACCTGCCCTTCACGAGCACCATACTGCTTTCGCTCGCTCTCACGCTGCTCGCGCGGCTCTTCTGAGGTTGTTTCGCCGCGCCCGCGGCGAGGCGTTTTTCGAGCGCGGGGAGCTTCTTCTTCATCGCCTCGCCCACGAACATCTGCGGGTTGGAAGCCTGAAAGCCTTCCTCCCGCTCGCGGTCGCTGACGGCTTCCTTCGCCATCTCGAACGCCTCGACAAACGAGAAGGTCTCGCGCAGCGCTTCATCGTAGAGCGCCTCGCTGAACCAGGTGTAGTCGCTGTCGTACTCGCAGCCGAAGGAAGAATGAAAGGCGTCGGCGGCCGTGATGACGATGGTCGTGGCGTCCTTGAGCGGCTCGATGAACCCCCCGGAGAAGCACGCCGAGATCACGATCACCTTCCACTTGATGCCGCTGTCGGCAAGCATGCGCGCGAGCGCGCTCGGGGTGAGCTGGGCGAGCTCGAGCGGCGGCAGATCGAACGCGAGCCTGTAGTCGGGGCTGCCGTGAGTGGTGAGGTGCAACAGGACGATGTCTTCTTCGGGATTGATGGTGCTGCCCAGGTGCGCGAGGGTCTCCCGCAGGTTGCTCACCGTGGCCAGCGGATATTCCGTCAGGGTCGCGGGATTGTTGACGAGCGCAATCGACCTGCCGGCGGTGTCGAAACGCTCATCGAGCAGTTCCTTGATCGAAACCAGCTCCGAGTAAAAAGTGTCCTGCTGGCTGTTGGCTGCGACACCGACGAAATAGAGATCCACAACGCCGGGCCGCTCGGGGCTCAGCGCGGCGAGCTTCTCATCGAGCAGCCTTCCCTGCCGATGGAATATCTCCTCCTGCGTCAATCGAGGCCGCGAGGCATCGGCGGGGTCGACCCGGGCCGTGGTCCAGAGCTCGGTGCGGGGAAAAGCCGACATGAGAACCGCAAAGACAATCGCGAACAGTCCGAGCGCCAGCACCGAAGCGCGGCCGCGCCAGCCGGTGAGGACGTACTGAGTGCGCACCAGCACGGCAAGGCCCCACGCGATGAAGAGCGAGTTCGCAGTTCCTGCATAGTCTCCGATCGCGTCGAAGCCCGCTGCCAACTGGACGGCCAGGCCGGCGACCTCGAAAATGGGATCGGTCGCGACGAGCAGGACCGCGAACGCAATGGCGAGCTGCGCTTCCCGGAAAAGTCTCGCGGCGAGAAGGCAGGCACCCAGCAGGATGGGGATCTCCGCGAGTGCCATGGTGAGAGATCCGAAGTCGATCGTGCCCGGGAAACCCGCCTGCAGCACGCCTCCCGCAAGCCAGAACCCGAAGCTCGTCAGTACCAGCGCGACGTACTGACCAATCGAGATGCGGAAGTCCAGCGGGCGCACCGGCATGAAGAGCGCGAGGCGCGCGCCAGCGAGGAGATTGCGTCTCAGGTCGCGCCACACCATCGCGGTTTCTGGTTGGAGATCCATCTATTGAGAATTACGCAATCGTATGACGTATCTTCGTCGTCCCCGCGGAAGCGGGGACCCAGTGGCTGTCGTCGCACGACCCTGGATTCCCGCTTTCGCGGGAATGGCGGGACCAAAGCTGTCTCATGTCATGAATTTGGGTAAAGATCAATAGATGAACGCCCGATCGCGGCTACCCGGGCGCGGTGCAGTTTTTCAGGGATGTCCCCTTTGGCGCTGTTCGCGGCGATTTCGGATGCGTTGACCCGGGTGGCCGCGGCGAGCGCGCGCCGCAATATCGTGCGCGGCGTGTACGGTTTTTGTGTCCAAGCCTGCGCGCCGCGCTCGAGGCACTCGGACACTGCGAGCACTCCTTCGAGGCGTTCGGGTCTGCGAAAAGCGTCGCAGCTCTCGAGCAGCCCGAGCAGCTCTAGCGGGCGGAGGGCAGCCGCGCGCCGCACAGTCCCGGCGTGCCGCTGAGCGAGGAGAGCCAGATCGCGACATTCGCCAGGTGCCTTGAGGCGTTCGCTCACGGCTCGCGTCGCCTCCGCGGAATCCGTGCGGGACGCGATCAGCGCGAAACGCGGCGCAAGACCGAGCCGCTCGGCTGCGGCGCACTCGAGCGAGCGAACGACAACGCGCGCAGAGTCGTTCGCCGGCCGACCCTCTTCGAAAGCGAGTTTCAACTCGGGGAGCAGCTTCTCGAGGAGCCCCGCTGCCGCGAGCACGGGAAACATGAGAGCCGGATCGCCCTCCATCAGACCCCGGGAAAACTCCTGCCACACGCGCTCGGGCACGAGAGCGTCCGCCTCGCCGTTTGAAACCATGGCGCGCATCAACACCATCGTTTCCGGTGCCACGGCAAAACCGAAGCGCGCGGCAAAGCGCGCGACGCGCAGGATCCTCACCGGATCCTCGACAAACGCGGGGCTCACGTGCCGAAGCAGGCCTCGCTCGAGATCGGCCGCGCCGCCGAAGGGATCGACGAGTTGCCCGGCTTCGTCGCGGGCCATGGCGTTGATGGTCAGGTCGCGGCGTTCGAGGTCCTGCTCGAGCGTGACGTCGGGCGCGGCGTGGATCTGGAATCCCTTGTAGCCCCGCGCAACCTTGCGTTCGGTGCGCGCAAGCGCGTGCTCTTCGTGGGTCGCCGGGTGCAGGAACACCGGGAAATCCTTGCCCACCGGCTTGTAGCCCAAGCGCACCATCTCTTCGGGCGTGCTCCCGACCACCACGTAATCGCGATCGGCCACCTGAAGACCCAGGAGCTCATCACGCACCGCTCCGCCCACAGCGTAGGTCTTCACGGGAACTTGCCTCTCTCAGGGCGCCATCTCGAATTGCGGCAGGGTCTCGGCCTCGGCCCTAGCGGCCGCCTGCCATTCCTGCATCGGTCGCAAAGCGAGCATGGTGTCGCAGTAGGCGCGCGCGCCCGGCGTGAGCGGCACCGAGTAGCCGACGAACCGCCACACCACCGGCGCGTACATTGCATCGGCCACGGAAAAACGGCCGAAAAGGAAGGGCCCGTCCGCCTCGTGGCGCTCGCGGCAGCTTTGCCAGAGCGATTGGATCCGTTCGATATCTTCGTTGACTTCCGGGGGCCAGGTACGCGGCGCGAAAAGCTTGCGCACGTTCATCGACAGGTTCTGGCGCAACGCCGGAAAGCCCGAGTGCATCTCGGCGCACACGGACCGCGCGGTAGCCCGCGCGACCGAGTCAGCAGGCCAGCCCCCGGTGCGCGGATGTGCTTCCGCGAGGTATTCGAGGATCGCAAGCGAATCCCAAACGCGCATCTCTCCTTCGATCAGCACGGGCACCTTCCCGGATGGCGAGTACCGCAGCAATTGCTTCTTCGAGTCCGTTTGGTACAGGGAAACGCGCACTTCTTCGAAGGCAATTCCGTTCTGCTTCAAAAACAACCACGGCCGCAGCGACCAGGACGAGTAGTTTCTGTTGCCGATGACCAGGATTCGAGCCGCCATGATCGCGGTGCAGTCCTAGCGGCCCGCCTTGTAGCGGAACCAGCTGTAGCGCGAGCGGGGATAGACGCCACGGAGATAGACCGGCGCCACCGCATCGAGCGGCGTGGGCTGGATGCCGAACGGAAATTCGCTCTTCGAAATGCTGTCGACCTTCATGGAATAGTAGTTGTCGCGCGACATGACTTTCTTGCCCGGCTTCCATTCCATGGCCCAGGCGACCAGGTGGGAAATGCGGTTGGACAGGCCGATGACGGGTCGCGGGTAGCCGCTTGCACTTCCGGCGTACTTCGCGAGTTCGCGCAGGGTGTACACGTGCGGCCCGCACAGATCGTAGCGCTTGCCGGCGCTGTCACGATCCGCGAGGCTCGCCACGAAACAACGCGCCACGTCCTCCACGTACACGGGCTGGAACCGCGCTTCCGGACTGGGCAGGAACAGAAACGGCAGCCAGCGCTGAAGCCTGGCGAAAACATTGAGGAACTGATCCTCGGGTCCGAATACCACGGAAGGCCGGAACACCGTCACCGCCAGTTCCTCCTGCGCCGCAAGCACCCAGGATTCGCCCTCGCCTTTCGAGCGCAGGTATTGGCTGGGTCCCTCCACGTGCGCGTGCAAGGCGCTCATGTGCAGGAGGCGGGGCACGCGGGTCTTTTTGCACGCTTCGACTATTTTCTTCGGGAGTTCGACGTGGGCGCGGGCGAATTCCGGGCCGTAGGGATGGCCGCGGCGACCGTACAGGATACCGACCAGGTTCACCACCGCGTCGCAGCCGCTTGTCAGCTTCGCGAGCGTCTCCGGATCGTGCACGTCGGCCTCGACCACATCCACGGTCGGCAACAGGATCAGGTGCTTGGCACGCTCGCGCCGGCGCGTGGGCACGATGACGACGTGCTCGTTTTCGACGAACTGGCGCACAAGATGCCGGCCGATGAAGCCGCTGCCGCCGATGACCAGAATCCGGCTCATAAGATTGATTGGGGGTTGCCGACGCGTAGTTTAACCGCGAAGCACCTCGAGCAGGCAGTCCGCAGCCCGCCTGCTCCCGGGGAAAAGCTTATTCGACGGCGGATTCGTTCCGCACGGCCGCGATGTCTCCAGCCGATCGGCGCGGCAAGACCACGCCCAGGCGCGTCTTCAGCGACATGGGCTCGGTACCGAGGACGGCAGCGTAATAGACGGTGTTCGTCATCACCTTCTTGACGTAGTCGCGCGTCTCGAGGAAAGGAATCGTCTCGGCGAAGATCGCGCCCTCGACCGGAACGGTGCCGCGCCACAGGCTCGCGCGCGAGGGCCCGGCGTTATAGGCGGCCGCAGCGAGCACGGGATTCCCGTCGAATTGATTGAGCACGTGCTTGAGGTAATACGTCCCCAGCACCGAATTGAAACCCGGCTCGTGCACTCTTGCCCAGGAAAAGTTCTTCATGCGCATCCGCTGCGCGACCCATTTCGCCGTCGGGCGCATGACCTGCATCAGGCCGGACGCGCCGGCGGAGGATTTCGAGCCCGTGATGAACCGGCTTTCCTGGCGTATCACGCCCAGAACCCAGGGCTCCTCCAGATCGCGCGAACGCGCGCTTTCCGCGAGCACTTCCCGATAGGGCGCCAGGTACCGCACGGAGAAATTGTGCGCGAGCACAGTTCTGTCCGCGGTGCCGATGGCGCGATCCCAGGCTTCGTTGCGGCGCGCGAGTTCCGCCGCCGCGAGCAGCCGCCGGTCGTCCATGCCGCGAATCGTCCACAGCCACTCTTTCGTCGCCTCAGTCCGCATGTCGAGGCGATAGAGGTCGAGCGCGCGCTTCAGGCCGGGGATCGCCGCGACTTCGGCGATCTCTTCCCCGGTAGGCAGGGGGGCCCGCGGCGGAATCCGCAGACTCACGCCCAGTTCCTCGGCGGCAAGGCGCCCGTAAAAACTGTACTCCCCCGCGATTCGCTCGAAATAGCCTTCGGCTTCGAGCGGGTTGCCGAGCCCTCGCTCGGCCCGGCCGTACCAGTAAATCCAGACCGGATCGCTCTTCGCGAGAGCGGACATGCGATCGATCGAGCTTCTCACCTCGGACCACTTCTCTATCCTCATCGCGATCCGCGCCCGCCACGCGAGCTGCTCGTCGGTGAGCGTACCCGCCTCGCCGAACCAGTCGAGAGCCTCGGGCACGTGGCGGCGCGCGCCGTTCATCGCGAGCATCAGCCAGACGTAGCGCCGGTCGTCGACGGAGAATTCCTCGTTCAAGCCTGCTCTCCAAAGTCCCGCCACGGCCCGCGGGTCATCGTCCGCGGCCAAGGTGAGCGCGGCGATGAGTAATTCCCGATCAGCGACCTTCGCGAGATCGACCTGGGGTTTCCTCAAGAACTTGATCGGCGCACGAATCATCGCGCCGTACCGTTTCGCGTCGATCGCCTCGCCGCGCGGCAGAAACTCCATGACGCGCCTGGCCGCGCCCACCAGCTCCGCATCGACCAGCACGCGAAACCGCGCCCAGACTTCGCGCGCGCCGAGCTGGTCGGCCTTGTGCATCGCCCGGGCGAGAGCCATACAGCCTTCTGGAAGCTCCCGCGGCGCATTCCAGAAGGCCTGGAAATCACGCAGCGCGGATGCGTCCTCGCGCTTCCAGCGCCCGAGCAGCGCGTAGCACGTCACTTCGGGATCGTCGCCCGAGAGCGCCGGATACTCCGCCTGGAACAACTCCCACCGGCCGCTCCTGCCGAGCACCTTGAGCCAATCGTTACGCAGTTGCTCTGCGAGCACGGTGCCCGTATATCGGGCGAGGAAATCGCGAACTTCCTCGGCGGATGCCCCGGGAAGCTTGAGAAAAAGCTGCCAGTACTCGACATAGGGCTCGAGCAGATGGTTTTTGAGTTTCGGAGCGAGCGTTGCGAGCTGGGTCCGGTGATTCGCGTCGAAGGCGCTGCGTGCGGCAACGAATGCCGCGTCCTGCGGATCGAGCGTCGCCGCGTAGCCCAGGGCGGGCGCAGCGAACAGGACGGCCGTTGCGGCCCGGAGCAATGCTCTATTCAAATTACCGCCTCTCGCAAAGTAGACTACCATAGCACTTTATCGCTACGGATGAAGGACTTCCGAGCGATTCTTGAGATCTGTAGCATGCCTTTCGAGCTTTCCGCCTGGCGCAAAAGCGAACGCACGAGACTGCTGGGACAGCGCAGCGCCCTCTCGGAAGAGGCGCTTGCCGATCTGCGCGTGCGGATCGACCATCATATAGAACGCGCGTTCCCGGATCTGGTGCACGGCATCCTCGCTTTTTGTTGGCCTTACAGGAACGAATACGACGTTCGCCATCTGGCAGCCAGCCTGCGACGGCGCGGAGCGACCACCGCGCTGCCGGTGGTCGTGGCGCCGAAAACCCCGTTGATCTTTCGCGAATGGAAACCCGGGGTGGAACTGGCCGAAGGGCCGCTCGGCATCCCGTATCCTGTCGGCTCGCCCGAAGTCAGCCTCGATCACGTGCTTCTGCCCGTGGTCGGATGGGATGGAGACGGGTACCGTCTGGGTTACGGCGGCGGTTTCTTCGACCGTACGCTGGCGGCGCTCGCCAGGCGCCCGCGGGTCATCGGCGTTGGGTACGAGCAGGCGTTCATCAAAACGATACGTCCGCAGCCCTATGACATTCCCATGGATTTTGTGGTCACCGAGCGCGGCGTGTACCGTCGCGAGCCGCAAGGGCTCAAGTTTCTCGACAACCCGCAGGCTTTTTCCTCGCCGCCGTGCTACGCCGGAGAAATGGCGCCCGGATACTTCGGAGAGGAGCCGAAGACCTAGAGAACCTCTGAACAACCCCCGTTTCGTCATTCCCGCGAAAGCGGGAATCCAGGAATCTGAACGACTTGCTGGATCCCCGCTTCCGCGGGGATGACTTAGAACCGGTTTCAAAAAGACCGTTCGCCCTGAGCTTGTCGAAGGGTGAACGACCAGCAATTGAGGCTACCCAGTCATTTTGAAACCGGTTCTTATTCAGAGCTTCCCTAACCCGGATCGAGCGAAGCCCGCACCACGGATTCGGCAATCACCGATCAGCCCAGAAACAACCGGTAGGCCGGATTGCTGCTTTCGTCCACGTACGGATAGCCAAGCTTGGTGAGAAAGCCCCGGAACTCGCGCATTTCCTTGCGCGGCACCTGCATGCCGACCAGCACCCGGCCGTAGTCGCTTCCCTGGTTTCTGTAGTGGAACAGGCTGATGTTCCAGTCGGTGCGCATGGCCGAAAGAAATTTCATCAAAGCCCCCGGGCGCTCCGGAAACTCGAAGCGGTAGAGCAATTCATCGGGCGCGCCGCGCGCGCTCTTCCTGATCTCCGCAGGGGCGTGTCCCCCGACCATGTGACGCACGTGCAGCTTGGCCATCTCGTCATCGGAGAGGTCGAGGGTCTTGAGACCTTCGCGCTCGAGCGCTTTCACGATTTTCGCGGTCTCGTCGCGATTGTGCACCCCGACTCCGGCGAACACGTGCGCTTCCCGGGGATCGGCGATGCGGTAGTTGAATTCGGTGATACTGCGCGAGCCGAGCGTAGCGCAGAATTTCCTGAAACTCCCGGGGCGCTCGGGGATGGTGACGGCGAGGATGGCTTCGTGCTGTTCGCCGACCTCCGCGCGCTCGGCTACGAAACGCAACCGATCGAAGTTGGTGTTGGCGCCCGAGGCCACCGCGACGAGTCGCTTGCCGCGAATGCCGGAGCGTTCGACGTAGGTCTTGGCCCCTGCGACGGCCAGCGCCCCGGCCGGCTCGAGGACGGTACGCGTGTCCTCGAAGACGTCCTTGATCGCCGCGCAGATCTGGTCGGTGTCGACGAGAATCATCCCGTCGAGCAGTTCGCGACACAGGCGAAACGGCTCTTCGCCCACCTGCTTCACCGCAACGCCGTCTGCAAAGAGGCCGACATGATCGAGCGTGACGCGCCGGCCCGCTTTCAGCGAGCGCGCCATGGCGTCGGCATCGACCGGCTCGACGCCGATCACCTTGACCGACGGACGCAGGCGCTTGATGTAGGAGGCGATCCCGGCGATAAGCCCGCCGCCGCCCACGGGAACGAACACCGCGTGCAGGGGCTGGGCCGTCTGCCGCAGGATTTCCATTCCGATCGTTCCCTGCCCGGCGATGACATCCGGGTCGTCGTAGGGATGCACGAAGGCGAGCTTGCGCGAACGCCCGAGGCGCCGCGCCTCCGCGTAGGCCTCGTCGTAGGTATCGCCGTGCAGGTGCACTTCGGCTCCGCGCGCCTTGACCGCATCGACCTTGATCTTGGGCGTCGTGGACGGCATGACGATCACCGCTGCGCAGCCGAGCTTCTGCGCGGCGAGCGCCACGCCCTGCGCGTGATTGCCGGCGGAGGACGCGATGACTCCGCGGGCGAGTACGGCCGCGGGCAGATTCGCCATCTTGTTGTAGGCGCCGCGGCATTTGAAGGAGAACACCGGCTGCATATCCTCGCGCTTCAACAACACCCGGTTGCCGAGGCGCGCCGAGAGATTGGGCGCGACTTCGAGCGGCGTCTCCACCGCCACGTCGTACACGCGCGCCTTGAGAATCCGCTCCAGATAGTCGTTTTTCATGCTTTAGAGCCACCCCCCAAAAGGGGTCCCTCGTGCCACCCCGTTTGGGGGTGGGCCCTACTCTACACGAAGCAAGGGTTTCGCTCTATGCTGGCAAGATGGAAACGCTCCTTTCCCCCGAGGGAAGCCTCGCGTCTCTCTTCGTGGCGACTTTCATCGCCGCGACTCTGATTCCCCTGAGCTCGGAAGCGGCGCTCTTCGCGGTGCTGAAGCTGCACGGCGATCTGCTCTGGCCAGCACTTCTGGTGGCGACGCTCGGCAATACGCTCGGGGGCATGTCTTCGTACCTGATCGGCCGCTTCATCGCCTCGAAGAAGCCGCTGACCCAGCTCGACCGGGTAAAGCGCTACGGAGCGCCGGTGATGCTGTTCGCGTGGTTGCCCATCGTCGGCGACGCGCTCTGCGTGGCCGCCGGCTGGCTCAAGCTCCACTGGCTCCCGGTGTTGTTCTTTCAGGCAGCGGGGCGGTTCCTGCGCTATTGGCTGGTTTCGGTAGGGACGCTGTGGTAGCTCACCAGATCGCGAGCTCTTTTGCGCATGTCTCTCGCGTGAGTAGAATGCGGGATCGGGAGGACTGAATGCCGAAACCCTCGAAGAAAAAGGCCAAGCAGGCGTTCTGGGAACGCGGCTACCTCGGGCACGGATACTGGCTCGGGAAAGAGCGACTGGGGCAGGTCAAGCTCGGCGCGAAGAAGGAATGGGACGGGATCTACCGCTGGCAGGCGGGCAATCATTCCGGCGAGGCCGCCACGCTCGAGGAGGCCAAAAGTGCTGTTGAACAGGCGGTGCTCGTGGGCGCGAGCCAGTTGCCGCTGTTCGACAAGTAGCGCGCCCGGACTCGCGCGGAAGCGTAAGGCGAAGCTGTTGTCGATCATTGCTATGCTCCGCATGATCGCCAATACGCGATCCAAGGAGCAATTGCATTTTTGATTTCGGGAGATGATTTGTGGGGAAGCTCGCCAATTTCTTCAGGGAGCAAAGAATCACCCTGGACGGACAGAAGAAAACGAAGATGCTTTCTCTCGACCGTCAATTTGAAGAAATGGAAGCGGAGCGCGATTCCCTCAAGACGGAGAATCTGAATCTCAGGGCGCAGGTGAAGCCACTTGAGCGTGAGGTCGAGAGGCTGAAGAATCAAGTAGAGCAAAACGCCGCGCAAAGTCGTGGCAGGCTGGAAGTGATTTCCGAAAAGATGCTCGTCTTGATAGCGAACGGCGCAGAGCGGCGATTGACCAAAGAGCAGGTCATACGTCAATTTGGCTTGTCGCAAGCGAAAGGCGATCACCACTTCGATATTTTGAGCGAGCGCGCACTGATAACCCTACGGGTAGTTAGCCAGGATGGATCGACTTACGGTGCGACCAAAATAGGAAGGCAATACCTAGCGGATCACAATTTGCTATGACCGTATTTAAGAGAGGCGCAAATGGACATGCTGGAATCGATTGGTCACGCCGTCGTTGACATCGGAACGAAGATTTCGCCCGAACGCCTTGAGCGGATCGAGTACCGAGTTACCCAGATCGACAAAGCCATGAGCGGGCTGACGTTGCTTACGTTGATGGCCGTGGGGCTTCTCGGCCTAATTCTGTGGCGCATCTGGTAACTCGTGCGGTCAGCGCGTGGCAAAAAAGCGAAACATCACTAAGCTCCCAAGATTGCCGCAAACGGAATTGCGGAAGCCTATTCGGGCGTATGCAAATGCCGTTGGCGAATTGGTTTGGGCGTCAAATTTCTTACTTACCGCCTGCAATAGCTTGTTCGTCCGCGTTGCGTCTCCAGAACCAAAAGATGCAATGATTGCTATCAATATCTGGACGACAGGAAAAACGGATAGCGCCCAGCTAGATATGCTAGAAGCAGCAACATTGGGAAGCGTTCGATTAACGCCTAAAATGCGCTCAAAAATATTATGGGTTGTCAAAAATGCGCAGAAACTTGCTGTGGTAAGAAACGACGCCGTGCATTCGGCCACTGGTTTTGTGACGGCCCCCAAACCAATAAAAGTTGTTCCGCTTCCGATATACACAAAAGAAGCGCGATTCAAACGTCTCAAGGCTTCGCCTAATCTCATTAAATTATTCAAGCAAGTTAAGGGCGATCTTTTTCAGCTAGGTCTTTATGCTCACAATCTTTGGATTTCTATGTCCGCACTCGGACCTTTTCCACTACCTCATAGACCGCGCTTACGGTCGATCTCAAAGTAAATTCCGATAGAGATGACCGGCGCTATGCCGCCGTCAGCTTCGCGTATTCCAACGCGAGCCATTTCATCCCCTGCTTGCCGAAATTGACTTGCAGGCGCGCGTCAGTGCCGGAGCCTTCCGCGTTGACGATCACGCCCTGGCCGAATTTCGGGTGCTGCACCGACTGGCCGATGCGGAACCCGTGGCCGCCCGGCTTGGCTTTGTAGTTCTTGGCTGGCTCGGATGGCCAGGCCAGTTCGTCGAACTTGGCGTGTCCCGGTCCGCGCCCCAGTTGCGGGTTGAGGCGCTTCACCACTTCCGCGGGGAGTTCGTCGAGGAAGCGCGAAGGAACGTTGTAACGCGTCTGACCGTGCAGCATGCGCGTCTGGGCGTATGAGACGTAGAGCCGCTTTCGTGCCCGGGTAATGGCGACGTACATGAGCCTTCTCTCCTCCTCGAGTCCGTCGTCCTCGAGCACGCTCTGCTCGTGCGGAAAGAGGCCCTCCTCCAGGCCCGTGATGAATACCGCGGTGAACTCCAGGCCTTTTGCCGAGTGCACCGTCATCAGCTGCAGCGCGTCCGTTCCCTCGGCCGCCTGATTCTCGCCCGATTCGAGCGAGGCGTGCGCGAGGAAGGCCGAAAGATCGTGTTCTTCTCCTTCGTTTATGAATGCGGCGGCGGCATTCACCAGCTCGTTCAGGTTCTCGACGCGGTCCGCACCGTCTCTTTCGGCCTTGTAGTGGGCGACGAGCCCGCTTTTCTCCAGCATCACTTTGACCGTCTCGGGCATGGGCAGCCCCTGAGTTTCTGCCCTGAGGGCATCGACCAGGCGCACGAAGGAGGCAACTGCAATGCCGCTTTTCCCGGAAAGCCCCGAGACCGCCTTGTAGAGGCTCGTCCCGCCGGCCTTGGCTGCGTCCTGAAGGACTTCGAGTGAGCGTGCGCCGATTCCGCGCGCCGGGAAATTGACCACCCGCAGGAAGGCCCCGTCGTCGTCCGGATTGGCGACCAGCCTCAGGTAA
>Ga0193726_1000509_pt1 | contig 40206 bp, 30 predicted proteins | sample H2c1metaG_FD_144928 | JGI IMG/M metagenome (GOLD analysis project Ga0193726, IMG submission 144928) | Soil microbial communities from a riparian zone of the East river system, Colorado, United States - H2c1 | ecosystem: Environmental > Terrestrial > Soil > Riparian zone | place: USA: East River... | reverse complement strand
GCGTTACAGAATCCGCGCTGTTGAACGAACTCACCACAACGCAGGGCGTGGTCGAGCGCAAGACGACAATTCCCATCCTGTCGAACTTGCTGGTGGAAGCCAAGGGCACGCGTCTCGCGATTACGGCGACCGACCTGGAGCTGAGCATTCGCACGTCCTGCGAAGCCAAGATCAAGAAAGAAGGCGCGGGAACCATCCCGGCCAAAAAACTACTGGAACTCGTGCGCCTGCTTCCGGAAGGCGAAATCAAGATTAAGCTACTGGAAAATCATTGGGTTGAGATTGTCAGCGAAAAGAAGAAGTACAAACTGGTGGGAATGGCGAAGGAGAATTTTCCAGCTTTGCCGGCCATGCCCCATACTTTGGTGAAAATTCCCGCCGCCGTGCTGGAAAGCCTGATTGCGAAAACTAAGTTTGCAATCTCGCTTGAAGAATCGCGGTACACGCTAAATGGCGGCTTGTTGATTTTGAAGCCGGATACCCTGGCCATGGTGGCCACCGATGGTCACCGCCTGGCACTGGCTGAGACCGACCAGAAACTTGCCGGACTCAATGGCGAAGTAAAAGTACTGATCCCCAAAAAGGCCATGGATGAGGTGGAAAAGCTGTCCAGCGCGGCTGGAGCTGACGCGCAACTGGATTTTGCAAAAGACGAGAGCCATCTGTTTTTCCAGGTGGGACACCGCTTGCTAATTTCCCGCATTCTCACCGGACAGTTTCCGAACTACGAAGCGGTGCTGCCGCGCGACAACAACAAGAGCGTGGTGATCGAGCGTTCGGAATTGAGCGATGCGGTGCGCCGGGTCTCGCAACTTGCCGATCAGCGTTCGCATGCTGTAAAGCTGGCGGTCTCGACAGAAGGCATTGAGATTTCCGCTTCCAGCCCGGAATACGGCGAAGCAAAAGAAAATATTGAGAAGGACTACAAGGGTGAGCCGATTGCGATTGGTTTTAACTCCAGCTACATGCTGGACTTTCTGGCCGCCGCCGCCGACGGACCGATCAGCATTGAATTAAAAGACGAACAATCGGCCGGACAAATGCGACCGCTGGCCGATGAGTCGTACCGCTACCGCTACATCATCATGCCCATGCGCATTTGATGGCGGGAAAAGGTCCAGGATTTTACAGAGAAAGGCGCCGTTCCGGGCGCCTTTTTTGTTGTCTCTTGCTGCTGGGCTGTGCCTTATAAATTTATGTAAATAAAGGTTTTATTCAGCCAATAGCGCATTTTTGCACTTGAGAAAAGTCGGCCGATCGGGTACACTATCTGGGCTGTCGATTTCTTGTGATTTTCTGCAAGAATTGGCACGTCGGCCAAGTGAATGGCACTGCAGTTTGGCTCCGCGCCAGGAGCCAATGAGCTGGAATCATTTGGAAGAAAGAAGTCTTCGCCACGGAGCGCTGCGCGCGACGGGATGAAGCAGGAACTCTACGAGTCCCGAAAACAAATCGGGATCAAAGAGTAAGGCGACGTAAATAACTTGCCGCAAGCACGCCTTTCCTGGCTTCAAAAAAATTTACTGAGAAACAATCGAGCGCCTGCGCTCGCTGTGTAAATCGCGGTCCGTTTTGTGAATGCGTTTGCGGCTGGCAACCAAAGATTTATCTGGAATGCAGTCGGGGAGAGTTCATGGCTGACAAAGTAGAGGGAAAAGCGGGACACCATTACGACGCGGGGTCCATTAAGGTTCTCGAAGGCTTGGAAGCGGTGCGGCTGCGGCCGGCGATGTACATCGGCGGAACGGGCGAAGTGGGCTTGCATCACCTGGTGTGGGAGCTTGTCGACAACTCCGTGGACGAAGCCATGGCCGGATTTGCCGACGACGTCAGCGTGATCGTGCACACGGACAATTCGGTGACGGTTGAAGACAACGGGCGCGGCATTCCCGTGGACATGCACAAGACCGAGAAGCGACCAGCGGCCGAAGTAGTGATGACGGTGCTGCATGCGGGAGGGAAGTTTGACAGCGATACCTACAAGGTTTCCGGCGGTTTGCACGGAGTAGGCGCTTCGGTGGTCAATGCGCTTTCGGACTGGCTGGAACTGGAAATTTCGCGCGACGGCGGCGTTTGGGAACAAACCTATGAAAAAGGAAAGCCGACTTCCAAGCTGAAGCAGACGGGAAAAACGCGCAAAACCGGAACAAAAACCACCTTTCATCCTGATCCCAGCATCTTCGACAAGACCGTATTCAGCTACGATACGCTGGCGCAGCGTTTGCGCGAGATGGCATTTCTGAATAAGGGATTGAAGATCACCCTGAACGATGAGCGCACGGAAAAGACCGCGGAATTCAAATTCAGCGGCGGCATCGCGGAGTTTGTAAAGCATTTGAACCGCGGCAAAGAAGTACTGCACGATTCACCGATCTATATGGAAGGCAAGCGCGGGACTGTAGAGATCGAAATTGCTCTGCAATACAACGACACCTACGGCGAAAACGTATTTGCCTATGCCAACGCCATCAACACGGTCGATGGCGGGACGCATCTTTCCGGATTTCGTTCTTCCCTCACCCGCTCGATCAACAATTTTGCTTCTGCGGCGGGGATGCTGAAAGGCCAGAAAGATGAAATCAGCATCAGCGGAGATGACGTACGCGAAGGATTGGTCGCGGTGGTCAGCGTGCGCTTGCCGCAGCCGCAATTTGAAGGGCAGACCAAAGGAAAGCTGAACAGCGATATCAAGGGCGATGTCGAACAGATCGTCAACGAGAAGCTTGGCGAATGGTTTGACAAGCACTCCACGGTGGCCCGCCGCATTATTTCCAAATGCATTGAAGCGGCGCGCGCGCGCGAAGCGGCCCGCAAGGCACGCGAACTGACGCGGCGCAAATCGGCGATGGATTCCAGCGGATTGCCGGGGAAATTGGCAGATTGCCAAGAGCGGGATCCGGCGCGCTGCGAATTGTTTGTGGTTGAGGGAGAGTCGGCAGGCGGCTCGGCAAAAATGGGCCGCGACCGAAAATACCAGGCAATTCTGCCGCTCAAGGGCAAAATTCTCAATGTTGAAAAGGCCCGCTACGACAAGATGCTGGGGCACGAAGAAATTCGCGCCATCATCACGGCGCTGGGATGCGGCATTGGCAAGGATGATTTCGATGCCAGCAAGCTGCGCTATCACAAATTGATTTTGATGACCGACGCCGATGTCGACGGCAGCCACATCCGCACGCTGCTGCTGACGTTTTTCTTCCGCCACATGAAGGAATTGATCGAGCGCGGGCACGTGTACATTGCGCAGCCGCCGCTGTATCGCGTGAAGCGCGGCAAGACGGAAAAGTACATTCGCGACGAACGCGACTTTGCCCGGGAGTTGATGAAGCGCGCGACCGAAGATCACGTGGTGAAGGCCAAAGAAGGCGTGATCCTGGAAGGTGCGAAGTTGACAACTTTCCTGCTGAACGTGCAGGAATATGAAGCAGCGGCGGCTAAATTGGGCCGTCGTTTGCGCGAACCCGGTTTGGTGGAGTTGCTGGCCGAGAGCGGGCTTGAAAAGAAAACCGACTTCGAAGACAAAAAGGCCCTGGATAAATTGTTGAAGGAAGTGGACAAAGCCAAGCTGAAGATCGAAGGCAAAGTGGTATTTGACGAAGCGCACAGCTTGTACGAGATCCAGTTTGGACCGCCGCACAGCCAAAAAATCAACTGGGCCGTGGCGTCGACTGCGGAATACAAGAAATTGCGTGGACTCGCAAAACAGATTGAAGAGTTCAATCACCCGCCGTTTACCGTGGCGCGCAATGGAGACAAGGTTACCAAGGAAAAAGCGACCGACGTGCTGAATTACGTTGTCGAAGACGCCAAGAAAGACTTCACCATCACGCGTTTTAAAGGCTTGGGCGAAATGAACGCCGAGCAACTTTGGGACACCACGATGAACGCGGAAACGCGGACGCTTTTGCAGGTGAAGCTTGATGATGCCGTGGCGGCCGAAGATATTTTCACAACGCTCATGGGCGAAAATGTAGTGGCGCGCCGGAAGTTCATTGAAGAGAACGCCCTCGAAGTTGTGAACCTGGATATTTAGTTTTTCAAGATGCTTTATCAACTGGGTTGGACAACTTTGCCCGGGCTGCGCGGGCTGAGCTGCAGCGGGTTTCGCGCGACGCCCACCGACGCCCCCGATCATTTGGGCGGCGTGGCGGTGGAAGTCGCAGGCGACGCGGAACGCCAAGAGTTGCTGCAGCGGCTGGAGGAATATTTTTCAACGCGGCGATTTACCAACGCGGCGGACGCTTTCGACACGGTGAAGGCGTACGTCAGGGAGACTACGGCCAAGGGATAGTCGGTGGTTTTCTGCGCCCCGGGCAGGCTCGGCGGCAGCTGCGCGATATTAGTACGAGAAGTAAACGCGAGGACACATGGCGGACGAGACAAATACATCAGTACTGCTTCCGATTGATATCGAAGCGGAGATGCGCAAGTCGTACCTCGACTATGCGATGAGCGTAATCATCGCTCGCGCCTTGCCGGACGTGCGCGACGGGTTGAAACCGGTACAGCGCCGCATCCTGGTGGCGATGAACGACCTGGGGCTGGCGTCCAACCGCGGCTACCGCAAATGCGCGAAGATTTGCGGCGACACTTCGGGCAACTATCACCCGCACGGTGAAGCGGTCATTTATCCGGCGATGGTGCGCCTCGCGCAAGACTTCAACCTGCGCTACATGCTGGTCGATGGGCAGGGAAATTTTGGTTCCGTCGACGGCGATCCTCCGGCGGCCATGCGGTACACCGAAGCCCGCCTGGCGAAAATTACCGAGGATATCCTCGCCGACCTGGAAAAAGAAACGGTCGATTTCATTCCGAACTTCGACCAGACGCGCGAGGAACCGACGGTTTTGCCGTCCCGGATCCCCAATTTGCTGGTCAACGGCGCCAGCGGCATCGCCGTCGGCATGGCCACGAATATCCCCCCGCATAACCTGCGGGAGATTGTGGATGCGGCGATCTTGCTGATTGAAAAGCCGGATTCCACGCTGAAAGAAGTGATGAAGCTCGTGCCCGGGCCGGACTTTCCGACCGGCGCCTACATTGCGGGACGCGAAGGAATCGAAGCAGCGTACAAAACGGGGCGCGGCAGCTTCACGATGCGCGCGAAGGCCGCGATTGAAGAAACCAGCAAGGACCGCGAGAGCATCATCATCACCGAAATCCCGTATCAGGTGAACAAAGCGCGGCTCATTGAAAAGATTGCGGAGCTGGTGCAGAACAAAAAGCTCGAAGGCATTTCCGATGTGCGCGACGAATCATCACGCGAGGGCATGCGCATCGCCATCGAGCTGAAGCGCGGCGAAGAATCACAGCTCATCCTGAACAATTTGTTCAAGTACACCCAGATGCAGGAATCGTTCCATATGATCCTGCTGTCGATCGTGGCCGGCCAGCCGCGCGAACTGGGCTTGATCCCGATGATCAAGCTGTTTATCGAACACCGCATTGACGTGGTGCGGCGCCGCACCATTTTTGAACTAAAGAAGGCCGAACAGCGCGAGCACATCTTGCTGGGCTACCAGATCGCCCTGGATCACCTGGACAATGTGATTCGCATCATCCGCGGCTCCACGAGCCGGGCGGAAGCAAAAGAAAACCTGTTCAAGTATTTCAGCGAACAGGACGTTACGATTCTGGAGAACGGCAAAAACAAAAAGATCGAGGGCATCAAGCTCGACGGGCGCAAGTACCGTTCGCAGGGCGCGCCGGAAATTGAAGCAGCGGGCCGCGGCGGATTTGGACTCAGCTACGCGCAGATCGACGCCATCCTCGAATTGCAATTGCACCGTCTGACGCAGCTTTCCATCGACGAAATTTTGAAGGAGTTGAAGTCCATCCGCGAATTGATCGCCGAGCTGCGTGAAATACTTTCCAGCGATCGCAAGTTGAAACAGGTCATCACCGCGGAGCTGAAGGAAGTTCACAAGGCGTATGGCGACGACCGCCGGACGCAGATTGTGGACAAGGTGGACGAGATCAAGCTGGAAGATCTGATCGCGGACACCGAGATGCTGATTACCGTGAGCCACGCGGGCTACATCAAGCGTACGGCGACAGATACCTATCGCCACCAGTCGCGCGGCGGCAAGGGACGGATCGGTGCCAAGACCAAGGAAGAGGATTTCGTCGAGCACCTATTTGTGGCATCGGCGCACAGCTACATCTTGCTGTTCACGTCGAAAGGGCGGGTTTACTGGCTGAAGGTGTATGAGTTGCCCGAAGCAGCAGCAGCCACACGCGGCAAGGCGATTTCAAGCTTGGTGAAATTGCAGGAAGACGAAACACTGACGGCCGTCGTGGCGGCGCGCGATTTGGACAAAGCCGACACGTTTGTGTTCATGGCCACCAAAAGCGGCACGGTGAAAAAATCGGCGCTGACGGAATTTTCGAATCCGCGTTCAACCGGCATCATCGCCATCAGTCTGGACGGGCGAGACGAGCTCATCGGCGCGAAGCTGACGGACGGAAAGCAGATGATCTTCCTGGCGAGCCACGAAGGCCAGGCAATTCTTTTCCGCGAGACAGATGTGCGGGCCATGGGACGCAATGCCGGTGGCGTGAACGGCATGGATCTGGACAAGGACGACTACGTCGTAAGCATGGACGCAGTCCAGCCGGACTTCGAAATTATCAAAAAGGAACACAAACAAGACACCCAGGATCTCGATCAGCTTGAAAATGAGCACATCAAGGATTCCCTGGTGACATTGATGCTGACCGTCGCCGAAAAAGGCTTTGGCAAGCGCACCCCGCTGGCGGATTACCGCATCACCTCGCGCGGCGGCAAGGGCGTCGTAAACATGAAGACCACCGACCGCAATGGTTCGGTGGTGGCCACGCTGCAGGTAACCGAAGAGTCCGACGTGATGATCATCACCCACAACGGAAAAGTGATTCGCGTGCATTCCGGAGAAATTCGCGAGGCGGGACGCTCGACGCAGGGCGTACGGCTGCTTCGTCTGGATGACGACGACTCCGTGGCGGCAGCGGCGGTATTGCAGGAAGAAGACTCAGAAGAAAAGAAATAGCGCGGGGCGCGGGCCGCAAAAGGGTGCCGCACTGCTCGACCCTGTGTTTTTGTCTGGTGAAAAGCCGTGCGGGAGTATTTTCGGGCCCGAGGCTAGTGGTAGAATTTGGGAACCATGAAAATTACCCGACGAATCCTGGCGGTTCTAGTCTTGCTCCTGGCACCTCTCACTATTCTTCTGGCCGCGCAGAATCCACACAAAATGCATTCCAAAACTACAAAATATATCGCTTATGTTGGAACCTACACGTCCAAAACGGGAAGCAAAGGAATTTACAGTTACCGGTTTGATACAACGACAGGACGACTCACAGACGGCGCAGTGGCGGCGGAAACCGCCGATCCCTCCTTTGTTGCCGCAGACGCGAGCGGAAAATTTCTCTACGCGGTGAATGAAGTCGGCGAGTTTCAAGGCCAAAAAAGCGGCGCGGTAAGCGCCTTTTCCATCGACAAGAACACCGCCAAGCTCACCTTGCTGAACCAAGTTCCTTCAAAGGGAGCCGGAACCTGTTACGTGTCGCTCGACAAGACCGGCAAGTTCGTTCTAGTGGCAAGCTACGACAGCGGGAACGTCGCGGTCTTCCCGGTACAAAAGGACGGAAGCCTCGGAGCGGCGAGTGCCTTTGTACAGCACAGCGGCGCCGGAGCGGATAAAGAACGCCAGGAAGGGCCGCACGCACATTGGATTGAAGTGTCGCCCGACAATCGTTTCGCGCTGGCAGTTGACTTGGGTCTCGACGAAATACTGGTCTACAAGTTCGACGCCACCAAGGGAACGCTCACGCCCAATGATCCGCCCTTTGTGAAGCTAGCTCCCCAGTCGGGTCCTCGCCACATTACCTTTCATCCCAGCGGCAAATTTGTATTTTTGACGAGCGAGCTGAACTCGACGGTGACGGCGCTTTCCTACGATGCAAAAAAGGGCGTGCTGAAGGCGCTGCAGACGCTGTCCACGCTTCCCAAAGAAGCCACTGGTCACAATGACACGGCCGAAATCACGGTTTCGCCATCCGGAAAATTCCTATATGTGTCCAATCGCGGCCATGACAGCATCGCGCTGTTCGCCATCGATCCCGCCAAAGGCACCCTTATCTGGACGGGCGATTTCTCGACCGGGGGCAAGACGCCGCGGCACTTTACCATTGACCCCAGCGGCGAGTTTCTTCTCGCGGAAAACCACGAATCGAATACCATTGTGATTTTTAAAATCGACCCCACGACCGGCGGCCTTACCCCCACCGGCCAGACAGTTGAAAACCCGGCACCAGTCGACATAACATTCGTCGCCGCCCAATAGACCTGAGCTACAATCGCGGCGGGGAGAATCCATGCACTGGACACGCTTTCTGCTGGCCGTAGTCGTATCAGGCGTCCTTTCGTCGATTACCGACATGGTTTTCATGGGCGCGCTGTTCCGCAGCAAGTATAAGGAAGTCCCGGAAATGTTCCGTTTGCGGGAAGGTGAAAGCATCGGGTCGAGCGTCCTCGCGTCTTCCCTCATAGGGCTCGTGGGCTGCGCTGCGTTCATTTATCTGTGCCTGTGGACGGGGGCCCTGACTGTGCCACGCGCCGAGCTGCGCATGGCGGCCATCGTATGGCTGGCCGCTCCGGTGCCGGTGATTTTGAGCAATGTGGTATGGACGAAATTGCATCCCCTGCTGGGACTCTCGCATTCTTTGGGATGGCTGGCGCGCTTCGTGATTTCTTCGTTGGTGGCCGCGAAGCTCCTGCACTAACCTTTTTCCGTCAGAAAAATTTCCAATAGCCAGTGCATCGCAGTTTTCCTCAGGGTCCGGGCAATCCATCGCTTTTGCCTTACGGACGGCCGCAATTGAGATACAATCCCGCCTTTGCCGTGGTTACCGCCTGGGAGAAATTAATGATTGAGACAAAAGGTATGCGCGCGATTTTTTTCCGCGGTGCAGCGATGCTGCTGGTGCTGGGTCTTGCGTGGACCGGGTCGCGGGCCAGGGACGGCGAAACCACGCCGGCGCGCGGCCCCCAACAGGCGGTTGACGAAGGCTATACAGCGAAGATTCGCAAGTACACCACGAATCCTTCGTTTAGCTCGCCGCTTGTAGACTATCTTCCCGCCTCGAAAAACGTGCCCACGCCAGAAGCGGTGCTCGGAGACGTCTCGGGAGCTCCCGGCATCCTGCCGTACGCCGCAGATGTTTACAAATACATGCGGCTGCTGGAAAAGGCCAGCCCGCGTGTGAAAGTTTTTTCCATTGGCACAACAGAAGAGGGCCGCGAAATGATTGCGGTTGCGGTTTCTTCGGAAGAAAACCTGAAAAATCTGGAAGAAAATCGGGCGCGCCTGGCAAAATTGGCGGACCCGCGCACGATTAAACTCGATGATGCTGAAGCCGATCGCCTCGTGGCGGCGGCGGTACCGGTGTACTACATCACGGGAACGATTCACTCCCCGGAAACCGGCGCACCGACCGCGCTGATGGAGTTGGCGTACCGGCTCGCCGTCGACGAAAGCCCCTACATCCGCGAAATTCGCGATGGCATGATCACGCTGATCACGCCAGTCGTCGAAGTGGACGGCCGCGACCGCATGGTCGATATCTACAAATGGCATTTGTCGCACCCCAAGGATTTTTATCCGCCGCTCATTTATTGGGGCAAGTATGTGGCGCACGACAACAATCGTGATGCGATGGGCATGACCCTGAAGCTCACGAACAACGTTCTGCACACCTATCTCCACTGGAATGCGCAGGTGCTGCACGATCTTCACGAATCGGTTCCCTATCTTTACGACAACACCATTGGCGACGGGCCCTACAATGCGTGGGTCGATCCACTGCTCACCGACGAATGGCAGATGATTGGCGCGCGCAACGTGGCGGATATGACGAAGTTCGGCATGCCGGGCGTCTTTGCGCACGGCGATTTCGATACCTGGTCACCGGGATATCTGATGTTTCTCGCGGCGATGCACAATGGCATCAGCCGGCTATATGAAACATTCGGAAATGGCGGCGCGGATACCGAACTACGAACCCTCGAGCCGGAAGAATTTGCGCGCACCTGGTATCGCCAGAACCCGCCGCTGCCAAAGGCGCTGTGGTCGCAGCGCGACAACAACAACTACGAGGAGACCGGTTTGCTCACGTCCCTGCACTATTTCAATGAAAACAAGCGGCTCTTCCTGAAAAACTATTACTTGAAGGGCAAGCGGTCCATCACCAAGCCGAGCGCTGAAGGACCGGCTGCTTACGTCTTGCCGGCCAATGATCCGCGCGCCACCTTGCAGGCCGAGATGCTGCAAGTGCTGCAAAAACAAGCCGTGGAAATTTCGCGGGCAACCGCAGCATTCAGCGTGACGCTGCCCGCGAAGAAAGTATCGAAGGCCGCCAAGAAGGATGCCAAGGAGACCGAAGCGCCCCCGGCTCCGACCAAACTGGATTTTCCCCAGGGAAGCTACATCATTCGCATGGATCAGCCCTATTCGCGCGTCGCGGACGCTTTGCTGGATCATCAGTACTGGAGTCCCGAGGATCCGCAGAAAACGCCCTACGACGACACCGGTTGGACGTTCGGGGAATTGTTTGGCGTGAAGGTAACGCGCGTAACGGACGCAAAAGTGCTCGATGTGCCGGTTGAGCGAGTGAAGGAAGTTCATGCCGCAGGTGGTGTGAAAGGCGAAGGCCCGGTTTTTGCAATCAATAACAGCGCGGAGCCTGCCCTTGCGACGCTGCGCTATAGGTTGGCCGGCGCCTCGGTCGACGCAGCGGAAGACTCATTTGAAAGTTCCGGACGGAAATTCAGTCGCGGCACATTCCTCATTCGCAGCGTAAATCGGGCGGACCTCGACCACCTTACCGCGGAACTTGGCTTGCAAGCGGTTGCGTTGACAACCTCGCCCACAGTGAAGACGCACCCCGTGCGTGCTGCGCGCATCGCCTATGTACACACCTGGCTGAGCACCCAGATGGAAGGCTGGTGGCGGCTGGCGCTCGACAATATCAGCATTCCGTACGATTACATCAGCACGCAAAAACTCGCGACGATTGACGATCTGAACGCAAAATATGACGTGATCCTGTTTCCGCCCGTGGGGTTCCGCGTCCCGGCAACGCTAGTCATCAACGGGTATTCGACGGCGTGGGGCAATCCGTTGCCCTGGAAAAACACCCCGGAGACGCCGAACCTGGTCGGCAAGAATGATGCTACCGACGACATGCGTCCGGGGCTTGGATGGGAAGGCCTCGCTCGCCTGCAGGCATTCGTGCAAAAAGGGGGAGTGTTGCTGACCGCCACCGACACATCAAATTTTGCGGCCGAAATTGGGCTGGTAACCGGCGTCAGCTCACACTATTCCGAGCGCATGAAAATCGTCGGCTCGGTGCTAAGCACGAAACTAGTGGACGGCGCGAGCCCCATTGCCTACGGCTACGAGGAACGAATCTCGGCGTATTGTGATAACGGTCCGGTTTTCTCGCTGAGCAGCATTGCCGGCTCCCGCGGGCGTCGCCGCCTTGGCGAAGAGACGCACTCACGTCCCACAGGCCGCGGTTCGATAGACGATCCGGATTTCGCCGTCGGCCGGCCGGTAACGGAAGCTCCGGAGGAAGAACCCAAGTCTGAAATCTGGGAAGCTCCGGTGGTGACGGATGAACAAAAGCGCAATGGTTTCCGGGTGATCCCCGCGGCCGTTCGTCCGCGCGTCATCGTGCGCTACGCCGACAAAAAAGACCTGCTGGTCTCCGGATTGCTCGAAGGCGGCGAGGACATCGCGCAACATGCGGCGGTCGTCGATGTGCCTGCGGGCAAGGGCCACATTGTAATGTTCTCGATCAACCCGATCTATCGCGGCGAAACCCGCGGCACGTATTCGCTCGTGCTGAATACGATCCTGAATTTTGACAATCTGGACGCTGGTCGGGCAGCATCCGGCAAATAGCCCCGAACTGGCGGTATTTTACAAGAGGGGAGCGGAATTCCGCCTACTATGGCGAAACGGAAAGCAAAACCTGCAGCGAAGCGCGCGGCCAAACGAAAGCGGGGGAAAATAGGTTTATGGAGCGCCGGCAAACTGCCGAAAGAAGCAGTGACCCTGGTGGTCTCCATGCGCGCAAGGACCGGCCAGCAATTGTTGCTGGAAGCCGAATTGAAGGCGCTCGTGGGACCGACACGCAAGGAAGCCGGCTGCATAACCTACGATTTGCATCGCTCGCTGGATTCCGCCGAAGGATTCCTGCTGCACGAAATCTGGGCTACGCGCGACGCGCACACCGCACACACCAAGACCCCACATTTTCTGCGATGGGAAGCGCGCAAGGATTCTCTTCTTGCTTCCCGCGATCTTTCCTTCTGGAAATTTATTTATTGAGACCTGCAGACGGTAGTTCCCGTCAGCCCTCCGGCGGAGCGATAAAATAGCCGGGGCGGGCCCGGACCTTCAGGTTTTTCTGGTCCACGTGCACCTTGATCTCGTGGTAGCCCGTGTCGTTGGTACCGGTTGGCGTGTAGCTGATGTTGTACTGCGCGTGCAGTTCGCCGCCAATTTCGTCGATGGCCTTTTCAATGCTGCGGTCCCGGAATGTGGCCAGGTGCGCGCCTCCGGTGGCTGCAGCGGCAACTTCCAGTGCATGGTCCTTTATCTGATCCTTGGCATGCTCGATGGCCCACACCGCCAGCGCCATCAGATCGAGTCCAGTATTCCGCTGCTGTTCGGTTGTGGGAGTTTGTACCGTACCTGGAGGCCCCGGCATACCGTAAATTCCAGGTGGTGTTGCATCGATGTGCGTGTTCTTGGGTTCGGCTTGCAATTCCGTGCGCGTGGTAGAGAGACCCACGCTGTAAATTGTAATGTTGGCCAGCTGCGCTTGACGCAGGACTTCGCCGAGCTTGGCTTTGCTGCCATTGTCTGCGGCTTCAGAAACAATAAAAAGAACCCGCCGGCGGCCGGGATTTTCCGCTGTGGCTTGCGGGCGGCTGGCCAGCATTTCCACGCCTGCGGCCATCGCGTCATAAAGCTTGGACCCCTCGGTACTGGTGTCGAGGCGCGACACGGTTTTTTCAATCTGATCGCTGTCGTTTGTGAAACCCTGCAACTTGTCGATGGAATCGTTAAATCCCAAAATAGCGGCTTCGCCGCTGGCCGCGATCACCGCCTGGGTGAACAAGATTCCGGTCTTGCGGATCTGCGGCATCATGGGTGCTACGCGGGAACTGGTTTCAAACAGAATCACCAGGGACAGCGGCTCGCCGCCTACGTCGAAATGCTCGATCCTTTGTGATACGCCGTTGTCGGTGATGTGGAAGTCCGTCGCTTCCAGAGTGTGTACCATCTCGCCTTTAGCGTTGCGCACCGTAACTGGCGTGTTGATCAAGGTGACGCGGACTTGCAATTTCGTCTGCGCCCGAGGAGGCGGCATCTGAATCGTGGCATCAGGCCGAGGAGCCAGGGGCCCCTCGGGAGCCTGGGCCCCTGCGACGGGAGCTGCTAAGGTGGCGACCAGCAGCGGGAAGAGCAGACTAGAACCACGTTTCATGACGACTCCCTGGCCACGGTAGCCTAACACCCTAAGCCGTCTGGTGTATTCAATTCGACGCACTCCCGAGCGTAGACGTTGCCGCCAGAGGCCCCGATTCCTACAATCAGAAGTCACCTATACTGGAGAAGACCATGTCCGCAGGCTCGAAGAAATTGAAGCCGCAGCACGCCCCGAAAGCTCCCCACGAGGATCCTGAGTTCCTGGAGAGCGTACAGGCGCGGCCGCTGCGTATCCTGGCGGAATATCTGCATCCTTTGGCACAGTTGAAGCGCGAAGGCATTGGCGACACGATTGTGATGTTTGGTTCGGCGCGCATCGAATCCCACGAAGTGGCGCAGGCGCGCTTCACGCGTTTGAGCAAAACCAGGGTGGGTAAAATGGCGGCCGAGGTGCGCGTCAAACACCGCGCCGATTTGCGCCATGCCAAAAACCTCCTGGACATGTCCCGCTACTATGAAGAAGCGCGGCAACTAGCGCACAAGCTGACTTCCTGGTCGCTCACCCTGGGACCTCGCCCTCGACGCTTTGTGGTTTGCTCCGGGGGTGGTCCGGGCATCATGGAAGCGGCAAATCGCGGGGCCACTGAAGCAGGAGGCAAGTCCATCGGGCTGTCCATAGAGCTCCCACACGAACAATTTTCGAACGCGTATATCAGCCCGGAGCTCAGCTTCAATTTTCATTACTTTTTTATGCGCAAATTGTGGTTCGCGCAAATTGCCAAAGCCCTGATTGTTTTCCCCGGGGGTTTCGGAACCATGGACGAATTGTGGGAAATGCTGACCCTGCTGCAAACCGGGAAACTTCCAAAGCACAACATCATTTTGATTTACGGCCGCAAGTATTGGGACGAAGTTTTGAACTGGCAAGCGCTGGTCGATCACGGAACGATCAACGAAAGCGAATATAAAATGCTGCAATTCGCGGACAATGTCGATGAAGCGTTTGATCACATTCGCGCCGGACTCGAAAAATATCACATGGAAGTCGATCCATTTCTCCAGGTGTACTGAGAACTCTTCTGTCGCAGCCAAATCTCGGCGGCCTTTACTGCCTGCCGGCAAGCAGATGAAAACCCTTTGTTTTTGCGCCTTTTCTGCGTTCCGCGACATTTCTGATGCGACCGTGTTTCATATCCAGCAGCGCAAATCGGGCAGCGGCCCAAAAAGGCGCTCGGGAGGGTGTTATGCAACTGTCTAAGCAGCTATTGAAATCGGTCTTTGGAAAAGCAGTTGTCGCCACCATGGCACTCGGCGGATTTCTGGTTTTCGCCGGTGCGCCGGGCGCAGAAGCGCGGCCAGCCGTTCGCTACTCCGGGCATCCTGTGGTTCGCTACGCCCAACCGATTCGCCGGACAGTGGTGGTCAACCGGTACTACGGACCGCGTGCGGACTACTGGCGGTTTCACCGGCACGAAGCGATCGTGCACGGATGGCGCGACCGCTACGGTTACTGGCACCGCTACTAGTCGAGCGCGGCGCGGAATACAAAACTAAAAACGGGACGCAACCCAAAATGAAGGCGCGTCCCGTTTTCTTTTTTGGCAATTGCGAGAATTAATTCGTCGTTCCCGCCAGCTCCTCGGAAAATACCGCTTCAAAGCGCCGCGCTTCGTCCTGATCATGCAGCATTACAACCGGAACGACTCGCAGCGACTGCTTGCACGAATGGCATTGCGTGACTTCACCTTGCAAGTCCTGCAGGAAACCGTCCGTGAAGTGGTACAGAGATCGCTCGCGCCGGGCATTTTTCTGGTCTTTGGCGCCGCAGTGCGGACAGGTGAATTCCACAGTGTCCTGCTGCGGATCGCGGTCCAGAGCGGCCCAGCCCGTGCGACGCACACCAATAACTTCTACATTGCGCCGGTCCATCAGGTTTGCCCTCCTTTGATCCACGTCCACAAGCCATGAGATGCGGCAAGGTGATTTGTCGATACAAAATTCTGTAACCGCTCTACTTCGAAGAAGTTAGGCCGTCCGTTCGGTCCGTCTTGACTGGCGCGCCTGCTCGTGCTCGAGCAAAACACGAGCCGAACCGGGGAACTTGTTTCCGCTGGCGGTGTCCAAGGAACTGAGGACGCGCGCACCTCACATCCCTGCGAGAGCGGCACTGGATTCCTGAGTTTTAGAGCAACCCACAGGAATCCAGTGCCGCAGAATTTCACGTTTCACTCGCAGCATTTTGTGCGGAGGTGTGTGATGTCAGGGGAGCCCAGAAAAGATGCAAGCGAAATTCCAGATGAAGGCATCGGTTCGCTAGGTGGTTGTTTTGTCGAAGGAAATCGGGAGCAACGCTCTGGCGAGCGCAGGTTGCGACGGCGTTCACTCGCGCTTTCCATCGTGCTGCAGGCTGCGGCGCTGGCCGCGGTAATCTTAATTCCATTATTTGGCAAGACAGAACGAATTACCTACGCCAATGCCGTGCCGATTCCACCGTACTATCATCACGGAGCAACAAAACCCAGCAATCCAACGCCAACTCCCACACCAGGCAGGCGATTGACGCCCTGTTTTTTTTGTCCCACTGCGCCCACCGTCGCGCATCCCACAAACCCCGACGGCGGCCCAGTAGTGCAGGAGAAAGATTTCGGACCCGGTGACCCCACGCTATGCCCGGGCTGTATTCCGATTGACACTCCCGCCAGACAACCGCAACCGCCGGTTCCCGCTGTGGACCAAAGTAAACCGAGAACCCTCCACGTAGCGGTCCTCGATCCTGCCTTGCTGACGCATCGCGTCGAGCCCGTATATCCAGCACTGTGGAGACAAATGCGCCGCGAAGGGCGCGTCGAACTGAATGCCTTGATCGCGACCGATGGCACGATCCAATCTCTGCATGTTGTCAGCGGTGATCCGATCTTTTACGACTCGGCCCTTACGGCCGTCAGACAATGGGTCTACAAACCAACCAGTCTCAATGGCCAGCCAGTCCAGATCGAAACCAACATTACGGTGATTTACACTCTGGCGCGCTAGCCACAAAAGCCGGAAAAATTCTCCTTGCGGCAAAGCAAACGGTGCGAAGGGCCATTTCTGCCTAATACTTAAAATGGCCCTTCTGCCTGCACCGCGGCAACCGACATCGTGCGTTTCCGTTAGAACCGGAAAACAACTCCCGTCGAGACACGCAGATTGTTTTGTGTCTGTGCGTCGGAACCTACTTCAGAGAAGCGCGTCATGAGGTAGTCGACTTGCAGCGGCCGAATGGCCAGACGATGAGACAGGCGGTAGTCCACGCCGCCACCAATGGTCATGGCAAAGGCATTTTGCGAACCGGTCGTATCAAACGCGCTGGCTCCGGCATGGGCCACGCCGAACAGGACTTGTCCAAATGGCGTGATGCGTCCGAAATGGCGGTAGGAAACACGCGGTCCAAACAAATAGGTCGATACCGTTCCATCCACTCCGGTCCCCAAAATGTCTCCGCTGTGATAGCCGCCAAAATCAGCAACTCCGCTGAGCCAGTGATTTACGTTGTACGCGACGTTTGCGCTCCCGCCGTTCAGACTGAAACTATCGACGCCGGAAGTAGAAGGATTCGCCCGCAAGTAGGAATAACCTGCAAAAATATCCAGCTTCGGAACTTCCTCCTGCGCGCGTGCGCTCACACCGACAAAAGCCAGCACAGCGAGTAGAGACACCAGTAGCTTCAACTTCATAACATCCTCCTTTGGATTCACTTCTATACGCAGGCCAGTAAGACGAAACGTCCGGCCGCGTGCTCTAGCGGTGTGCCTTAGGCAGGAAGGCGACCCCCCGCGTTTTTCTCTCTATTTTGCTGTCTATAGAGATGCTCGGGGAAAGCCAAGCGTTGTAACTTTAAAGAAATATTTCCCGGCAGAAGAGTTAACGTTGCAGTACAAAAATTACAAAACAGGTTCGCTTATACCGGATGCAATGGCCTCACGCGCGGCGTCGCGCAGCCGAACCACTTCATGCCAGTCGGAGGCATCGGCGGGATTTTCGCCGTCGCTCGTGGCGCGAGGGAAAATCGGCGCCGACAAGGTGATGGTGACATTTTGCGGCCGCGGCAGATAGGTGCCATCGCGCAGGAAATCCCGCGTGCCTTGCAGCGAAACGGGAATAATCGGCTTTCCTGTAACCACCGCCGCCTTAAATGCGCCAAGTTGAAATGGGCGCAGGCCATCTTCTTTTGTAAAAGTTCCTTCCGGAAAAACAAAAACAGAATCACCTCTCCGTAAAAGTTCTTCCATCTGTTCGGCTTGATGCAACCGGGAGTCGGCGCTGGCGCGATCGAATCGCAAATGCCCCATGCGGTCCAAAAAAGTTCCAATAAACGGCATTCGCGCCACTTCCATTTTTGCGACAAAACGATATGGCACGCCCAATCCCAACATCAGTGCCAGCACATCAAAATAGCTGGTGTGATTTCCTGCATAAATTTTTGCACCGGGAGTTTCCATGTATTCGCGGCCAATCACGCGAACCCGGCATCCTGTCAGGGCAAAGAGAATTTTCAAGGCAGATGAAGTGAAACGTCCCGCCGCTTTCTCATCCTTGATGAGCTGTACCAGCAACCACGTCGGCACGATCCAGATCATGAACACGACGCTGAAATAGATACCGTAAATAATTTGCAAGCCGCGTTTCACACTGGCCGCGATGGTTCGCCCCGTGCGCCGCACCGTTCCCAAGGCCCCTAGTCGCGCGACCTGCAGCCACGCCGGAGCTTTGCTGCGTGAAAGCGTACCTGCGAGGAAAAGTTGTTTCGTCTCTTCGCGCCGCAATTTACCGCTCGATGTTTTCGGAATACTCCCCGTCGGAATCAATTCCACACGATCGGGTGGCAGTCCCAATCCGCGCGAAACCTGGTCGCTGACTGCGGAAACCATGGCTGCGCGCCGCCCTCCATCCATTTCCCGCGTTTCCGCCACGACGATCATTTTTTCCGTTCCACTGGCTTCATCCCTGATTCCGAACGCGACAATGCAACCCTTGCGAATTCCATCTACCCGGGCCGCGAGTTCTTCCACTTCGTGTGGATATAGGTTTCTTCCCCCTTTGATAATGATGTCCTTGGTGCGTCCGGTGACATAGAATTCACCGTCCGCGCAATAGGCCCGATCCCCCGAATTTACCCACGCGTATTCATTTCCGTTTTTCGCCGGACCCTCGGGCAACAATTGCTCGGTGGCTGCTGGGTTCTGGTAATAGCCGGTCGTCGCCGAAGGCCCGCGAAACCACAAAAATCCTTCGGTTCTATCCGGAACCGCTTGCCCTTGTCCGTTTACGATCCGCACATCGTGCCCCGGAAAGGATTTTCCCGAAGAGACAAAGGCAATCGCTGACGCATCACCGGCTCCGGCCGGAACGGCGCGGCCCTCTGAGGTAAACGTTTCGCGCGCGATGCGATCCACCAGAGGCCCGCGATTCAAAGGCGGTACCGTAACTGCCAGCGACGATTCCGCAAGTCCGTAAACAGGAAGCTGGGCTTCTCGCCGAAACCCCCATTTCGCGAAGCGCGTCGCAAAGCGCTCGAGGGTTTCCGGATTCACCGGCTCGGCGCCATTTAACGCGGCCCGCCAGGTGCTCAAATCCAAGCCTTCCAGGTCCTTGTCGGCAATTTTTCGCACACACAATTCATATGCAAAATTCGGCGCGGCAGAGATGGTTCCGTGATGTTTGTGGAAAGCCTGCAGCCATTTTTCCGGCCGCGTCAGGAACGCCAGCGGCGACATGACAGCCAGCGGGATGCCAAAGTGCAGCAGCGTCAACCACGCGCCGATCAAGCCCATGTCGTGATACAGCGGCAACCAGCTGACACCCACGTCGCCCGGGCCCAGCTGCACGGCCTCGCCCATCGCTCTTATGTTCGCGAGCAGATTTGCGTGCGTCAGAACAACCCCTTTGGGATCGCCGGTCGAGCCGGAAGTATATTGCAGCAGCGCAATATCGTGGCCCTTGCGCGCGCGGCTCCCGGTGACATGCGTCGGCAGCGCGCCCGGCGAAGGCGGGGCGGCTTTATCGGCGGCTTCGATTAATTTCTCTGCATCCACCACGCCCTTCAAGGATTTCACGCGCGGTTCGAGCAACCGCGCCACGGCTTCTGCTCTGCGAAAGGTGAGCAACAAGCAGACTTCTGCATTATTCAAAATCGCTGATTGCCGTGCCGCATATTCTTCAATGCGATCGGCGCGAAACGGCGGATAAATCGGCACCGGGACCCCGCCCGCAAGAAGAATGCCCGCATAGGAAACAAAAAATGCCCGCGAAGTCGGCAGCATCAACGATACGCGTCCGCCAGGCGGCACACCGCGGCGTACCAACTCTTCCGCGCAACGCTGCGCGGCAGAGTAAAGCTCCCCAAACGTCAGCGAAAAACTGCGTTCCCCGCTTTCGTCCTCTTCGGTGATTTGCAAATGAACGCGGTCCGCGTCATGCACTGCGCGGTAATGTAGAACCGCATTCAGAGTCTGCGTGGAAAAAATTCCGGAATCGCCGGCTGCGCGCCGGAGCTTCTGTACCGCCACTGAAGCGCGCAAGGCGGAGCCGTCTCCCTCATCCGCCTGCTGCGCTCCTGAAACTTCCAGAATCGCCCGCGTCAGGTCTTCCGGAGTATTGGCTTCGGCCACGATGCGATCCGGCAGGCGAACGCCAAGTTCAGTCTCCAGCCGGGCCAATAGCTCCACGCGCTCCAGACTTCCCAAACCCAGATCACGATCAAATTGTGAAGCTGCGTTGAGCAGCGGCAGTGCACCGTGGCTGCCCAGCTCCTCCAGAAGACCACGAACAACGTTCAGGACACGTTCGCTGATTTCCGCGCGGTCGAATTGGGGGACGGTGGTGGCCACTGGAATCACCAAAAGGGCTAACGCCGGAAAACGGAAACCTGGTGTTGACCCGAACGAACCGCATCGCGCACAGCCGGCAGGGAACTCAAGCGCTCTTCTTTTGTATCTGCTCCGCAGTCGATCCCTTTGGCAGCAAGGCGGTTGAAAGATCGACCCCGGAAAAGTCCGCGCCCGTCAAGTCCGTTTCGCGCAGGATGGCGATTCCCATTTCGGCTCCTGTAAACTTCGCGCCACGGATGTTCGCGAGCCGAAAATTAACGTTACGCAAAATAGCGCGCTGAAAATTCACATTCGAAAGGTCGCAGCGGAAAAATTCCACGCCGCTCGCCTCGGCTTCGCTCAAATCCGCTCCGGGCAAAATAGCTTCTGTCATATCTGTGTTTCGCAAATCGGCCTTACGGAGGTTTGCGCCGGACAGGTCCGCTCCCGGCAACTTGGCTTTCCGCAAGCTGGATTCCTGCAAATTGGCATTGCGCAGAATCGTTCCGCTGAAGTTCACGCCGCTCAAATCCGCGCTGGAGAGATCGGCTCCGGTCAAATCCGCTCGTGCGCCGCCCTCTTCTCCCCGAAAAAACCGCTCGTGAGCGCCCAGAATATCAGTCAATAATTTTCCATCGTGCTTGATGCTCTTCAGTTTTCGCAGTCCCATGATTTATCCGTTGTTCTGATTTTGTTCTTCTAGTTTACTGGAACTGAGGCTTGTAGGGTACTGCCCGCAACAGGGAGGGCGACACGAGGAGCAAGCGGGCCGGCAGGCGGGGTCGATTTCAGGCCTTCGATGCCGAAGGCCTGGTTCCCCACGACTAGGGAAGGTTTACCTGTGACAAGCCGGGTTGTGCACTCTGATCCAATTTTACCAGCTCTGAACAGGCCGAATAGCCGTCCCATAGACGCCAGAGCGCATAGGCGTGCACCAGACCTTCAATCCAGGCACCAAACAGGAGCAGCAACGCGCCATCCAGCGTGTAGGCAATCATTCCGCACATAAAGGCGGCCTGCGACCGATTTCGGGCCCACACCCCGCACAGCACCAACAAGACCACGAACAGTCCATCCACCAGAATCATGGCCAGCCCGCCGTTTTGCCCGCGGCCTCTGGCGATTTGGTTGACGACGTCGGTAATTCCCAAACCAAAAATGAAGTGAAGTTTTGCGTCAAATGCCTGCAGCAAAGTGCTAATGCCAGAAAGGGCGGCAATGGTAAAAAACCAGGTGGCGCCGCGATGCATCCGCGCCAGTAGTAGCGCCCGAACATTCGCGCCTTGGGGACTTTCAGAGCCAAGCGAGGGTGGGCCCGGGCTGAGCGACAAGTTTTCTCCTCGAATTATCCATAAAGCGACAAGCGCGACGCCGTATTCCATCGCGAACGCGGACAGACATCAAGAACAATCTGTACTCTTCTGTCCGCCCCAAAACTACTCTTTTTTGCTATTGTCCGTCCAAAGCGTCAGAAGTCCGGTGGCGTGGGGTGCACATGAAAGAATTCGTCCGCGGTCTGATGGTTTTCGCTGTCTTTCTGATTCTGGCCTTGGCGACTCAATCAGAAGAGTCGCCACCAATCGCTCTCATCCATGCCACCACAATCAATCGCCATGGACAGGCTTCCCAGCCCGATCAAACGATCATCGTCGCTGGAGATCAACTGCTTGCAGAAGGTCCTGCAAGCAAAACAAAAGTGCCCAAAAATGCCCTGGTAGTCGACGCCAGCGGAAAATTTGTGATTTCCGGTCTTTGGGATATGCATGTCCACGTTGCCGGATTAAACGCCGACCCGGAATGGAGTAAGGATGTCTTGCTGCCATTGTTGCTGGCCAACGGAATTGTTGGAGTGCGCGACATGGGCGGGGATCTCGCCGCTCTGCAGAAATGGCAGAAAGACGTACAGCACCGGGCGCTTGCCGCCCCGGCAATCGTGGCATCAGGCGCCTGGCTGGCCGCCGGAGGGAAGAGAACACGCGAACAAATTCCCGTTGCCAATGCCGATGAGGCTCGAGCCGCCGTGCGCGAAATCAAGGCCAGCGGCGCGGATTTCATAAAACTCATCTCGATACCGTCGCGCGACGCATTTTTTGCAGTTGCAGACGAAGCCAAAAAGCAAAACATGGCGTTTGTCGGACATTTGCCGTTTACCGTTAGTGCGCTTGAAGCTTCCAATGCCGGTATGAAGAGTATCGAGCATCTTTTCTACAGCGGGTTTTCCGTCTCGGTTTCATCAAAAGAAGCAGAGCTTCGTCCTCGTCTGGTCACCGCAGTATCCCAACACAACGATGCAGCCTGGGAACAGATTGTCGAGGAGGCTGACGCTTCCCGGAGTCCTGCCAAGGCGCTGGCGCTGGCCCAGGCCTTTCAGAAGAACGGCACATGGCTGACCCCGACGCTCGCTTCGCTGGAAATCACCGGGCATCCGGAACGCTGGAATACCGAGGATCCGTCGCTCGCCTTTGTTCCACCAGTCCTGGCCGCCGAGTGGCGCCGCTCGGCAAAAGACGACAAAGTGAAGCGCAATGCCGCCTGGTTGGCACGGCAATCGGCTGGCGACGGAAGATTAGCGGCGGCTTTGTTTCATGCGGGAGTGCCAATTCTTGCCGGCTCCGATTCGCTTGACCCCTTTGTCTTTCCGGGAGATAGCCTGCATCGCGAACTCGCCGAATTGGTGCATGCCGGCTTAACGCCGCTTGAAGCGCTGCAAGCGGCAACCACTGCTCCGGAAAAGTACCTGCGCAGCAGCGGCGCAATCAGCAGAGATTTTTCCGGCGCCAGCTTTGTCGTTCTCGATGCCAATCCGCTGATCGATATTGCGAATACCCGCAAGATCTCGGCGGTAGTCTATGGCGGAAAATATCTGGACCGCGCCAAACTTGATTCCATGCTCGCCAGAGCAAGTTCGGCCGCCGCTGCCGTAAAATGAATCTTCGCAGGTTGCGGTGCAATTCGTTGTACCGTAGGTAGCAGCGGCTCACACTCATGAAACTTGTTTCCCTGCGCCAGCGCGAGAGTATTCGAATCGTCGCAATTTTTCTGTTGGTCATGATTCTTGTTCCTGGGGCAGCGCGGGCACAAACCGCGCAGCGCGAGGATGAAATCGTTGCAAATCTGGCCGGCGGCCGGGTAATTGTTCATGTTACCCGTGACGCGATTGTGTTTGCCGCAATTGACCAGCCGATTGAAGCCAATTCCGTTCCGCCCCGCGTCGTCGAACTGGATTCTACTCACGTGGGAGTGCTGCTAGGGGCATCGGAGTGGCAACTTCCGGCCGATCCCCGCCCCGTCCGATTGGATCGAAATTTGCAACATATTGCCGCGCCGGATCCTCGCTATCGCGCCGCCGGAGAAGCAGAAGGAGACCTCGAAGCGATCGGAGTCGTTTTCCTTGAAAAACTGCGCACGCTCGTCAGCCAGCTTCATCACAAAATAGATTTGCGCGCCGACGAGCCAATCCTGCAGATCGTTGTCATTGGCTACGCGCCCAACGTCTATGGACCGGAAGTATGGGTAATCGAGTATCGCGTCACGCAGGAACAAATCGCCACCCGCGGTGAATACTGGCAAACGCGCCCATCACGGCCCCGCTTCACACAACTCTATCCTCCGGAGAAAAAGGAGCCTCGCAAAATCGTCGAGTCCCGTTACCCGGCCAACAGCAAAGAACCTACATTGCAGTTTTTTATCGAGGCCAACGAACCCAGCATCGAGCGCTTGCGTACGGCAGAAACACGCTTCAGAAAAGTGTTTGAGGACATCGACAAGGGACAAGCGCAGAAAGCAGTTACCGTGGACGCGGCTGATCTTCTTCGCGCGGAAATTCCACTGATCGCGCCAAATGCCAAATTTATTCTGGGGAAAATGGAAGAACAGGGAGGCTTCACTTGGCTCGTGCCGCCGGATGAACCTGTTGAACGGGCAAAAGAACCGCAGGATAAGGATCGCCCGCCGGAAGCTCCCTCCCTGCGCAAGCGGCCGAACGTTACTCCCAACTGAGCTTCAGGCGAGACGTTCGATCTGGTCCCCGCGGCGAATCTGTCCGCCTTCGAGGACGCGGCACAACATGCCGCGCCGTCCCCAGAGCTCTCGCCGCAACCCGGGGCGCAACCGTTCCAATTGGTCGCAAGGAGTGCACACCATGTTGACCTCCAGCCGGACATTCCCAATCCTAAGCTGCTCGCCCAGCTTCAGGCTGTTTACGTTTAATCCCGTGGTCGTGATATTTTCGCGAATGACGCCCGGCGGCAGCTCCATTGAATCCAGCGTTTCGAAATCCACCAGCAACACTTGCCGCTTGCTGCCAGGGCGCGCATGCGCGCAACCCCGGAATCCCTGGTCGGTCAGAACCTGGGTCTCGGCCAGCTCCTCCATGGGGAGGCCCTTTTTGGTTGCGCGAAATAGGTGAACGACGGCGGGCATGACTCCCTAGTCTCCCGCTGTATACACTTGGCCGGTGTGGGCGCCAATGTCTTTGCGATAGTGGATGCCATCGAATTGAATCTTGCTCGCACCAGCATAGGCCAGCTCGAGCGCCGCCGTAAGCGATGCGCCGCTGGCGACCACGCCAAGAACCCGCCCGCCATTTGTTACAACGGATTGCCCCTCGCGCTTTGTCCCGGCATGCAGGATCTTCACACCATTAATCTGCTCTGCAGCGGTTAGACCCTTGATGAGTTTCCCGTTCTCAAAGGTACCGGGATAACCGCCTGAGGCCAGCACCACACATGCGCTGGCACCCGGCGTCCAGTGCAATCTGGACGGATCCAGCCGGTTTGCCGCTACATCCGCCAGTACCGCCGCCAAATCAAAATCCGCCCGCGCCAGAATCGCCTGCGTCTCCGGGTCGCCCAGCCGGCAGTTGAATTCGAGCACCTGCGGTCCATCTTTTGTGAGCATCACGCCTACATAGAGGAATCCCTGGTAGCGAATTCCGTCAGCGGCTAGTCCGGCGAGAGTGGGCTCAACAATCGTGCTGACAATCGTTTCTCGAAGTTCAGCAGGCAAAAGATCGTCCGTGGAATAGGCGCCCATTCCGCCGGTATTCGGACCTTGATTCCCGTCGAAGACCCGCTTGTGGTCCCGCGTAGGAACAAGCGTTGCGTAGCGCGCGCCGTCGGTGAGAATAATGAAGGACAGCTCGTCGCCTTCCAGCGTCTCTTCGACTAGAATCCGCTGACCGCCCGGGCCAAGCTCGTTTTTCTCCATTACGCGCTCAATGAAATCCCTGGCCTCCTGCTGATTGGCCGCCAGTGCCACGCCTTTACCCGCGCACAAGCCGTCCGCTTTAATCACCGCCGGGCACTTCATGGAATCAAGTGCGGCGTAGGCTTGCTTGGCGGCGACAAAAGTCCCGTACAACCTTGCCGTAGGAATCGCGTGTCGTTGCAAAAATTCCTTTGAAAAAATCTTGCTTCCCTCAAGTTGCGCTGCTTGTTGGGACGGCCCTACGACGTTCCATTTTCTCTCGCGAAAAATGTCTGCCAAGCCGCGAACCAGCGGCAACTCTGGTCCGACGATCGTCAGATCCGGCTGAATTTTCTCCGCCAGCTCGACAAGTCCAGGGACATCGCCAGCTGCCACTGCAACACACTCCGCTTCGGCGGCAATTCCGCCATTTCCAGGAGCGCACCAGATCTTCTCCACACCGGCGCTTTGGGCGAGCTTCCACACCAACGCATGCTCCCGCCCGCCGCCGCCAATCACCAAAATCTTCATCAAGAAGTCCTCATGAATTGCTCCTCAAACGATAGTCGGCACTCTACAACGTGTCAACGCCGCCCGGCCAAACCAAAATAAAATCCGCATGGCCGCGCCACAGCCTGGCCTTGTGCCTATCGACATTTCTTCCGTTGTTACCTAACTGCCAATAATAATGAATAAGCTATACTCCGGCTCTTTCCCATGTGCCGATTCCAGGCAGCTCTCTAAACTGAATGTTCCTTGCAACTCTCAGGCCCGTACTAAAGGAGCACGACATGCTGATTCCCCTTCGGCACGAATCCATGGAAGGTCGCCGCTGGCCCATTGTCACGATTACTCTGCTGTCCCTGAATATTCTGATTTTTCTGGGCACCCACTGGAAGATTGACGAACAGACGCAGCAAGCCGTTCCCGTTAAAACGCACGTGATCCTGCTCTCCGCCATGCATCCGGAACTGAAAAAGGGTGACGCCGTTCAGGAATACGTCGACGCCATTCAAGCCAGGAACCCTCGCATTTGGGAAAGGCTGCGGGATCCCAACCGCCAGCTTGAGGATGCCTGGGACGCGAAAATTCGCCTGGAAGACGATCAAACGAAACTGCAGGCAGAAATGGACACGCTTTCCCAACAATTCACGGAAAGCAGCGAAGCTTCGCTTTTGGAACACTATGCCTTCGTACCCGCTCATCCGCGGCTCCTCACTTACATCACTGCCAATTTCCTCCACAGTGGCTGGCTTCACATTATTGGCAACATGTGGTTCCTTTGGCTCGCGGGGTTTATCCTGGAGGACACCTGGGGCAGGCCCATCTATGCCATTTTCTATCTGGTGGCGGGAGCCTTTGCCCTGCAGGTTCACGCCTGGTTCAATGCGGGAAGTTTTACTCCCACCATCGGCGCTTCTGGCGCCGTTGCCGCATTGATGGGAGCGTTTCTGGCGCGCTTCCCAACCATGAAAATCGAAATGGCCTGGGTCTTTGGACTGATTCGCATGTATCGCTTCAAAGCTTCCGCGTACTGGCTTCTCCCGCTCTGGCTTCTGATGGAAGTTTTCTACGGTTCGCTTTCTGGATCAACCGGCGGCGTGGCTCATTGGGCCCACGTTGGAGGATTCGTCTTTGGCGCGGCAGTTGGCTACATCATTCGAATTTCCGGACTGGAGCAGATGGCCGAAAAAGGCATTCAAGAAAAAATCTCCTGGGTCAGCCATCCGCTGTTGGCGGAAGCCACCGAGTTTCAGGAAAAAGGGCAGCGCGACGCTGCTGTTGCGGCTCTGCAGAAATATTTGCAGGAACAGCCGGACTCCATCGAGGCCTATCGCATGCTGCAGGAAATCTACTGGAGAAAGAATGACCAGCCTGCCTACAAGTCAGCCGTTCAAAAACTCTGCGTGCTGCTGCTGAATGCCAAAGAAAACGAAGAGGCGCTACGCATTTTCGACCAGTGCAAGAACTCAGGCGCCGACAATCTTCCCGCCGCGCCCTGGCTCGAGCTTTGCCGCGTCCTCGAGGATCAGCAGCAACTTCCTCGCGCCGTTGAGGAATACGCTGCGCTTGCGGCTGCTCATCCCGCGGAAAAACAATCACTGCTAGCCCAAATTGCCGCCGGCCGCATTTATCTCAAGCGTTTGCATGACCCGGCAAGTGCTTTGCGTTTTTACCAGGCCGCTGCTGCGTCCGGCATTCCGCATCTCGAGTGGGACGCGAAAATTCAAGCGGGCATCCAGGACGCCCAAAAAGCCCTAACGTCGGCGCCCGCTTAGGCCGTAAAGTCCTAAACGGGATGCCAGACACGCACGCCGAAATTTGCAGGCCCGCTCGGCATTCCGGTAATCTCGATCTTTGATCCATGGCCAGCCGAAAAACGCGCAGTGACAGCGACCAATCTGTTGCGATTCTTCTATTTTGTTTTTTTCTTTCCGGCGCGGCTGGCCTTATCTATCAAGTAGCCTGGAGCAAGTCTCTTTCTCTGCTTTTCGGCCACACAACCTACGCTGTCGCCACGGTCCTCGCGATTTTCCTGGGCGGTTTAGCTTTCGGCAGCGCCACACTGGCCAAATACGGAGAACGTTCGGCGAACGCTGTTGCGCTATACGCCTGGTTGGAACTGGGCATCGCCGCAGCCGGCCTGCTTTCCTTTCTCGGGCTCGCTGCGGTTCGAGCGTTGTACCTGTCCACCTATCAGGCCTCGTCCGGTTCGTCCCTGTTTTTCGTGGGCATCCGCATCCTCGGCGCCGCCATCGTTCTTCTCCCGCCCACATTTTTGATGGGCGGAACATTTCCCATTCTTATCCGCGGCGTCACTCGCCACTCAGGAGAGCTCCGCCGCCGCATCAGCCGCTTCTATGCCTGCAATACCCTTGGCGCAGTCATCGGAACTCTCGCCGCCGGATTCCTCCTGCTGCCGACGATCGGCTTGCGTCTGGCCATTGTGGTTGCCGTCCTGTGCAATGCCATCGCAGGACTCATTGCCCTGAGATTTGCTGCCCGAGTTCGACCGCCTGCCAGCGTCCCGTACGCTCCTATTTCCGCGAAACAGCCCTCCCGGACGCACGTCCCGGCCCGCACTCCGGTCTCCACCAACCTGCTGCTAATCGCTTTCGCGGTAGTCGGCGCCACGGCGATCGCCTACGAAATCAGTTGGACGCGGCTGCTCTCGACCATGCTTGGCAGTTCCACGTATGCCTTCACCCTCATGCTGGCCACATTCCTGGCTGGAATCGCCCTCGGCAGCCTGCTGTTTGAAAAATGGAACGCTACGCGCCCCGCAGCACTCTCCCTGTTTTCCGACACACAAAGCATCACAGCCCTCGCCTCTGTTTTCTTCCTCCTGCTCTTCGAGCAACTTCCCAGTTTCATTCCACCCATCCTGCAGGCGACGGGCAATTCTTTCTCCGGACTTCTTCTCGCGCAACTCACCGTCTCCGCGCTGGCCATGTTTCCTGCAGCTCTGGTGTTTGGATTTAATTTTCCGCTGGTCGTTGCTCTGGTCGTAGAAAATCGCAAGGACGGGTCGCAGCCCGGGCAGGATGTCGGCCGCGCCTACGCCGCCAATACTTTCGGAGCTATCCTCGCCGCGCTAGTGGTCGGATTCATTCTTCTTCCCAAACTCGGCAGCTTCCGACTGGTAGCACTCACCGCCATCGTCAATCTTCTGCTCGCCATATTCCTATCCATGCGCGGCCGGCCGCGACCCCTCGCAGTTTCCGCCGCACAACTGGCAACTCTGGGGTTCATCGCGATCGTCGGATTCTCGTCGCACTTCCACGACAAAGCCCTCGCCTCTTTCAGCGCCGTCCTGTATGGGTCCTATCACCAGAATCGCCTCACGCTTCATGAAATCGCCAGCACCGAAGACGTCGTTTTTCTCGAAGACGGCCTGAACGCCACCATCAGCGTCACCCGCTCGGAAGACTACGTCGCGCTCAAGACCAACGGCAAAGTCGACGCCAGCACGATCGACACTTCGACGCAGCTTCTCCTCGGCCATCTCGGAGCCGTCTTCCACCCGCACCCGCGCCGCGTTCTTATCATCGGTTTCGGCGGTGGCATGACTGCCTCCGCCATCGCGCGCTATCCCGATGTGGAAACCATTGACTGCGTTGAAATCGAACCGGCCGTTCTCGACGCCGCGACTCACCTCGAGCGCCTGAACCGCGGTGTACTCCGGGACCCGCGCCTGCACATCACCTATGACGATGCCCGCAACTTCGTGCAAACCGCTCGGCAGCCCTACGACCTCATCATTTCCGAGCCCTCGAACCCGTGGATTGCCGGAGTGGCCGCTCTCTACACGAGCGAGTTCTATGCGGCCGTCCGCGCTCATCTCGCTGCTGGCGGCATGTTTGTCCAGTGGGTCCAAGCCTATGGCTTGCAAGTCGATGACTTCAGAATGATTCTCGCCACGCTCAATCCGCATTTCGCAGACGTCTCCTTGTGGCGCAGCGCCGACCGCGACTTTCTCCTGCTGGCGCGCGCCGGCGCCTCGCCCCTCAACTTCGATCGGTCCCGCCAGTTCTGGACCAATCCTGCGCTGCAGGCCGACTTCAGAGAACTTCACCTGACCCAACCTGAAAGCTGGCCCGTCTATTTCCGACTGGCAGATTCCGGCGTGCGCTCGCTTGCGCTCGGTGCTCGTATCAACACCGACGACCTAACGTATCTTGAATATAGCGCTCCGCGTTCGGTCCTCTACGACCCGCAAGCGCAATCCCTGACCGCGCTCATCGAGCAGCACGAGAATTCACTACTCCCGCCGAGTCTGTCTGAGGCCGACCGCAGCCGCGCTCTCATGGCCTCTGCTGAATCCGCGGCCGATCTTGAAAGCTTGCGGACAAAAAAGTATCTCGAGGCTGCCGGCCCCGGGGCGAATCCTCATTTCCTGAACGTACTCTCGGCCCGCGTCGCGCTTCTAGAGAATCATCCGACCGAAGCGATCGCCATGCTATCAAAAATCCCTTCAGCCTATGCTAACCGATATAGGAAAGAATATTGGTTATCAAGGTCTTACTTGCAGACAGGGCAGGTCGCACAGGCGCAATCTCTAATCGGTGCCGTACTTTTGCGCGACCCTGGCGACCAATCCGCCTTACAGACAGCAGTTGAGATTTATCGCGCTTCTCGCGACTGGGCTTCGGCCATCGCCGCCGAGAAGCTACTTCTAACCGCACAACCCGAACCGTCGGCGGCCAACTATTGCACTCTGGGCGATCTTGAGCTTCGAGCCGGCGACCGCGCTTCAGCCGAGCGGTCGTTTAGAGCTGGCCTCGCCGTTGATTCATACAGCTTTCTGTGTCATCGCGACCTCGGGGAGTTAGAACGGGCAGCCGGAAAAAATGAGGAAGCGCGAAGCAATTTAGAGTTTGTTGTGAAGCACTTTCCAGAAGCCGACGCCAAGACCTTTGCCTCGCTGGCGCTCGCTTATCAAGCGCTCGGCAGAAACCAGAGCGCGGACGAGGTTCTCCGGAAAGGAAAGCGCATCTTTCCGGAAGATGTGTTTTTGCGAAATTTCAGATTGCCGAACTGATAATTGCAGGGAACTACGATTACGCGTGCCCCACAGCATGAATCGGAATCGTCACTCCGGACGCCGCGTCGGAAGAAGCCAGCATATGGCAGCGTCCGTCAAAAATTCCGCCCGGGTCAATCACCATGCAAGGCGAATGCACTTCTCCGGTGACCACGCCCTTTGCCTCAATCTCCACCCGTCCTTTGGCAAAAATCACACCATCAAACCTGCCGGCAATGACCACGCGATTGCCTTCAATCTGTCCTTCGACTTTTGCGCCCTCGCCAAGAATCACGGTTTGTTCTGAGATAATATTGCCCTTCACGTTGCCGTCGATACGGAACGTTCCTTTTACTTGCAGAGTGCCTTCAAGGGTCACGCCTTGATCAATAAAGCCGGTCCACTCTTCGCTGTTGCCGCCGCTCTTTCCTGTGCCGGGCCACTTCCAAGCCATTTGAATTCCCCCAAAATTTAGAGACTTCTCCACTGTATCCGCGGGCGTGGACAAGTCAACGGTCTCGATGAACGGAGTTGTCGAATGAAGCGACTGAACCAAAGAACAGCAGCGCATCTAGCCGCATGCGCCGCTTGGAAATTTCCAGGAAGAAAACTCTATTTCATCAGACGATCGTAAATTCCCATCAACTGCGCCTCGTCATAATACTCAAGCACCAACTGGCCCGGCCGCAACTTCGTCTTCTGCCGGAGCAATACCTTCGTTCCGAGATGCCGCTGCATCTCGTCGAGCGCTGCGCGAATGTTGGCATCCACGTGAATTTCCGCCGTCGCCTTGTTTCCGCGTGACCGGCGCGCCGACAATCGCTCAATTTGTCGGACGGTAAGACCTCCACGGGCCGCTCGTTGCGCATAGCGCATCCGCAGCGGCGAGTCGAGTACGGAAAGCAGTGCCCGGCCGTGCCCGGCCGAAAGCTTTCCTTCTTCAATCCAATCCTGAATCGTGGGCTCCAGTTTCAGCAGACGAATTGAATTTGCAACTGTCGTCCGGTCTTTACCTGTGCGTTCTGCTACACGTTCCTGCGTCAGCTGAAACTCATCCATCAAGCGCTCGAACGCCCGAGCCGCCTCAATTGCATTCAGATCTTCACGTTGAATGTTTTCAACGAGCGTCATTTCAAGCGCCAGCTCGTCCGGAACCTGGCGGAGGATTGCGGGAACCTTAGTCAAACCTGCCTTTTGCGCCGCACGCCAGCGGCGCTCGCCGGCAATCAGCTCGAATCGATTGCCCACCGACCGCACAACCAGGGGCTGAATGATCCCGCTCGAGTGGATCGACCGCGCCAGCTCATCAAGAGCTTCCTCGCGAAATCGCGTTCGCGGTTGGTAAGGACTGGGATCGATCAGGTCAATATCGACTTGCAGCGATGCGTTAGGCGCAGTTTCTCGTGCGGCGACGGCAGCGGCTCCGCCAGAGGTGGTCACATGAGTTTGTGGAGCCGCTGGAGCTGGCGTCTCGGGTGCCTGCGGTTCAGGCTCCCGAATGAGCGCTCCGAGCCCCCGTCCCAGCGCGTTTCTCGGCATTGGCAATAACCTCCTGGGCGAGCTGCGAGTAGCCTTCCGCCCCTTTGCTATGAATATCGTAGAAAATAATTGGTTTTCCAAAGCTTGGTGCTTCGGCAAGGCGAACATTGCGTGGAATTACGCTTTGGAACACCTGTGTTCCAAAAAAGCTGCGTAAATCGGTCGCTACCTGGCGTGATAGCGTGGTTCTCTCGTCATACATGGTCAACACAATGCCTTCGATCTCGAGGCTTGGATTCAAGGTTCGCCGGATTCGCATGAGCGTGTCCAGCAGCTCCGACACACCTTCCAAAGCGAGATATTCGCATTGAATCGGCACAAGAACTGCGTTGGCCGACACGAGCGCATTCAACGTCAGCAAATCCAGCGCAGGTGGGCAGTCCAGGATGATGAATTGATAGCGATCCAGCAGTGGCTTCAGGAAAGCCTGCAGCTTGTATTCACGATTCTCCGCGTTGACGAGTTCTACGGCCGCTCCCGCAAGATTTTTGTCGGCGGGGACGACATCCAGCCCGTCAACTTGCGATTTCTGCACTAGCTTCTCAAAAGGCTCTTGCAGGATAAGAGCGTGATAAAGAGTCCGGCGCGAGGGATCTTTCGGAAAGCCGATGGCGGCGGTCGCATTGGCCTGTGAATCGCAATCAATCAACAAGGTCGCCTGTTCGGCGGCAGCAAGGCACGCGGCTAGGTTTACCGCTGTCGTCGTTTTACCAACCCCACCTTTTTGGTTTGCAATCGCGATAATTCGGGCCAAGCGGTCACCTGAAGGCGAAAATCTAACAGAGCAGCACCGGTGTTGCAAGATGTTTCACGTGGAACACTATAAAGTTTGTGCAAATCGCTCCAGGCCCCGTGTTTGCGACTGATTTGTTCCACGTGGAACAAGGTCGTCGAGATTACCTTGTTTGCCGAGTGTTCCACGTGGAACACTCGGGGCCCGTCGGGAACAAGAAATCTTGCGGCGCAGCACTCGAGGGGTATGTTCCACGTGAAACAATCGGTACCGGAATGCAACGAGAGGGGCGGAAACAGGACTGGCCCGTTGTGCATCGTTCTCGAGCGGTCGCTAAGGCGATGTTTCAGCCGGAACTCTGGACCGACAAGTTATTGGCCCAAAGGCAGACCAGCCTGCAGGATGCTAGTGGCTTTCTCCGATCCGGGATGTTCCACGTGGAACAATACGACGAAGGTCAGCCATACGAAGGTTGAAATGGCATCCAACTGAGGTGCGCGGAGTTGTTAAATAGCGCGTCCGGTCTCACGCGCGGAGGTTGCCAAAGGCCGGTCGCGCCCATGCTCCATAACCGCAAAATCGTCACAAGTCGTTTTATTTCAAGTCATTGTGCCGACAGTTGGCGCCATTTTGGCCCCTACGAGCAGCATCCGTCGCAGCGACTGCGGCACCGCAATCGGCTCTCTCCAGCTCCACCCTGGGATTCTCTGAATCTCTTCCTGATCCCGCGCCCCGACCCACAAAATAACTTCTTTCGTCTCAACCTTTTCCGAGCCGCACCACCCGAGAAACGTCGCGAATTCGCCAAAAGCCCGGGAGCACGCGAGGTCGAGCGGAGCTACTTCCTCGCCCAGTTCCTCGTAGCGGCTCACCAGCACCCTCGTGTCTGTAAGTCCCAATTCACGAACGACTTCCGCCAAAAATGTTGCTTTTTTCACGTTCGACTCAATCAGGAAAACCTGTAAATCCGGCCGTATGATCTTCAGCGGGATGCCGGGAAACCCAGCTCCGGAGCCAACGTCGGCGAGCCGACCGTTTTCCACAGGACCCGCTACTACTCCGTACATGCTCTCGCAAAAATGGCGATACAGTATTTCCCGGGGATCGCGTATGGCGGTGAGATTTACTTTCTCATTCCAGAACAACAGAATTCTCATATATTGTTGAATTTGCTCGACTTGTTTGCGCGACGCCGTGAGCTGGAATTCCCCAAGGGCGTGCAAAATCAATTCGTCAGACGGCAGAACCGGGGTAGGTGTTGTCATAAAAGTAACTGCTGATTAACGCGCGCGCTCGATTTGCTGTTCGGAGGAAGGCGTCATCGGCCGCACCAAGAAGCGATAACCCGCTACCCCAGCAACGACATCCACGGCGATGTGCCAGAACACCACGACAGCCAACGTATCGTACGCGATTTTCGTGATTCCGAAAACGATTCCAAGGACCAGTGTGCTCACAACGCCTGCGGGTCCTTGGTACAGATGCCCCAACCCGAATAGAACCGCCGACAGCAATACGATCTCCCAGTTCGCCAGTCCCGCCTTGGCCATGGCTCCCATCGCGAAGCCGCGGAAAAGAAATTCTTCGCAAACACCGGCCGTCACGGCTAGCGCGAGAAAGGGAATAAATTCGATCGCACGTTGCGGCAACACGCGGTCTGCAAACGACTGAACGAAGCCTCGCGCTTCCGGCGGCAGCTGCGCTACCCGGCGCAAATTGAACCATTGTATGAACGCGAATGTCACGGTTCCGACAACCGCTGCAATGGCCACGCCGGTTGTGTCAGGAACTACGAGTCCCAGATCCTGCCCGCGAAGCCCGCGCGCCCAGGCTCTCCAACCAACCACCGCAACGGCCACCCACTGGAAAGCAATCGCCGAAACATAGAGCGAGCGGCGCTCCCGTCCTCCGACATGAGGCAGTGCCAACAACTGCCGTATCCGCCGTTGCCCCCGCCACGGAACATAGACCGCCATTACCAGAAATATGATCCAAAAGTCCCAGGGCATCTGGCGATGTAAGCACGTCCGGTGAAACGACGCAACCAGCCAGCCCGCGCCAAACGGATGTTGCGAGCAGAATCCGCCGCGCATCTTTATAATGCACAGGAAAGCAGAGAGGTGTCCGTTGCCCCCGTCCGTAAAACTTACATCGATGGCCAAAGCCGCAGGGTGCGCCGCAAAACTAAATCCCGCCACGCTTGACGGTATTCTGCGCAAACTTCCGCCGCAGACCGATCCTAATGTTCTCGTGGGGTTCCATACCAATGATGACGCCGGCATCTATCGCCTTGACCAGAGTCTGGCCCTGGTGCAGACCGTTGATTTTTTTACGCCAATCGTCGATGACCCGCATCTGTTTGGACAAATTGCCGCTGCCAACGCCCTGAGCGACGTCTACGCCATGGGCGGGCGGCCGATCTCCGCCCTGTCGATTGTAGGTTTTCCAGAAAAAGCCGACCCCGCCATCCTGGAAGAAATCATTCGCGGCGGCCTGTTCAAAATGAAGGAAGCAGAGTGCAGCGTGATTGGCGGCCATTCCATTCGAAATGAAGACATGCTCTTTGGCTATGCGGTCACGGGCGTGATCGACCCGCAGCGGGTCTGGAGAAATGTCGGTGCGCGCGCGGGTGATGTTTTGCTGTTCACAAAACCACTGGGGACGGGCGTGATCACAACCGCGTTGAAAAAAAATGAGGCCGAACCTGAATCGCTGGCCGCCGCAATTGCGGCCATGACCACGCTAAATAGCGCGGCTGCGGCTGCGCTTCGCGAGGTCCAGGAAAAATACTCCGCAACGAATCCTATCCACGCGGTAACGGATGTAACCGGATTCAGCCTGCTGGGCCACGCTCGCGAAATGGCCCTCGGCGATTCTCGCAGCGGCGTTGATCCCGTCTCCCTTGAAATCGATCATGCAAAGTTTACGTATCTTCCCGGCGCATTCGAGGCCGCCCGGGCCGGACACCTCTCCGGAGGCCTGAGGAACAATCGCGCCTTCATCGCCGACTGCGCTGCCTTTGCGGCGGGGGTCTCGACTGAATATCAAGATCTGCTATTTGATCCGCAAACTTCCGGAGGCCTGCTTGTGTCCATATCCCGCGGCGCCGCCGATGACGCCATTCGGACGCTCGCGCAGCACCAAGTCGCCGCGCAGATTGTTGGTTCTGTGTTCGCAAAACGCACACCATTGATCGCTATTGTCTAGGGTGTGAATTTTCGAAAAAAGGAAGCAAAAACTGTAAACTGGCGAAGGCCAAATCGCCCCCAGATTTCTAGAACATGGACACCATTACCCACGGAATCGCCGGCGCCCTCGTCAGCAAAGCTATTTTCAGAGGGGATGATCTTTTTGCCGCGCGCTCGATGAATCGCCAGCGCCTGGTTACCTGGTCGCTCACACTCGGCGCAATTTTTCCAGACGCCGACACCTTCCGCGACATGTTTTCGCATAACCCCTTGCTCATCATCACCTGGCATCGCAGCGTCACACACTCGTTCCTGATGCTGCCGCTGTGGGCGCTGCTTCTCGCATTGGGAACCCAGCAAATCGCCCGCTGGCGACGCTGGGATTCGCCCCCTTTCGCAAAATTATTCGCAATCTACGCTGTCGGAATCCTGAGCCACATCTTTCTCGATCTAGTGACTACCTTCGGCACGATGATCTGGTCGCCCTGGGCATGGTCGCGCCCTGCGTGGGATCTGCTCTTCATTGTCGATTTCACGTTCACCGCGATTGTTCTTCTTCCACAACTTCTGGCTTGGGTTTATGCCAATCCAGCCCGAATTCGCCCGCGGGCCATCGGCATGTGGTTTGTTTTTCTTCCGGCGCCGCTGGTCATTTCCAGAATTGCGCAAATTGTCGGCGCGCCAATTTCCGATCGCGCCATTCTTGCGGCCACTTTTCTTTTTACCGTACTCTTTCTGGTTCCCGTATTCGGAGGCTGGGGGGCGAAAATCCCGTACTCCAGCTGGAATCGCGCCGGGTTCCTCACCGCCATCGCGTACATTGGCCTCACGATATATGCGCACAGCAGCGCGCTTGCCCGCACAAAGCAGTTCGCGGCATTTGAACACCTCGAAGTCCAATCGATTGCCGCTCTCCCGCTTCCGCCGTCATTTTTGCATTGGGACGGTCTCATCCGTACACCGCGCGGCGTCTACGAATTGCGCACCGATCTGTCCAAAGAGTCGGCCATCAGCAGCGTGAACGCGGGGCCACCGGTGGCCTCTTCCACTCTCGAATACAGTTTTTTCCCCGACGCAGTTCCAAACCCCTACATCGAATCCGCAAAACTTCTTCCTGAAGTCGAGAAAGTCCTGTGGTTTGCGCGTTTTCCGGTCACCCATTTTCACCGGGAAGGCCGTAATGCCGTTGTGGAATTTTCGGACCTGCGTTTTGCCAAAATTCGTCCGGATCGTCCCGCATCCTTCACCTATCGCGTGCGTTTCGGCCCGTCCGGCGAGGTTCTTTCGCAAGGCTGGCTGCGCTAAATACTCGGTTTTTCCTGGATTTGTAACGGGAAAACGGCAACAGAAATTCTCATCGCTCGAACAAATTAATTCCGCGCAGCTCCATCCACTGGCAGAATCACCACCTGCCGCTGTTCGCCAATCCCGCTGCTTTCGGTGCGCACTCCGGCGATCGTTTTCAACGCCAGATGCACAATCCGCCGCTCCCGCGACGACATGGGATTCAGTTTAAACGGCTGCTTGGAAGCTTGCACGCGCTCGGCAGCCACCCGCGCCGTCATGCGCAATTCTTCAAATCGCATCGCGCGATACCCTGAGCAATCAATGTGTATTTTCTCGTGAAATGCCGGATCCAGCCGCAGTGCCTTGAATGCCAAATGCTCAAACGCTTTCAACACTTCCGCGCCGCGCTCCAGCAAAATCTCCCTGTCGCGCCCGTCCAGGTCGGCCAGCACTTCCGCGTCGCCCTCCGCGCCGGCGCTATCCATGGCCACGGCCCGTACCGAAACCGCCAGTTCCAGTCCGGACGTTTGCACAATGCGTTCCAGAAACTCCCGCAGCGCATCAGCAGTTGCCTGCCGGTCCAACCTTCCGTCGCGTATGAGTTCAGTGGGGGACATGATTCAGCTGATCAACCCCGGGAAATGTGCGCGGTCCTGAAAAGCTCACAAGATCCGGTCACGATTTTTTGCCCTTCACAGGCTTGGCTGGCTCCGGCAAAGGATGCGTGCGGTTCAGATACCACTGCTGCACAATTCCCACCACGCTGCTGGTCAGAATATATACTGCCAGGCCGCTCGAAATCGGCGAAATGATAAAAATTCCCGCCATCGTGATCGGCATAATTTTCATCATCATCTGCTGCTGCGGATCGGTCGACGTCATTGGCGTCATTTTCGAAACCAAATACATCGAAAGGCCCATCGCCACCGGCAAGATATAGTAAGGATCGCGCGCCGAAAGGTCGGTGATCCATCCGAACCAGCGCGCGTGCCGCATTTCAATCGCGAACCGCAGCGCCGTGTTCAGCCCAAACCACACCGGCATCTGCAAAAACATCTGAAAGCAGCCGCCAACGGGATTAATTCCCTCGCGACTGTAAACCGCCATCACTTCCTTGTTCATGTCCGCTTTTCGCGGATCACGCATCGAATATTTCTTGTACTTGTCCTGAATTGACTTGATTTCAGGACCAACGCGCTGCATTTTCAGGGTCGTCTTGTAGCTCGAGATCCTCAGCGGAAACAGCAGCGTATTGATGACCAGCGTCAAGATAACGATGGCCCATCCCCAGTTCGGCACGTACTTGTGAATCAGTTTCAGCCCATGGAACAACGGGTCGGCGATGAATTCCAGCCATCCGAAATTCACCAGACCGTTCAGCGGCGGCGTCATTCGCTTCAAGTCGTCGTAGTCTTTCGGCCCGACATACACGCGCAACTCCGTAGGTTGCGGTCCCGTCGCCGTACTAATTCCCGGAGCAGGTTCCAGCGCATCCTGATTGTTTACCTTTACCGGACGGTCCACCTTCCAGTAGCGCGTTTCAAGAGTCCCGGGCGCTGCTCCACTCGAGGGCAAAAACACTGCGGTAAAATATCGGTCCTGAATCCCGGTAAAGTCTTTCCCGCCCTGCCAGGCGCTGGTCCCGACCTTGCCCAGGTCTTCCAATTTCTTGGCAGAGACGTCTGTAATTTTACCGTTCACACTCGAAAAAACCGATACGGTATCAATCGGCACGGGATTGCTGACCGTCAAATCGCCAAAACCACCCAGCCACGCCACGCCGGCCGCCAGCGGCTTCCCGTCGATCTTGGCAGAAGTTTCCACATGCACTACGTAGGTGTGATCGAAGTGGAAGTGCTTGGAAATCTCCAGATGCCCATCGCTCCATGAAAAATCAATATCCGCAGGCGCAGTGAGCGAACTGCTGCCGGAAGAGACTTGGTAAAATGCACTGTTGGCCGCTGTCTGCTGTTGCGGATCCTCGAGGGTAACGGCCATTGGCCACGACCCGCCAATTTGCTCGGAGGCTTCAGGATGCACCACGTCCAGGACGCGCTGCGGTTTTGCGTCATCCTTGTAGTGTTTCAGCTGCCAGCTTTTCACTACAGCGCCGCGATTGGAAAACTCCACGCGATACAAATCGTTTTCGACAACAATGGTTCGTTCCGTTGCTTCGCTTTTTGCGGCAATCGCGGTCGCCTGCGCGGGAACTTTCTTTAGCACCGGCGTCTGTGCTGTCACCGCTGGAGTCGGAGCGGCGCTGGCCGGACCGGGAGTCACCGGCGCGCTTTGCGCCGGTTGATTGACTTGCGGAGCATTTACGGGTGGTTTCGGGCCGAAAAATTTCGCCCATGTCAAAATCACCGCCATCGACAGCAATGATGCCGCCAGTATACGCAGCTCCGGCGTGAACTTACTT
>Ga0193726_1000508_pt1 | contig 40261 bp, 69 predicted proteins | sample H2c1metaG_FD_144928 | JGI IMG/M metagenome (GOLD analysis project Ga0193726, IMG submission 144928) | Soil microbial communities from a riparian zone of the East river system, Colorado, United States - H2c1 | ecosystem: Environmental > Terrestrial > Soil > Riparian zone | place: USA: East River... | reverse complement strand
CCTGCCGGAAATGGATATACTATTGTAGGTGCGGTTAAGAGTGATGGTGTAACGGCCAGTTTATGCGGTGGTGCCGGCGCTCAGCAAAAAGATTCTTTTGAAGATGTTGTAGGTGCAAATGCTGTTATGGGTGTTACTGCTAATACTATTACAGTAACACTAACAGGAGCAGCAGGAATTAGTTTTGATTGGAATGTTACAGGTACTTATATCCTGTCATCTTAAACTTTTTATCTAAAACTTAAGGATAAATCATGCCAGGATTCGCAAATGATGCAAGTGGAAATTCAATCATGTGGTCGGATAACGTTGATTTTTCCGGTGCTGTTATACCGAGCAGATCAGTAACCACCAATGGACAATTGTTAATTGGTTCTACAGCTGCTCCAAATATAAAAACAGGTACATTAACCTCTCCCAGTGGTTCTATCACCTTAGGATATTCTGCGCCAAACATCACTTTAGAGGTTTCTGGAGGAACTACAACAGTTCAAACATTGACACCTGACCTTGACTTTGATGGAACTTCAGGAACGCCAGTAACACCTCAAGCAGGTACGATTAATGCTTTAGGTTATCAAATTGGAACCTCTCTAACCCGAGTCACAGATACTATTAATAGTACTGGAGCTTCAACAGGTAATTTTCAGATTGAAAATAGAACATGGTTTACACCTTATGTTGTAGATGCTTCAACAACCGCCGGAACTCGTGGAACATATTCAACTATTGCTTCAGCTATAACCGCAGCCGTTGCCGATGGAGCGAGTACTGTTGTAGGAAAATTAATTTATATTCGTAATGGAACCTATACCGAAAATCTGACTATTCCTAATGGAATAATTTTACAAGGTCAGACAAGTGCAGATACTACTATTTCTTCTTTGGGTGTTGTTGTAACAGGTACAGTCACTATTTCCACAACAGAGGTTAATTTACGTAACATTAGATTCGAATCTGTTGGATCTACTCTAATTACTTCAACCGCTGGTGCATTGGTTATTGATAATTGCTTTTTAAATGGGGCTGCAAATATAGGCCTATCTGTTGTAAATGGTCCAAATATAATTATAAATTCTTATATTACAGGTGGAGTTTCTGCGGCAGCGGCAACTACAACCTTCAAAAATACCGAAATAGCAGGAACTTTAGCTTTAACATCTACAGCATCTGTACAGATTTATTATACACAATTAAGTTCAATAACCTTAGCTAATACAGCTTCATTTATAGCAAATTTTTGTCGTTTTACATCTCCTGCAACTATTAGCGGTACAGCCGGAACAGCTTGCACATTAACTTCCTGTACATACTCTAACACTGGTGCGAACGGCCCTTTAATCACAGCGACAGGTATTTTTTATATTGAAAATATTGTTAATACTGCAGGAATAACATCAGTAGGAGGAGTATATAATACCTCTCCAACTATACGTGGATCACCTTCAATTCAAGGTAACATTCTTACGTCAGTAAATGTAACGACCGCAACTTACAACACCACTTTAAATGATTATTATATAGGTTTAAATCGAGCCGGCACTATTGCTGTTTCAGTTGTTACAACAAATTTAGCTGTAGATAAAATTCTGATATTTAAAGATGAATCAGGTGCAGCAGCTTCAAATAATATCACTCTCACACCATCTTCAGGGACTATTGATGGAGCTTCTAGTTATGTTATAAATGTCAATTATCAATCCGTTACACTTAAGTTTAATGGCACTAACTTTTTCATCTTATAGGATTTTATGGCATATAACGAGAAAGTGAATTTAGCATCGGCGCAAGTAACAGGAACTCTTCCCGTAGGAAATGGCGGAACAGGACAATCCACTCTAACCAATCATGGCGTTCTTGTAGGAGCTGCAACAAGTGGTATTACTCAACTTGCAGCAGGTTCTGCCGGTCAAGTTCTTCAGTCCGGAGGAGCTAGCGCAGATCCTACCTATTCTACTGCGACTTATCCAACTACGGCTTCAACTTCAGGAAATGTCCTGACATCGGATGGCACTAATTTTATCAGTAGTGCATCTACAACTTTTTCACGAGTGGTTGTACAGACATTTACATCAACTGGAACTTATACACCAACATCCGGAATGAAATATTGTACTGTTGAAATAGTCGGCGGAGGTGGTGGAGGAGGCGGAGCTGCATCAACTTCAGCGGTTCAATCTGCTGCTGCTGGAGGTGGTGGAGGTGGATCATATGTTAGGCAAACATTCTCAGCTGCCACAATAGGAGTTTCTCAAACTGTTACAATTGGCGCGGCGGGTACAGCCGGAACGACTACTCCAACAAACGGAGGTAATGGCGGTGCTACAGTTTTTGGATTATTAATCCAAGCTAATGGTGGTTCCGGAGGAGTATTAGCAAATGCTAGTATTTTAGCTAGCGTGGCTGGTGGAGCTGCCGGAGGCGGTGTATCTGCTGGAGATTTTGGAACAGGAGGAACACCCGGCGGAGCTGGTTTTTCAATATTTTCAACCACTGGAACCGTTGTTTCCGGATATGGCGGATCTTCATTTTTTGGTGGAGGCGGAATATCTAGAGTTATTGGTAGTACCGGTGCTAATTCTATTTCATTTGGTGGAGGAGGATCAGGCGGTGCAAGTACAACTGGTGGCTCTGCTACTGGAGGCGGTGCAGGATCTAAAGGGATTTGTATAGTAACGGAATATATTTAAGGTAAATATGGCATATACTGGCATTTCAAAACCTCAACATCCTTGTGCCTATGGTTCGGATGGAGTTAATACACTATATTTTGATCCCTTACAGGTGATCTATTATACCGATGACTTCATTACCGATAACAGCAATGGTGCTTTAAATTGGAAACAGGTTTCAGGTGGAGGGACTCAATCAGCTTCAACAGGTACAACCGCAGGACATCCAGGAGTAATTCAATTTTCAGTAAACGCTGGATTTCAATCAGAAGCTTATCAACTTGGACAAAACTTCATTGTTGGTGGTGGACGTATTGTTTTGGGTTTCGTTGCAAAGCTTGTCCAATTGGGTAATGCAACAAATAGACCTTCTCTTCAAATGGGACTTATGGATGCTTATACAGGAGTAGCTAATGGCGATCCTGCAAATAATGGCATCTTCTTCCAATATCAAGACAACCTAAATTCTGGAAGTTGGCAAATGATTGCTAAGAGTGCCACTATAACCACAACAAATAATTCTGCAACGGTTGCTGACACTAATTTCCATAACTATATCATCGACATAAATGCCGCGGGAACTTCAGTAAGCTTTTATATTGATGGAACTTTAGTGACTAATGGAACGATAACAACCAATATCCCTATCACTGCTATATCACCAGCTTTGACGTGGGCTTTGGGTAATAACAATGGAGCCAGTATCCTTGTGCAATGGGACTCATTCTTTATGTATCAATTCTTAACAACATCACGGTAGATCATGGATAAAAAAATTAAAAAATTAGAAAAAGGCACCAAGAAGATTCTTAAAGAGGAAAAATCTCTTTTGAAAGAAGATAAAAAGCATGATAAAATTATTGATAAAGCAAAAATGAAAATGAAAGGGAAATGCTAATGCCACTTCTTAAAGGAAAGAAAAATATAGGACACAATATAAAAGTTGAAGAGGAAAGTGGTAAAAAACCGAAGCAAGCAATTGCAATTGCTTTAAATGTAGTTCGCAAAAGTGGTGCAAAAATTCCCAAGAAAAAGTAAGATTAAATTGAGTTAAGTTTTTTCATATTTCTCCTTTAGTTAGCCCCTTAGATCAAAGCTAGGGGGCTTTTTTAATAATAAAATCTAATCTATAAATCATTTCTCCGATTTTTTTTCGTCTGCTTGACAGATGTCACATACCCAAAGGATTTCTTTGCGCCACTCTTTTAGTGACTCAATCCAGATTTTCTTTCCCGTGTACACAGGTCTTTTCTTATGAAGTAAGTTGCATCTCACCCAAGCTATAACATGCGAGGGTATCGGATTTCCATCTCTGTAAGGATTATCGATAGTCGCCTTCAATTGTGTCCCATATCATGCTCACAATCCTCTACATTATCGCCACATTTATCGCAAAAATAGCCTGGTAATTTATCCATAAGCCACAAGCGCTCGTCCGGCTCAATTTGTTGTAATAACGATAAAATTTGTTTTAAGATATTATTAACTATTTCATTTCTTTTCAAGGTACTATTCCTTCTTTCCAGTCATAACCGGTTCTCTTTGATATTGATTGTCTGCAAGGATTCTAAACACTTTGAAGGTGAAATAGACTCAACCTTTTCCCATTTCTCCAAGCACTCTTGGCAATCGCATTCGATTGCGTGTAAAACTTTATCTTTCATCATTTATCCGAATTTTTTTTCTGACCTGCTTGACTCGAATCAATGGGTTTTTCCTTCCAAAATTTACTCTTTTTTAAATAGTGTTGACGTCTTTCCACTGACCATCCATCCATTCGAGACAGATTGCTAAGTCTGTCTGCAAATTTAATTAAAATTGCCTTGTTAGATTTGAGCCTAGGAAAATAGAATCCAATATTATCTTTTTTACCATCATGTGTGACTTCCATAACTAAGTTAGCAATTCTATCTCCAAATTCTTCTACCAATTCTTCGTATGCAGTATCTGTATCTTCAATAGTATCATGAAGCCAAGCGGCAGCTAAGATATCGCCTTCACTTGTAATATTTTTCAAAATTTCAACCACTTGAGTTATGTGTGAATCAAAATAAGGTAATCCGTCATCATCTAGGTGATTCTTATGCTTATCTTGAGCAAATAACTTTGCTTTCCATGTCAAATCCATTAATTACTCCTTTAAAGTTGTTACGGTACTGGACATATCTAGAGGGCTTTTCATAAAGACTTTTTAAACAAAAAGTCAGAGAACATTTTTCAAATCTCCTATAAAAAAGGCATAAGAAAGACTTTCAGGATCAACGAATGTTTCTTTTAAAACTGGATTCAATTCTTTTCTTTGAATATTTCCATCTTTATTTTCTAACAAGAAATCTTCTCGAACTGGTTTTGGCAATTCATCATAACGAATGTTCACTGTGATTTGCTCATTTGTTTTCATTTTTCTCCTTTAAAGTTGTTACGGTACCGGGCATTTACATTTTATCTGGGATGGAAGGTAAGGGCATCCAATGTGTAGGTTCCCATTTAAAATATCCCTCTCCTGATGCTTCCAAGTAATGTGCGTCATAAGAGAGTCTTTCAAATTCACCAGGTGGATATTTTTTTTCAGGAACATAAATTAAAACATAAATTTTTCCTGGGTCATCAGCATCGGGGTCATAACCTAAAAATGAAGTTCCATCTTGAGGAGGTAGTTTATCTTTTAAAGAAATCCATTCCATTACTTCATAACCCTCTTTATAGAAACATGATTCCAAGGCCCTAAACGATTAGGCAATCGCATTCGATTGCGTGTAAAGGTTCAGTCATTTTCAACACTCATAATGATTTTTAAAGCCATCATCCCAAGGCCTCCTATGTTTGTATCTAGTCCACAAAAGATCATTAAAATGACTCATAACTGTTTCATTATTTTCTACATTCACGTCTATATTTAGCATTGGCCCTCTAGCACCACATTTAGTGCATTGAATGCAATAAATAGCTCTCTGCATAAAAACATCCTCATCTACTTTCACAATTTGAGCAAAATGCCCGCACCAAGGGCAACCTTCTTGCTCTAATTTGCCAACCAAAATGTGATAATAGTTTTGGTTTGTTTTTATTCTGCCATACTCATTTCTTGATGTTAGCGGAAGCTCGTATGAATCATATTCAGGAACAGGTTCAAATCTATCATCGTTTCTTATTTCTTTTGTCTGTTCGAGATTGGAAACATAAAAATAAAGATGCTTTCGCATTAATCATTCCTTTAAAGTTGGTACGATACCGGGCGTTCAGTTTTCATTTGGGGGTTCTGGAAGTGACATATAATGTGTTGCTATTTCATTAGTTTCTCTGTCCATATCATTTATCCAAACATATCTGTCACTTTCTGATTCCCAATCATATGCGTATCCATATGTAACTTCTTTTTTTCCATTAAAAAATAAATATTTATTTTTTATTCCAAGATTAGGTTTTTTATTATTCACACTTATCCAATTCATTTAATCACCCTCTTTACTGATACATGATTCCAAGGCCCTAAACGATTTGGGAATCCCAATTTTTCTTCTGATCTTCTTGATATAGGACAGTGGCGTTACAAGTTTTCTAAATTTGTCCTGAATAATCAACACATCCATTTAACCAAGATCCCCACCGTCTAAGATAAACCATTTTTTCATATGCAGGATCTAAACCTAAAGAGTGCATTTTATCGCTATCCCTAAGCATAGTTTCATGCTCTTCTCGACCATTCACGTTAATATAGTTTACTGATATCTGTTCTCCGGGAGAATCTAAAGGGATTAAACAATCACACTCCAAGAAATTATCACCGCACTTATCGCAATCACTCATCTTTTATTTCACCATTTGTTCGGATATATCTAGGGGGCTTTTTCATCAAGAGTATCTAAAAAGTTCTTCCAATGTATTTTACGTAAAATTAATGTCGTATTATCATACATAATCTCTGTAAGGTAATTTACCTGAATATATTTATCACAAACAGATAAAGCGTCATTATATCCATTTTCATAGCCCTGGATCTCTGACAATTCTTTTTCTTCTTCATAAAGATCGTAATCAATGCGAATTTCTTTCACGGTTTACCTATTTTGACATATATTTCTTTCTATTATCTCAAGTCTCTCACCAAGGTCTTTAACAATCTTTCCAAGCTCGCCATTGCGAGCAAATAGAGCTTTCCTCTGTTTATCCATACTCAGCTTCATTTTGTCATTGGCAGCCTCCAATTCGAAGACTTTACGTCTTAGACGATCCTCTTCAGTCTCTGGAAAAAGTAAAAGTTGGATAGCTGACATTTTATTTCTTATAGATAAAGCATTGTTTGATGATCGAAACTTTAACATCGATAGGGATCTTATAAAATAGATCGCAGAACCAAGATACATCTCTTGCGATTATTTTATTTTCATTATTTACCTCAGAAAGCCTTATTTCCTGCTCTTCTTTTGTGAGCATTGGATACATGCGCATAATTTCCCACCATTTTTCTACCAATATCTACCAAATCGGTAGATAGATTATTTTTCAGTCTCAGTTACTCTCCAACAAACAGTTGGTTTACTTCTATATTGATTCAAATCTATATCACGAAGTTGTGGTATATCTTTATATTGAATACTTCCCTGCTTTACATACTTAGTAATCTTAAGTCCAAATCCTTGGGATGATTGATCATCGGATAGGCTTATTAAGTTTTTTCGTAATAGATCTGCTCTATTTTCTAAGTAATTCAAGGAAGATAGAATAGCTCTATACTCTTCCGCTGCTTGTTCCCATTCAGGATCAAAACGAGTGATTATATCCCGATCAGTCAATTCAGGTGGTATAAAATTATCAACACAATGTTTAAATTTTATAGCACCATCTTTAAGAAATTGGATAAAGACATCATTGCGATCTACCCTTCTTAAGATTTCGTCACCTTTGCGATAGCTCAAATACCAGCTGTACGGTAATCCAGTACAACTCATTTGCATTTGTATTTGAGCATAGTGGAATTTAAGGGGGCCTTGAAGATCTTTTTTACACAATTCGTGAAAATCTTTATTGTTTCTCTTAATTTCTAAGATTGTTTTTCTATCATCGCTCATTCCATCGAGCGAAGCCATGAACCGATTATCTTCAGGATCTATTATCACAGCAGGCTTTACATGAATTCCTATTTCATTAAAGAAAAACTCCCTTGCAGCATCTTCACAAGCCAATCCCTCTTCCATTGCTTTTGATGATTTCTTGGGTTCGACTAGACCCAATTCTTCTTGCCAGAGCTGAAATGCTGTTTTGTATGGGCTTAGTCCAAGCATTATGGGAATTTTCGAGGCTGACAACATCCCTTTTCTCATTTTCAACCATTCTTCTGATCCCTGTTCAGGCATTGATGTGCGTAACATGATTTCTCTCGTAATAATTTAGTTGTTTCTTGTAAAATTCCTTTTCTTCTCTTTCCTTGATAAGTTCTAAAGCGAGTATCTTTGTAAGGGCTTGATGAGTGTCCACCTCATCAAGCTCGAGATATTCTTGCCATTTCAAGTAAAGCTGCTTTACTTCGTCATCGGCTTTACACATCTTTTTCCAACATTTTTAAGGTTTTAAAACATTTATTCAAAAACTCAGGAAGATATTCAAAAAACTTCATCCTTATTTGCCAAGGCATTTGTATTAAGGGGCGATCGTAATCTTTATTTTTTGCCATCAAAGTTTTACCATTCCAATAAATGTTTGCAGAATTCACACGTCCAATATCTTCAATATTAAGATTAACTCCATCTGGAATCGCAGCTTCATTAAGACGATTTTCACAAATCTTAATATCGCTCGACATTTCATCAAGTTTTTGTTTGTGAACTTGAATCGAAATGGCGTGATCATTAAATATTTTATCTAAATCAGAATTATTTATTTTCATTAGGTTTACCTATATTTTTGATTGCATTACCCATAACAGCTTCGAACATAGATTGAGGAATATCAAATATTGTGGGATATCCAAGCTCAATAAATCTCGCATAAACACTATCACTATATTTTGATGGAGTCTGTTTAAGTTGAAGTTCTAATGCTCTAGCCAAATCAGGTGCGATTTTTTGTGTGTTTTTATCCAAATCGTGCTTATTTTCCTGTTTTAAGGGTAGTACACTAGGCTTACTTGATGCAACATGACCATCATCATCTTCAGCGGTAAGATTAAAAAGAGCTGACATACCATATCTTCTTTGATATGAAATCGCAGATCCCAATCCTTGGCTATCTCCTTTTGTATTTATAAGGGGAAGATAGGACCTAATCCATTGACCACTTTTGTGCATCAAAGTCATGGTCAATATTGTGTTATTTTCGCAAGGATCCATCGTACAAAAGAGTAACAGATCGTTTGCAAGTAATGCGTCCTCTGTAGCTTCGATGTATGCCCCTAAAGTAGCATACTTATTCTTAAGATGGGAATTTTGAGCATCCTTAATAACGGATTTCATTTCTCTTTTTGCTTTGATAAGTGCATTGAACACTTGATCATAATCTTTACTAGTTATTTCCATCGTATTTCTCCAATAATTCAATTGCAGTTTTAAATTGATCTATTCTTTTTGTATAAAATTGCACAACAAAATCACTATTTTCATTTAACACTTTAGATAAATTATCTTCATAAATCTTCAATAGATCTTGAAGATTTGTAATAACGCAATCTAATTTCACAATAACACCTTCCTTTTAACGCATTCCACTATCTCTAAAAACGCCCATAGGCAAGGATCTGGCTCTTTCCCTTCTTCAACATCCATCTCGCTCTCTTCGAGCCTGTAAATCGCTTCTGATAGGTTATCTACCATAACAGACAGTTGCTTTCTTAACTGTCTTGCAGAGTCTAAATCCGTGCTATACATGATTATTCCCATTTATACCTACTTTTGAGTATATTTAATAATCGACCATGTTGCATCTCATGCAACCACTGCATCTTGCGCAACGATCTAAATCTTCTTGATCCAAATCTGGATCAATTTCTTCTTGATCCATATCTGTATCATCATGATTATCATTATGATCAACATCATGCATATCATCGTGCTCATCTTCGAATTGTTTCCAGTAAGCTGACATATTTACTCCTTTAGTTTGGTTTATCATCGCTGCTCGACCTGCTCGGTGTTACCCGAGTCAACAGGGAGACTTGCTTTGATGTCATCAATATAGCATAGAGTTGTCATTAATTGCAAATAAATAAGGAGGGTTGATTGAAATTGTTATACGTGTTAATATTCCTGGCAAAAGGAGATTAGACATGACACTAGATGATTATATCTTTGGTAGGGGTATCACACTTGCTCAACTTGCCGATGAAATAGGATATTCAAGATTTACTCTATATAAAGTGAGAAATGGCAACATCACCCCTGGAAAGAGGCTAATTTATCTTATTGACAAACTTACGAACGGACAAGTCAAAATAAAATATAAGAAAAAAGGAGATAAATGACTAAGTGCACAGGACTAATGGGATGGCTCTTTGGCCATAAATTTATATATAAATATGATTTACTTTTCCCTGGATGTGATACTGTTTATCGAAATAAAATATGCAAACGATGCGGAGCCAAATGCGATGAGTAATGATTTGACTATATCTTTAAAACTTCCATACAAGAATCAAAAAATAATGAAGAAATTATATGGTAAACATTTGGGACGTGAGATTGCGATAGGTCGTAAACTGATCAAACTTATTTCTATGAATTATGGAAGTCTAACAAAATGATTTGCCACTATTTAGGCTTGAGAGTAGGATAATGGGATAAAATGACAAGACCCGTAAAATGTTTCTATTAGAACGGAGCAGTTTACGGGTCTTACAAAACACCGGAAATTCAGTGATCTTGTATCCAAACAATAAACGGAAATTCAGTGATCTTGTATTCACATATTAGAATGAATTCTTCTTTTTATTCAAGTACAAATAAAGATTACTCGTTTTTCCTTACAAATAATAAGGAGAAAACATGTCTGACACACATTCACATAAGACAATTCTAAGAAAAGCAAAGAAAAATAATTTTACTATCATAAATAATGATATCCTTCGTAATAAAAATCTTAGCTGGAAAGCCAAGGGATTGCTCTGCTACCTATTATCTTTACCTGATGATTGGGAAATCAACTTGAAGCATCTAGAAAATCAGGCAAAGGATGGCTCGGAAAGTCTTCGTTCTGGCCTTAAAGAACTAGAAGAAGAAGGGTATCTATTACACAAAAGCAATAGAAATGAGTCGGGCCAGTTTTCCGGTCATGAATGGATAGTCTACGAAGATCCATTTGAAGATGTTGATAAGAAAATACCAAAATCGGAAAACCCGAAACTGGTGACCCAGAATTCGGCAAACCCGATACTACTAAGTACTAAAGATAACCAAGAACTTAAAAACAAAGAGAAGAGTCCGAAACCTAAAAAGGTTTCTCTTCCTTCGGCTATCGCCTCGGAAATTTCTTTCTTTTTCTTCGAAGAAATCAAAAAGAACAATCCAGATCATAAGCCTCCGAACTTTGATAAGTGGGCCGTCGAAATAGATCGTCTGATAAAAATCGACAAAAGACATTCTAACGAGATAAAAGCTTTAATTATCTGGTCCCAGGAAAATTCTTTCTGGAAAGGAAATATCTTATCACCTGAGTCCCTGCGAAAAAACTTCGATCGTTTGAGAATCCAGCTCAACGAGAAAAAACAGGAAAAGCCGAAGGCATTAAATAATCCGGAATCCATAGCCCAATATTTCCAAAATAACGAGGTTTACAACGGAGCTACTTGCTACATCAATGAATCTGGAATTTCTTTTGAAAGAGGAATTACTCATAGGAATCTTAGTTTTAAGACGCCTAACTTCAAAGAACAGTTGAACGTCATACTTACAAGTTTTCAAATCGATATCATATGAATATCGATGAAAATGTTGAAATAACTAAAAAATTACTTGCAAAATATAATCAAACCAATGATAATGAATGGTTTAAGATGATAATCCATATGCACGTAGATAGATATACTCATGTTTGTTTAAGCTTTACGCCTCAGCATGGAGTTCCAGAAGCAACACCCATACCATTTTTTCCACCTACAAAAGAATTTAATTTCACAAATGCACTTATAGATACTTATGAATACTATTTTAGAAAATCAAAATTAGATACAAGACCAAAAAAACCCAAGGACAACCAAGATGGACAATCTACAATTCGATAGCTTTATTGCAACACCTGGTGAGAAACATACAGGCATTGCCTCGATCATCTACCAAGGCATTATCATTCGCTACAAGATTCAACTCAGCGATAAGGGATTCCTCATGGTATTCCCATTTGCAACGAAGGTCAAAGACCCGATCACGCAAGAGGAAAAGTGGCTTAGCGCAGTAGAGATCGATAGTAGATCCGAGCATAAACGCATCGAGGAATTCATCCGCCACCACTCCAAGATCGCCATGAATCAGACTTCAGCAAGACCCGATCTTGTGCAAAATGTGACGCGTCCCATGGGGGCGATGTATGCTCCGCCGAGCAATGATTCAAACAACCTACCCTTTTGAAATCCATGATCACACTCACACTTCTAGGTGACCCAATCGCCCAAATGCGCCCCCGCATCTTGAGAAATGGGGGCTTCAAATGAGAAGTAAATTTTCTGATCAACAGGTTATAAATTCATATCAAAGACTTGGAAGCATCTGGAAAGTTGCAGAAGAATTAGGCCTTTGTGGTCAATCAGTTAGTGAGAGATTGAAAAGATTAGAAGTTAAAGTAAAAAATAAACCTTTAAATGATGTCGATAAACTTAAAATTAGACGAGTATACGAATTTGGATTTTTAAAGGACTCTGGAGATCTCAAGGATCTTTCTAAGGAAATTGGTCGAACAATTCCTTTTATATCAAGGAAGGCAAAGGAAATGGGTTTAACGACCTATTCCCGTAAGTTGTCGAATAATAAAATCAAAGAATGTTCTAAAAATATGAAAAAATGGCTCAAAAGTCATGATCATCCCCGGGGTATGTTAGGAAAAAATCATTCAGATGAATATTGCCAGGAAATCTCAAAAAGAGTTAAAGAATGGTATCGCAATGCTTCTGAAGATCAAAAAAACGAGCGTATTTTGAAATCTTTGAAAACTCAAGAAAAAAATGGAACTCTTTATTCAGAAAGAGAAAAAGTTTCTTGGAAGTCTGGTTGGAGAAAAATAGGTGATGTTGAAAAATATTATCGATCTGCGTGGGAAGCAAATTATGCAAGATATTTACAATTTCTTTTAGAACAAAAAAAAATAAAAAAATGGGAACATGAACCCCTAACCTTTTGGTTTAATGAAATAAAAAGAGGTGCTAGATCATATCTTCCTGATTTTCGTGTAACGAATTTAGACGATTCTATTTGTTGGCATGAAGTTAAAGGTTATTATGACGATCGTTCTAAAACAAAAATTAAAAGATTTGCAAAATATTATCCAAAAGAAACCCTTATCCTTATTGATTCAGAATGGTTTAAAAAAAATTCAAGCAAAATATGTATGATAATAAAAGGCTGGGAATTTGGAAATTCTCAAAAAAGATTGCAGAAAAAACACTCTGTTATTTATAAAAATCTTTGAATACCCAAAGATCAATATGACACCTGCCGTAAAAAAGTTCATCTCCACCATAGATCCTCAAGATCTAAGACAATTCATCACTGACTGTTCCCAAATTGCAAAGATTCAACCCGAATGGATTTCCCGCATGGAACAAGATGTCCCCCTATCTGAATTAGAAACTTATAATTCCTGGCTAGAAATGGTTTCATGCATGATGATAGACTTTTCAAACCTTCATAAAGATAAGATTACCAAGCTTGCCAAACATGCAAAATGACCTGCCTTCTAAGCCTCCGAAATGCAAAGGTTGCGATGGTACTGCCTATATCGGCTATAACAAGAAATATACTTTCTTCTGCAGTCATAGCTGCGCTTCAAAATATAACAGAAAAAAATCTAAATCAAGATTCGGTGATCGATGAAACAAGAAGATATGATATTTATTGCCAACCTTATTCCCGACTTAAGAAGAAGTTTGGATGAAACATGGGAAAGTAGAGACTTTCAAACTAATCTCCTGCAAAGAGATGAAAAAATTTATTCAATTCTCTTAGAAATGGTCTCAGATTATCAACTTGAAAAAAGGAATAAAAATGAAACCTGAAACTTTCACTAAATTGCTTTTTTTACCTTTTACCCCACTCTTACTTGTCGCTTGCGCAGCTCTTACCCCGGCCGAAGTTGAGATAATCGAAGAAGTTGCCGAAGATGGTATAATCTATACCATTGAAGACCTAGATAAACACTTAGAAGCCGAATCAACTGACTAGCACATGCTCATCCTTCTGACAATCTGGTGCGTTTTAGCAATTTTCTTTTATTTATTTATAAAATATTATAAAATGAAGTAAAAAAACTTTGAGGATTACATGAATGACTATATTTTAGTTGATGAAGTTGATGAAGTTATTGAATCTCTTCAACATGTTATTGATGATCTACATACCGCTTTAACTCATCTAGAATGCGATAACCACATCCGTGTCGGCTTTATCTTAGGAAAACTCGTTCGACTTTTTGAAGAAAATATCGAAAATATTCAAAGTGAATATGACTGCGAGGAAGATGATGAGCAGGTGGAAGATTCAAAAAAATGCTGCAAATGAACTCATTTCCAATCCTTGCCTCTGTGGCAAGACCGCTTACTTGCTACGAGATGATTTTAACCATCCTGCTTGGGTGTGCGATGGCTGTGATCGTATTGCTTTTAATGAAAAATACCCCTTGAAACATGCAGATAATAAAAAAGCTTGAAATTGTTCCACGTAATGATTGGATTCACCTTCCAAATGCACAGATTGAATTGGATGGAATAAATGCTGAAATGTTGCTCAAAATGCAAAATAAATAAAAGGCCTTCGCAGTTTTATTATTGCAGTGCGTCAAAATCTAAGCTTATGTACTATTGTAAAGCTTGTTCCGCCCAAATATGCAAGGATTGGTATCACAGAAATAGAGAAAAATGTCTCACTGTTTCAAAAAGATGGCAAAAAGAAAATGCTGAACAATACAAAAAAACCTCTAAGAGATATATAGAAAAAAATAAAGAAATTATAGCCTCTAAAAGAAATACTCCAGAAATGAAAGAATATTTCCGAAAATATGGCAGAGAATATTACAGAAAAAATAAAGAAAGATGGCAAACCAACTACAAGGAAAAATATGAGAAAATTACTCAAATTACTCAAGGTATTTAAATTCTCTAGCGATCCTGTCATCAATGACTATAAAGCTAAAAACGTTACTACTAACATCATGAGGTTTTTCTAATGTTTAAATATATCCTTCTCCCAATCTTCCTATTTACATCCTTTGCCCATGCTACTTACATGGTCGATGGATCAGGCAATGTAGTTTCTTGGAATCCTTCTACAGGCGATTTAAAGGATAAGAAAACTGAAAAGAAGGTATTTGTTAAAAAATTAAAGCTATGAAAAGACATCAGGTCATGGATCTATTTCATGGAAGTAGAAATGAACCTATTGAAGGTCCTTGGAATGAATTTGATAAAAACCATCCTCAAGGTCGAAGTGAAAAAGTAAGAGTAAAATTAAGTGATGATTCCGAATTAAGCGCTTATTACTATGCTGATAAAGCCCAAGGATTGGCACAACACATTCAAGCATGTAATCCAGCTTATTTCTGGAATTGCAATACCAAAGAACCTTTATATAATGTCATTGCTTGGAAATATCTAAAATGAAACAAACTTGGATCCAACTCCTCTGCAAATCATTGGGACATAAAAAAATAGCTTCTGAACGATGGGGATATCCCGGAAAACCTAGTTTCTGCGGATATCTCATCTTTTGCGAAAGATGTAGGATGAAATGCGATGACTGAATGGATAGATACATCTAAAGAACTGCCGCCCTGTGATGGGAAATATCAAGTTACCAATACTTTTAATACTTGGGTTGAAGTTTTCGAATATGATGGTTATGGTTTTAAAGATGATCAGGGAATTTATCAAAATCCAAGATATTGGAAAACTTTTAAAAAACTTGAAAAACGTTATGGAATGGTAAACGAATGCCCTCCGAATTAACAGTCATTATCAAAGACTCCGAAAAGACTCTTCGCAAAAAATTCCTTGCATATGATAAATATTGTGTTGATAGGGATGATCCCTATATTAAGGACTGCATCGAAGATACTTTAAAAGAATTCAATGCAGATCCAGAGAAGATAAACGTAAAAATAACCATGTTAATAGAGTAATATGGCAGCTCCAAAAGGTAATAAATATGGTATCGGTTCTCTAAATACTGGAAGACCTACCAAATTTGATAAAAAAGAAGAAGCTGAAGAACTTCTAAAATGGGCTTCTCAAAATGATGCACTTGTCCTTAGAATGTTTGCGCCTTTACGCGGCTATTCAACTGAAACTCTTTATAGGTGGGTTGATGAGGATGAAGGGTTTCGACACGCTTACCATATTGCAAGAGATATGATAGGTGCACGCAGGGAAATGCTTTATGTTGAAAAGATCAATATCGCTCCATTTCAAAGATATGCAACTCTTTATGATGAAAAGCTTCTTAAGCATGAAAGAACTGAAAAAGAGTTCGATGCTAGCCTATCTAAGCCATCTGCAAACGAACTGAATCCCGAAGATAAAGATCAATTCGTCAAATTTATGTCTGTGATGTCAAACGTTCAATCTTCAGCCCTTAAAATCGATGATATCAGCAATAAAGATGAGGCAAAGTCATAGTGATTAATATAGCTTGACATAGCTTGTACAGGTAAATTTTCCATATTCTTAACCATATCATCTAACATATCTAGCAGCTCTTTTCTATTTGGTTTATATGATCCATTACGATCAACTACAACTATCTCATTTTCTTCATCATCTACCATTACCAAATTTCCAATATCTTTAGATCTACACCAAACCTTAGCACCATCATAGAGCGATATTTCACCGCATTGACATTCAACCATATCTTTATCATTTAAACTTTCGATTATACTTCCGCAAAGCTTGCATTTAGCTCTATTCTTCATCTTTCCCTTAATATTCTGATTTACAATCTGCACATACCTTTGGAGACCATCGATCTAAGAATTCATCCATTTTTATTATATCCATATGGTGACTCATAAGATCATTTAACATATTCCTACGCATATCATCTTCCCATTTCTTGTCAGATTCATCATATGTTAGACCCTCATGATTCACCCATACGCTACTATTAGGATATTTTATGGTATAACCACCACCTGATACTCTAAGATTCTTACATTTACATTCTTTCCATCGAAATTGATGTACTTCCTCAATAAAGTCTTTACACAATTCGCATCTTCGCATTTATTATATCCTTGTTCACATCAAAGGGCAGTATGCAAGATCTATTCTCTAAAAGACAACTTGAATTCATTATCAATTCGACAAAGCAATGGAACATTGCTCACGGATCTGTGCGCTCTGGTAAAACCGAAGGTACACTTTTTAGATGGATGCAGTTTTGTTACGAATGCCCAGACTCACAGCTATGGATGGTTGGACACTCTTCAGATACCATCTACCAGAATGCTATTCGTTTAATATTTGAGAATCCCCGTTTTGCCATATTCCGTCCAATGTGTACATGGTTTTCAGGTAAGAGACAGCTTAAGTTCATGGATAAAACAATAACTACGCTAGGAGCTAAAGATGAAGGGGCGATCGGAGCATTCCAAGGTAAGACTATGTCTGGTGTTTATTGCGATGAGATGACCCTCTATCCCGAATCAATCATAAATATGATCGATACAAGGCTTTCTAATCCACATTCAATGGGCTTTGCTTCTATGAATCCTGCACATCCAACACATCAAATCAAACAATGGATTGATAAGGCCGAAGCAGGAGATCCCAAATATTATTCACTGCATTTTACTTTGGATGATAATCCCTACGTAGACAATTCTTACAAACAACGCATTCGCGATTCACTATCAGGATTGTTTTATAAACGCAATTATCTTGGGTTATGGTGTCTAGCAGAAGGAGCTATTTTTGATTTTTTTGATCGGGATATCTATGTACTTAGCAGACCTCCAAGAGCTGCTGAATATTGGGTTGCGGGAATAGACTATGGAACGACCAATAACTTCGCTTGCGTGCTTATGGGAGTTAATACCGGCAGACAAACACAGCAGGGTATATGCCGTTGGATTGAGAAAGAATATGTGTGGGATTCCAAAAAGATGGGAAGACAAAAGACCAATGGCGAATATGCTGATGATATAGAGCAATTCCTTGAGCCCTACGGCGTCAAAGGAGTCTATGTTGACCCAAGTGCCGCTTCATTCAAATTAGAGCTCCAGAAGCGTAGAATCCCAGTTATTGACGCGAATAACGATGTGCTAAGTGGCATTACTTTTGTTACATCTGAAATGCGTAAGGGTAATCTATTCATATGCAAAGACTGTCCAGAGCTTATTAAAGAGATAGAGAGTTATGTATGGGATCCTAAGTCCGCTGAACGTGGTGAAGATAAACCACTTAAAAAGGCAGACCATTTGTGTGATAGCCTTAGATACTGTGTATACAGTCACAAAGTGCCCCGATATACAGACCACAACCACAATCCAGAAGAATATAGACGTAGTAGGTTTGGTAATTGATAAAGATTTCCTTTCGTGCATAAAATTCTTGATTTTTATTGAACATAGCAGCAGTATATATGAAACTTATGTTGCGTTGCGATGTGTTGAGTTTAGTTGACATTCGTTGCGTTATGTTCCGTTATGCTGGGTTAAGTTAAGCGGCCTCTTTTAAATAATCAATTTTAAGGTAAGCATGCAAACATTGAAGAGATATTCTATTCATTTGAAATCATTGTCGCCTTTAGTAATGAATTGCGATACATTAGCTAATCCATTGCATCCAACTACTAAACAACTTAAGGCTTTTACATCACTTAAAACAAAGCAAGATGAACATCACCTTGCTATAGCCAAACTTCAATGGGTAGCTAGTTTGTATTATGATGATGAAATTGGAGTGTATGTATCGTCCAAGATGATTATTGGATGTCTTCGTGCATCTGCAAGAAAAGAGAAAAAAGGTTTAGCCATCAAAGCTGTAATCGTGGATTGCATTCCTGGAGCTTCCCTTGTTGGTTATGAAAAAACAACCCCTGAAAAGCTATGGTCAATCAAAAATAAAAAAGAAGAACAAGTTCACATTTTCACTGAATCGGTTAACGTGCAGCGAGCTAAAACGATGCGAACGCGTGCCATATTTCAACATTGGGAAATAAAGTTCGAGATATTGCTGAATACTGAAATATTATCTGAAGCAGAATTCAAGCGTATCATTGAAAGAGCAGGCTTTGAATATGGTTTTGGTGAATTGCGTCCACAATTGGCTACTGGAATTTGTGGTAGATTTTCTCTTATAGAGATGAAAGAAATTTAATTATTTGAATTAAGCTAAGGTTAGTTCCGTTGAGTTAAGTTGCGTTCGGTTGAGTTGTGGTATGTTACGTTCCGTTTTTTTAGGTTACGTTTCGGTTTGTTTCGTTGCGTTTCGTTGCGTTTCGTTTCGTTAAGTTAAGTTAAGTGGCCTCTTTTACAAGGAGATTTATGAAAATAAAAGATAAAGAAAATGCTTTTATATTCCTTAAAGAACAAGGATTATTAGAATATGGTACAATTATCCCTGCTGAAGTTTTTGAATATATATTGAAATTTCCTGTTGTTGATAATTGGAAATTTCTTGGACCATTTCTAGAGATGAAGCAATTCATTGAGGAAAATGGATTTCTTTGTACTACTGAAAATATGGAACTGGGCTGTCTTCGAATATTCGATACCGATGAAATAGCGGTACGTGCTGATCGTATATTCAATAATGTGACAAATCGTTTGAAACGATTACAATCATGCCTTACAAATACAAAAACTGAAGAATTTAATAAAAAAGATTTCATTAAACATTTGCATTCTTCCACTAAGATCAATGCAGGTTTGCAGGCATTAACATCATCACTGAATAATATTTAAATTTACAGCCTGATTGCGATAATTAAATATTTAATGTAAAGTCTCACTTTAGCAACATCATGCTTTTGGAGGCTGTCATTGGCATCTATTTTCCCCCTTGGAACATAAACTTTGAACCTAACCAAGGGAATATTCGACAATGGATGGATAATCTATATTCAAAGTTTATGCCAATCGAGCAGGCTCGATGGAATCAAGCTAATATTGATACCCTTTTCTATGCTGGCAATCAGACCTTCATCAACAGACAATTTCAATTCACACCTGGGATTTCATCCCAACAATATTATTTCAATTTAGTTCAACAGCCTGTAAATATGGTGACAGGACGTCAAAGGCAACATCGTAAGGCTATTGTTTACGAAGCAGCAGATGGAGCTGACCCACAAACTACAGATCAATATACTCGTTTAATATCTAATGTTGCCCAGAAAGAGGGGATTCACGAGCAATTCTCTAAATCATGTGAACTTTCTGCAATTGCTGGTATGAACCTAATGCAACCTTATCTTGATTTTACCGGAGATGATCCCGCACAGGGCTCGCTTAAGGTCAAAATTTGGGAATACAATTCTTTCCTAGTTGATCCTTACTTCCGTAATCCTGATATGTCTGATGCGAATTTCGTTTGGTGTCAAGAATATATATCCAAACAAGTTGCCGAGGATCGTTTCCAAGAGAAAGTGCAGCAAATTAGGCCAATGTCGGGAACTCCACAACGCTATGGTAATTTCTATTTCCTTCCAGAAAACTATAATATGGCACGTAATGATTTAATGGTGCTTTCTTATATATGGTACAAGTGGAAGAAAAATAAAAAAAGGCTTTATAGTAGATCATTGAATATGTTCTTTGATTATGCGGGTGGTGAAGGAAATTTAGAGCAGATTCTTTATAGTATTCCAGATATGGAATCTGTGACAGTTCAAACACCATGCTGGAAAGTGGCAGTAGTTCTTAACGATCAAATGATGTACTTGGGTGATAATCCTCTTTGGGATGGTCCAGAATGCCCATTTATTCCAAATTTCTGGAACTATGATCCACATATTAATCAGTTTGATTTGCGTTCGCGCTCGTTAATCTTCCCTATGAGGTCACCTCAGTTCCTTTTCAATTATAAGGTAATAACCAATAACGATATTGCAGCTGCGACAATCAATGCGGGTTGGAAACGTAAGGTTGGGGCAGTAGCTAATGAAGATAATCTCAAAAAGGCTGGTCAGGGTTGGGATGTTATAATCAATCCCGAATTTGAGATGACCGATGTTGAGAAGATAATCCCTTCAGCTGTTCCACAATCAGATCTTGAATTAGCTCAACAGATGGCAGACCTTGTCTTTAAAACCTCTGGAATTGATATAGAGAACTGGTCAGGACAGCAAGATAAACAAGTATCAAGTCTTACCCTTCTAATTAAACAAGATGCGAACCTACTGCCTTTCCAGAAATATTTCGACCAATGGGATCATGCTTTAAAACTACTTGGAGAAAGACTCCTTCAAATAGCCTTATCCAATTGGAATGATAAGAAAGTTGGACTTATGATTGGGGAAGATCCTTCACCTCATTTTTATTCAAAGATCTTTGCTAAGTATAAAACTATAGTGCAAGAAGGGTTACTCACAGCTACTCAAAAGAATCTTCAAGCTCAGCAAATGCTGGATATTAACACAACTTTTGGCAGAGAAGTTATTCCACCTTCAATGATCATCAAAGATATGAATATCCAAGGTAAAGCTGAAATTATGGAGTTCTTGCAGAAACAAGAGCAGCAAGCATCTAGTATGCAGCAAGAACAAGCTCAAGTGGCTCATGCGTTTGAACATGCTAAACTTCAAGAATTGATGTCCAAAGTAACGGTTAATATAGCTAATGCGCGCGAAAGACATGGAAGATCTGAATCTAATCTAGGACTTTATGAAGAAAGATTAAGTATGATCGAACGCAATCGAGCATTATCACTTAAAGAAAAACAATCTGCGCTTACCTCTCTATTAGAAAATATTCAGAAATATGGTGAAATTGAAACCGAATACCAAGAAAATAAATTAAATATTCAAAGTCAAGAAATCATATTTAATGAAGATATGGAAAAAAGAGATGCTGAAAGAAGAACTGAAGCAAATAAATTTATGGAAGCGATTTTAGGTCAGGCAATGATTCCGAATGAACAAGGTTCTTTTGGACAGCAACAGAATAGTTCGCAGAATATGAATGCGATGGTATAATTGAAAATAAAGTCAAAGAACCTTAAAGGTTCAAAGGGGTAAATATGGCTGATAGTCAAAAAATGGCTTCTGGGGTTAAATCAGGTGGCATGAGAATTGATGATCACAAATTCTTTGCAGGATCTGGTTCACCAAAATTTCCTAAAGGTGTTCATGAGAAACAATATTCTTCCGCAGAAGGTGCAGGATCAGTTATGAAGTATGAAGATACTACAGAAGCTATCAAAGATGCACAAGTTATGGGCGAGAAGAAAGTTAAATCTCATCAAGGGAAACTTCCAGAATATAGAAACTAATTTTTAGCAGAGGCGGAAGAATGGACGCGGGCGGCGTAGTCGTTGTAACAATGCTAGAAGGTGGAACTCCTTCCTGCTAATTTAAAAGAGGCATTATGGCTAAAAATTATAATTCTGATCCTTATTTCAAAGATCCTGCAGTCATAAAATCGCAAGATCCAAAAGATAAACCTAAAGATGGAAAGAATTCTCCTTGGGATTTTAGATGCCCACAATATGATCAAAGATCTTCATGCTTTGTCAATGCTGGCACTCATTATGGTGTTGGCCATAGACAACCAGTAGGTCATAAAGGCAATCCAACTCAGAGAGCAGGAACTTTACCTATGGGTGACCCTAAGACAATGCAGGTTGATGAGGTTGGGTAATGGCTAAGGTTAAAAAAGAATGGCATACCCCTAATAGTTCTAAGGGTATGGGAGACTTTTATGGACAGGCTATAAAGAATCCAGTAGGTAAAGTTAAAACTTCCTACATGGACATCACTACGCCAATGTCAAAGATGAAGAAACCAAAGACCCTTGCATAGCTTTCTTTGCTCTAATTGATGCTATAACTTCTTGATAGATTGATTTGGCTCGATCTTCTGATATATCTTCACGATGATTAGCTTCTAATTCTTTTCTATTCTCTAAATATTGTTTGATAGACCATTCGACAGTATAATTTTCAGCGACCATTTTACGTTTATTCTGGCCCCAGGTATTACGATCGGGAATCATCCAGCATATTTCTATCGTATCTTGATGAGATAAGGCTCTGAAAAGATATGAGTTTGTTTGTGCAGAAGGTTTTAATAATCTTGGCTGCCAATACATTATTTTACCACTTCCATCTTCCATAGTCCTAGGATGAGCAAAAAGATAGATATAAGGAGATCTTTCCTGTAAAGCTAATGAAAGTTCATTCTTTTTTAAGCAATCTTCACAACCTTGTGCCAATGTATTGGATTCTTTTTGTCTTAAAAAAAGAAGTCTATCATGGGCATCAAGAACATTGACCTTCATTACATTTATGGCATTTTTATTCATCTAAATCCTTATCATGTTTTGGGTAAGTTGGTTCTTGATGATAAGAATATCTAACTAAAGCATACCAATTTCCACTATTAGTCCACACTTTAATTTCTTTTACATCATGATCACGCACAAATTGATTTAAACTCATTTCAAGATCACAGCGTTGTATAATTTGAAAAAGTCTTACCCATTCTTTATTCATATATTTCCTTATATATAAAATTTAAATTTTCATTTTTTTTCATTCAATTTTCCTTCCCAAAATGCTATACAGTTTCTTAAATGTTCTTTTTCAGCCATATCAACTTCAAATATATATTTAGGTGTATTTTTATAGAAAGATTTAGGTCGACTATCCCATTCTTTTAAAAACTTTTTGGATTTTTGAAGAATATCATGGTTCCAATCTAGATCCAACATATATTGAATAGGCGTTTCAATTTTCATTTTTTAAGTTTTTTATCTCTTTACATATACTTAGAAGTGCTTCACATATATTAAAATCAATTTTTTGTCCTTTCTCCAAAGAATCTTTGCAATACTTTTCAGAATGTTTCTTAAAAGTTACAAGTAAAGAATCTAAATCGTAATCGTAAAGTTTATCATCCATCTATTGCCTTATATATAAAATTTCAATTTAATGTATTCAAATCCAATCGCAGTCCAGCGTTAAGGACAAAGGATAATATGACATCACAATCACCACAAAGTCAAGCGACTACTACGGAAATACCGAGCAATAAAGAAATTAATTTCCGATTACAAGAAAAGGCTCTTAAAGATAAATATGAACGCGAACTCTCTTATGAAAGATCTGAAAAGGAGAGAGTGATGAAAGAATTAGAGTCCCGTAATCAACCGGAAGACGAAGATACCGATCCCTATGTAGATCATAAGAAACTTAATAAAACTCTCCATAAGTTCGGACAACAGACTCAAAGTGATATGAATAAGGCTATGGAGCAGGCTAAATTATCTGCTAAAGAAGAAATTAAACGTGAAATTTGGTTAGAAAATAACCCTGATTTTTATGAAGTTCTACAACTTGCCGACAAATTTGCTGAAAAAGCACCGGAGTTAGCTAAATCGATATTGACTATGCCCGAAGGATTTGAAAGACAAAAGCTAGTTTATAATAATATCAAATCTATGGGGGTTAACCGGGCTGAAGTTAAACAACCTTCGATTCAAGAAAAGATCGATTCTAACCGTAAAAGCCCTTATTATCAACCATCGGGAATGGCGTCAGCACCATATTCATCTCAAAGTGACTTTTCCCCAGGTGGACAGAAGCAAGCGTATGATAAGATGCAAGATCTTAAATCACGATTAAGAATTTGATTATATGGGGTGAAAACCCCATATTCATTTGACATTATAATCATAAATTTAGTTATATAAAGTTTCGCCAATCCTGCGTCATGGATATTCGCGTACGAGGAATTCGCAGCCTCATCGATAAGTAAGAAAACGGACGTAGAAGGATTTCGTCCACCGATCCCTTATCTCTATAACATACAACCAATAGGTTGCTATGTCTATTACGACTACAGGCAATTTGGGTCCTATGATTTTGCAATCGCTTGCGCCTGCAATGTTATATGTTCCAACGCCTACAATGAATTATATTACGGTCTGCGACAAAGTCTCTATGCCAGCAAATGGCGGGACTACTTGCAGATTTATGCGCCCTCGTGCGCTACAACCACCTACTGTCCAATTGGGCAATAGTGGAATAGATCCTCCAGCCCAAGTGCCCCAACGCGATATTATAGACGCGCAAATGGCTTTTTTTGGAACTGGCTGCATCATCAACGAACAAGTCATCCTACAAGACCAAGAAGGTGTCCTGGCATGGGTGTCAGAGCGTTTAGCGGTTGCGATGAGACAAGCTGAGGATTTAATTTTAAGGGACTATATTGTTTCTGCTGCTTCCCAAATTAACGCTGGTGGCGGTAGCAACGGTGATAACCCTAGCAATCTAGGTTTGTCGGACTTTAGTCTTGTAGCTACGACCTTGGACACAAATAATGCCTATAAGTTTATGTCAGGTATTGAGGGAATGGATAGATTCGGTAAAGTATGTGCCGAATTAAAACTTTGGGTAATTGACTTGGAGTGCCTTGCTATGGCAGCATAGAAGGTTAACAAGGGGCAAGATATGGAAATAAAAAAAGAAGATGGAAAAGTCATAACTACAATGTCATTTTCTAAATGTTTTTTTGGTTATGATAATCCTAATGTATCTAAAGAAATCATAAATACTTTTGATAGAATACTTCTTTCACATCCAAATCAGCCTGAACGACTAAATCCTGAAGACGCTATAAAAAGTGTATGCGATAGTCTGAACACGACGAATAAATAAAGGTCGTGAAGTAAGCAGAAATGACTTACTCGCCCAGTAATGGGAGGTAACAGAATGACAGGCCCAGTGCGTTCAGCTTATTTTATGCTGTCCTCAACTGAGCTACAAACTGATTTTGATTCATTAGTTGGTCAAGGGGTGCTCAACAACTGGAATTATCCAACTAATGCCAGTGCGTTGCCAAGCGAATGGGGTTCCGTATTCAATATACGTATCCTTACAAGCTCGGAAGCTCCTGTAGCCCGAAATGCTAGTGCTAACGGCCAAGATGTCTATTACAATACTGTTTTAGGCAAACAGGCTATTACGCATATTAACCAAGATGGATACTCGATGAACTTGATTTATCGAGATCCATACTATTCTGGAATGCTCGCACAGAATGCGACACTTGCTGTTAAGTTTGCTCAGGCGCAGGCATTAACGCAGGATACAGCTATCAGAAACCTTATCAGTACTCGCTTAAGTGCGATTGCTGGACCATAATAGGAGGTTAATTATGGCTGAATATTCTAGATTAGCAAGTGGAAGTGTGGTTTCTGCAGGGAATGACACCCTAGTAAGAATTCCATTCATTCCTGATTTCATCGAGATCTCTAATCGTACTAGAGCTGTTGCAGGCGCTGGTGTGACTAGGGCTTGGTGGTATAAGAATCAAGGGCAAGGATCTGCTTTCCTTGATACTTTTGGAACTGGAGATCAATTTATTGCACCAATTGGTGGTACAAGTAGTGGTGCTTTAGTTAGCGGTACAGGTTTTAAAACTGTATTTGCTGGCTTGGCATTACAATATGGACCAGTTTATGCACATAACTCTGTGGCTACAGCTGATTTTGCTATTGCTAAATCAGGTGCAGGAGGATCTGGTCCCGCAACTACAATAACTACAGTAACAGCACACAATTTAGTATCTGGAAATGTTGTAATTTTTTCTAACTTGTATCAAACAGCAACAACAGGTATGCAGCAAATTGCTGGTATTCCTTTTGTAGTGACTGTTACAAGTCCGACTGTATTTACAATTTTTTGGGATACTTCTAATGCTTTTTACACTGCGTTTAATTCTGCTACAGCGACAAATAATGTAGGATCCTTCAAAAAGATCTTATATCCTGATTTGTATGTACCAGGGACAGCGGTTATTGCAGCTATTACATTAGGAGCAACAACAACGGTTCAAACCACATCTCCTCATAACTTTGTTGTGGGTCAAGAAGTGGCATTCAGAATTCCATCGATTCCGGGCGTATCGCCTCCATCCTTTGGGACAACTGAATTGAACTCTTTGCCAAACGTTATTATTCCTGGTTCACCAATGTATGGGTATGTGGTGTCTGTTACCAATAGCACAACAGTTATTGTTAATATTGATTCTTCAGCATTTACAGCCTTTAGTGTGGTATTCCCATTCCTAAGTTTTGTAGGACGGACACCTCCTCAGATCGTTGCAGTTGGCGATGTGAATACAGGTGGTTGGCCTATTTCTGCGGGTTCAGATTTGTATCCTTCACCGTTGGTTTTTGATGGCTTTGGAGTTACTGCTTCTAGGACTATCAATGGACCTGCGATCCAAGGTGCATATATCAACGCTTCATTCCAAGGATTTGTCATTGGATCGGCCGTTGCAGGAACCGCAGCAGATGTTATTTATTGGAGAGCGTATCTTCATGATAAGAACTACCCATAAATAATATTTAAATTATGATAATATGATGGTATCCTCCCTAAAAAGGGGATACCATTAAATTTAAGGTTAAAATGCCTAAAAATACTGTCATAACTTACCCCATACCGATTTATCAGAATCTTCCTATAGAACCTCAGTTTTACCAACCAAGGATGTTTTTTATTTCATCTATTTCTTTGGGAGTTTTGACTGTAGTTACAACTTCAATTGATCATGACTATGTGATTGGGCAAGAAGTTAGATTGATAATCCCCAATAAATATGGTTCTAGAGGTTTAAATGAGAAAAAAGCATATGTTGTGAGTATTCCATCACCTAATCAAGTTACATTGGATTTAGATTCTAATGGAGTTGATCCATTCATACCAAATCCCACATACTTACCTTTTGAATCAAAAACTCTTCCTCAAATAATTGCTATAGGTGATATTAATTTTGGTGCAATTAATGCTTCTGGAAGGGTGAATCAAGTAACATTTATTTTAGGTAGCTTCATTAATATTTCTCCCCAATAGGTAAAAAATGGCAAAAATACCCAATGTAAATTCAGCAGGCGAACAGGAACTTGCAAAAGTTGAAAAGCAATTCGAAGCATTTGATGCAAATGTTAAGGAATTGACACAAGATCGCATGAATATGGCTCCAATTAGAGAATCTGAACCACAAACAAAGCTTTCTCAATCCGAGATTGCAAAATCGAAAGAAATTTATTTAAAACCTGTGCGTACAATTGGAAGTCGTGAGAAGTTCAATGAGAAATACAGAGAAGATTACAATTATCAAAAAGAATATGTTCAATTTATCCCTGAAAATAAAGAAATCATTGGTGAAACTATAGATTTATGGACTAAGCCATTTCCCGGCCTTCCAGCCGAAGAATGGAAAGTCCCATGTGGTAAACCTATATGGGGTCCAAGATATCTTGCAGAAAGGATTGTAAATTGCAAATATCACCGTTTAACTATGCAGCAGACTATTACAACAGGTGCGGATCATATGGGTCAATACTATGGTTCAATGGCAGTTGATACGACTATTCAAAGATTAGATGCGATCCCGGTAAACACAAGAAAATCAATATTTTTATCCGCTGGTGGATTTTAATGCACCTACTTAACGATATAATAACTTATGTTAGAAGGATTATAAAAAGTCCTTCTAATTCTGTCATAACAGATAATTTGATTATAGATTATATAAATAGATTTTGGATTAATGATGTTGATGCCAGGATTCAATTATTTGATCTTAAGATGAAGTATCAGTTCATGACAAGACCTGGTTATGACCAATATAATATGCCTCTATATGGTATTCAGACTGAACCAGGGAATCAAAATATAAGTTATTATCCCGTTTATCAAGGATTTTTGGAACCTGCATTTATCAATGGGGTTCCAATCTTCTTCCAAACACAAAAGAACTCATTTTTTAATACTTGGTGTAACTTTTCACAGCAATTGAATGTAGTGGCGGTGGGAAATGGAGGTGCAACCTATAGTTTTACCTTTCCAATAACACCGAATAATAACGCTGTACCTCTCAACCCACCTATAGAATATCTGCTAAGGGGTCATATAGATGTTACAGGTATTATAGCCTTTGCAAACGATCAACTTTCTTATCAAGATCCTCCAATAGTAACATCAGCAATAGCTGAATCAACAATCCCAGCAGTTCCTGTAGCAAATGTATTCCCACAGGTATACATAACATCGAATTTATTAGATGGAACTTCTGTTGTTATTTCAGATAGTGGACAATTTTTGCAAGGAGCACAAAATTATGGTCTTTTGATGTCTCCTGGTATAGCTCCCAATGGAAATGCCGTTTTACCTGCTACGGTAGGTAATAGATATTCAATAACTTCAAATACTATCAATTATTTTACTGGTCAAGTTAATGTAACATTCCCCGTAAATATTCCAGCGGGTGTTAACATCAATGCTCAATGCTATTTCTTTCAGAGCGGGTTGCCTCGATCAGTTCTTTATAATAATAATATTTTAACGTTTCGCAGTCCTCCGGATAGACAATATCTTGTGGAATTAGATGCTTATTTATCTCCGGCGGGATTTTTAGCAACAAATCAAGCTATTCAATTTTCATATATGTGTGAATATATAGCTCGAGGTGCAGCTAGAAAGATTCTTTCAGATACTGGAGATGTTGAGCAATTTCAGTTTTACGAACCTTTCTTTATTGAACAAGAGAATCTAGTTTGGAAGCGTAGCCAAAGACAGTTTACAGCTACTAGGACTCAAACAATCTATTCAACAGGTTTAAATTCTGGTCAATATGGATATAATAATTGTGGTGGAAATACTTTATGACAAATTTTCTATATAATACGGGAATTCCGGCAGCGAATAATAATCCTTCGACAGATCAACCGGATATGCAGACAAATACAGATTCTACCAATGCAATATTGAATGTAGATCATTTCACATTCAATAATAACAATGGCGGAATGCATCAGCAAGTTCAGATTGTGTCTCAGAATACGATTCCATCCGCAGTAAATAACACTCCAGTAGGTTTAAAAAATGGAGCAGGGACTATTTATACGAAGCCTTTAGGTGGTCCTAGCGATCTATTTTTTACTCCCGATCAATCCGGAGATGAATATAAGCTAACCAATATCGATGCAGTAAATTTTGCAACTTTTGGAACTTTTACAAATTATCTTGCTCCCGCGGATCAGAAAGGCGGATGGACGTTTCTTCCAGGTGGATTAATTATGCAATATGGAACACGTACATTTTTAGCAACAGGCAATACAATTGCTGTTACCTTTCCTAAATCTTTCACAAATATTTTTAATATTCAAACTACTATTTTTCAAAATGCTGGCGTAACGTTTATTCAGGGTATTAAAACACAATCCCTTTCAGGATTTAACTTTACTGTTAACACAACAGGTACAGTTAGCTTTTATTGGATCGCAATAGGAAATTAAGATGGGTGAGAAACTTATAGTTGGTCCAATCAACAAAGGCCTTAGGACTGATCGAGAGGCTTTCGTTATTGATAACGATTCATTTCCCGTTTTAATCAACGCCTATCAATGGCGGGGCCGTATATTGCGAAAAAGGGGCACTCGTTTAATTGGACGTCTTTCTAGATTTGTTGGGATTACAAATGGTGTGACTGGCAATCTTACAGTGACAATCAATCCTCATCCTATTCCAGTTGGAATTGTTTCATTCATAGTTGGATCAACAGTCTTCTATGATCCAGGTGGAGCAAGTCCAGTCACTTTACTCACGAATGGTCCTGGAACAGCAACCTTAAATAGAACGACTGGAGTTTTAACGATTCTAGGTGCTCCGATAAATACGGCAGTTATCTATTTACCAACACTTCCAGTAATGGGATTAGAAGACTTTCTAGAGAGAGATCTATTTTTAGGAAGCAATTATTATGCCACTTTGGCATTTGATACTAGATATGCCTATGCAATCAACGGTTTATTTCCCTATCCTATTCATGACATTAGTTTTTACAAAAATCCACCAACTGATGCTAATCTTCCTGGATATGTTCCAAAGGGAACATGGACATCTTTAAATTGGAATGGAGAGGACTATCAGCAATTTTGGACAGTGAATTATCAAGGTGCACTTTGGGTTACCAATGGAATTAATGTGCCTTTTATCCCAAGCGCTCCTAATGTTGGAATGCAATTTGCGCCTGCAAGCACTATAACTTACATTGCTAATACAGCTACGACAATTACATTAAGTATAGTAAATAGTCCATTAGTTGTGGGTGATTTTGTATTTTTGAATGAATGGACGCAAGGAGGAAATCCGGCAACAACTTTAAATAATCAATCAGGTTATGTAACTGCAGCAAGTGGAGGTAATCCTAATGTTGTTACAATAACGCTCCCTTTTGCATTGTTACCAGCAGGTCCATTTGTTCCAGGAATAGTTCAATATCTTACAAATAGATCAGACACAGCTATAGATTGTATTAGATGGTATGATGGCGATCCGACAGATGGAAGTACGACTAATCCTATATTCTTACAAGGGAATGGTTGGGTAAATTTTACACCTCCCTTATCAAACTCACCATTTTCGATAGGGGATGCGCCTGCCGCGATCTATTATTTAGTAGGCGCTCGTCTTATAGTTCCGTTCCATGACAGATTGATATTTATGGGAGTTGTTATTCAGACTTCAAATCCAAATATTCAACCAATCTATCTTCAAGATACAATCGTCTATAGTCAGAATGGAACTCCTTATTATACCGCTTCTTTCAATGGAGATATATTATCAGCTGATACAGTTTTTTCTCCGATCTTAGTTCCAGATAATCAGACAGCAACAGCAAACGCATGGTTTGAAGATGAAACGGGTTTTGGTGGTAATATAACGGCAGGAGTAGACCAGCCAATAATTTCAGCATCTACAAATCAAGATGTGATCATTGTAGGTTTTAGTTACCTTCAAACCCGTCTTGTATTTACTGGCAACGATGTTATTCCTTTTATTTTCTATGTGATAAATTCTGAATATGGCACTAGTAGTACTTTCTCGACGATAAATATGGATAAATTTGTTCTATCACGTGGAACAAGGGGTTTCATTGGAACTTCTCAGACCAATGCTGAAAGAATCGATTTACCTATAATTGATAAAAATTTTGAGGTAAGTCTAACAAATAATGGCTCCGAAAGGATCTGTGCACAAAGAGATTTCATAAGTGAATGGGTTTATTTTACTTATCCTGTAAATGATGATGTAGATAAATTCCCCAATCAAACCCTTCAATATAATTATCGCGACGATACTTGGGCTATTTTCAAGGAATCTTATACAACTTATGGAGCATTTAGACCTTTAAGCGGACTTACATGGGCAACAATTGGAATGAAGTATCCAACGTGGAGTGTTTGGAATGATCCGTGGAATGCTGGGGTTTCCACCTTACTTCAACCCTTGGTTATTGCAGGAAATCAGCAGGGGTTTGTGATATCTCGAGATAATGGAACGGGAGAAGAACCTTCTTTAACTATTCAGAATATAGCTGGAAGTACTATTACATCTCCTAATCATACCTTAAATCAGGGTGATTATTTAATAATTTCAGGTGTTTTAGGTTCATTAGGATCTCAGGTTAATGGAAAAGTTTTTTCAGTAGGACCTATTATTGATGCAAACAATTTTATACTTAATCCTACGATTGCAGGGGGAACATATTTAGGTGGTGGTGTGATCACAAGATTGTTTGTTCCGTTCATACAAACCAAACAATTTCCAATGGCTTGGGGAATGGGAAGAAAAACAAGACTTGGACCTCAACAATACCTTCTTTCTACAACACCAAATGCCCAAATAACTCTGTTAATTTATCTAAGTATGGATGCAACATCAAAATATAATGATTCATTTATCGTTCCTAGCCCTTTATCGATCAACAATTCACTTGTTTATAGTACTGTGCTTTTTACATGCCCTGAAAGCACTAATCTAGGACTGACACCCTCTAATACAAATCTACAACAGCTTGTAGATCCTTCAACTGGTATCACTCAAGCAAAACAAATGTGGCATAGGATAAACACTTCACTCATTGGTGATACAGTTCAAGTTGGATTTACTATGTCTGATTCACAAATGAGAACTGTTGATGAAGATGGAAGGCTTATTAGTCAAGATGCAGAAATTGAATTGCATGGGTTTATTTTGGATTGCTCATCTAGCATGTGGTTATCATGAGTGCTAACTTTTTTAATCAAGTACCCTATCTACGCACTTCTAGAAAATTCCCTGAAGATATAAAGCAATTAACAGTTGAAGTTGATAAAGCGTATATCGATACTGCCAATTGCGTAAATAATCGCACAATTTCAATCTTTCCAACGAATGTACAGGCAATCAATGGTGAATCATGGATGATTGGAGGAAGAAAACATCAAGGAATTAGGCAGGTTTATGTAGTTCCTGCGATTACGGTTTTTCCCTTTACAATTCCGCATTTCATAAAGTTTTCTAGAATATTTGAATTTGTCAGATGTTTTGGATCATTTACCGATGGCACCAACTACTATGGCATGATTTATGCAAGTAATGTTGCGATTGCCGGTCAAATATCATTTTATTTAACACCTGAAGTAGGTACAACGCCAGGAAATATAGTTGTTTTGCAAGGCGCAGCTGCCCCAGCATTAACCACGGGTATTATTTGTTTAGAATGGATCTCTGAAGTGTAAATAATTGTCAATTGATGTAATTTTGAAAAAAAAGAGGTTAATATGACTTCCCTTCTAGATGCTTATTCCCAAAGACAAAATCAGCAATCCCAACCAAAGGGATTTAGAGAAAAGACTCCTAGGGGATATAGCACAGCAACATTACAGCAATTTACTCCTGAACAACTCGATTTATTATCACAAATGATAGATCAGTTAGGACCTGATAGTTTTCTAGCTAAGTTAGCAGGGGGTGATGAAGATTTCTTTTCACAGATTGAAGCCCCCGCTTTAAAACAATTTAATGCTCTCCAAGGTAATCTAGCTTCACGTTTTAGTGGTATGGGTGGACAAGGTGCGTTGAGTTCTAGAAAGAGTAGTGGTTTCCAAAATACAGCTAATCAAGCCGCTTCAGACTTTGCTCAGCAATTGCAATCGAATAGATTAGGTCTACAAAATGAGGCTATTGGTAGCATGCAAGGATATGCAAATGCTTTACTTGGTCAAAGGCCTTATGAGAGATCCTTAGCAGAAAAAGGAAAATCAAATTTCGAAAAAGGATTGGACTATACATTACAAGGCTTGAATACTGCTTCTAAATTTATACCATAATTAAGGTGCCATAATGCAGATAATTCCAGCTCGTAAAGATTATGTAGGTGAATCTCTCAGAGAATTTAATGAAAGTAAGGCACCAGAAAGATTTTCCCAGCATTTCAAGGATAAGACCGCTAAAAAAGAAGCTGATAAAAACCTTGCGGAAGAGAACCAATATTTCAAAGATGAATATGGTTTAGATTTATCGAATGTTAAAAATCCATTAATTCGAAAAGAATTGATATCGTCCCAACTTAGAGGACAAGAAGAAAGCGTGAAGTTTAAGAATTCACGTTTACTTTCAGGTCAAGAATCGATGGACAAATATAATCAGGCACAAACATTGCAATATGAAAAAAATCGCATGGAAAAAGAAGATGCCGAAAGTAAGTTCAACCGCGATCGTATTCTCAAAGATCAAGAAGAGATGGATAAATTCAATAAATCTCAAGAACTTCAATTCCAAAAACATGAACAGGAAAAAGAACTTGAAGGAATTAAATTGGGTATAAAAGTTAAAGATGCTAATAAAAATAAAAAAAAAGAAATAGCACCTTTTCAATCGGCTTTGAAGACAATCGATACAATGGAAAAGATTATAAGTAAGGGTAATGTTGGGCTTGGATCTAAATATAAGGGTGTTTTTTCACCAAATACACGTGAAGATCGTGCAAAATACCAGCAGCTTGGCAATTCCCTAATATCAATGGCAAGCACTATTCCTATTAGAAATAAGGTGGAATTTGAACAATTAACAGGTCATTTAAACGATCCTGATATCACTACAGATGAAATGAAAGGTGTATTAAGTGCTATGCGCCAAATTGTTCAACAAAATATGGAGCAATTTGATGAAGGAGAAGAATCATCTTCTATAGTAACAAGACAAAATGCTCCTAATATTATGAAATCAGCAGAACCTAAAAAGCCTCAACAACCTTGGACATCATATCGTGCGTAAGCCCAAGTTTAGTATCGAAAAAGCCAAAGCCGATGGTAGAACCGATGAAGAGATCACCGAATATCTTTCATCGCAGGATCCAAAATTCAGCGTGCAAAAGGCTTTAGATGATGGTAGAACACATAGTGAAATTAACGATCATTTGGCCAATTATGTTGAATCTCGTCCAGTAGCAGAGCGAATAGCAAGAGTACCGATGCAGGCTGCTATTACAGCAGCCGAAATGCAGATACTACCCCTTGAAATAGCAAATATGGCGACATCGTCTGAAGGTTATCATGTAAACGAAAACTTAGGCCGTATGGGTCAAGATATTGAAGATCTTTACGAAACTTATGGTTCTCAAGATAATTGGCCTGAATCTGAAAAACAATTATATGAATACAATAAGAAAAGAATACAAAATCCATCCCTAGCTCAACAAGATGTTCAACAAGCTAGAACAGCGCAAACAAGTAATATTGGCACAAGAGGATTGATTAATAAGTTTACAGATTATGACTTGCATCCAGAAGGATTTTTTGAAAAGGCCGCTGGATGGATTTCAATGCTTAAAGATCCTAAGAAGGGCTTTGCTATTGCCAAAGAAATTGGTCAAAAACCAACGGAACTTGTTAAGAATTTAATACCAGGTGAAAAGTCTTTGAGAAGCGTTACAGCAGCCTCAGCTTTAGAGCTTGCTGAATCAGGAAACTTTGGCCCCATAGGAACTCTCATTGCTGCCATAACCGGAGATGCTTTAGGTATGGGGCCTAGGGCTATACAATATGCTATAAAAAATCCAAAAGAACTTATTGCAAATGCAACAAATTTATTTACCCGTTCAAATAGTAAAAATGCTTGGCAAAAACAAATAATCGAAGATGCAAACGAGCTTGGTATACAATTAGACGCAGGAACTATTAGCAATTCAAATTTAATCAAATTTCTCCAGACTAGAGCATCGCAATCCGGATTAACGGGTCAAGCACTAGATAATTTCCGAAAAAGCGCTTCACGACAATTCTTTGAAGGCTATAACAAAATTGTTGATCAGCTTGGGGAGCTTACTTTTGAAAACACATATCAAGCTTCCGAGGCTATACAACAGGCATTAAAAACAAATGAGGTTAGACTTAATGCTTATAAAGGACAAAAAGGCCAAAGTCCTTCCTTGCAAGGAAGAATCCAAATAGAAGCAAGACCGGATTATCAACAGGATTTATTAAATAGTATTGCTCCCCAAGAGTTTCAAAATTCAACACAAGCGGGAAAAACTTTAAAAAATACCGCGGAACAGATAAAAGCTCCAATTAAAGAAGAATTTACTAATCGATATACTGAATTTAACCAAAGAATTGCACAAATACCTTCAGGTCCACAAGGTCGGCTTGCTAGAGAGATGGAAACATTTGTTGAAAATAATAATGGTTCATTGCTGCTAGGAGAATCATCAGCCGAATTCGGAGTTGTCCGAGCAGCTCAAAACCTTGCTAATAGACTAAGGGTCATTGGCGGTGAAGTTGGAGTATCATTAAGTGAACTTCTTAGCACTAAACAAACCTTGCAGGACGTAGCTAATTACGAATTCGGAGGATCAAACTTTGAATCGGCGTATAAACACCTTGTCGAAGAAGTTGATAATGCAATAGTCCGAACATTAGAAAATCAAGCCCCTGAACTTCTTGAAGAGTATCAAACATTAAATCATGAATATTCAACGTATAAAGAACTTTTTGAGAATAAGAATGTATTGCCACTTTTTGAGACTAGAAATAATAATTTTAACTCTATCTTCAATGGATTCACAACCAACCCTGATAAACTTAGAGCTTTAGAAGGTATATTTTCACTTACTCCAGAAGGACAACAAGTATTAGGACGAGTCAAAAGAGACTTCTCCCAAAAAGTTTTACAATCTCCCAACGTAACATCTCGTGAAATTCGCAATTTGGGAGAAGTATTAGGACCTCAATATCAAAATGATTTATTAGAATATATTGCAGAACAGGAACATGCAGAACTTCATCCAAATGCTCGCATTCAAAGACAAGAACCATTAGGCATTACATCTCAAGTACCACAAACTTCACCGACGCCAGGTAATAGACCTTTATCTGGTAGAATTAAGGAGACAGGAACTATAAGAGCTGATGAAGCTATACGGCGAAAACAATATGAATCCTTAAAGAATAAAGACGGAACTTTTAAATCCTCGGATCAGATCTTTAAGCAAATGGATAGTATTGAAGGCATTCGCAAGCTTAAGAGGTCATTAAGTACAACGCTAGAAGGAAAAGAACTTTTTAATAAACTTGCACGATTTAAATTATCTGAAATGATTGATAAGAAAATGGCTAATAACGTTACGGAACAAGTTAAACTCGGAACCTTTTCTAAATTGTTAAAGACAACCCACGATAAAGCAATTGTCCTGGAACTGATCGGAGCAGAAAGCTTTGCAACTTTAGAAAAACTTCAAAGCGTAGCTGGCAGGATGGCAGAATCAGCAGAAAAGTTCTTTAATTCCTCAAAAACTGGTGTAATTACCGAAGATGTAGCTATGATTGGTGCTGCTTCTATGGGTATTTTAACGGGGAATCCATACCTGTTAACAAAATCTATTGGTGGTATGGTTACAATGAAATTAATGTCTAATCTATTTGCTGATCCAAAATATCTAAAGTTGCTAGAAAAAGCTGTATTAACTAATAATCCTACCAAATTCATGGAGGTTTTACTTAAAATGGAGCCAATCGTGCAAAGAGCAATCATGGAAACTAATCGAGAAAATTATCAATAAAATCGCGTATACATTACTTTTCAGTAGTAATTTCCGGATGTTTTTTATAATATTCTTCATTCCATTTTTTTATTGATTCTTCGCTAGGCCCACCTGGGTCAAAACAAGCATATAAATACGCATAAATAATAAAAGCAATTAAAAAAAATGTCATATTATTTCCCCCTATTTCTTTCTTCAACAGCACAAAGTCGACCATGAAAATCTTTCATCTCGGCATTTACCCTTTCATCATTTTATCGTTTTCTTCCTGAATCTGTACAAAATGCCTTAAAAGTTCACTTGTTTGCTTGGGAATTGAAAGACCTTTTTTGATGCAAATTGTCTTAAACTTCTTTAACAACACTTCATTTACTCTAATACGTATAAAGCATTCTTTCATCATATTCCTTAATTATTGCACATTGGCACATTTACACGTATATTAATGATTTTGTTGTCATTTATCTAGAAAATTATATTTGTAACTATTAAATTTTAATTTAATAAAACAGGTTTACAAGGAGACTTCCAATGACTTTTCAGCCAGGTTCTATGAATTATACGCAAGGTTTTGGATCATCTCCTGACTTGGTTGCGTTCCCACATCTAGATATAAGATCTCCCACGACTTCAGATATCAATTTTCCAGTTGGTCAAAGATGGGTAAATAGGGTGGCAGGCTCTGAATATGTTCTTACATCACAATCTTCTGCTGGCAATGTTCTAACATCAAACTGGGTTCTTTTAGGAGCAACCGGAGGAGCATTAAATACTCTTACAACCGATGATTCTACCGTTGTTAATCCGACGGCTGGAAATATTAATGTTTCTGGAGCTAGCCCGATTTCAACGACAGGCTCAGGATCAACAGTAACAATTAATCTTTCAGGAATTGTACCTGTTGCAAATGGAGGGACAGGATTAGCTGCGGTTACTCTTCACGATCTTCTTATTGGAAATGGTACATCACCTTTAACACTATTAGCGCCTTCCGCAACTTCTGGAGTTCCTCTTATTTCTCAAGGTGCAGCTTCCAATCCTGCCTATGGTACAGCAGTGGTAGCTGGCGGAGGAACAGGTGCAACAACACTCACAGCACATGGTGTCCTAGTTGGTGAAGGAACAGGTCCGGTAGTTGCTACTACTCCAGGAACAACAGGACAAGTTTTAATCGGTTCAACAGGTGCAGATCCAGCATTTGGAGCTATTGGATTAAATTCGGGTTTAACAGCACATGGTGTTTTACTTGGAGAGGGTAATAGTGCGATAGTTGCTACTGCAGTAGGTGCAACAGGAACATTGCTTTCAGGAAATACAGGTGCAGATCCAACCTTTACGGCTTCACCTTCTGTAACAGGCTCTGTAACTGCCGGAACAACTTTAACGGCTACACTAGGTGCAATTACCGCAACAAATGGTAACCTAGTCCTAGGCACAGCAGGAAACAAAATATTAAGTACATCTGTTGGTACTACTATTGCGGCTGGTGCTAATTCATTTGGTACCGTCCCATTAGTAGGCGGTACAATTGTAGTATCTACAACTTCTGTGACTGCAAATTCAATTATACTACTCACAGCACAAAATCTAGGCACAGTAGTAGCTCCTTCTGCTTTGACAGTCAGTGCAAGATCAGCCGGAGTAAGTTTTACAATCCTTGCAAGTCAAGCCACCGATACATCAACAATCGGTTGGGAAATCATAAACTAAGGTGGATCATGGCAATAAATAATAGTCAAATTGCTGATTTAGCAGAAGAGTTGACGGTAACAACTTTAACGGGATCTCCTACATGGGACGCTTTTAATGGCGTGCTTCTTTTTAATCCAGTTATCATTATATTTGACAATCAATCCGCAGTAGCAATTCAAATATCTAAAAATGGATCGACTGTTTGGAGAACATTCCCGCCAGGCGAAGCATTAGTTTTAGATATGAGAGCGGCACATGGATATGCACCAAATTACACCTTTTCACAAGGAACGCAATTTTTTGCCAGAGGAATAGCTGGGGCTAATACATTCTCGATTTCTTATACTTATGCGTTAAACTTGTGAGGTTTGAATGAGTCAGATTTATAAGCCTTTGACCTCATCAGGTCCTATCCCTCCAAATATTCCCACAAATTTTGTTACTCAAGATGGAACAGCAGTTCCCGCAGCCAATATTTTAATAGTCAATGGTTTTGATTCCACCGAGAATAATTCCAATGGCATTATCACTAAAGGCGGCGTTGTTGGCACAGGGACTTCGAATGAAGTCGATGTTGTCATTACTAATCGCTTTCAGCAGCTTACCACTACTGTGGGAGCTGTTAATTCTACCGTTACAATATTAAGTGCGCTTGTAGCTGGAACTTATACA
>Ga0193726_1000507_pt1 | contig 40431 bp, 40 predicted proteins | sample H2c1metaG_FD_144928 | JGI IMG/M metagenome (GOLD analysis project Ga0193726, IMG submission 144928) | Soil microbial communities from a riparian zone of the East river system, Colorado, United States - H2c1 | ecosystem: Environmental > Terrestrial > Soil > Riparian zone | place: USA: East River... | reverse complement strand
AGTGCTTGCGCGGCATCAACCTGTCCATGGTCAACATGGGCGGCGGATTCCCGACCAAGTACCTCAAGGACGTTCCTCCGGTCGTGCAATACGGCCGGTCGATCTTCCGCGCGCTGCGCAAGCACTTCGGCAACCAAATCCCGGAGACCATCATCGAGCCGGGCCGCGGCATGGTGGGCAACGCCGGCATCATCGAGACTGAAGTCGTGCTGATCTCGAAGAAGAGCGACGAGGACGACGCCCGCTGGGTGTACCTCGACATCGGCAAGTTCGGCGGCCTCGCCGAGACCATGGACGAGTCGATCCGTTATGCGATCAGGACTCCGCATGACGGCGCGGAGATGGCGCCGTGCATCCTCGCCGGCCCGACCTGCGACTCGGCCGACGTGCTGTACGAGAAGGCGCCGTATCCGCTGCCGGTGACGCTGGAGATCGGCGACAAGCTGCTGATCGAAGGCACTGGGGCGTATACCTCGACCTACGCGTCGGTAGCCTTCAACGGCATCCCGCCGCTGAAGACGTATCACATCTAAAATCTCCACAGCCCCTCACCCGGCGCTCCGCTAACGCGGAGCGCCGACCTCTCCCCTACGGGGAGAGGTGAAGCAGCGCGCCTCTTACCTCTCCCCGTAGGGAGAGGTCGCGAGCGAAGCGAGCGGGTGAGGGGCCGGTCTCTCCGAGGATGTCGTCGTGAAACTGATCGCCGAAAAACAACTAGCCGCCGCGCCGTTCGCGATCCGCGCGGAGCGTGCCTCGGACGTCGCCGCGCGCGAGGCGCTCCTCGACATGTGCTTCGGCGCCAACCGCGCCGCTCGCACCTGCCAGCGCCTGCGCGACGGACGCGCGCCCGCGGAAGGCCTCGCCTTCACAGCGGTCCGGAAGGGCAAGCTCGTGGGCACCGTGCGGTTGTGGCACGTCAGCGCCGGCGGCAAACAGGCTTTGGTGCTCGGCCCGCTGGCGGTCGATCCGTCGTGCCGCGCGCTCGGCATTGGTGCTGCGCTGATGAACAATGCGCTGGCGGCGGCGACAGCCCGCGGCCACGGCGCAGTGCTCCTGCTCGGCGACGCGGCCTATTACGCCCGCTTCGGCTTCTCGGCCGCCATGACTGCAAAACTGTCGCTGCCCGGGCCGTTCGAGCGCGAGCGGCTGCTCAGCCTCGAGCTGCGCGACGGCGCGCTCGATGGCGCGTTCGGCATGACCGTCCCGACCGGCGTTTTGGCGCCGGAAGCGAGGGTTCATCGCACCCGGTCGATGAGGCGCGCTGCGTGATTTCATTCGTCGTCATTCCGGGACACGCGTCTTCGCGTGGACCCGGAATCCAGAGCGTGACGCTGGATTCCGGGTTCGCTCGTTTCACTCGCGCCCCGGAATGACAATCCGGGTTTGCAGGCGCTACACTAAATCATGAGCGATCATCATCATCACCACCACAACCACGCCGGCCACGCTCACGCGCCGGCGACGTTCGGCCGCGCATTTGCGATCGGGATCGGACTGAACGCGGCGTTCGTGCTGGTCGAGGCCGGTTACGGTTTTGTCTCCAACTCTACGGCGCTGCTGGCCGACGCCGGGCACAATCTGTCCGACGTGCTGGGCCTCGTGGTGGCGTGGATCGCAGCAGAGCTGTCGAAGCGGCCGCCGACGCCGCGGCTCACTTACGGCTTGCGCAACACCTCGATTCTCGCGGCATTGCTCAACGCCGTGCTGCTGCTGATCGCCGCCGGCGCGATCATCCTGGAGGCGATCCAACGGCTGCTGCACCCCGAACCCGTCGCCGGCATGACCGTGATCGTGGTCGCGGCGATCGGGATCGCCGTCAACGGCGTCACCGCCTGGCTGTTCGCGTCGGGGCGCGACGGCGATCTCAATATTCGCGGCGCCTATCTGCACATGGCCGCGGACGCCGCGGTGTCGGCCGGCGTGGTCGCGGCCGGGGTTCTCATCATGATGACGGGATGGCTGTGGGTCGACCCGGTGACCAGCCTCGTGATCGTAGCTGTGATCGTGTGGGGAACGTGGGGACTGTTACGGGAGAGCACCGCGATGTCGATGGCCGCGGTTCCCTCCACCATCGACCCGGCGACGGTGCGCAGCTATCTCGCCAGCCTGCCCGGCGTGGTCTCGATCCATGACCTGCACATCTGGCCGATGAGCACCACCGAGACCGCATTGACCGCCCATCTGGTGATGCCAACGGGAAATCCCGGCGACGCCTTCCTGATCGAAACCTGCCGCCGTTTGAGCCGCGACTTCAAGATCGGCCACGCCACGCTGCAGATCGAGAACGCCACCACCGCGCACTGCGCGCTGGAGCCGGATCATGTGGTGTGACGAAAGCAAGACACCCACCCGTCATCCTGAGGAGCCGCCGCAGGCGGCGTCTCGAAGGATGAGCCACAAGCGCTCGCGGCCATCCTTCGAGACGCGCGCAAGGGCGCGCTCCTCAGGATGACGAATTCCGCAAACGTCATCACAGGCCTTGATTTCATCGGCTATTTGTCGTTCTGAACACCTTAGAAACCGCGCCTGCGGCCCCCCTTCCCGCAATTCCCTCGGAGATCTAAATGCCAACCTCGTCCGTGCATGCCCGCATCACCGGCCCCATCGTGATGATCGGTTTCGGCTCGATCGGCAAAGGCACGCTGCCGCTTATCGAGCGGCATTTTGAATACGACAAGTCGCGCATGGTCATCATCGATCCGCATGAGGACGGCGAGATCGCCAAGCAGCATGGCGTGCGCTTCATCAAGCAGGCGATTACAAAAGACAATTACCGCGAAATGCTGGTGCCGCTGCTGACATCAGGCGGCGGCCAGGGCTTTTGCGTCAATCTTTCGGTCGACACCTCCTCGGTCGACATCATGACCATGTGCCGGGAGATCGGCGCGCTCTATATCGACACCGTGGTGGAGCCGTGGCTCGGCTTCTATTTCGACAGGAGCGCCGGCCCCGAGGCGCGCTCGAATTACGCGCTGCGCGAAACCCTGCTCACCGCAAAGCACAAGAGCCCGGGCGGGCCGACCGCCGTTTCGACCTGCGGCGCCAATCCCGGCATGGTGTCGTGGTTCGTCAAGCAGGCGCTGCTCGACATCGCCCGTGACACCAATACCGAATTCAACGAGCCGAAAAGCCGCGAGGGCTGGGGCCAGCTCGCGCACAAGCTCGGCGTCAAGGGCATCCACATCGCCGAGCGCGACACCCAGCGCTCCAAGAAGCCGAAGCCGATGAACGTGTTCGTCAACACCTGGTCGGTGGAAGGCTTTGTGTCCGAGGGCATGCAGCCGGCCGAACTCGGCTGGGGCACCCACGAGAAATGGATGCCGGACAACGGCCGCACCCACGAACATGGCTGTGGCGCGGCGATCTATCTGCTGCAGCCCGGCGCCAACACCCGGGTGCGCTCGTGGTGCCCGACGCCATCGGCGCAATACGGCTTTCTCGTCACCCACAACGAGTCGATCTCGATCGCGGATTATTTCACCGTGCGCGACGGCCAGCACGTGATCTATCGCCCGACCTGCCACTACGCCTATCACCCGGCCAACGACGCCGTGCTGTCCTTGCACGAGATGTTCGGCGCCACCGGCAAGATGCAGCCGTCGTGGCACATCCTCGATGAGAACGAGATCGAGGACGGCATCGACGAGCTGGGCGTGCTGGTCTACGGCCACAGCAAGAATGCGTACTGGTACGGCTCGCAACTCTCGATCGAGGAAACCCGCCGCATCGCGCCTTACCAGAACGCCACCGGCATGCAGGTGTCGTCCGCCGTGCTGGCCGGCATGGTGTGGGCGCTGGAAAATCCCAACGAAGGCATCGTCGAAGCCGACGAGATGGATTTCAGGCGCTGCCTCGAAATCCAGCTGCCGTATCTAGGGCCGGTGAAAGGGTATTATACCGACTGGACACCGCTGACGGACCGGCCGGGGTTGTTTCCGGAGGACATCGACACGTCGGATCCGTGGCAGTTCAGGAATGTGCTGGTGCGGTGAATCTCCGCCGTCATTCCGGGATGCGCCTCTTGGCGCAGGCCCGGAATCCATAAACACCCATCGTGGTTATGGATTCCGGGCTCGCGCTACGCGCGCCCCGGAATGACGAGCTGTAGGGCGGATTAGCGAAAGCGTAATCCGCCGTTCCCCTCCCCGGAAACGCGGCGCAATACGCTTCGCTATTGCGCCCTACGAGCTACGTGCAACGCCCTAGCCGGCCTTACGATGCGCCTCGTAATAGCGCCGCAAGACGGTATTGATGCGCGTCTGATAACCTTTGCCCTGCGACTTGAACCAGCCAAGAACGTCGTTATCCAGCTTGATGCCGACAGCCACCTTCTGCGGATGAATAATTTCGGCACTCGCCCATTCCTCATCGGTCATGGGACGACCGTCGCGATCCTTCATGGCAATGGCGTCGGTCTGGGCCGGGGTCTGCCGGTCGAGACGCTTCCAGTCCGTCTTGCCTTTCAGCGGCACCAAGGTGCCATCCGCTTTCTTTTGGTAGGGCCGGCCGTCGACCAACACGGCGCGTGATTTAGCGTTGTTCATAGCGCCGCTGCTCCCGTTGGTTGGCTTTTCGCGCGGAAATTATCCAGAGAATCTTGCCACGTTCGGTAAAGGTGATGTGGAAGACACGTCCGTTGACTTTGGCGAGCATGTTGTAGCGAACCTCGCCGTAGTCCTTCCGGTCATCCCTGACCACCTTCCTGGCAGGATCGATAAAGCCGACCAGCACATCGGCGAAATCGATACCGCGGTCGGCGATATTCCTGCTGCACTTGGCCGGATTCCAGTCGAACTCCATGTCCAAATATAGAACTGTCTAGACTTTTATCAAGCCTTTTGTCTAGACCTGAAAAATCCGGCTGCCCGTATCATGGCAGTTCAGAATGCGCTGGTGCGCTAAAACACCCTCGTCATTCCGGGATGCGCCTCTTGGCGCAGGCCCGGAATCCATAATCCCAAATCGTGGTTATGGATTCCGGGCTCGCGACTTCGTCGCGCCCCGGAATGACGAGCTGTAGGGCGGATTAGCGAAAGCGTAATCCGCCGTTCCCTGTGGAAACGCGGCGCAATACGCTTCGCTATTGCGCCCTACGGCTCTCACTTCCCCAGATAATCATACGCCACCGTCCCCAGCCCCAGCGTCAGATCCGCCTTGAAATGCAGCGCGGACACCACCTCGCGCACCGGCAGCCGCGCGACGTCGGCGAGCGCGTGCGGAAACAGGCCGAGCGCAGAGGGGCCGGTCCAGGCTTCCTTCAGCACGATGTCTTCCAGATAATAGCGCACCAGCTCGCAGATGCGTGGGCTGCCGTCGACATGCGGGATGATCTTCAGAATGAAGTTCGGCACCTTCAGCGCATTCAGGACGGCGTCGTGATCGACTGCGCGGTGTTTGTAGCCCATGGTACCGCTGGCGCAGAGCACCGAGCCGTAATGCAGCGTGCCGACCAGCACGTCGCTTTCCACCGCGACCTTCGGCGACGCGCGCTTCTTCGGAAATCCCCACAGCTCGCGGCCGCCCGCGATCGGCGCGTCGTCGTCGAGATACATCGAGTGAATGTAGACGCCGTCCTCGCCGTTGAAGCGGACCGGAATCACCTGGCCGGTTTCGGTGTAGTCGCCGAAGCCGGTCGAATCCGGCATGCGGATGAATTCGTACTTCACCACAGGCTCCGCGACTTCCAGCGGCTCCGGCACCAAGGCTGCGAGCGCATCCGGATCGGTGCGATAGGTGATGACGAAATATTCGCGGTTGAAAAAGCGATAGGGCCCGGGCGGAAACGACGGGCTGGTCAGCGGCATCGAATAGGCGGTTCGCCTGACATCGTCGATTTTCATCGCACGCCCTCATGTGACACTGCGCGGCGACGAGGATTATGCGGCAGCGAGGCGCAACAATCGAGGCTGTAAAACCGGCAGCGTGCGGCAAAAGATGGGCGGGACGTCATTACAATTTCGGTGTCGTCCCCGCGAACGCGGGGACCCATAACCTCCGACCCATCCGTGTGAGCGATACTGATTGCCGAGGACACACCTACCGCCACACTGGCATTGGCGGTTATGGGCCCCGCGTTCGCGGGGACGACACCGCTGAAAAACTATCGTTCCTTGATCGGCGCGGCAGTCTTCTCCGCCGGTGCCGGCGGCAATGCCGGCGCAGCCCCCGCCTTCTGCGCATCCGCATCCGGACGCGCAGGCTCGGGCGAAATGCCGCCCGGCCGCGTGCCGGTCGTCGCCGGCTCCGCGGGTGCCGACGGTTTGGTCTCCGCGCCCGGCGTCGATTGCAGCGGCTGCGTCGCCTGCGCCATCTGCGCATGCGGATGGATGGCAAGCTGCGCCAACGACACGCCGGATATGCCGACGCCAGCCGCGACCATCACGCCCGCGAGAAGCATGTCCCGTCTGTAAGCGCGTTTCCTGTCGTCCGGTGCCATGGTCCTCACCCTGATTTTGTTCAGGGATTCAACGAGCCCGGGAACACAAAGTTCCCTTAAGAAAAGCTACCCAAGCTTCATTCGTCGGCAGGAGGATCGAGCTTTCCTACCGCCGTTCCAGTCTTTTGGTGCAGCGTATCAAATCGGCCAGAAGACCTTGGTCGATTTCCAGCCGGCCCTCGTATTCCGCCAGATTTCGTTCGTTGTGGGCTTTGAGAAAAATCTGCAGATCGGACTTGTCCGATCCCAAGGTATGAACAACGGTCTGGAAAACCGTTATCCGATTTTCCGATCGATATCCTTGGTGTCGTAGCGCAGCGAGCGCCAGCCTGTGCGCTGCGCCGTACGCCAGGTCAAACCGGCTGTCAGGATCAAGACTCTGGTTCTGCGCATCAGCCAGACGTGTGCGGGCCGACTTGATCATGCCGGCGAACTCACGTCGTGAGGCCGGCTCGGCCTTGAGCCGGCCGATTCTGACGAGATTGTCGAGTTCCTCGTGGCTCATGGCTGCAGGTCTTTCTCTGAACCGAACACAAAAATCTTCGGCAATGCGTTTACTTTGCTGACGAACGAACCTTTCTCCGCAGCCTTGCGCCGCCAGTCTTTCGGCGAAAGAAACGTCGGGCTTACCTTGCGGCCCAGTATGTCCTCGACGTTTTGTAGCGCGGCATAGAGTTCGGAGTAGTTCAACTCGTCTCCGATCACCATGAGATCGATGTCGCTGCGCGCGGTGTCCGTGCCCTTTGCCACCGAGCCGTAGACGAATGCAGCCTTGATCCTGTCGGCATGAGGCTCGAGCGATTTTCTAAGAGGCTCGGCCAAGGCCCCGGTCTTGATAACGAGGCTCTGCAATTCCGCGAAAATCGGAGACTGATGATTTGCGCGGTAATGTTTCTGGTTGCCGATGCGCTCGACGGAAACCAATCCACTGCGCTGCAGGCGCGACAACTCGCGCTCGACCGCGCCCGTTCCCGATTGAACGTTCCTGATAATCTCGGACGTATAGAAGCTGCGCTCGGGCTGGCCAAAGATGAGGGCCAGCACGCGCTGCTGCACTTTGGAAAACAGTGCGCTCGACAGACTTATCGACTCAACGGACATCATACCCATTTTAGGGATGATACACCCCACTTTGGGTAGTATCAAGCTTGGCGGAAACTACAGCTCCAGCAGCCCCGCATCGCCATCCTCCGCGGCAAACGCCAGCATCGTACCCTTGGCATTCCAGGCCAGCGCCGAGACCGGCTCGCCGCCGTCCTTGCGCACCAGGATTTCGGCGCCGTCGTTGAGGCGCACCATCAGCACGACGCCGTTGCTGTAGCCGGCGGCGAGGATGTCGTTCTTCGGGTGACAGGCGACCGCGGTGACGCGGGCCTGCAGCGGCGCCAGCATCGTGGGCTCCTTGCCCATCGGGCCGTCCTTGCTGCCGAACGGCCATAGGATGACGGTATCGGCGCCGGAAGTGGCGAGAGACTTGCCGCCCGCGCTCCATGACAGCGAGCGCACCCGGCCGGGATAGCCGGTCATGCGCATGTGCCTCACGTCGGCGAGCCGCCAGCCGTGCAGCGCCGGCTCGTGCATCGTGGTGACCAGGAATTTGTTGTCCGGACTGAAGACGACGCCGAGATGCGAACCCGCCCATTCCAGGAATTGCGCGCTTCCGGCCATGTTGGGAAACCACAGCGTCACGCCGTTGTAATGCGCGATCGCAAGCCGCATGCCCTTCGGCGCGAACGCAAGTCCGCCAACGGTCGACGGCACCTCGAAGGATTTCTCCTCGCCCTTTGCGCTGCGCACCGTGGCGACCTTGCCGGCCGACCACGCCACAGCACCTTCGGGATGAACCGCGACATTGTCGATCCAGCGCCGTTTTGCGTCGGTAGCGAGCGTCGCGACGCCGCCTTTCGCGTCGAGCGCAACGACCTTGCCGTCATCGCCACCCATGACGATGCGCTCGCCATCGGACGCCACGCACAGGATGCCGCCGCCATGCACCGCGACGCGCGCGGTTTCAACGCCGTTCACCAGCGCGACGTTTTCCTCCGCGCATACAAAGGCGGCGTTGTCGCCGAGAAAATGTATGGCGATGACAGGCGCACCGATCTTGACTGGCTGCACCTTGTCGGTGACCGAGACAATAGAAGCGGAATCGCGCGGGTCGAATTCTGTCATCACGCGACGATGCAGTTCTCAAAGCCGTCGCGGATCATCTGCTCCGGCAATTCGCGGCCGATGAAGACGAGACGGCTCTCGCGTGGCTCGCCGTCTTTCCAGGCGCGCTGGTGATCGCCTTCCAGCATCATGTGCACGCCCTGAAACACGTAGCGGTCGTCGTCGTCGCTAAACGCGAGAATGCCCTTGGAGCGCAGAATCTTCTGGCCTTCGCTGGCGACCAGGTTCTGCAGCCACGGCATGAATTTTGTCGCGTCGAGCGGCTTAGCTGAGCGCAGCGACAGCGACTGCATGTCCTCGTCGTGATAATGTTTCAGCCCGCTATGGCTGTGGGCATGATCGTGGCCGTGATCGTGATCATGGTCATGGTCATGATCGTGGCCGTCGCCGGCGTCGAGAAATTCCGGCTCGATTTCGAGGATGCGGTCGAGATCGAACGCGCCGCGCTCCAGCACATCCGAGAGTGCGACCTGGCAGCGCTCGGTGCGGTGCAGTTTGGCGTAGGGGTTGATGCCGCGGATTCGCGCCTCGACTTCCGCCAACTCCGCCTTGGAGACGAGGTCGGTCTTGTTGAGCACGATGACGTCGGCGAACGCGATCTGGTTCTTGGCTTCCGGCGCGTCCTTTAAGCGATCGCTCAGCCATTTGGCGTCGGCCACCGTCACCACCGCGTCGAGCCGCGCGTTCTTCTGCACGTCCTCATCGACGAAGAACGTCTGCGCCACCGGCGCCGGATCGGCCAATCCCGTGGTCTCGACGATGATGGCGTCGAACTTGCCCTTGCGCTTCATCAGCCCGTCGAGAATCCGCACCAGGTCGCCGCGCACGGTGCAACAGACGCAGCCATTGTTCATCTCGAACACTTCTTCATCGGCGCCGATGATCAGATCGTTGTCGATGCCGATCTCGCCGAATTCGTTGACGATCACGGCGTATTTCTTGCCGTGGTTTTCCGACAGGATGCGGTTCAGCAGCGTGGTCTTGCCGGCGCCGAGATAGCCGGTCAGCACGGTCACGGGAATTTTGTCAGAGGCAGCAGACGACATTCGGCAGGCACTCCAGGCGATACGTCATCCTGAGGAGCGCGCTGTTGCGCGCGTCTCGAAGGATGAGACGGGAAATCGTGGCTATCCTTCGAGACGCCCGCCTGCGGCGGGCTCCTCAGGATGACGGGGGCGAACTGAAGCTAATTCAGCGCGCTGGTCAGCGCCTTTATATTGTGCCTGACCATGTCAATGTAAGTGGGGGCGTCGCCGTTTTCGCCCGTTAAACTGTCCGAAACCAGCGTTCCGCCGATCTTCGCGCCGGTCTCGGCTGATATCCGGCGCATCAGCCGCGGGTCGCTGATGTTTTCCAGGAACACCGCCGGGATTTTTGCGGTTCGGATCTGGGTGATGATGGCGGCGATGTCGCGGGCGCTGGGCTCGGATTCGGTGGACACGCCCTGTGGCGCGATGAAGTCGATGCCGTAGGCGGCGGCGAAATAGCCGAACGCATCATGGGTGGAAATCACCTTGCGCCGCGCTTGCGGGATTTGCGCCACGACCTCCCGCACCTCGCGATCCAGCGCCTCGAGTTTTGCGAGATAAGCATCGGCGTTGACGCGATATGTCGTCTCGCCCGCCGGGTCGGCAACGATCAGCGCATCGCGGATGGTGGCGACATACATCTTCGCATTGGCAACCGATTGCCATGCATGCGGATCGGCATCCGAGCCGAGCTTGCGCGGCGCGATGCTGTTGGTCGCGACAACGATCGCAGCCTTGCTGCCGGACGATTGCACCAGCCGCGGCAACCAGCCTTCGAGGCCAAGACCGTTGATGATGACGAGTCTCGCATCCGAAATCTTTTTCGCATCCGCAGGTGCGGGCGTGTAAACGTGCACGTCGCTGTTGGCGCCGACCAGCGTCGTGACGTTGATGCGCTCGCCGCCGACATTCTTTACGAAATCGCCGAGAATCGAGAAACTGGCGATTACATTGACTTTCTCTTGCGCGTGCAATGGGATAACCGCGATAACGCAAATTGCGAGCGCGGCGGCGAGCACGCCACAAAACCGCCGCCGGTTTGCCCTTGTCATGCCTCAAGATGCCGGCCGGGGAACATCATCCGCACCAACCCGCTGACATTGCCGAACAAAACCGAAAAAACGTAGATCACGGCGGCAACCAGGATAATTGCCGGTCCGGACGGCACCTTGGTCTGAAACGACAGCACGAGGCCCGCATATCCCGACAGCACCGCGCTCGCGACAGCGATGCAGATCATGCCGGTGATATCGCGCGACCAGAACCGCGCGATGCCCGCGGGCAGGATCATCAGCCCCACCGCCAGCAGCGTGCCGAGCGCATGAAAGCCGTTGACGAGGTTGATGACGACCAGCGCGAGAAACGCCAGATGCGCCGGCGCGCCGGCGCGGCTCACCGTGCGCAAAAATACCGGATCGACACATTCGATCACCAGCGGACGATAGATCACCGCCAGTACGATCAAGGTGATGGTGGCGTTGAATGCGATCACCAGCAAAGTCTGGTCGTCCATTGCCAGGATGTTGCCGAACAGCACGTGTAAGAGATCGATGTTGGTTCCCTTGATCGAGACGATGGTGACACCCAGGGCCAGCGACACCAGATAGAACGCCGCCAGAGACGCGTCTTCTTTTAACTCGGTGGTGCGTGACACCACGCCTGCCAGAATCGCCACCGTAAAACCCGCGATCAATCCGCCGAATGTCATCGCGAACAGATTGAGGCCCGACAACAGAAATCCGATCGCGGCGCCCGGCAGGATCGCATGCGCCATGGCGTCGCCGACCAGGCTCATTCGCCGCAGCATCAAAAACACGCCGATCGGCGCGCCGCCGAGCGCCAGCGCAATCACGCCCGCGAGCGCGCGGCGCATGAACTCGAATTCGGTGAAGGGCGCGACCAGCACGTCGTAAATCCCCAGCATTTACGCGGCCTGCGAGGGTACAGCGTCGACGGCGCAGGCGGCGGCGTTGTCGTCGAACGCCTCGCACATCCGCCGCGCTTCCTTGAGATTCTCCGCCGTCAGCACCTGCGCAGTGGCGCCCCACGCCACCGGGGCGCGCGCCAGCAGCAAGGTGTCGGGAAAATTGGCGCGCACCAGATCCATGTCGTGCAGCGCTGCCAGCACCGTGCGTTTCTCGGCGTGCCAGCGCCGCACCAGCGCCAGCAGGTCGGCCGCGGTCTTGGCGTCGATGGCGTTGAACGGCTCATCCAGTACAATCACGCGCGCGTCCTGCAACAGCACGCGCGCGAACAGCATGCGCTGCATCTGCCCGCCGGAGAGCGTGCCGATGGTGCGGTTCTCGAAACCGTTGAGGCCGACCGCGGCGAGCGCCTGTGCGATCCTGTCCTGCGCTGATTTGCCCATGCCGCCGAACAGGCCGGTGCTGCGCCATAATCCGGTGCCGACGAAATCGAATACCGAAATCGGAAAGCTGCGGTCGATATCCACCGTCTGCGGCAGATAGGCGATGTCGCGCACGTTGAGATCGCCAAGCCCGATCGAGCCCGCCAGCGGCTTGAGAATGCCCACGATGCCGCGAAACAGCGTCGACTTGCCGGCGCCGTTCGGGCCGACGACCGCGATCAAGGCGCCCGGCGCGATTTCGCCGTTGAGATGATGCACGGCCGGATGCCGGTCGTAGCCCAGCGTGACGTCGCGGAACTGCAGTTGCGCGGCCATGCTCACCTCATCGCCATCAGCACCACGGCCCACAGACCAGCACTAACCGCAACCGCCGCGCCAAGCCGCGAAAGCAGCGTCATGCGCAGGATCGACCAGGGTGCCGCCTGCGCCGGATGCGGCGTTGCCGGCCCATGGCTGTGAACATGGGCGTGCCCATGGTCATGTCCGTGGCTGTGTGGATGCGGATCGGCCATTAAGAAGTGTTATATTATAACATTGCGCCTGTCCACGCGTCCAATCGCCGACGTAACCAGCTCAAAAGTCGATAGAATTGCTCCGGCCCTCAGGCCAGATGTCGCACCAATGCAAGGCCGGCGAACAGACCCGCGATCGAAAACACCACCGATCCCACCACGTAGAACAACGCCAGCCAGATCTCGCCGCGCTCATAGAGCAGCGCGGCGTCGAGCGAATACGCCGAGAATGTCGTATAGCCGCCGAGAATGCCGGTCATCAGGAACAGCCGCCATGGTTGCGACGCCTCACCCTTGAGCGCGAGGTAGCCGGCGATCAGGCCCATCACGGTCGATCCGGTGATGTTGATGATGAACGTGTGATACGGAAAGCCCGTTCCGAGAACGCGCGCGCTGACGACGTTGACGATGTGGCGCAGCGTCGATCCGAGGCCGCCGCCAATAAAGACCAGAAGATAATTCATTGCGCTTTTGCCCGCATCAATAAGGCCGGATCGGCGACATCGCCGACGAGGTTTTGCCGCAAGCCGCTGATCACTGCAAGAAGACGCAGCAAGCGGGTCAAACGAAAAGGGCGGCAGCCGAAGCCGCCGCCCTCAAAACTCCGGCGCTGAATTAAGACGCCCGCGCGAGCGCCTGATCGACTTCTTCCCAATTCACCAGATGATCGAGGAATGCCTTCAGGTAATCGGGGCGGCGGTTACGATAGTCGATGTAGTAGGAATGCTCCCAGACATCGACGCCAAGGATCGGCGTGGCGCCGTGGACCAGCGGATTTTCGCCATTCGGCGTCTTGGAGATTTCGAGCTTGCCGTTCTTCAACGACAGCCACGCCCAGCCGGAGCCGAACTGGCCGACGCCGGCGGCGGCGAAATCGGTCTTGAATTTCTCCAAGCCTCCAAGGTCGGCGGTGATTTTGTTGGCAAGCTTGGCCGGCAGCTTGTCGCCGCCGCCATTAGGCTTCATCCATTTCCAGAAATTCAGATGGTTGTAGTGCTGGCCGGCATTGTTGAAGACTGCGGCGTTCTTGTTGAACGAGCCTTTCACGATCTCCTCAAGGGACTTGCCTTCGAATTCGGTCCCCTTGATCGCATTATTGCCGTTGGTGACGTAGGCTTGGTGATGCTTATCGTGATGATATTCCAAGGTTTCCTTGGACATATGGGGCGCGAGCGCGTCGTGGGCGTAAGGCAGGTCGGGGAGTGTGAAGGTCATGGGTGATGTCCGAGAATGATGGGAGACGATGGCTTAACGGAAATCCTTATAGAAGGTTCCATTGCCGTACCATATAGCAATGTGACGCCGGTCAAGCCGCACTCGGCAGCGCGCTATCGATCGCTTCGCGGCGCTGCGGCGGGCGGACATTCATCAGCATCTGGAAGGCGCCGGCGATCAATCCGATCAATACCGCCGACTTCCAGGCCGCATCATAACTGCCGAGCCGGTCGTAGATCAGCCCGCCGCCCCATGCGCCCATGAACGAGCCGGCCTGATGGCTGAGGAAGGCGATTCCGGTCAAGGTCGCCATGAAGCGCAGGCCGAACAATTGCGCCACCAGCCCGTTGACCAGCGGCACCACGCCGAGCCACAGCGAACCCATCACCGCAGCGAATGCCATGGTCGATGCCGGCGTCGCCGGAAACGTGAAATAGGCGGCGATTGCAAGCGAGCGCACGATGTAGATGCCGCCGAGCAGCAACTGCTTCGGATAGCGCCCGCCGAGCCAGCCGAAGGTGTAGGAGCCGATCACGTTGAACAGGCCGATGATGGCGAGCGCCGTTGCGCCGAGCGACGCGTCGAGGCCGCAGATCGACAGATAATTCGGCAGATGCGTGGTGATGAACACCAGTTGCAGTCCGCACACGAAAAACGCGATCGCCATCACTACAAAGCCGGAATGCCCGAGCGCGGATTGTACGACGACCCCGATCGATTGCTCGATATCGTCGGATTTTTCGATTTCGATTTTGTCGGCGCGGCCGGCGAAAATGGCGGCCGGCAGCATCACCGCGACCAGACCGAGAAAGCCGATCAAGGCGACCTGCCAGCCCGCAGTCGAAATCAGCGTTTGCGCCAAGGGCGAAGCGATCACCAACCCAAGCGATCCCGCCGCCGACACCGCGCCCATCGCCACGCTGCGCTTGGCGGCCGATACCGTGCGCGAGGTCACCGTCATGGTCATGCTGGAAGCGGTGCACGACAATGCGAGGCCGATGCAAAGGCCGGCGCCTAACGTGAAGACCAGCGCAGAGGTCGAGATCATCATGATCACGAGGCCAGCGGCATACACCAGGACGCCTGTCAGCATCACATAACGCGCGCCAAACCGGTCGGCCAGCAGTCCGACCATGGGTTGGGAAATTCCCCAGACCACGTTCTGCAGCGCCGTCGCCAGCGAGAAGTCGGCGGTGGTAATCGCGGTGTCGTGGATGATCGACGGCTGAAACAGCCCAAAGCTCTGCCGCATGCCCATGGCGAGGCTCAGCAGAATGGCAGCACCGGCCAGAATCGACCAGCGCTGGAACGTGCTGAGTTGTGCCGCCGTCATGGTCGATTCCTCGCCTCGAATTCTGTACAGTTTGGCATTGAAATCGATGACTTGCCATCCGCAAGGCGCGTATTAAGGGAATGCGCTGCGCGCAGGGGTGAGAAGCAAATGAGCATCGAGATCGATGTTTTAAACGGAAACACATCGTGGCCGATCGCCGAGCCGTTGTTCAAACTTGTCTGGTCGCCGGAGATCATGGCCGCGAAGCCATGGCGCGATGTCAAATGGGCGCACGCCGACCTGCGTGTGCTGATTGAAACGCCTGACGACGGATTGACGTGCCATGTCGGCATCTACTTTCGAACCGTGACCTGGAACGGACGCAAGCTTGATATTGGCGGCATTGGCGGCGTGATAACCCATCCGGACCACCGCCGCCATGGCTATGCCAGCGTCGCACTCAACGCGGCGATCCAAACCATGCGCGACCACGAAGCTGTCGAATTCGCCCTGCTCGTTTGCGAGCCGCATAATTTCGCATTTTATCAAGCGCGCGGCTGGCATCCCTTCGAAGGGGAAATTTACGCCGAGCAGCCGGAGGGGCGTGTCCGCTTCGACGCCATGGCGCCCTTCATATTCCACATCAAGCGCTCGCCGCGGACCGGCGTCATCGACCTATGCGGTTTGCCCTGGTGACGAATGCGCGGGCCGAGGTGGCGATCGTGGGGTTCGACCCATAATATGTTGTCCATAATCTATTGCGTGTGCGCCGGCGCCGGAATATCTGGTAATCCATGACCATTGATGCACCGATCGACGCGCCCCCGCAGGTGGTTCCGGCCAACGCCCTGCTGACGGCGCCGATTCTGCCGACGCTGTTGAAGCTGGCGATTCCCAATACGGTTGCGATGTTCGGCACCGCTTTGGTCGCGGTGGCCGAGACCTCCTATATCGGCCGGCTCGGGACCATACCGCTGGCGGCGATCGCGCTGGTGTTTCCCTTCATCATGCTGACGCAGATGATGTCGGCGGGCGCGATGGGCGGCGGCGTTTCGTCCGCCATCAGCCGCGCGCTCGGCGCGGGCAATCGCGACCGCGCCGCGATCCTGGCGCTGCACGCGGCCATGATCGGCGCCTGCGGCGGCATTTTCTTCACGGTGATGATGCTTGTGTTCGGCAGATCCTTCTTTTCGGCGCTTGGCGGTCGCGGCGGCGTACTTGAGGAGGCGTGCAGCTATTCTCACGTGCTGTTCTCCGGCGCGATTGCGATCTGGCTGGTCAATACGCTGGCGTCGGTGGTGCGCGGCACCGGCGACATGAGAATTCCTTCGGCCACGCTCATCGGGGTTGCCGCCTTGCAGATTCTGGTGGGCGGCACGCTCGGCCTCGGACTGTTCGGCGCGCCTCAATTCGGCATGGCCGGTGTCGCATCGGGCCAGCTTGCCGCCTATACGCTCGGGGCCGCCTTCCTGATCTGGTATCTCGTCAGCGGCCGCAGTCGGCTGAGCTTGAATTTTTCGGCGTTTCGGTTCGAGCGCGGCATGTTCTTCGACATCCTGAAAGTCGGCGCGGTGTCATGCCTGTCGCCGCTGCAGACTGTTCTCACCATCCTGATCTTCACAAAAATCATCGCCGGTTTTGGCGTCGAAACGCTGGCCGGCTACGGCATGGGTTCGCGGCTCGAATTCCTGCTGGTACCGATCGCATTTGCGTTCGGCGTCGCTTCCGTGCCGATGGTCGGCATGGCGATCGGGGCAGGCCTCGTGATGCGTGCCCGCCGGGTAGCCTGGACGGCCGGTGCCGCGTCCGGATTGACCGTCGGACTGGTTGGCCTGATCGTAGCGCTCAAACCGTCGCTGTGGGTCTCGCTGTTTACTAACGATCCCGGCGTCACCGCCGCAGCAAGTTCGTATTTTGCCTGGGCCGGCCCGGCATTTGGATTTTTTGGGCTCGGCGTTTGCCTGTACTTCTCCTCGCAAGGTGCTGCAAAAGTTTGGGGTCCGGTGCTGGCGGGTACCGGCCGATTGGTGATCGTCGGAATCGGAGGACTGTGGCTGGCCTCGATCGGCGCCCCGGCATGGACGCTGTTCGCGCTGGTCGGCGCGGCGATGGTGGTGTTCGGGCTCTCGACCGCGGCGTCAGTTTGGCTGACGCGCTGGGGCAAATAAGTTGCGCCCGGCGGCATTGCACGAATCCGATTTTTTGTTATGCAGGCCCGATGAGTGAGGGACTGTCATGACTGCAAGATTCGGTTTTTTTGTCACAATCCTGATCACGCTGCTCGCAGCGCCTGTCGCCCAAGCGCAGATGGCCGACCCGTTCGGCACCTGGTTGACGCAAGCCGGCGACGCAAAGGTGCGCGTCAGCAAATGTGGCGCGCAGATTTGCGGCGTCGTGGTGTGGCTGCGCGAGCCCATCAACCCGGCAAACGGCAAGCCGATGGTCGACGACAAGAACCCCAATCCGGCTCTGGCGCAACGCCCGATGATCGGGCTTCCGCTGTTCACCGACATGCGCATCGCCGGCCCGAACAAGTGGTCGGGACACATCTATAACGCCGATGACGGCGGCACCTATGTCAGCAACATTTCGGTGTCCGGTCCCGACACGCTGCGGGTCGAAGGCTGCGTCGGCGGAATGTGTGGCGGCGAAAGCTGGACCCGGGCCGGAAAATGAGTTCAGGCGAGCGTCGCCTTTAGCGCGGTCGCCGCCGACGCATAGCCGCCGCGAGCGCCGTCGATGAAATGCACATGATCGCTGCGCAGCGCCGAGGGCGTAAAGCAGGTCATCATCGCGGCGTCCTGCCGATGCAGGCCATATCGTATGATTCCCGCTGAAGCCGCCGTGGCGAGACGCTGCGCCAGCGCATTCTCCAGTTCCGGCGTGCAATCGAGAATCATCCGCAGGCCGTCGTCATATTTGCGGAAGTCGGAATTCTCGACCACCTGCTGCACATAGGTCTTTGGAACGAAGCCACCGACACTGATGTTGAAGCGCATCACCAGAAAGGCGAACAGCGTATTGGCAAGCACGAACGCACGCCGCTTGAGCAGCGATCCTCCGCGCGTCGCCCGCACTTCATAATCGACTCCGGCCGGCGGCCATCGAATCTCCGGCCCGCCCGGCGGCACCGGCCGCCCCGCATCGGGACTCCTCTCGACCAGCGCGATGACGTCTTCGATCAACTTGCGAAAAGCCTTCGGATCGGCGGCCTTTGCCGGCACGATCAACACCGACAGGATTAGTCCGCGCACCGACGGAATTTCCTCGAACCGGCACGACAGTCCGGTCAGATCCGGATGTGTGCCCGACGGCGCTGCGGCAACGGAAAACTCGCCGCGCTTCATCGCCGCCTCGGCCCAGCCCAGTCCGCCGCCGGAAAACATTGCATAAGACAGATTCGGCGAGGGCGCGAAGCGGGCGACGCGGACGTCGAGGCCTTGCGCCCGCACCGCGGCCACCGGCACCAGCGCAACCCGCATCACGAGATTGAGATCGTCCTGCACCCACACCGCCGTGGCGGCCAGCGCCTCACGCGCGCGCTCGAGATCGTCCGGCGACACCGCAAAACTTGCGCCATCGCCGCCGAACACGAACGGAAATTCGCGGCCCTCAAGCGCATTGGTCACGGCCGCGATCACGGCGGCGCCGGCCATGTTGACCGCCTTGTAGCGCGCTTCCGCGATCGCCCTGGTCGATTCCACGATGTCGGCAATGCCGATGCTCCAGTCGTCGGGCAACGGCGAATACAGCGCCGGATTCATCAGGCTGCCGAAGCCGCGAAACACCGGAATGCTGCCGTAGAAGGTGTCGCTGTTGCCGGGCGTGGTCATCTCGATGGAATTATCCGGTTGCCAGGTCGTCCAGCAGATACGGCCTGTATGAAATCCGGGTTCGCAGCGCAGGCTGCGATGCGATTATTCATCGGTCTTTTTCTTCTTCTTTTTCGGCAATCCTCGCAGCACCAGCTGGTTGAGCCGGCTTGCAAAGGCGGCGGGATCCTCGGGCAGCTCACCGTCGAGTATCTGCGCCTGCTCCAGCAGTAGAAACGACAGGTTGGCGGCGGCATCTTTCGCCTCGGCGATGGCGGCGACAAGGGGATGCCGCATATTGATCTCGAGGATCGGCTTGGCGCCTACGCCCTTCATCTGTTGCGCCAGTAGTCGCTCCAATTGACGATCCGGGCCGAAGCCACCAGCGACGAGGCAGGAGGCGCTGGCGGTCAGCCGCTGCGAGGCCCGTACGTCGGATACCCGGTCGCCGAGCGACTCCTTGATCACGGCGATGGTCGCAGCCTCATCGGCGCCGGACTCTTTTTTGTCATCGGCGCCCTCATCGAGCAGCGGGATCAGCCCGAAATCGACGTCGCCCTGGCTCAGCGACTTCAGCGGCTTGCCGCCGAAATCGAGCTGCGCCGAGGTCCAGAACGCATCGACCGGATCGGTCAGCAGCAACACCTCGATGCCGCGGGCATGAGCCGATTCCAGCTTGGGGTTCGATTTCAGCCGCTCGATGCTGTCGCCGAGCAGATAATAGACCTCGGTTTGATTCGGTTTGAGATCTTCGGCGTATTGCTTCAGCGAGCGTTTCTCGCCCGCGGTGGTGGTGAAGCGCGACAGCGCCAGCAATTTCTCGCGCCGCTCGTAATCCTCATAAATTCCCTCTTTGATGACCGGCCCGAACGCGTCCCAAATCTTTGCGAACGCCTCAGGCTCTTTCTCACTCAGGCTTTCCAGCTCGCCGATCACCCGCCCGGTCACGGCTTTACGGATTTGCGTCAGCTGCGGGTTGTTCTGCAGCATTTCCCTGGAGAGGTTGAGCGGCAAATCCTCGCTATCGACCACGCCGCGGATGAACCTGAGGTAAGCGGGCAGCAGTTCGGCATCGTCAGCGATGAACACGCGGCGGACGTAGAGCTTGACCCCCCCCTTGCGCGACGGCTCGAACAGGTCGAACGGTTTTGTCGACGGCGCGAACAGCAGCACCGCGTAGGACTGCCGGCCTTCGGCGCGATAATGCAGCGTCATCGCCGGCTCATCGAACGCGCCGGCGATCGCCTTGTAGGCCTGGGTGTAATCCTCCGGCGTCAATTCCGATTTCGGGCGCTGCCACAGCGCGCTCGCCGAATTGATCTGGCGCGGCTCGCCCTCCTCCGGAACCAGCACAATCGGAAACTGGATATTGTCGGAATAGGCGCCGACGATGCGCTCGATTTCGTGGGCTTCCAGATATTTTGCCGCATCCGGCTTTAAATGCAGAATGACCTCGGTCCCGCGCACGACGCGCGCGGCGTCATCTTCGCTTGCGGGAGCGATCTCAAATCCGCTTCCGCCTGATGACGACCAGGTCCAGACCTGGTCCGTTCCGGCGCGGCGGCTGTTGACCACGATACGATCGGCGACCATGAACGCCGAATAAAACCCGACGCCGAACTGGCCGATCAGGCCGGCGCCGTCCTTGGCCTCGGTGAGGCGGGACAGAAAGGACTTGGTGCCGGAACGCGCGATGGTGCCGAGATTGTCGATCAGTTCCTGCCGGTCCATCCCGATGCCGCTGTCGATCACCGACAGCGTGTTAGCCTTCTTGTCGGGCGCAATCCGAATATTTGGCGGCGCGCCGTCGGCGATCAGATCCGGATTTGCGATCCCCTCATAGCGCAGCTTGTCGCAGGCATCCGACGCGTTCGAAATCAACTCGCGAAGGAAAATGTCGGTCTCGGAATAGACCGAATGCACCATCAGGTGCAGCAGTTCGGCAACCTCGGCCTGAAACGGCTGGGATTCGGCGGTGGCGGTATCGGCATCGGTGGTCATTATCGGTCTCACTCAATCTCACGGTGAAACCTCCGATATAGCGGCACCACTCCTGATGGCAAGCCCGCGTTGCGCCGGCAGATCAACTGCCAGGCGCCGCTGGCGGCTCGGTAATCGACATTTGTGCCTGGAATTTCTGCGCAAGCGCGGCGGCGAATTTCCGCGCCATCTGCTGGAAGCCTGAGGGCACGGGGTGAAGTTCGTTGGCCCATTCCGCCGTCGACAGAACGCCCTGGGTATCGACCATCGTGAAATTATTGCGGGGTTCGCCCTCCAGCCGCACCAGCATATCGCGGAACGCCGCCAGCGCTTCATGGGCGATGATCTTGCCCTGCGCCGCCGGCCAATTGCAGAAATCGAGCGACGGCTTCAGCCACGGTCCAGCGCAGGGCGGATGAGACCCGTTCGGAATTGGAAAATCATAGCAATGTCCGAAAATCGGAACCCCGGGCGCCACGCGATCCCTCAACGCGAAAAGCTCAAGATAGCAGGCCTCGACCATGCCGAGCGCCTTTCCGAAGCGATCCGTGTTCAGGCCTTGCGCCTGTCCGTCGTTGAAGTCGAGGAAGATGCAGAACTGTTCGCCGGCAATGTCATTGCCGCCGGCAGAGAACAGGATGGCGTCCGGCTTGCCGTTCAGCCAGTTGTCCTTGTCGCTGAGCACGGCGATCATCCGCTCCTGCTTTGGAAGCGACATTTCAACGGTCGCAGCCTCGCCGTAATGGGCGAGGTTGAGGATTGTCGGCGGCATGTCACCGATGCGGCGCAACTGTGCGATCACGTCGGTATCGACGAGCGGCAGTCCGTTGCCCGAGAGCGGATAATCGAACCACGAATCGCCCTGGGCCAGCATAACCAGAGGACGGTTACTGACCTCAACGCTCAAGGTGTGGGCGCTCTGCCGCGATACCGCCAATCTGTTAATATTGGCCCGGTGCATCTGAATTCGTTGCTTGATGTCGTCGTCGATGCGCTTCTGCACTTCGGACTGCACGAAGATCTGCTCATCCATCGAAGCCTCCCGATTTCTGGCCCAGCCGCTCCCGCGAGCGTATTCCTTGCGACGCTCCCGCAAAATGACGGGTCTGCCGCGCGCTGCCGATTGTACGCTGCAGCTTTGCGCATGCCACTGTGGCGATGTGTCCAAGAAGCAATTTTGAATTAAATGCGGACGGCAAAGGCCTCGAAAACGATACGTTTGCAACGGCTCGACCGTCAACGGCCTGAGCCTGGCCTATGCTAGGAATTGCTGAACGACTGCCGTAAGAACCGGATCGAGGCTAGTCGTGTTGGCTTTGGGGGCGCGCCATGAAACCTGTTCGTCGACAATTTCTTAAACTTGCCGCGGCCGTTGTAACCGCTGCAAGTTTCCCGCACTTCGCATCGGCAGACGATTATCCGGCGCGGCCGGTGCACATCATCGCCGGTTTTGCTGCCGGTGGCGGGGTCGATGTCACGGCGCGGCTGATCGGCCAGTGGTTGAGCGAGCGGCTGGGCCAGTCCTTTGTCATCGAGAACCGGCCGGGCGCCGGCGGTAATATCGGCACCGAGGCGGTCGTCAACGCGGCCCCTGACGGATACACGCTGCTGCTTGCCACCGTCCCGAACGCGGTCAACGCCTCGCTCTACGAGAAGCTGAATTTCAACTTCATTCGCGACACAGCGCCGGTCGCCGGCATCATCCGCGTGCCGATGGTCATCCTGCTCAATCCATCGGTTCCGGCCAGGACACTTGCCGAGTTCATCAGCTACGCCAAAGCCAATCCGGAAAAGGTCAACATGGCATCGGCCGGCAATGGCAGCGCGCCGCATATGGCCGGCGAGTTGTTCAAGATGATGGCCGGCGTCAACCTGGTCCATGTCCCCTATCGCGGCCAGGGTCCTGCGCTGAGCGATTTGCTTGGCGGTCAGGTACAGGTGCTGTTCGCCGCCACGCCCGGAACCACCGATTACATCACAACCGGCAAGCTGCGCGCGCTGGCGGTGACATCCGCCGCGCGCGCGGAAGTGCTGCCGGAGCTTCCGACCGTGGGGGATGCCGTGCCGGGTTACGAAGCAAGCCAGTGGTATGGCCTCAGTGCGCCCAAAAATACGCCCGCCGAAATCATTGACAGGCTCAACAGGGAAATCAATGCGGCCATAGCCGACCCTAAAATGAAGGCGCGGTTTGCCGCCATCGGCGGCGAGCCGCTCCCTGGCTCGCCCGCGGCGTTCGGCAAGCTGATCGCTGAGGAAACCGAAAAATGGGGCAAAGTGGTCCGCGCCGCCGGCATCAAGCCGGAGTGAGCGCGAAGCGGTGCCACCGAAGCAGCCTTCACTTGCTCCCGAACGGGAAGATGGTTTTCCAGTCGTTCTTCATATCGACGACGGTCCAGCCCTCCGCCTGTGCCGCGTCGAGCGCCTTGTCGAGACGGCCGATGGAGGAGGTGCGATCGTAGGCCCATTCGCGTACCTCGTCGGTGTGGTGCACGAGTAGCGCGAAGCGAACCCCGGCGCCTCCCTTCGCCCATTCCAGCATTTGCAGGTCGCCGTCGGAGTTGCCGAACGCCGCGATCGGGCGAAGGCCGATGTGCATCTGGATGCCGACCGGCTTACCGGCCTTGTCGTCGATGAAATTGGCGTCGGGCAGCTTCATCAGCACCGGCTTGCTGTCGCGCATCTCGAAACTGAGCTTGCCGCTGCTGCCGACCACCTGCTCGGGCGGAATGCCATACACGCGCTGCGACCACGGACGCATGAAATCGATACCGCCGCCGGAGACGATGAAGGTCTTGAAGCCGTTGCCGCGCAGGTAGGCCAGCAATTCCAGCATCGGCTGGTACACCATCTCGGTATAGAGCTTGCCGGTGATGGAATGTTTCGCGGTCGCGATCCAGTCGCGCACGATCTGGTCGAACTCGACCGTGGTCATGCCGGAATGCGTGACCGTGACGATCGCGAAGATGGCTTCCTCGCCGCCGGCCAGCGCGCCCTTGAGGTCGCCCTTGAGCAGCGAGGCGAACGGCTCCTTGTCCTGCCACTCCGGATGCATCGGCGCTAGCGCCTTGACGCGGTCGAGTGCGAAGGCGAGCTGGAAATACATCGGCTGCTCGGCCCACAGCGTGCCGTCATTGTCGAAGGTGGCGATGCGTTCGGCTTCCGGCACGAAGCCCGGCGAGCCTTGCCTGGTGACGCGCCCGACGAATTCGACGATGGCTTTCTTCGGCCCGGTGTCGTTCCAGGATGGCAGCGCATCCTGCGCAAAGCCGGGAGCCGCGCACGACAGCGCGATCAGGGCGGCGGCGGCGGTGCGAACCAGATTGATCCAGTGCGGTTTCATGACGACATCTCCAATGAGTCCATCGACGGGCCGCATGTGGACCAGCAGCGCTTAAATGGTACGTGCTATTTCAGACCGGGCCAACCTGCGGCCGAAAACAAAAAAGCCGCCCCAAAGGGCGGCTTTTAAATCAATGCTGTAATCAGCACCGTGTTTGGTTGCGGGGATAGGATTTGAACCTATGACCTTCAGGTTATGAGCCTGACGAGCTACCGGGCTGCTCCACCCCGCGATAAACCGTTGCGCGCCTTCGAAAAACCGATGCCGAAACGAATCTGGCCAACGCCCGAGGGCGCCAATCGATCCGGTCCGGAGGCTTCCTGAGAAGGCAACCCGGGCAGAGCCCTTGGGTGCGAGCGGTATGTACCAACGCGGGGCCGCTTTGGAAAGGGCTGCGGGCCATCTTTTCCGGATTTTATGGCGGCCAAAACGCGCATTTATCGGCTGAAACTTGCCGCACCCGCCCGCTCTTGCCAGAAAGTCCGCAAAAGCCCAGCGTTGGGCAGCGAGAAGCGGGGAACACGATGGACCAGTCTCTGAAAAGCTCCGGGCAGAGTGCGCTGGAAGATGCCTTTCACCGCATGATCGAGCTGTCCCGCACCACGCCGCCGACGACATTGGCGGAGCGCCTGGATCGGCTGGCGCGGCTGCGCGCGGCGATCTCGGACAACGAGGTCCACTTCGATCAGGCAATTTCGGCGGATTTCGGCCATCGCTGCGCCACCGAGACCGCGATCGCCGAAACCCTGCTGGTGCTCGGCGAAATCAAGCATGCCGCTAAACATCTCAAGACCTGGATAGCGCCGCAGCGCGTGTCCACCGCGCCGCAATTCTGGCCGGCGAAAAACCGGTTGATCCCACAGCCGGTCGGCGTGGTCGGCATTATTGCGCCATGGAATTATCCGTTGCAGCTGACGCTGGCGCCGGCGGTGGCAGCACTTGCGGCAGGCAACCGGGTGATGATCAAGCCTAGCGAGTTGGTGCCGCGGTTCTCCGCGCTTCTGCAGGAAGTAATATCAGCCAAATTCGACGCCGCCGAAATGACGGTGACCGGTATCGACAACGAACTCTCGCAGGCCTTTGCCGCGTTGCCGTTCGATCATCTGATGTTTACCGGCTCGACCCGCGTCGGCCGCCTGGTCGCGGAGGCCGCAGGCCGCAACCTGACGCCGGTGACGCTCGAACTCGGCGGCAAATCGCCGGCGATTATCGACCGCTCCGCCGATCTCAACGAGGCCGCCGAGCGCATCGCCTACGGCAAGCTGCTCAACGCCGGCCAGACCTGCATCGCGCCGGACTATGCGCTGGTGCCGGAAGCGTCGGTGCAGGATTTTGCCGGCAAGCTGCAAAGCCACGTGCGGCGCATGGTCGGCACCGATCCCGACAACAAGGACTACACCTCGATCATCTCGGAGCGGCACTATGCGCGGCTCGAAGGCCTGGTCGCCGATGCCGCCGCAAAGGGCGCGCGTATCATGCAGCCCGCAAATCCCGGCGATCCCGCCTGGAAGTCGAAACGCAAGTTTCCACCGACCATCATTGTCGGCGCGACGCCTGAGATGACGACCATGCAGGAGGAAATCTTCGGGCCCATCCTGCCGATCATGGGCACAAGAGACGCGGCGGAGCCGGTTACTTACATCAACGCCCATGACCGGCCGCTGGCGCTGTACTGGTTCGGCAAGGACAACGCGGCGCGCGACGAGGTGCTGGCGCGCACGGTCTCCGGCGGCGTCACCGTCAATGACTGCCTGTTTCATTTTACCCAGATCAACCAGCCGATGGGCGGCATCGGCGCATCCGGCACCGGCGCCTATCATGGCGAATGGGGTTTTAGATCGCTTAGCAAATTGAAGCCGGTATTCTATCGCTCGCCGTTCAACCGCATGGCCGATCTCTATCCTCCCTATGGTGCGAAGATCGCGCGGCTGGAAAAACTGCTGCGGTTCATGTCGTGATCAACCGTCGTTGCGAGGAGCGTAGCGACGAAGCAATCCAGCTTTCTTTGAGGCATGGATTGCTTCGCTTGCGCTCGCAATGACGAAAACTAACATTGGGGGATGCTCTGTGACGGACACATTCGATTGTATTGTGGTTGGCGGCGGCTCCGGCGGCTGCGCGGTGGCGAGCCGGCTTTCCGAGGATCCCGGAACGTCCGTGGCGCTGCTGGAAGCCGGCGGCACCAACGACAACTGGGTCGTCACCACGCCTGGCGCACTGGTGCTGATGGTCGCGGGCAAGGTCAACAACTGGGCACTGGAGACGGTGCCGCAGCCGGGCCTCAACGGCCGCATCGGCTATCAGCCGCGCGGCAAAGGGCTCGGCGGATCGTCCGCCATCAACGCGATGGTCTATATCCGCGGCCACCGGAACGATTACGACCAATGGGCCGATCTCGGCAACGCCGGCTGGTCCTACGCGGACGTGCTGCCCTATTTCAAGCGCTCGGAAGACAACGCCGACTTCGATGGCGACTATCACGGCAAGGGCGGCCCGCTCGCCGTCAACAAATTGCGTTCCGACAATCCGGTGCAGCAGACTTTTTTGCAGGCCGCGCGCGAGGCCCAGTTCCGAATCCGCGAGGACTTCAACGCCGAGGAGCAGGAAGGCCTCGGCATCTATCAGGTCACGCAGAAGAACGGCGAGCGCTGGAGCGCCGCGCGCGCTTACATTCATCCGTTCATGACCACGCGCCCCAATTTGCGGGTCGAGACCAAGGCGCACGCCACCCGCATCCTGTTCGAAGGCAAGCGCGCGGTCGGCGTCGAATACCGGCAGGGCAAGGAGCTTCGGCGGTTGCGCGCGCGGCGCGAAGTGATCCTTTCCTCCGGCGCGTTTCATACGCCGCATCTGCTGATGCTCTCCGGCGTCGGCGACAGCGCCGCGCTCGCCAGGCATGGCATCGCCACCACGCATCATCTGCCCGGCGTCGGGCAGAACCTGCAGGACCATCCGGATTTCATCTTCGGCTACACCTCCGACAATCCGAATTTTACCGGCATATCGTTCAAGGGCCTGCCGCGGATCTTTCGCGCCATCGGTCAATACCGGCGCGAGCGCCGCGGACCGATGACGTCGAATTTTGCCGAATGCGGCGGCTTCCTGAAAACCCGGCCGGACCTCGACCTGCCCGATATCCAGCTGCATTTCGGCATGGCGATGGTCGACGACCACGGTCGCAAACGTCATCTCGGCGCCGGCTTTTCGTGCCACGTCTGCCTGTTGCGGCCGAAGAGCCGCGGCAATGTTTCGCTTGGCAGCGCCGATCCGATGCAGCCGCCCGTCATCGATCCGAATTTCTTCGGTAATCCGGACGATCTGGAATCGATGGTCGCGGGCTACAAGACCACGCAGCGGCTGATGGAAACCCCGGCGCTGAAAGCGCTGCAGAAAAAGGACATGTTCACGGAAGGCGTCCGCACCGATGACGACATCCGCGCCGTGCTGCGCGCCCGCGTCGATACCGTCTATCACCCGGTCGGCACCTGCAAGATGGGTGTCAACGATGCGATGGCCGTGGTTGATCCGAAGCTAAAGGTGGTTGGAATCGAAGGATTGCGCGTGGTCGATGCCTCTATCATGCCGACGCTGATCGGCGGCAACACCAACGCGCCGACCATCATGATCGGCGAGAAAGCCGCCGATATGATCACGGCGGAGTTGCGGGCGAATTGAACGAGTGCCGTCATCCTGAGATGCTCGCCGCACTTGGCGGCGGGCCTCGAAGGATGGGCCACAAGCGCCCGTAACCGCCCTTCGAGACGCGCGCGAGGGCGCGCTCCTCAGGATGACGGTGGTGTATGCGGACACGTCTGATCCCCTTATCATGACGCTAGTTGTTGGCTACAGTGGTCATTCGAATTTCTAGAAAATCGCCTAACAAAAACGGGAGCGAGACAGTGGATCTTGGAATCAAAGGCCGGCGCGCGCTGGTGTGCGCATCCAGCAAGGGATTGGGACGCGCCTGCGCGGCGGCACTGGCGGCGGAAGGCGTGAACGTTACGATGACCGCGCGCGGCGCGGACGTGCTGGCGAAAGCCGCGGCGGAAATACGCAAGGCCAATCCCGGCGTCGAAATCACGGAAGTCGCCGGCGATATCACCACTCCCGCGGGCCGGGAAGCCGCGCTAAAAGCCTGTCCGGATCCGGATATCCTGGTCAACAATGCCGGCGGCCCGCCGCCCGGCGATTTCCGCAACTGGACCCGCGACGATTGGATCAAGGCGATCGACGCCAACATGCTGACCCCGATCGAGCTGATCAAGGCGACGGTCGATGGCATGATGTCGCGAAAATTCGGCCGCATCGTCAACATCACCTCCGCCGCGGTGAAGGCGCCGATCGAGGTGCTCGGCCTCTCCAACGGCGCGCGCGCGGGCCTTACCGGCTTCGTCGCCGGCATTGCGCGCAAGACCGTAATCTCCAACGTCACCATCAACGGCCTGCTGCCCGGGCCATTCGACACCGACCGGCTGCGCGGACCGGTTGCGAAGATGGACGCGGAGAAACGCGGCATTACCGTCGATCAATTGCTGGCGGAACGCGCAAAACTCAATCCAGCGGGGCGATTCGGCGATCCGGAGGAATTCGGCTTGGCCTGCGCGTTCCTTTGCGGCGCCAAGTCCGGCTTCATCACCGGGCAAAACATCCTGCTCGACGGCGGCGCGTTCCCCGGCACGCTCTGATGATTTCCGGCATGACCTTATCCGAAAACCGGAAGTCCACTTTTCGGGGTCATGCCCGATGAAAGCCGTCTGGTACGAACGAACAGGCGCGGCACCCGATGTGCTGAGCTATGGCGACATGCCGACGCCTGTCGCAGCATCCAGCGAAGTGCGCGTGAAGCTGGAAGCCTCTGGCGTCAATCCGGCCGATGTCGGCCGCCGCGCCGGCAGCTATCGGGCGATGGAATATCCGCGCGTGATTCCCAACAGCGACGGCGCGGGCATTATCGACCAAGTGGGCGACGGCGTGACGCGGCTGAGCTTGGGTCAGCGGGTCTGGCTCTATAACGGCCAGCGCAACGGCCGCGCATTCGGCACCGCGGCGGAAACCATCACGCTCGCCGAACATCTGGTGACGCCGCTGCCGGGCGATGTATCGTTCGCCGCAGGTGCCACGCTCGGGATTCCCTGCATGACCGCGTGGTGCTACCTGTTCGGCGATGGTCCGATTGCCGGGCAGACGGTTCTGGTCCCCGGCGGCGCCGGCGCGGTCGGTCACTATGCTGTGCAGTTGGCCAAATGGGGCGGCGCGCGGGTGATTGCGACCGTGAGTTCGTCGATGAAGGCCGAGCAGGCGCGCCTCGCCGGCGCCGATCTCGTGGTCGATTACAAGACCGAGGATGTCGTCACGAAAGCGATGGCATTCACCGAGCAGCGCGGCGTCGATCGCGTGATCGATGTCGATTTCGGCGGCAATATCGCGACCACGCTCAGGCTGGTGGCGATGAATTCGACCATCGCCGTCTACGCCACCAACGGCAATCGCAATCCGGTGATTCCGATGCGCGAGTTGATGGAGCGATGTATCGCGCTGCGCTCGCTGGTGCTGTACGCGCTGCCGCCGCCGCTGCTTGCGGCAGCGCAGGCCGACATTTCCAAATGGCTCGCCGCGGGCCCGCGCATCCACAATATCGCCGCGCAGTTCGCACTGTCGGAGACCGCGCAGGCGCATCTTGCGGTGGAAAAAGGCGACAAGCTCGGCACCGTCATCGTCGATTGCGCGCGGTAGGCGGGATAATCCGTTGCTCCCATCGCGAGAAACCAGCATCTTCCGAGGACAAAAGACTTAAGGAAACGTCGGATGCACTGGACCATTGGCAAGGTCAAAATCACCAAAATCGTCGAACTTGAAACGATCGGCAGCACGCGATTCATCCTACCGCTGGCCGGCAATGAGGAAATCCGGAAATCGCCGTGGCTGATCCCGCATTTCGCCACCGAGGAAGGCCGGCTGAAGATGTCGATCCATTCGCTGGTGCTGGAAACGCCGTCGCGCCGGATCGTGGTCGATACCTGTCTCGGCAACGACAAGGAAGGCCGCAAGGTGCCGACCTGGAATAACCGGAAAGACCCCTTCCTCGAAACCATGACCGCCGCGGGCTTTGCGCCCGAGAGTATCGACACGGTGCTGTGTACGCATCTGCATGTCGATCACGTCGGTTGGAATACCAAGCTGGTCGAGGGCAAATGGGTTCCGACTTTTGCCAATGCGCGCTATGTGTTCGGCAGGACCGAATATGAGCATTGGCGGGATCACAGCGATACGCCCGAGCACGTCGCAGTGTTCAACGATTCGGTGAAACCGATTGCAGACGCCGGTAAGACCGACCTGATCGCCAGCGATCATCGCCTAACCGATGAAATCACACTGATCCCGACGCCCGGCCACAGCCCGGGCCATATGAGCATCCTGATCCAATCTGCCGGCGAGCAAGGCCTGCTTACCGGCGATGTCGCCCATCATCCCTGCCAGATGGCGCATCTCGACTGGTCATCGACCGCGGATTCCGATCCGGTCCAGTCCGCCGAGACGCGGCGCGAATTGTTCGCGCGCTTTGCCGATACGCCGACGCTGACGATCGGCGGCCATTTCAACGCCGGCCACATCCGGCGCGACGGCGATGCCTTCAAATTCATCCCTGCGTAGGACATGCGCCGGAAACACCCATCCCTCATGGTGAGGAGCGCGTCTTCGCGCGTCTCGAACCATGAGATGCAAGCGGCCAACCTTCGAGACGCGGCCAAACGGCCGCTCCTCGGGATGAGGGGACCTGCAATGCGTCACGCAGTCAGCCATTGAATTTCGCCGCGCACTGTTCCATGAAGCATCCAAGCAACCAGAAACGGTAAGGGAGTGACCCAAGATGAAGCTTGTTCGATATGGCGCGATTGGCCAGGAAAAACCCGGCCTGATTGATAAATCGGGGCAATTGCGCGATCTGTCGGGGCAGATAAAGGATCTCAACGGCGAGGCCTATGCGCCGGCCAGCCTGACCAAGCTCGCGGGCCTCGACACGTCAAAACTTCCCGCCGTCGATGGCAAGCCACGGATCGGCGCGCCGGTGACCGGCATCTCGAAATTCGTCGCCATTGGGCTGAATTACGTCGATCACGCCAAGGAAACCGGTTCGGCGATTCCGACCGAGCCGATCTTCTTCCTCAAGGCCAACACCGCGCTGAGCGGTCCCTATGATGCGGTGGAGAAGCCGCGCGGCTCGACCAAACTCGATTGGGAAGTCGAAATCGCCGCCATCATCGGGACCCGCGCGAAGTATGTCTCCGAGGCCGATGCGCTCAATCACGTCGCCGGCTATTGCGTCTGCAACGATGTGTCCGAACGCAATTTCCAGATCGAACGGCTGGGACAGTGGACCAAGGGCAAATCGCACGACACGTTTGGGCCAGTCGGCCCGTGGCTCGTCACCAAGGATGAAATCGCCGACGTGCAAAAACTATCGATGTGGCTCGACGTCAACGGCCAGCGCCGCCAGACCGGCTCGACCTCGACCATGATCTTCACCATGGCGAAATGCATCTCCTACGTCTCGCAATTCCTGACGCTGCTGCCGGGCGATATCGTCACCACCGGCACGCCGCCCGGCGTCGGCACCGGCATGAAGCCGCCGACCTTCCTCAATGCCGGCGACGTGGTCACGCTCGGCATCGAGGGGCTCGGCGAGCAGCGGCAGGAGATTGTCGCGGCGTAAGGCGACTGTTCTCGGTAACTCGTCATGCCCGGCCTTGTGCCGGGCATCCACGTCTTAACGGCGTCGCGGCAGGAAAGACGTGGATGGCCGGGACAAGCCCGGCCATGACGGAGGAAAAGCTCTTTCAAAGGATATTCAAAAAATGAAACTCGCCTTTTCCCAATCCTCGCCATTCGCCCGCAAGGTGCGCATCGCCGCGATCGAGCTCGGCCTGATCGACAAAATCGAATTCGTCACGCCCACCGTCGTGCCGGGAACGCCCAACGATGAATACGCGCGCAACGTCAACCTGCTGAAGAAGCTGCCGGCGCTGATCCTCGACAGCGGCGATGTCATCCTCGATTCCTATGTGATCGTCGAATATCTCGACGAACTCGCCGGCGGCGGAAAACTGATTCCGGCGTCCGGCCCGACACGATGGAAGGTCAAGAGCGATCATTCGCTGTTGCAAGGCATGCTGGATTCGATGCTGCTGTGCCGCTACGAAAAGATGGTTCGGCCGCAAGGGTTGCAGTGGCAGGCCTGGACCGACGATCACTGGAATCGCGCCTGGCAAGGCATGGCGCGCTTCGACAAGCAGGCCGACGTGCTGTCGCGGCCGCTCGACATCGTGCAGATTGGGCTTGTCTGCGTGCTCGGCTATGCCGATTTCCGCTTTGCCGATTGCGGCTGGCGCAAGGCCTATCCCAATCTCGATGCCTTCCACGAAAAAATGCTGACACGGCCCTCGGTGAAGATTTCGTTGCCGCCGTCGGCGTAAGCCGGCCAAATCTTGATCATTCCTGATCGAACAGGCTCGGCGTGTGATTCACGGCCGCGCCTTCGATGGCGAGCATCTTGAGCTTGGTGGCGACGCCGCCATTGGCGGAAAATCCGCCGGGCTTGCCGCCGGCGGCAAGTACGCGATGACACGGTACCACAATCGCGCATGGATTGTGCCCGAGCGCCTGGCCGACGTCGCGCGACAGTTCGACGCCGCCGAGCCGCTTGGCGATATCGCCATAGGTCATGGTCTGGCCCGGCAGAATCGTGCGCGCGATGTCGTAGACGCCGCGGTTGAATTCCGGCTCGCCATCGAGATCGAGCTCAATATCGGTGAGATCGACAGGCTTGCCATCGAGCAACTCGACGATCGCGTCGATCGCGGCCTGCACGTTGGCCGGCGGCGGCGCTTCCGCAATATCGCCATAGCGCTGGCGAATCCGCATTCGGGTTTTTTCCTCGGTTGGCATCGGCAACCGTACGGCATTGATGCCGCGCCCGCTCCAGGCGATGGCGCAACGGCCGATCGCGGTGTCGAACAGGGCGAATTGTTGGTTGGTCATGGCTGGCTCCATGTCGTTAATTCTGTCTGATGCATGCGCCAAATCTATGCTTGGAGATTGTTGCTATCCACCCGGTTTCCGGGGGAACTTGCCCTCATACACAACCTCGTGAAATGATCATTGCCTGGCCAATCCCGCGAGCCCGCCATGCAAACCCTCCGTGTCAACGGCACCGACATGGCTTATCTCGAGGTCGGCCGGGGCCCGCCGCTGGTCTGCGTGCATGGTGCACTGGGAGACTTTCGGACCTGGTCGCCGGTGCTCGGGCCGCTGTCGAAGCAGCATCGCGTGATCGCGGTCAGCTTAAGGCACTTTTTTCCCGAGCATTGGGACGGCGTCGGCGACACCTATTCGATCGCGCAGCATGTCGCCGACGTGATCGCGTTCATCGAGCAGTTAGAGGCGAAGCCGGTCGACCTGATGGGGCATTCGCGCGGCGGGCACATCTCGTTTCGCGCGGCGCAGCGGCGGCCGGATCTGTTGCGCAGACTAGTGCTGGTTGAACCCGGCGGCGAGATCGATGTCTCGCTCGATCCGGCGGCGAAGCCCGACCCGTCGCAACTGACAGGAAGGTTCGCCGCGGCAGCCGAGAGAATCACGGCTGGCGATATCGACGGCGGGATGCAATTCTTCTTCGATGCAGTCGAAGGCGACGGCGCTTGGGCGCGGCTGCCCGAGGTGCTGCGGCAGCAACTGCGCGACAATGCATTTACCCTGGTCGGTCAGATCAGGGACAGGCGGCCGCCCTATTCCAAGGCTGATGCCGAGTCGATCCGGATGCCGACGCTGTTCGTCGGCGGCGCCGACACCAAAGGGCTGCTGCCGCTCGTGCTGCACGCGCTGGCGGCGCACGTGCCGGGTGCAAGAAAGGCGATGATTCCCGATACAAGTCACTGGATGTTCGATCAGGCGCCGCAGCAGTTTTGCAAGATCGTGCTGGAGTTTTTGGGAGCGTGACGGTCTCGTGCCCCGGATGCTGCGCCATAAGCGCGTTTACGCGCGTCTTCGACACGCTATGGCGCCGCCCTTCGCGGCGTGGTGCGCTGCTGATCCGGGCCGTAACGAGTTCGCGACGGTCCCGGCTCTGCGGAGCGGCATGAAGAATGCCGCACCGCGTCCGGGACACGGCTTACGGCTTCCACATGCCAGCCGGCTGCCGGGTCGCGACATTAAGCCGGTTCCAGACGTTGATGTTGGCGATCGCGATCAGCAGTACCGCGAGTGTCGGCTCGTCGTAATGCCGCGCGGCCTCGTTCCAGATTTCGTCCGGCACCGGATCGGCACGATCGCTGAGCCGGGTGACCGCCTCGGTAAGCGCGAAGGCGGCGCGTTCGGCGTCGGTGAAATAAGGCGAGTCCCGCCATGCGGCCACGGCGAACAGGCGTTCGTCGGTTTCGCCGGCCTTTTTGGCGAGGCGCGGATGGCCGTCGACGCAGACGCTGCAGCCATTGATCTGGCTGGCGCGCAGGTAGACAAGTTCCAGCAGTCCCTCTTTCAGGCCGCTGTTCTGCGTTGATGCTCCAAGCGCCTGCAAGGCCTGCATGGCTTTGGGAACCGCCATCGCGGGGTTGCTCATTCGTGCTTGCATCGTACTTCTCCTTCAAATGTTTTGCTGAACCGGGCATTCCGGTTCCTATTTTTGACGGTGCTGTTCCCCGGCCTTGTCACATCCACCGGGTTTGGTTCGTCATGGTGTTGACGGAATGCGATCGGGGAATGTGACCGATGGATGAGAAAAATTTTCTGGCCGAGAAATTCGAGGACAACCGCACCCATCTGCGGGCGGTGGCCTATCGGATGCTCGGCTCGCGCAGCGAAGTCGACGATGCGGTGCAGGAAGCCTGGCTGCGCCTCAGCCGGTCCGATATCGGCAGTATCGAAAACCTCAGCGGATGGCTGACCACTGTGGTCGCGCGGGTGTGCTTGGACATGCTGCGTTCGCGCAAATCGCGGCGCGAGGAGCCCATCGGCCCACACGTGCCCGAGCCGGTTGTGAGCCCCGAGAACGAGCATGAAGCGGAACTGGCCGATTCGGTCGGCACGGCATTGCTGGTGGTGCTGGAGACGCTCGCGCCCGCCGAGCGGCTCGCCTTCGTGCTGCACGACATGTTCGCGGTCCCCTTCGACGAGATCGCGCCCATTGTCGGACGTACGCCGGCCGCGGCGCGGCAGCTTGCAAGCCGCGCGCGGCGCCGGGTGCAGGGAGCGCCTGCCGTTCCCGACGCCGACGTCACGCGGCAGCGCCGGGTGGTCGACGCCTTCCTTGCGGCCTCGCGCGGCGGCGACTTCGAGGCGCTGCTCGCGGTGCTCGACCCGGACGTCGTATTCCGCGCCGATCGCGTCGCCGTGCGGATGGGCGGACAGGCGGAAATCCGTGGTGCCGCGGCGGTTGCCGAAACCTTCAAGGGCCGTGCTCAAGCCGCAAAGCCAGCGCTGATCGATGGCGCTGTGGGCCTTGCCGTGATCTTCGGTGGAAAGTTGCGTATCGCGCTCAACCTCACGATCGCGGACGACAGGATCGTCAGCATCGAGGCGGTCGCTGATCCCGAGCGGCTGGGCCAGATGGATTTGGCGGTGCTGAATGTGTGAGCCCGCGGGTTGGTAAAATCCTGGCCCGGTGCTAGTCTTTCTTCAACGAATATGCGGGCTTCGCCCTAAAAAACGCGAGGAAACCACCATGAAACTGACCCAGCAACAGATTGACGATTTCAACAAGGAAGGCTGGCTGTTTCTGCCGGAGCTGTTCAGTCCTGAGGAAGTGGCCCTGCTCGCCCACGAGGCCGTCGGCATCTACGACGCCGACCGGCCCGAGGTGTGGCGCGAGAAGAGCGGCGCGCCGCGCACCGCCTTTGCCGCCCATCTCTACAATGAGGCCTTCGGCCTGCTCGGCGCGCATCCGCGCATGATCGATCCAGTCGAGCAGATCTTCGGCGAGAAGGTCTACATGCACCAGTACAAGATCAACGCCAAATCCGCGTTCACCGGCGATGTCTGGCAATGGCACCAGGATTACGGCACCTGGAAGCGCGACGACGGCATGCAGGAGCCGCGGGCGATGAACATTGCGATCTTTCTCGACGAGGTGATGCATATCAACGGGCCGCTGATGCTGGTGCCGAAGAGCCAGCACGCCGGCGACCTCAAGGCCTCGCACGACCTTGAGACCACCTCCTATCCGCTGTGGACGCTGGATGAGGCCACCGTGACGCGGCTGGTGCAGGATGGCGGCATCGTAGCACCCACCGGCAAGGCCGGCGGCATGCTGATGTTCCACGGCAACCTGGTGCACGGCTCGGCCGGCAACATCACGCCGTATCCTCGCAAGATCGTCTATCTGACGCTAAATGCGGTTTCGAATTACATTCGCACCCCGACACGGCCGGAATACATCGCACACCGCGATTTCACGCCGATCCAGACGGTGGCCGACGACGCGCTGCTGCGGCTCGCGCGGGCGCAGCGGCAGGCGGCGGAGTAGACGCGGCCTCGTGCCCCCGGACGCAGCGCAACGCGCCGCAGTTCGCGGCGTGGTGCGCTGCAGAGCCGGGCCGTAACAGAGCGCGGTGTTCGCGACGGTCCCGGACGCGGTGCAGCGTCGAAGAGACGCTGCACCGCGTCCGGGACACGGTAAAATTCGAATCGGATCAACCTCCCATGAATCTGCATCACCTGCTCGCCAAGCGTGCCGCCGCCGGAAAGCCCGTTCGCGTCGCGCTGATCGGCGCCGGCAAGTTCGGCTCGATGTTCCTGTCGCAAGTGCCGCACACGCCGGGGCTCGAAGTGCCGGTGATCGTCGATCTCGACCCGGAGCGCGCGCGCGAGGCCTGCCGCACCGTCGGCTGGGACGATGCGCGCATTGCCGCGACAAAGTTCACCGACGACGGCGCCGCGGCGACATCAGGCAACATCGAAGTGATCGTGGAAGCTACCGGCAATCCCGCAGTCGGCATCAAACACGCGCGTGCGGCGATTGCGGCTGGCAAGCACATCGTCATGGTCAATGTCGAGGCCGACGTGCTTGCGGGACCATTGCTCGCGGAAGAGGCGCGCCGGGCCGGCGTTGTCTATTCGCTGGCCTATGGCGATCAGCCGGCGCTGACCGCGGAGATGGTCGACTGGGCCCGCGCCACGGGTTTTCGCGTCGTCGCCGCCGGCAAGGGCACGAAATATCTGCCGGCCTATCACGACGTAACGCCGGCTGATGTCTGGAGCCATTACGGGCTGACGGCCGGGGAGGCGCAGTCCGCCGGCATGAACCCGCAGATGTTCAACTCGTTTCTGGACGGCACCAAATCCGCCATCGAAATGGCGGCGATCGCCAACGCCAACGGGCTCGACGTGCCATCGGGTGGATTGTTGTTTCCGCCGTGCGGCGTCGATGACCTGCCGCATGTGATGCGGCCGCGCGATCAAGGCGGCGTACTGGAAAAATCCGGCGTGGTCGAAGTGGTGTCGTCGCTGGAACGCGACGGCCGGGGCGTGTTTCGCGACCTGCGCTGGGGCGTCTATGTGGTGCTGGAAGCGCCGAACGATTACGCCGCGGACTGTTTTCGCCAGTATGGGCTGAAGACCGACGCCAGCGGACGCTATGCGGCGATGTACAAACCGTATCATCTGATCGGCTTGGAGCTGAACATCTCGATCCTGTCGTCGGCGCTGCGCCATGAGCCGACCGGGCAGCCGCATGATTTCCGCGGCGACGTTGCCGCCGTTGCCAAGCGCGATCTGCGGTCAGGCGAAATGCTCGATGGCGAAGGCGGCTATACGGTGTGGGGCAAGCTGATGCCGGCGGCAGCGAGCCTCAAAGCCGGGGCGCTGCCGATCGGGTTGGCTCACCGGGTGAAATTGAAGAACGCCATCGCCCATGGCGCGGTGGTTCGGTGGGATGATGTGGAAATCGACGCCGGCGCCGACGCGGTCGCAACACGACGCGCGATGGAGAAGAAATTCGGCGGGATGCGCCAAAGCGCGCCCTTGATTCCCCGGAACTGATTGGCCATCCTGCCTGCGGGCCGGGATTTTCAGATTTCGATTGCGCCCAACCGGGTTTTTTCGGGATTTAGGTTCGGGGTACCAATCTCAACGTCGATCGTCGGCGATCCAATAAAACGGCATTTAAGATCGTTCCCCTCGTCGAGGTATCGGCACAAAACGGAGGAGGAAGCGCATGAAACGTCGTGAATTTCTGAAAGCAGGCGGTGTCGGTCTCGCCGCGAGCGCAATTGCCGCGCCCGCGATCGCGCAATCGATGCCTGAGATAAAATGGCGGCTGACCGCCAGCTGGCCGAAGTCGCTGGATACGCTCTACGGCGGCTGCGAATTCTTCTGCAAGCGCATCGCCGAGATCACCGACAACCGCTTCCAGATTCAGTCCTTCGCCGCCGGCGAGATCGTCGGCGGATTGCAGGTGCTCGACGCGGTGCAGAACGGCACCGTCGAGATGGGCAACACGGCGCTGTATTATTACTGGGGCAAGAACCCGGCGTTCACGTTCGGCACGTCGCTGCCGTTCGGGCTCAACACGCGCCAGCATATTTCGTGGCTGCTGTTCGACGGCGGCCAGGACATGCTCAACGACCTGTTGAAGGAATACAACTGCCACGGCATTCCGACCGGCAGCACCGGCGCGCAGATGGGCGGTTGGTTTCGCAAGGAGATCAAATCGACCGAAGATCTCAAAGGCCTGAAATTCCGGGTCGGCGGATTCGCCGGCACCATCATTGCCAAGGTCGGCGGCATACCGCAGCAAATCGCGGCGGGCGATATCTATCCGGCGCTCGAGAAAGGCACCATCGACGCCGCCGAATGGGTCGGCCCTTACGACGACGAGAAGCTCGGCTTCGTGAAAGTCGCAAAATACTATTACTATCCGGGCTGGTGGGAAGGCACCGGCCAGGGCCACAACATCGTCAACATGGAAAAGTGGAATTCGCTGCCGAAGCACTACCAGGCCGCGATCACGTCGGCGTCGCACGACACCTTCACCTGGGTCACCGGGAAATATGACTACGTCAATCCGCCGGCGCTGAAGCGGCTGGTCGGAGCCGGCGCGCTGCTGCGGCCGTTCCCGCAGGAAGTGCTGGAGACCTGCTACAAGGCCGCCAACGAAATCTACGCGGACCTGTCGAAGACCAACCCGCACTTCGGCAAGATGCATGCGAGCCTTGCGAACTACCGCAACGAATCGCTGGCCTGGATGCAGGTGGCTGAATTGAGCTTCGACAGCTTCATGATGCGGATGCGCACCCGCGCCTGAGCTGTGTACGCTTGAAAAGAAAAAGCCCCGGAGCATGCTCCGGGGCTTTTGTCGTTTGCGTCTATTGGTCGTTGCCCAGCGCGTCGGCGAGCTTGTCGTAATATTTGGCGACGAGGTCGATATTGCCCTTGTTCTCGATCGCGGGCGCCGGCGTCTTCAGCGCGGCGTTCATCTCGTCCAGCGCCTGCTTCTTGTCCTTGGGCGGCATCTTCTTGTCGGCCTGAACGGCTGCGATCTGCGTCTTGAGCACGGCTTCGGCGCCGACATATTTCTTGGTCGCCGGATCGAAGCCGGCGAGCACCATGCTGATGTTGTCGGTGACGTCATTGTATTCGGCATAACTGGCAAAACCGTTTTTCTTTGCCACCGCGTCGAGCTGCGCGTCCACCTTCGGATCCGGCTTGGCGTTGTCCGGGATCTTGTCGGTGATCGCGTCCACGTCCTTGGCCGCCGCGAGCACGCCCTCGATCTGCTTTTCGGTGAGCGCCATCTGCTTCATCGGCGCGGGCTCGGGCGGCGGTGCGGGTTGTTGCTTGGCGGCCGGAGCCGGAGCCTGTTTCGGCGCCTGTTTAGCCTGCGCGAAGGCGCCGGAGCTCGACAGCACGGCGATCATGCCGGCGAGGCCTAAAATGGCGGCGAGAGGGCGAACGATCCTAAGCATCAAATTCTCCTGAAAAGCAGAGGGATCCGGTGAAGGGTAGTCCGTACCGCGGCGCTGCCGGTTCAACGCGAACCCAAGGCTGGCGGCAAATCATGGCCGAATAATTTTTAGGTGCGCTGCAAACGCCGCCGGCAGGCACAAAAAAACGCCGCTTTCCCGAATGGAAGCGGCGTTTTGTTTGATCGTGACACGTAAAGAGGAATTGCTTTGTCCTTGGCAGGCCTGGCAGCGACCTACTCTCCCAGGGCTTAAGCCATAGTACCATTGGCGCTGAGGAGTTTAACGGCCGAGTTCGGGATGGGATCGGGTTCAAGCTCCTCGCTAGAACCACCAGGCCGGCGA
>Ga0193726_1000506_pt1 | contig 40442 bp, 39 predicted proteins | sample H2c1metaG_FD_144928 | JGI IMG/M metagenome (GOLD analysis project Ga0193726, IMG submission 144928) | Soil microbial communities from a riparian zone of the East river system, Colorado, United States - H2c1 | ecosystem: Environmental > Terrestrial > Soil > Riparian zone | place: USA: East River... | reverse complement strand
GACCAACAGCAATTCTTCCTCATCTATTAAATCCTCCCTAAGTACCTGCATTTCATGATAGATTTCTTTTATAGTAGGCTCACATACATCTCTTCCCGCTTCCGTGCTGATCATCCACGCGGATTCATGAACGTGGTTTTGAAGATAACTTTGAATCCCATAAGTATAGCCTTTATCCTCGCGGATATTGCTCATCAATCGTGATCCAAAAAAACCACCAAAGAGAATATTTAATACCTGCACCTTTAAAAAATCGGGGTGGTGGCGGTTGGGAAATGGCCTCGCGATGCGGATGGCTCCCTGTACGCCATTGGGATCATTAATGATCCGTTGCTTTTTTTCTTTAGCTGGTTCCCGTTTGTAGTTCAATGGTTCAATCATGCCGTTTGAAAGATTTCCAAAATTTTTATTCAGCAGCTCTTCCAGGTTATCTGGCAGTTTGCCTGCAACGAACATGATAAATTTTCCCTTCAGATAATATCTTTCATAAAATTCAAATAGTCTTTCCCTGGTCAGGGCCTCATAATCTTCAAACCGGCTGAATTTACCATATGGATGTTGTTCCCCGTATAAATAAGCATCAATAAGCCTGTGCGCCACAAAATCACTCTTCATCAGGTTAACTGAAAGACGCTGTTGCATGATCTTTTTGCAGGTGGTCAATTCTCCTTCGGGAAAAACTGAATCAATAAGCATTTCCCGGACAACCGGTAATAGTTTATCAATGTGCCTGGTAAGTGTATGCAATGTGATCGTCGAGGTTTCATTATAAGCGGCCCGGTTGAGATAGGCGCCATAATACTCAAAATGCTCATTGAGCTGGAAGGCTGACTTGCCTGAAGTGCCATTTTTCAAAAGGAAATTTGCAGTGGCCGCGACCAGGTTTTTTTCTTCATAACAATCACCTGCGTAATAAACCCATTCTACCATCATCACTTCTTCAGCGCTCGCATTAATAGTATAGACTTCTACGCCATTACTAAGAATAAGTTTTTTATATGGTTTCAGGTGTAAATTAAAATCAACTGCATCCACAATTTTTGGAGCAACGCTTCTGTCTATGCTATTCCTTTCTGTTAGGATCACTTGTCAATTGTTTGAATAATAATATAATGTGTTGCTATTTTCTTCCCTGAAGACTGTATTCGATTCTTTCAAAATATCTTCCGCCGTTACAATATTGTACTTTTCCAATTCCTGGTTCATTAAAGCTGCATCTCCCAACAATTCATAAAATGCGAGGCTATTGGCCCGGTTCATCACGGTCATGTCTTCAAAAGCGATCGTACTTTCTGTTTTGTTTTTTACTTTTTGCAATTCATCCTCGCTTATGGGTTCTTTTTTTATCTTTTCGAGTTCTTCATTAATCGCTTTTTCTGCGGCTTCCATTTTTACACCTTTTACCAATTTTCCTTCAATGGCGATCAAACCTTTATCCAGGGTTCCAAAATGATAGCATTCAATGCTACTAAACAGTTTTTTTTCTTTTACTAATGATTGGTAGAGGCGGGATGATCCGCCACCGCTTAAAATATCCGTGAGCAAGTCAACGACATAATACCTGTGATCGAGCCTCGAGGAGATATGCCAGCATTTGTAAAAGGCATCCAAAGGCACGTCTGCCTTCACTTCCATTTTCCTGGCTTTTGTCTGGGCAGGTTCTTCAGGAAGATTGCGGTGATATTTTTCTCCCGGTAGGATATCACCAAACCATTTTTCAGAAAGTTGTTTTACCTGCTCGGTGGTTACATTACCGGCTACCACAAGAATGGCATTGACAGGGCGATAGAATTTGAAGAAAAATTTTTTTACATCTTCAAGTTTTGCATTTTCGACGTGCGACAGATCTTTACCAATTATCATCCACCTGTAGGGATGAATTTTGTAAGCAAGCTCTCTTATTTTATGCCACGCGTCGCCATATGGTTTATTAATATAATGTTCTTTAAATTCTTCGCAAACCACCTTGCGCTGGACATCCAGGCTTTTCTCGCTAAAAGCAAGTGAAAGCATTCTGTCGCTCTCCAGCCAAAAGGCGGTTTCGATATTTTCAGCCGGCAATTGAATATGATAGTTGGTAAGATCCTGGGTTGTATAGGCATTATTATCTCCACCCGCCATTTGTAAGGGCTCATCGTAATTTTCAATGTGGATGGAACCGCCAAACATCAGGTGTTCAAATAAATGGGCAAAACCGGTTTTGTTTGGATCCTCATCCCTGGCGCCTACATCATACATAATATTTACCACTGCCATAGGTGTGGAAGTATCCTTATGAACCAGAACCCTGAGGCCATTCTCTAAAATGAATTTTTCAAATTGTATCATAGATTTCAAACAATAGAATGATAATTAAAAAAGTTTGTAAAGTTAGGAGAAGAAACAGAAAAAACCGGATATTAAATGTGTAGGTATCGCCAGGTTGTAACTAGAAAATTGACTTCACTTTGAATTCGAAAACTTTTAATTCACCGTCTCTTTTTACGATCACTTTTAATTTATCGTTTGTATTTTGAAGGGCGGCCTTTAATTGGGAAAGATTTTGATTGAATATTTTATTGATCGCAATAATAACATCCCCCTCTTTAAGACCTGCAGCCTGGGCGGGTGAGTCTGCTGCTACGTCTCCCACGATAATTTCTCCGTTTATATAATATAACTCAATGCCAGAATAAGAATAGTCGAAAGGTTCACCGAAATGTGAGTTGGGAAAAAGATAAAAATCTCTTTTATCGTAATTTAAAATACAATTGAACCTTCGCAGGAGGTCATTGCCGATGATGCCGCCAAGATAGGGGTAAGAAGTAATGTTATAATCATCCTTAAATACATAAACTGGAACATTCCTGAACCGGTAGGGCCCTAGTTTTATTTCTTTGATTACCGTCATTTGCATGATGATCCTGCCGCCCGGCCCTTCAGCTTCTTTATAAAAAAATTTTCTTTTTTTATAAAGCAACGCGCTGTCTTCAATGAAATCCGTTGAGAGCATCATGCATAATCCTGCTCCTATATCATATAAAAACCGCGATTGAATCGTTTTACTGTCTCTTACTCTTGCTGGCTGGATCGGAAGTGTCGAGATAACCGGTCGGAACATATATCCCCCTTTTGGATATTTGATAGTTCCTTTTGAAAAGATCTCAACTTTTGAACTGTCATAATCAATTTTAAAAATAAATCTTTTTAACACCGAATAGCCAATGATGCCGTCAATCCGCTCTCCGTAAACTGCCGTGAGAATATCATAATTATTTATATGAAAATCAAGACTGTCGATCGTTAAAGTTCCAAGTTTTAGTTTTTGATTATTTACAAAACTTACCATTTTAATTCCCGCAATAGTACGGATGGACCTGTCAGATGGAATGGGTTTTAATTTTAAATAATCTGCCGTAGAAGAATCGAGAGAAATGCCTCCGCTGCCGGTATCTAAGATGAAGTTTAGTGTATCGGGATACCCTACAAGCTGGCCCTGTAATAAAATTACCCCGCCTGTTAATTGAACAAAATTTACATGTGTCAAATATTTTGACGGAGGCTCAACAAACTCCTCCTGGCCCGAGGCCTGGTTGCAAAAAATGGAGAGAAACAATAGAAATGACAGCAATCTTTTTCTCATGGTAGCAGCAGTTTCACTAACAAGGACAAAATTTAGTATTAAAAAGATGCAGCAAAATAATCTTTCGCCGGATAAATGTAATTGAAATGAACCCCATCTCAAAGCCGCTGGCCATATTTTGGTATTCGTTCACTGGTTGCAGTACATTTGCACTATGGAATTGGAAGAACTGTACAAGAAGGTTTTCAATTTTAATTTCCTTTCTGTTGAGGAAGGCGTTTTTCTTTTTGAGCATGCGCCACTTTCCGCACTGATGTTTTTAGCAGATGAAATGCGGAAAAAACAAGTGCCCCATGGTAAAGTAAGCTGGCAGATCGATCGCAATGTCAATACGACAAATGTATGTATTGCCAATTGCAAGTTTTGCAATTTTTATCGTATCCCCGGGCATGCAGATGCCTATATTACGGATATGCCAACGTACCGGAAAAAAATTTCAGAAACGATGCAGTTCGGTGGCGACCAGTTACTGTTGCAGGGTGGTCATCATCCGGGTTTGGGATTGGATTTTTACCTTAATACATTCAGGCAAATAAAGCAGGAGTTTCCTACGATCAAGCTGCATGCTCTCGGACCACCCGAGGTGGCCCATATTACGAAACTTGAAAAAAGCACACATCACGAAGTGTTAACTGCGCTAAAAAATGCGGGCCTTGATTCTTTGCCTGGCGCAGGAGCGGAGATCCTTGTTGATCGTGTACGAAGATTAATAAGTAAGGGTAAGTGCGGCGCACAGGAGTGGCTTGATATCATGCAAGAGGCTCACAAGCTTAACATTACCACCTCTGCCACCATGATGTTTGGGCATGTTGAAACCATCAAAGAGCGCTTTGAACATTTTGTAAAAATAAGAGAAGTGCAAAGTCGAAAGCCTGAAAATGCAAAAGGTTTTCTTGCCTTTATTCCATGGACCTTCCAGGATGTAGATACCTTGCTTGCAAAAATTCGGGGGGTTCATAACCTGGTTACTGCAGATGAATACATTCGCATGATCGCTATGAGTCGGATCATGCTCCCCAACATCAAAAATATCCAGGCTTCCTGGCTGACAGTAGGAAAACAAACAGCGCAAATATGTTTGCATGCCGGTGCAAATGATTTTGGATCTATCATGCTGGAAGAAAATGTTGTAAGCGCTGCAGGCGCTCCGCATCGGTTTACATATAAAACAATACAGAACGCAATTCGGGAAGCAGGTTTTGAACCTCAATTAAGAAATCAGCAATACGAATGGCGCGAAATTCCGGAGACGATCGTTGAGCAGGTGGTGGATTATTAATAAAGTAGGTAAGTATCCCCATCTGATTTTCATAGTTCATTAAATGCATTGCAAAGATCCCGACATTCTTTTACCATTTCAACAATGCACTTCCCCATGTGAAACCGCTACCAAATGCGGCAAGGCAGATCAAATCATTATCTTTCACTTTTCCCATTTCCCAGGCTTCACATAAAGCAATTGGGATGGAAGCCGCAGTAGTGTTTCCATAATTTTGAATATTATTATAAACCTGGTCATCGCGAAGCTGCAATTTTTCCTGGACCATTTGACTGATCCGGAGATTGGCCTGGTGAGGCACCAGGAGATCAATATCTGAGGGATGAAATCCATTTGCAATCAAGGCTTCAAGAATTACTTCAGGAAATTTTACAATTGCCTTTTTAAAGACACCCGGTCCATCCATATAGGGATAGATATCATCTTTTTCCAAGAGTTCTTTAGTAATGAATAATCCACCATAAGGTTGTTGGGGATCGGCTGGTCTTTTCGAAGGAGAATATTTTCCCGCGTGGAAGCCCGGATTGATCATAGAAAGCATTTCTGCATCGCTTCCATCGCTATGCAGGTGCGTACTTAAGATCCCATGATCTTCCCCTGTTGGTTGCAGCACCACTGCACCAGCCCCATCGCCAAATATCACCGAAACATTTCTTCCTTTTGTTGAAAAATCAAGTCCATAAGAATGTGTTTCGGATGCCATGACCAGGATATTTTTATGCATACCGGTTTTAATAAACTGGTCTGCTACGCTCAAAGCATATATAAAACCGCTGCATTGGTTCCTGATATCCAAAGCACCAATCTCCTTAATCCCCAAAGCACGTTGCGCCAATACTCCACATCCGGGAAAGTAATAATCGGGACTCAGCGTCGCGAAAATTATAAAGTCAATATCATTTGGTGTAGTCCCTGCTCTTTGTATTGCGATTTTTGCGGCTTCAACAGCCATAGTGGTAGTAGTGTCCTCAAACCGGGTTGCATAACGGCGTTCTTTAATTCCTGTTCTTTCCCTGATCCACTCATCAGTGGTATCCATCACACTTGCAAGATCGTTATTGGAGATCACGTTTTTGGGTACATACATGCCGATACCGGCTATTTTGGTTCGCACCATACAACAGGCAATTTGAAAGGAAGGTAGGAAATGTGAAGGAGTCGGGAAAGAGATGCGGGAGAAGAGATATTAATTCACTTCAAATTTATTGATAACAATTCCATCTTTTTCGAGGGATAATTCTTCTATATCAAGTATTGAATCTGTAAAACCTCTTAAGACTGGAAAATTTTCATTTACATGTGCGGCAATGATAAGCAAAGCAGCTTTGGCAGTCTTTTCTTCGATACCGGTGTATACGGCGATTTTTTTCACTAAGGGTTGCATGCAGTCAATTTTCAAGCAATTTATACTCGTTCACCCCCCGGAAATTCCTGAAAAAGCTGAAAGTTGATTTATTATCGTTAAACGGTTTCAAAAAAAGGTTGACCTTGTTTGGATCAAGCTGGCAGATGACATTCCCGGAGCCGGATTGTGCGGTGTTTAGCCTTGAATTTCCAAATCTTACATCATAAATCTTAAATCGCAGAGGTTCTGGCTCTTTTAACAAAAAAATGAACTATTAATTTCTTCGCTTGTAATTTCCTTAACTTTATTTGCAGTATTAATCAATCCCAAACTTCAAATTAAAAGACATGGATGGAAAGAAACCAAAAATCTTGTTGTGTGAAGATGATACGAATTTAGGAAGTGTGCTTAAGAATTATCTTGAATTGAATGATTATGATGTAACCCTGGAAAGGGATGGCCGCCTTGGGCTTGCCGCTTTTCAGCGTGAAAAATTTGATCTCTGTTTGCTCGATGTCATGATGCCCAATATGGATGGCTTTACGCTGGCTGAAGAAATCCGGGATGTCGATCCTGATATTCCGTTATTTTTCCTTAGCGCAAAAACGATGAAGGACGATATTATCCAGGGATACAAGCTGGGTGCCGATGACTATATCACAAAGCCATTCGACAGCGAGGTTTTATTGCTCAAGATCAAAGCCATTTTGAAGCGCAATGAAGAATTAAATAAAGAAGCTGAGAACAGGGAATTTGATCTTTCCGGCTATCATTTTAATCCTAAGCTTCGGCAACTGTCTCATGGCACGATTACCCAAACGCTTTCTCCAAAAGAAAACGAATTGCTTAAAATGCTTGCGGAACATATGAATGACCTGTTACCAAGAGAAGCGGCTTTGAAAAAGATATGGGGCAGTGACACCTATTTTAATGGCCGTAGTATGGATGTTTATATTGCAAAACTTCGTAAGTACCTGAAGGATGATGAAAAGATCGAGATCGTAAATATTCATGGAAATGGATTCCGGCTCGTGGTGCAATTGTAGTTCAATTAAAAAGTTTAAAGAGGATCAGGACCAGGATATGGTCCTTTTTTTATGAGAACAGTGTTCCACCTATACCCGCGGCTGGATTGTTTTTTCCCAAATGTTCATATGCCTTGGCAGTCACTTCCCGTCCTCTTGGTGTTCGCTGTAAAAACCCTTCCTGTATCAAAAATGGTTCGTATACTTCTTCTAATGTCCCCGCCTCTTCCCCTACGGCCGTAGCAATCGTTGTGATGCCGACAGGCCCTCCCTTGAATTTTTCAATAATGGTCAGCAGGATCTTGTTGTCCATGTCATCAAGCCCATATTCATCCACATTCAATGCTTTTAGCGAATGCTGTGTAATGGCAAGATCTACCACGCCATTACTTAATACCTGCGCGAAATCTCTTACCCTCCTTAATAAACCATTCGCAATCCGCGGAGTACCCCTGCTTCTCCCTGATATCTCTTTTGAAGCATCCGATGTGATCCTGACACCTAAAATACCAGCAGATCGTTCAATAATTTTCTGGAGTATTTCTGCAGTATAATATTCCAGCCTGGATTTGATTGCGAAACGTGAAAGTAATGGCGCCGTTAATAACCCGCTCCTCGTGGTGGCGCCGATCAATGTAAAAGGGTTGAGGTTGAGTTGTATGCTCCTTGCACTTGGACCGCTAGGTTGAGTTGTATGCTCCTTGCACTTGGACCGCTATCGATCATAATATCGAGACGATAATCTTCCATCGCCGCATATAAATATTCTTCAACCACCGTACTTAAACGGTGAATTTCATCAATGAATAACACATCGTGAGGCTCAAGGTTAGTGAGTAGCCCTGCCAGGTCACCCGGCTTTTCTATCACTGGCCCACTGGTCTCTTTAATATTTACTCCGAGTTCATTGGCTACGATCCTTGATAAGGTGGTCTTGCCCAGGCCGGGCGGTCCATGAAATAAGACGTGATCCAGTGCTTCATTTCGCATCTTTGCGGCCTTTATAAAAATCTTCAGGTTTTCAATGATCTTTGGCTGGCCGGCAAATTCAGCAATTTCTTTCGGGCGTATACTATTCTCAAACTCTTTTTCTATTGGAGTTAATTGAGATTTTTCTACATGTAAATTTGGATTTTCCATAACCTCAGATCCTCAAAACTTATTTTTTATTAGAACCAGACCGGCGATTATAAGAACCGCTCCCATGATTTTTTGCATCGTTATTGGTTGCACAACGGAACCAAATAAACCAAAATGGTCAATAAGCAATGATATAAAAATTTGCCCACTTACCACCAATGCAAATGTAATAGCTACCCCTTGTTGCTGGTTGACCCAGATGATACCGGTCACAAAAATAGCACCCAATAATCCTCCCAACCAAACATACCATGGTGATACGGAAGCGGGCTTTATATTAGAAAAGCCAGCATAATTGGTAGTGAGATTGATCACAAGCAGGCAAATCAACCCAACTAAAAAACTCAACATTGAACTCAAAAGAGGGCCGCCAGTCTGTTTCCCCAGCTTTGTGTTCAATACAGCCTGAACAGGCAATATGCCGCCAATAAACAAAGTAAAGAATATGAGCAGGTAACGCATCTATAAAAAATTTCCATGAAGGTAATTTGAAAACTTTTTACATTAGTCATGAAAGATATCCCTGAACAATATAAAGTGTGGATTGTTAAAGGCAATAGTTGCTGTGGAGATCCTGTTTATTCCAAACAATTTTGACACTGAATACGAAACAATTTTTTTAACAAAATCAAATCTTCTTAGGGAGATCAGGAGGTTTTATGAAAGTTGGTATTATTGGTTCTGGCCCTGTTGGCCAGTCATTGGCAAAGGCCTTTAAAGCGGAGGGCCATTCGGTAACACTTGGTACAAGAAATACATCGAACGAAAATGTTATTAAATTCAAGCAAGACACGGGTATTGCGGTGGCTGATTTTGCGGAGACCGCGAAGACTGCTGAGCTGATCGTGCTTGCAACAAAAGGATCAGCTGCAGAGGCGGCTGTGGGGTTAGCGGGCGTTGAAAATTTCAGGAACAAAATAGTGATTGACACTACAAACCCAGTACTGGAGGGTCCTCCTTCAAATGGTGTTCTCCATTTTTTTACTTCACTTGAAGGATCCCTGATGGAAAAAATTCAAAACCAGATTCCGGATGCAAAACTTGTAAAGTCATTTAATAGTGTCGGAAATACCTGCATGTATAAACCCAATTTTCCGGGAGGAAAGCCTACCATGTTTATCTGCGGGAATGATGAAAACGCAAAAAAGACCGTAACAGGAATTCTTACTGCTTTCGGATGGGAAACTGAAGACATGGGAATGGCGGAAGCAGCAAGAGCTATCGAACCGCTATGTATTTTATGGTGTATTCCCGGTTTCCTTCGCAATCAATGGTCGCATGCGTTTAAACTTTTAAAAATGTGAGCCATGAAATTTGAAGAATTTAATCATAGCGTACCTGGTCCAACTCCTCCTCCGGGAATTTCAGATTATCTCAGGTCATTATGGTATGATGCAAAAGGGGATTGGAACAATGCTCATGAAATTATCCAGGACAGGGAAGATAAAACAGCAGCATGGATACATGCGTTTCTTCATCGCAAGGAAGGAGACATTGCGAATGCCGATTATTGGTATACAAAGGCAGGTAAAACAAGACCAGGAACAGCATTGGAGGAGGAATGGAAAGAGATCGTAAAATCATTGCTTTAGCTGTCGCAACTTTAACCGGGACAAGTTTTTATTTTTTCAGATAGATCATCTTTCCCTCTTTTGCTGATCTTTTTGCGGCATCCAGTATTTCCATTACTATCATATTGTTCTGTAATGATGAAAGGTCGGTAGGCTTTACTGTGACCAGGCCATGAGTTACAGCAGCAAAATAAGCGAAGGGATCATGATAGGGTGGCTTAGGCCGGGGAACCGCTTGATAAGCTTCTTTTTTTTCAGCAGATGTTTTTGTTTTAAGCCCGTCGTGGTCTGCGATCATATAACCATGCGTGCCATATATTTCAATATCTTTTCGTCCAAAGGGCCAATTCCATGATGCCTGGATAATGCCTTGTGCTTTTGGATAGGTAACTACAATAGTGGCTTCATCGTCCACTTTCGGATAAATTTCAGGTTTGATCTGTTGCGTAACAGCAAAAACAGCCAGTGGCCTTTCTCCATGCATCAACCAGGTAAGAAGGTTGGCGCCATAACATCCAAAATCCATCACGGCTCCGCCACCGTTTTTTACGGGATCAGTTAGCCAATCAAGAAATTCTTTACTCACACCGATTTCCTTAGGACCCTGGTGGCCGTCATGAACCACTACTTTGCGAATATCACCGATAGAATCAAGCATTTCAAACGCAAGGTGATTGCTACCATACCAGGTGGTTTCATAATTTGTCAGCAACTGGATTCCGTATTTCAATGCCAGCGTTTGCATTTGTTCAGCATCGGCCAAACTCACCGCAAGAGGTTTTTCAACCATCACATTAATTTTTCTTGGGGCGCAAGCTTTCACCACTTCAAGATGTTCAGAGATGCTATTGAATGCACAAACCGCTTCGGGTTTGCATTTATCAAGCATTTCCCCGAGTGATGAATAAATTAAAGTAAGTGGTAAATTATATCTTTTTAAATACCGCTCTGCAAGTTCACGATTGGGTTCTGCGATGCCTACAATCTCAATATCTCCGTCCTTCGCCCTTGAAAGCAATCCATGCACATGGTCATGTGTAAGACCTGCAATACCGACCCGTAAAGGCTTTGCCTGTTGTCCAATAGCTGCGATCATGGCCAAAATAAACAATAATGATAAAAAAAACCTGGGTTTCATGCAATGGCAAATTACTTACAAAACATCAGAATGCACGATCAATTAATTTGGTCAGTTCTGTTTATAATAATGTGCAATTGATTCAAAAAGACAGGTCTGGAGGCGGCTACTATTCTTGCCCTTAAAAATTTTTATTGTAAAAAACCAGGGAGTATGATAAAAATATTTGCTACTGGTTATATTTGAAATAAGGAAGGTTATTTTGTTAAGTGCCGTTCTTTTGGTCCTGGTAGGATTTGCCGTATGTTCTTCCAATCCATTTACACTTAATGGCCGATAAACTTCATCATTCTTAAGATCAGATCGGGATCGGGACAGTTTTCCAGGTATTTCTCTTTTTCGGAAAATTTGCAAACCCCGGGGTAATCGCCTCTCCATTCTCCAATATTAATAATGATTTGAAAATGCAGGTGTGGTGGCCATTGTCCATTTTCCATAGGAATTCCAAATTCCCCGATCACATCTCCTTTTTTTACATTCCCTCCTTCACGAAAATTTTTTATCGAATTCAGGCTAAGATGCCCGTATAAAGTATAAAAACTAAAATCCTCAAGATTATGGGTAAGGATAAGTGTTGCTCCATAATCCCCGAAATTATTATTGAAGGCAAAACTGTGAATTATTGCGTCCCATGGGGACATGATTGCAGTATATGGTTTACCCCAGATATCAATTCCAAGGTGAACCCTTCTTGGCTCTTCGCCGGGATTTGAATCAAAAACTTTGCTGCGTCTGTATAATTCACGGTGTTCGTTGTATCCCCCAATTCCAAATTTTGAATGGGTTGATGTTAATTTCCGATTAAGATATTCCGTAAATTTTTGGGTATCATTAATGATATCTTCTGAAAGCTCTTCATTATTTATTGTAAAATCAAGCAATGATAATTTATCCCTTTTCGAATCAAAGGAAACCACCTGATCGAAATCTGCTGAATATTTTTGAAGAATTTGCGCCAATCCTTGTTCCATTTTGGTAATCGGTTTTTTTGTTTTGCCAGCTAATATACAGACAAGCGGCATTAATATTTTGAATTCCCGGTAACAGCCCGAGAAATTGACCTTCATGGAGTTAAAATTTCTTACTTTGGCTTATATATGAAATTGTTGAGTCCGGCCATATCATCCCTTGCACGTATGAGGCTCTGGCGTATCGAAGGTTGGAAAAATAATCCTGTTGAAGCACAGCGTGAAGTTTTGCAGGACCTGGTAACCTCGGCACAATACACTGAGTTTGGCCGGAAGTACAATTTCTCGAAGCTATTCAATATAAAATCATATAAGCAGGCAGTACCCATTCATGAATATGATGAAATAAAACCTTATATCAAACGGATCATGAACGGGGAACAGAATGTTCTTTGGAATACCCCGGTATATTGGTTTGCTAAAAGCAGTGGCACTACCAGCGACAAAAGCAAATTTATTCCGGTGAGTGAAGAAAGCCTGGAGGAATCTCATTACAAAGCTGCCAAGGATGTGCTCACCATGTATTATAATTTCAACCCCGAATCTGAATTGTTGACGGGAAAAGGGTTGGTGATCGGGGGCAGTCATACAATTAATAGAGTAAATCATGAAGTCCAGTACGGTGATTTGAGTGCTGTGCTTTTACAAAATTCTCCATTCTGGGCTCATTGGCTCCGGACGCCTGATCTTAGTATTGCGTTAATGGATGAATGGGAAAACAAGATTGAAAAGCTTGCAGAGAGTACAATCAAGGAAAATGTAACATCTATCTCCGGTGTCCCAACCTGGACCCTGGTTTTATTAAAACGAATATTAGAAGTCACGGGTAAACAAACGATTAAAGAGGTGTGGCCTTCGCTTGAGTTATATATGCACGGCGGCGTATCGTTTACTCCTTATAAGGAGCAATTCAAAAAGATAATCGGGAAAGAGATCAATTATCTTGAAATGTACAATGCAAGTGAAGGTTTTTTTGGAGCCGATGAAATTCCAGGTGATGAAGGCATGCTTCTTTTTGTAGATCATGGAGTTTTTATGGAATTTATGCCGGTAAGTGAATATGGTAAATCGGACCCCATGACGTTGGGTTTGCAACACGTAGAGATCAATAAACATTATGCACCTGTTATCAGCACCAATGGCGGCTTGTGGCGATACCTGGTAGGGGATACCATCCAATTTACTTCACTATTTCCCTTTCGCATAAAAGTTTCAGGTAGATTGAAGCATTTCATCAATGCGTTTGGTGAAGAAGTGATTGTGGACAATACTGATAAGATACGGATAAGTCCATTGCCATCGCCAGCGAAAAAACTAAAGCTATTGTAAATGACTATACAGCTGCACCGGTTTATTTTTCTGATTCATTGAATGGGGCACATGAATGGCTCATAGAATTTGAAAAAGATCCGGAGCATCCCGAGCAGTTTGCTACAGAGCTTGACCTGGCATTACAACAAATCAACAGTGATTATGAGGCAAAAAGATATAAGGATATAGCGTTGAGAAGACCCATACTTCATTCATTGAAAAAGGGAATTTTTAATCAATGGTTGAAAGAGAAAGGTAAATTGGGCGGCCAGCACAAAGTTCCAAGGTTGAGCAATGACCGTGAATTTATAGAGGAAATAAAACGGCTGATGTAAATGCTGAAGAGCATTAAATTTTTTGGTCCATTCCGGGCATGATAGAAAAAAGTACAATAGACTTAATTTTGCTGGCTACATCATAAAAATTATGAAACTACTTGAAGGAAAAGTTGCTGTAATTACAGGCGCTGCCCGTGGCATTGGCGAAGGAGTTGCCCTCAAATTTGCGGAACAAGGTGCAAATATTGCTTTTACGTTTATCAGCGATAGCAGTGCTGAGAAAGCCAGGGCCCTGGAAGAGAAATTAAAAGGTTTTGGAGTGAATGCCAAAGGATATAAAACGAATGCCAGTGACTATGCTCAATGCGAAACGTTTACGGCAGAGGTTTTGAATGAATTTAAGGCGATAGACATTTGTGTGAATAATGCAGGCATTTCAAAAGATAATTTATTGCTCAGGATGACTACCGAACAATGGGACGATGTGATCCAGGTGAATTTAAAAAGTGTTTTTAATATGACTAAACATGTCATTCGTCCTATGATGAAAGCAAAAAGAGGAAGTATCATCAACATGAGTTCAATCATCGGGTTGATGGGGAATGCGGGGCAGAGCAGTTATGCCGCATCAAAGGCAGGCATTATTGGCTTTACAAAATCTGTTGCCAAAGAATTAGGGAGCAGAAATATTCGGTGCAATGCCATTGCACCGGGTTTTATTGAAACGGATATGACAGGATATTTAAAAGACGGAGAACAAGCCGATAAATACCGGGCTGGAATTCCGCTGGGGAAATTTGGTACAGCCGAAGACGTGGCAAATGTTGCGCTGTTTCTTGCGTCAGATATGAGTTCTTACGTTACGGGGCAGGTGATCAATGCTGATGGTGGACTTTATATGTAAGAATACTTATACTATGTCAAAAAAAGAAAAAATCCTGTTTATCCTGGTCCTGTTCTTTCTCGCCACTCTTTTTCTTCCCTGGCTTAAAATTGTAAATGTTTTTGCGGCTTCCATCCTGTGTCTGTATGCATTTTTTTTTAATTCATGGAAAGAAAAATGGCAGGTTTTCAAAAAAAGAAAATACCTGGTGTGGATGTTTGCTTTTTTTGTGATGGTTGTGATCAGTGTGCTTCTTTCATCCAATTTTCAAAGAGGACTCCGTTATTTGGATCCGCGTTTACCACTTATCTATTTTCCATTAACCGTGGGCCTGTTGGAATTAAGGAAAGAATTCAAAGAAAAATTATTATTGGCATTTGCCTGTTTAACCAGTTTGATGGTCTTGCTTTGTCTTTGTTGGGGAATCTATCGTTCCGGGTTTTTTAAAAAACCTGAATTTTTATATAATGATTCTCTGACTGAAATATTGGATCAACAATCGATTTACATTTCGTTGCTGGTAAACCTTGCGATCTATATTTTTACCTACCATATCATATTTAAGAAAAATCGCTATAGAGGTTGGATGGTGCTGGCGGTGCTTTTTCTTTTTATAATGAGTTATTTGCTTGCCAGCCGCAACCTGATGGTGGTACTTTACGCTTTTACTATCGGGTTTTCTTTTTATTACATTTTCAGGCGAAAAAAATATCTCGAAGGCCTAACCTTATTGATGGGTTTGTTCCTGGGTGGGTTTCTTATTTTTAAATTTTTTCCAAAAACGATCAATCGCTACAGGGAACTTGCTTATACCCAATTTGATTATCAAAGTATGGGTAAGGAGAGCCATTACAATATGGAGGTCACTAAAGATCAATGGAACGGCGCTAATTTTCGAATGGCTGCCTGGCGATGTGGATGGGAATTATTTTTAAGCAGCCCTATTAAAGGGGTTGATATCGGGGACAAAAAAGATGTGTTGATGGATAAGTACAGGGAGAAGAATTTTCAATTCGCTTTACAGACACAAAAGAATGTCCATAACAATTACCTGGATATATTGTACAGTATGGGGATTATCGGGCTGGGGCTTTTTCTGTTGGGATGGATCATCTTTCCCCTCATTTATGCGAACCAGCATAAAGACTTGCTGAGTATATTGATCATTCTCACATTTGCCATTGCGTGGGTAACCGAGATCTATTTTGACAGGAGCCTTGGAGGAATGCTGACGGGTTTTTTTATTCCGTTCCTCCTTGCCGGCGTGGATAGATAATCATTGGTTATCGGCCATGTACATTTCAATCGCTTTTTTAGTATCCCCGAAAAATTCTATTGCCCCATTTTTCATAAAGGCAGCACGCTTGCAATACTTTTGAATAATCGGCATTCCGTGACTGACCAACACGACTGTTCGTCCCTTTATCCATGAGCTTTCAAATACATGGATTGCTTTTTCCTGGAATTTAACATCCCCTACTGCGAAGATCTCATCCAGGAACATAATATCAGCTCCTGACTTCACTGCAATGGAAAAAGCCAATCTCGCCATCATTCCCGATGAAAAGAACTTGACCTTGGTATCAATAAAGTCTTTTATTTCAGCGAACTCTACGATATCGTCAAAGAGTTCGTCAACCTGTCTTATCTTCAATCCCAACACAGATCCCGAAACATAGATATTCTCACGTGCAGTCAGTTCCTGGCTCATTCCCACACCCAAATTCATCAGCATGGTGGTGCCGTTTATTTTGATATAACCAGTGTCCGTGGGGAATATTCCGGCAAGAACTTTCGTAAGAGTGGTTTTACCACAACCATTTCTGCCGACCAGGCCAATGCATTCACCCTTATTAATTTCAAGCGAAGTGATTTTTAATGCAGAAATGTCCTTTCTCTTTGGAGGATTAAACAAATTGAAGAGTCTGTGTTTAACAGTGTTGTGACTGTCCTCATAAATATGAAAGGTTTTACTGATATTTTTTGCCGTAATGGCAATTTCTCTTTCCATCGATTAAAGTTTTTCGGCGGCTTTGGAGCCCAATTTATTTAAAAAGATCAGTCCCAGTAAAAGCAGGAAAATGGCATAAATAAAATCAAACCCGAGCAATTGAAAATCGGGTCTTGAATGCTCCATCATCACCCTTCTGGCATTGATGATTATTCCGGCAATCGGGTTACCATAGTCGAAACTGGGTAAAGCTGCCTGGAAAGTTGACAGTTTGTAAAAGATGGGTGAAAGGAAAAACAGGAAACCAGTAACAACCATCCAAACCTGCGAAATGTCTTTTGCTACGATGTAGATTGTGGAAAGGATTAGCGACATTCCAAGTGAAAGAATAAATAGATTTATAAATAACAGAACAATCCAGGCATTTTGTATTGAAAACCCGGTCGATTCCTTTTCAAGGAAATTATAGAAGATCAAAAACATTATAAAGTTGAAGAAAAACCCTATCGAATTGCTTAAAAGTGTTGAGATATATATCTCCAGCTTATTCATGTTGCTATATTCATACAGGTATTTTTTTGTATTTAATATCTGTATGGTTCCCGAGGTAGATTCTACAAAAAAATTCCAAACGATTAGCCCGATAAAAAGATAGGAAGCGAAAGCAGGTATATTTTGTTTCAGGACAATCTGGAAAACCACATAGTAAATAACGATATCAAGAAGTGGCTTTAGCAGGGCCCATAACAGGCCCAGCTTATTTTCATAGTAGCGGAGCTTGAATTCGATTTTTGCCAGTAACCAGAGACGCTCAAGTTTATTAGTTCGCCGGAACCAGTCGTTAACAATTTTCAGGATCATGGTTTATCGGTTAAGAATGCGGTATAGTTTATAAGCGATCCTCCTGGTAAATTCATTTCTCTTTACCAGTGAGACCAACTTTCTAGACATACTTCCTGTAAACGGGATCTTCTCAGAAAGATGATAATCGAGTGAAGGATTATCTATTTGCTGGCCCGGTCCGTTTGCATTTAGCAAGTAAAAAACTTCGGCCGCAAAAGTAGCGTAAAACTCTTTATGCTTGTCTATTATATATTGGTAAAGCAAAAATTTTTTGATCTTCGAAATTCCGCGTATCATCGAATCGTTCCTAACACGATAGTGAAACAGGGCTTCCGGCAAGATCACTCCCTGGTGGTTGGATTCAAGCAGCGAGATAACAGACTCATAATCTTCCAGCCCCTGGAAGGCCATTTGACTATCGTTTTTGCCATATTTCAAAAAATCCACACGTTTGTACACCAGCGAGCTTGAGTTTACTGTATTATGAAATAATAACATTGGAACTTCAGGGGAAAATCCGGGCCATGTTTTTACAGACTTATCGAAATATTTTGTCCAGCAACCAGCAAAACTTAAATTATTATAGGCTTCCAGTACTTTAACTGCCTTTGAATAATAGCTGGAATTAAACTTATCATCCGCATCCAGGAAAGCGAGATACTCACCTTTGGCTTTTTCAGCCCCAATATTTCTTGCAATTGCAACACCGGAATTTTGGATGTCAATTACGGTTATATCCGGTTGTTTTCGAAATTGATCCAGTTTTATGATACTAATAGGGTCATTACTGCCATCATTTACAATAATTATCTCCTTTGACGGGTAACTTGTCCCGGATATCGATTGAATGGTTTCTTCAATATATCTGCCCATGTTATAGTAGGGTACTATAATGCTTATGAGTCCCGATTTACCAATTGATGCTTCCGATTTCCCGGCTTTTGCCCGGATAAATGGGAAATCCCGGGGTCGTTCTGGTGTTGAAATGAGTTTAGATATTTCCGCAAATTTTCTTTCATAGATTATCTCCGGATGGTAGCGGCTTTCAAGCTTAGTTATAGCATTTGAAGAAATGCGAATTCTTTCTTCCTGATCTAACTTCAGTACTCTTTCAAGTTGCCGGGAAAACTCCCCTTGTTGCTTATGATCAAAAACAAATCCATCTACATCATTTTCTACAACTTCGGATTGACCGCCCTGTTTGGAGACAAGCAATATTTTTCCCAACGACATCATTTCAAAAACGGTGTACGGGAGGTTATCGTTTGCACTGGGAATGATAACCACTTCTGCCATGCTTAACCTGTTGGCGATTTCAGAAGGTTTTATCTTGCCTTCCAGCTTCAGCAACCCCTTTTCAATAAACTGTCGATATTTTTTCCGGATAATCTCTCCCATGGTTCTTCCTTCGGGATGATAAACAATATCCTGTCCACCCAGTAAATAAAGTGGCCGTGAGAAGCCGGCATCCCACATCTTTTGAAAATATTCAAGTAATAGAAACGCCCCTTTTTGAACGGTTAGTTTTCCATAAAAAACAATCTCACCCTGGTGACTGGTTGAGCCTGTTGACTGAATGTTTAGTGTCTTTGCCGAGAACGGGTTAGGAATGATTGCGATTCTATCATGGTGCAATTCAAATCTCTTTTTTAATTCAGCCAACATAAAGTTGCTGGGGGAGATCAAAAGATCGGCTGCCTGCAAACAAAACCGTTCCATTTCACAGATCCAGTAATTGGGATATTTAAACTCAGGCACATGGTTGTATTCCATGTACAAAAAAGAAGGAGAATGCATGGTAATCACGATAGGAATATCAGCACACCAGTCGTAAAGCAGGTATTTGAACTGCAACAGGTAATACGCGATCCCCAGGTATTCCTGTGCTTCAATAATATCGGGTTTACCTTCCTTCTCAATAAAGAGTTTGATAATCGCAGCAAACTCGTAGCTGATATTTGTAACATGGCCCAGGAAATCTGATGACTGTGTCCGGGATGGATTGAAGCGGATCAGCCTGACCCCTGCCTGGTCTTGTTCAATCACATGATCTTTCACTGTTGAATCATTCACAAAAACAGAGATCTCATGACCCTTCTCCGCCATCATCCTTGCAGTGATGGCACAATAAGTACCAATACCACCACCAAAGAAGGGAGGATATTCTGTTGTCAGTAGCCAGTATTTCAATCTTTATATTTTTTCACATTGTCATCAAATAAAGAGCGAAAACTACGTTTTCCCATAATTACTTTAATAATATGACCGAGCCTTTTGTACCATGCAGGCAAAATCTCGTATTCATAATGATAAAAATCCCCTATCTTTTTTTGAGTAGTTTCATGAATATGCAAATTAGATAAGTAATCCTCCTGAGATTGTATTTCCCGCTTTAACCCTTCTTTTAGTATTTCAGCGGCTTTCAATTTATCCAATAGGCCGACCTTCTTCTCGAGCATTTGCCACATGATAAAATGATCTTCTTTAAATTGATGCTCTCCGGCATTTAGCTTTTCATAGATCTCATTCGCTGGCAGGGAAGAAAAGGCAATGATAAGATCGATGGCTGTGGGCACGGTATTTAACTTATTGTAATACCAGCTGGCGATATCTTCCTGAACCTGCGATTGGTGATATACCAGTATCTCAGCATTATTGTTGGTTGAAAGAATTTGACCACGACTTTCATGAATAAAATAATAATAGAATTTGTCAAATCCAAGAAACTCAAATACCTGTTTCAGGTTATCAAGTAGCTCTTCATCGGATATTCGATTCTTACCATTCACATCTTGTGAAATCAAAATAAAAATAAGTGGAGAACCCCCAGGTGTAAAATAATTTGCGCTAAATAGTAAGGGGCCTATCTGTCCGGCGAGTTTATCGGGCCCTGCATAAAAAGAATTTTCAAAAACGACGGACCGTAAGGCAATACAAAACTGATCTGACCGACTATTATAAAATCCCCGTTTCCAAAATTGTACAAGATTCTCATCGTGAGGCAATATTGTATATCCTTGCACAAACCCGGAGTTTTCCGAAGCAGGTTGTGCTGAATTTCCATTCCCTGCGGTTAAATCATCTGAAAATATGATTGATTCAATTAACATTTCTGGTTTCGCTTTCTAAATTCCAACGATCTCATAATCATAGATATTTGCCAGCCACGAAAAAATCCTTTCCCAGGAGTGAATCTGTGTTCCTTTATGAAAATCCAGGGCGTTTCCATGTTCCAACTTAGCCCTGATCTGCAGTGGCGAAAATTTGGAAAAGAAGTTTCTTATTATAGCAGAACGCACCCAAAACACGTTTCCGGCAATGAACTGGTGGTTCGTAATTTTCAAATTCATCTCAACGATCAATTTATTCAGGATCTCTTCTGAAAATGACTTAAATCGCTGAGTAGAAAAATCATATTCGGTCATCAGAAATTTTTTTGACCCTATTACCCCGGCTTTCGCATTTTTTTCAAAGATTGAGAAGATTGTCGGTAGTTCATTATTTTCAATTATTCTAAAAAGTTCATTTCTCCAGTTAAGACCTGTTGAAGCATGGGGACTCTGCTTGTCGTGAATGATCAGAGTGAAGTCAGAAGGGATATTCAATTTAAGCGATAGATCAATTCCCGCAAGTTTACCACCAATATCCCGTCCATGATTTGAGCAGTTAAGGACTATAGCCGCCGGGAAATTCTTTGAAATTGACTCCAGGATCGGCTTTTTGTCATACTGAAGATTAACGAGATTAAAAATGTAAGTACATTGATACTTGTTCAAATTCAACAACCTGTCGAATAAATATTCCCAATTTGAGGAATAGTAAATATGGGCAATAACCAGCAAGGACATATTTAAATAATTAGACACGGTTGTTATAAAAATACCAGTTGTTCTTCTATGCTTTGAGCAATGTACTTAATATCGTACTCCATTCTAAACCTTTCTGTTTGATCTTGATTTACAAATTTAACAGTTAGTGGAAATTGAATTTTTTCAACAATCGAAACAATCCGATCCACGTCAACCGAGCCCTGCAGCAGAAGCCCAAACCTTGTGAGCAAATCCTTGCTCCCACCCGTATTTGAAAAACCCATACATAATTTACAAAGTAATAGGGCTTCCATTAACACAAGGGGATTGGGGTCCTCCCGCGACGTTAAAATAAACAGATCTGTCAATGCGAAATAGGGATAAGGATTTAATGTTTCATTTGTCATGTAAAAATTTGGTAGCGGGGACTTTTCAAATTCAGAAAGGGCGATGTTTCCGGGGGCTTCCCGGCGGCTCCATGGCCCGATCCACAAAAAACTCAAATGTGGAAACTTCCTTGCAACCTGCAGGAATATATCGCTGCCCTTTCTCTGCGATGCGATTCCACACATTGCAAGTACTGGATTTCCGACTGGCATCTCCTCATTTAAAAAATTCATGGGCCTTAGATAATTCTCCGATATTGCCTGCTTTTCCAATTTCATAAAATCAATGCCGGGAGTTGAAAGGAATATCTTTTTGAAAGGTGTTGAACAAAGTGATATGATATCATCTTCTGCATCAGGTGAAACTGAAATCAGCAGGTCAACATACAGTGATAAATCGCTTGAAAAAATTCCAACACTTTCCAATGATAAAAGTTCCCTCTTCATCTCATGGCTGTGCAATACAACAGGTATTCCAAGCCGCTTCCCTTCCTTACACCAGTCTGAGGAGGCTACTGAATTTACATATAGTAAATCTGGCTTTTCTTTTTGCAGGAAATTCATTGCAATTAATGACCGTTCCTCTTTACTGGGCCCTTCTATTTCATGACTGGTATTGCTGTTGAAAATTCTAAATGCGTCCTGGTATTCGGGTATTTGTGCAAGGAGACCCTGCTTCTTTACAACCATAACAACCTCGTTGTTATACGAAAGATGCCTTGCGATCTCAAAGCCGACTTTTGGAGCGCCTGTTAAATTTGCGTCATGGCAAACAAATACGATTTTCATTTCCAATATTAACGGAAAAGCATTTTTAATGAAAGCTGGTGACAGATATTACCAAACGCCCGTTCAATTGCATGGGCCCATTGGCCATCAATGTGAAAACCGATCGATTTGTTATTCCCTTCTTCAAATTCAAGGTCCTGACCTTTTGAATATAAATACTGGATCACCTCAGGCTTTAGCCACATCATCGTTCCGGATATATAATCACAATGTTGGTTTATTTTATCAATTTTTAGAATCTTCATCAATTGATGATACTTTTTTAAATTACTATCGATTGAGGTATGTCTCCAAAACGAAGTTCCAATTAAGCCAACATAGGGTTGCTTCTCAAGTAAATACAGGTTTTGCAGAATAATTTCTGGTGAGCCAAGAATTGACTGCAGCAAATCTTTCCGCCATTTATCAGCCAGGGATAAAGAGAGATGAATACTTTTCTTTGAATGTACCAGCACATAAGCACCATAGTTTTTCACGTTCCCGGTATACCTGAGTAAAGTGAAGAATCCGCCTATGTCCCTGCCCACATTTTTTGAAATCACGATTTTTGCTCCGGGAAAATCTGTAATAATATTTTTTTGAAGAGCCAATGACCAGGAGTTTTCAACAATGTTGAAATAAATATCATGATCAAATCCTGACAGGTTCATGATATAACTTCTTAATTCATCGTAAAGTTCCGGGTAATAAATGTGCACTAATACGCAAGTCTTAATGGTTGGATGATGTGCCAGCAAAGCGTTTCTTTGAACATTCCATATTTTGTAAAATCTGAGCGTGTATTCCTCAACATCGAATTCTGCTGAAATCCTGTTCTCTTTAAATCCGTGTTTAAGAAAATGCCGGATCGCTTCCAGGGGCTTGTTTTTCAAATAGTCTAAATCGGAATTAAAGGCCGTATAGCTCTCGGGTTGAAATCTTAGCGGGACATCTTCAGGCAAACGATTGCTCGATACAAAATATTCTTTTAATTCCTGTGAGGTTTTGAAACAGTCTTTCAAAACGTCCTCTAAAATAATATTCCGGGAGTCGACATGATGCAGCGCGACACATAAAGGGTGTGATTTCCCAGCAGCCGATTCGAAAGGGGAATATTTTTTTATCCGCCCATGCCAAATATAATGTGCTAATGGCCCATAAGGATAAACCAGGGCTTCTTTGTGAGCTCTCTGGTAGAAATGAGGATCAAACCTGTCTGAAGGCCATTTGTATTCTTTTTCCCCGGTTAAATAAAAATGATTCAACAAGTCCACAGCGCCTGAATCAGATTGGCGAAAATAAATTTCACGATACCATTTGATGTTCAAAAATGCATTCGGGTTGTAATCACCGGTTTTGGAATTGAGAATAAAGTGGATGAACGGGTTTGTTCTTTTCCCCAGGCCGTAAAAATTTCTGTACCACTTGGTATCAAATAATGGATGGGGGCTTCGATCTTCAAAAACACCCTTTTCTATATAGTGCCTTATCTTTCCATTATCACTTGCAGGCACATCTCGATATAATTCCTGGTACCAGTTGAAATCAAAAAGTTCACTTTTCTTTATAAGGTTTAGCTGCGCCTTTGAATTCCAAAATAAAAATGCAAAAAAAGACATGTTCCAGCGCATTATTAATCCCTTATTATGGGGATATATTTAATTAACTTATAAGTTGTAAATAAGCTTCCTTCATTTTTAACATCGAAAACTCATTTAGAACTTTTCCCCGGGCTTTTTCTCCCATCAAAGTTCTTAATTTAAAATCTGAATAGAGCGAATAAATTTTGTCTGCAAAAGAATAAATTTTGTCTGCAAAAGCTTCAGACATTTTCGGGTTATAGTCAACAAGATACCCGTTAATACCATTATCTATTAATTCAGGGATTCCACCGACATTCGTAGCGATACAGGGAATGGACATCGACATTGCCTCCAACAATATTATTGGCAACCCTTCCATTTCCGAACATAGTATTAGTATGTCTGTTGATTCCAATTCCTTTTTTATATTATCCTTATACCCTTTTAACAACACAATATCACCAACACCGCTGTTCTCAATATCATTTTGTAACTGGTGATATAACTGCCCATCGCCGATTATTTGGAAACAAATATCTTTCATAGCGTACTTACGATAAAACTGTTCCGCGATCTGAACAATTTTTTCAGGGTGTTTCTCGTAACTCAATCTTCCCACATAGGTTACAATTGTTTTGCCTTGTCCTCTCTTATGACTCCTTTTGAACTTGTCGGTGTCAATGCCATTGTGGATAACCGAAATTCTGTCGGGGTTTATGTCATACCTGGTAATTAAGTAGTTTTTTAAATATCTATTGATTGTAATCCTCCTATGAATATAACTATCATACGGTTTTGAAAACTCAGGAAAACCTCCTCCTTCTTTTTCACCGCCCTGACCGTGAAGAATATCCATGATCCTGATATGGCTAAAATCTTTTTTTAACGCCGCAAGACAGGTGTAACCAATAGAGCTGTTTGAAATAATGATTACGTCGATCTTTGCCCTGCGTATATATTCCAAAATTAAATTGTTGTATTCCCAAAAATGCTCGGCATGCTGAATTATACTCCTTACGTGAAATATATTTTTGGAAATCTTACGGAATTTCTCTTCCCATTCATGATTAGAGATTTCAGTAGTGATGAAGTGAATTGTGAACCGGTCCGGATCAAGTTGCTTAGCAATCGATAAATTGACCATGTCACCACCCCCCACAGAAAGCCAGGGAATGATGAAAAGCACCTGTTTCTTGATAATTCTTTTATCGAAATGACGAGTGAGATCATTAAATACTTTTTCAACCGCTTCCGGTTCATTGGTTTCCTGCTTCGTAACTTGCAGGTCCCGGACGTAATACAAATTCTTCAACTTTGACCCTAAGCCGGGAAACCCATTCCGGGAATAAACTTTTCTAATCTTATTTAATCCAATAGATACATTTTCTCCAAATTTCCTGATACCTCTTTTTTGATAAATTTCAAATATTATGTTCCAGGCTTCGGAAAGAGCCTGGTCAGAATAATGAGATGTTACATAGCCAAACGAGTCCAAAGATATTCTGGAACGAACAAGGGGTTTTTTGAAAGCATATTCCATCTTATTCATCCAGTCCTGGTAATTGTTATTAGCAAGAAAACCAGTTTGGTTATCGATTACATCTCTATTATAAATGCTGATGTTCGAAAATATTCCGGGTATCCTGGCTAAGGAATATTCCAGGAACTTTATGTTTGTTTTGTGACTTGTATAATCTGACTCCAGCACAGGACAGAGCCCAAGTTGCCAGTTCGCATTTAAAAGATTGTGTAAATAATTTTCATACCCGGGAGACCAAGGCACAAATTTTACCAGGTTATTGTCGATAATACCTGAAAAATTTTCCGGAACGCAGCCCATAAACTCTATTCTGATCTTAGGATAATTTTTTTTATAAAAATCCATCAGCGCAGTCTCCATGAACTTGAAATCAACAACGTGCCCAAAACTGCCCGCATATCCTATGGTGAACTTACCATCTCTAACATCTTTCGTACCTGTAACATGATGCGTTAATTTCAAATCAATACTTGGAAAGACGGTATAAATATTTTCATTGAATTCATGATAGGTATGTTTCAATTTTTCTGTACTAACAACAAGCCCTGAAGATCTTTTAAGTATTTTAATTATTAATTGTTCATTGTTTTTATAGAACGGCTCATTACCTAAATAATATTCCATTGGAAAATGCAGGATGTCATCATCAAAGAAAAATAGCACAGGTTTGCCGGATTTTTTACAGGCTTCTACTAAATCCAATGCTTCCCGGGTAAATATTCTCGAAATTATGATGAGGTGAAATTCACGTATCTCGTTTATTAAAAGCTGAGAAATATCTTTTAAAATGAAATTGATTTTCTTTTCCTGCTCAAGTATTGTAAATGGGTTTTTAAAATAGATATTTTGAATAGCAGGAGCCTCAAGCGTGCTGTAGACCACTAATATGTTCATTTTCATGAATATTTTTTTGTATAAATCTCTCAATTTCCCTCTTACTATTTAATCCCCATAATAAATCCCATGGATTATTTTTCCAGGCAAAAGAAAATACCAGGTCGTGTTTGTTATAAAAATGAATAAGCGCAGACTTCAGGTGTGATTCATTGTTGCGTCCTGCGTAGTATTCAGCTTCATTTTTTTTGAAGGTTGTATCCTTAAAATCATAATGATCATGAATTACTATTGAAAGCGGTGAATTTAACAGCCTAAAGCCGGCATTTGTGATTCGAAGGCTCATCTCGTTATCTTCAAATGAGCCTCGCATTAGCGGGTCAACAGAATATAGCCGTCATCAATTGCTAGTGCTCCTCCATTAAATTGAATCTTACCATTGGGAAAAACCACTTTACAACAAGCTCCCGCAATCGATTCGTCTTTGTTGATGGTCGCTAACAGGTTTTCGGCGTAGTAAGGAAAGACCAATATATCATTATCCAGAAAAAGAAGATACTGATATTGAGCATACCGCGCTGCTTTGGCACGTCCTCCGGCACAACCTAAATTGCTGGTTTCAAGTATAACACGAAGATTATGATACTTGCGCGAAATTTTCTTGAGCTCTTCTCTCACCGGCGATGACGAGTTATTGTCAAGAATAATGAGTTCAAAAGGGACTGAAGTATACTTATAAATATTTTTTATCGCTTTCCTGGTATCTTCTATTCGATTATAGCTAAGCATAATAATAGAGATCCTGTCATCCTTCGAACTTCTTTTGACACATAAAGGATCATCCAGGACAACTTTCTTTATTTTGCTTTTCAAATCGAGTTTTTTCTCCGAATCACGGAAAAATGAATAACCAAGAAATCGATCCTTTAGAATTCCTAAAAGTTTCCTATCCTCGTAGGTACTTTTATACCATTTGAGGTTCTTCTGCAGGTTTTTAATTTCATCTCTTAAGCGGTCAATTTGAAACTGGTGGTCAGCCATTTTTAATTTTTTTTAGTACCCTATCTTTTACAATCCCGAGAATGGTTCTCTTCTCATAGGTTGATTGGTACCACAGTATGTCTTTTTTAAAATGATTTACCTGGTTTTCTAACAGGAACACTAATTCTGCATTATTCTTTTCCTGAATTGTTTTATATTTTTCAAATTCCCGGTTGATTTCTGACAGCGCGGATTTTGCTTTACTTATTTCATCCTTTGCAGTCAGTATCTCCCTGTCCTTTTCTTTTGCCAGCTTATTAATATCCTGGTTCGAGGCATTCACATTTTTTGTCAACTCAGCAATAAGCGCCGATTGTTCCAGGGCCTCATTTGCCTTACCACTTAATTCTGATAACAGTTTCTTTTTCTCCTGTTCAAGAAATTCAGTCCTGATCAGGATCTCCCGGGCCTCATCCCTTTTTATATCCAGAAGCGCCTGTAATTGATTTAATTTTTCCTCTCCTATTTTCAGTGCATTACTTAATGATTGAAGTTCCGCCCCTTTTTCTTTTATCAATTCAGCCTGGACCAGGTTTGTATTTCGCAGTTCTGTGTTTAAGTTTAACAAGTACAATTCCTTTTGTTGGAGAGATGAATTAACTTCTTTTGAATATTGATTTTCCTCCTGGATTCTTGCCAACTCCTCTCCCAAATTTTTATTATTGCTTTGAATATCCGCAAACAGTTGATTAACCATCCTCAAATCTTCCTCAGCCTTTTCTTTCAGTCCCTGCATATTGCTTAATTGCTCAGCAGTTGCGTTCGCGGTATGTAGTACGTTTTGCAGGGATTGCCTTTCGCCAGCCAATTGAGCGCTTAGCTCAGAATTATTTATTTCTAACTGACCAGCCGTATTGCGGAATCTATCAATTTCATTTCGTAAAGAACGATTCTCCAATTTCTTTTCGAAAAAATCTCCCCTATCAGCAAATATATTTCTCAAAAAATTGTAGTACTCCGATGATTTGCCTTTTTCAAACAAAGACTTTAATACCTGGGAATATTTCTCGCCAATTGCAATGACGCCCAGCCCAAATCCAAAATCAAATTCAAAGTACTTATGTTCTTTTTTTAGCTCTTCCCAATAACGAAAGACTCCGAATTCACGTTCACGAACATTAATGTCGTGGAAAAGAACAATTGCATTTTCTGAAAGACACGATCGCCAGGTTTCAAAATCATGTTTCACCGCTTCATAGGTATGTAAGCCATCAATATGCAAAAAGTCTATTGACTTTTCCGTAAAATATGATCTTGCATCGTCAAAGGTCGATCGCACCAGGGTGGAAAACTTCGGATATGTGTTATTGTTATATTCTGAAACCTTACCAAAAACTTCATCACCGTAAAAACCAGCGTGTTCATCCCCCTTCCAGGTATCGATTCCGTATGTCGCGGTATCAAAGTTGAGACGCTCAACGGCCTGGCAAAATGAGAAATAAGACGCTCCATTATAAACCCCTAACTCGACCAATTTCCGTGGTCTGACATTCTCTATAATCCAAAAAGCAAACGGAATATGCTTAATCCAAGCGGATGGTTCCAGGTAAGCAGGAAGCCATGAAAAAGACTGGTATTCCAGAAGAACCTTATCGGAGCTATTTTTATTCACACCGCAACGTTGTTATTTAATATAACTTAAGTTTTCACGCAAAAAATCAGTTAGTGCTGTTTTCCATTTTGGCATCAAATTAATATCCAATTTATTCAAGTTCCCATTCTCCAGCACCGAATAAAACGGCCGCTTCACTACCAATGGAAAATCTTTTACACTGGCAGGATACAAAGGCGTTTTCAGGCCAAGTGTTTCCCAGATCACTTTCGCAAACTCATACCAGGAAACCTCACCTTCGCAGCTCATATGATAGAGTCCAAATGCATCTGTCTTGATTAAAGCCGCCGTATTTTTCGCGATTTCGAGCGTTGGGGTAGGTGTTAATATTTCATCGTCCACTACCCTGACCTCGGGCTTTTCCTTTGCCAGTTTTATCATTGTGGTGATAAAGTTACCACCTTTAGCACGACAGGGAACTTTACCGTAAATACCGGAAACCCTGATCACGTAAGATATATCTGAATAGTTTAATGCAAAATATTCCCCCGAAAGTTTTGTATTCGCATACACACTCAATGGATTTGGGCGGTCATCTTCCGTATAAGGCTTTTGCTTCTTTCCGTCAAATACATAGTCGGTGCTGTAATGGACCAGTTTAATATCCAGGTCCTGGCAGACCTTTGCAAGGTTTAATGCACCGATGCCATTTATTGTAAATGCCTTGTCCGGAAATTTTTCTGCTTCAGGAACAATATGATATGCTGCCGTATTTAGAACGATAGCTGGCTTTATAGATGACAAAACATTCCTGACATTATCAATATCAGTGATCTCTATATCGGCATGAGTTAGCCCAAGGACATCATGTTTTTCCGAAAGTACTTCTTTCAGATCGGTTCCTAACTGACCATTAGCACCTATAACGGCAAGTTTCATGGAGCAAGATTTTTAAATACTAGAATGTTGTAATAATTGGGATTGTCAAAGTCATTGAAATTATCAACATTCGCAATCAGGTTATCGAGGATTGCTGAAACATCGTGTTTGGGTTTGAAGCTAAGTGTAGTAACCGCTTTTTCACAGCTTACTTTATAGTTTCTAAAATCCTGTATATTTTTCATATTAAGCTTTACCGGCTTGTTCATTTTTGTTTCTACGGCCTCCTTTACAAGATCCGCGACTTCACCAACTGTATAATTTCCACTCGATAAATTAAAAACTCCTGTAATTCCATCAGCACTCTCTATGGCTCTTATATATCCACTTATAGCATCTTCAATACTTAAAATAGGCCTCCAGATGGAAGGATTGTTTATATTGATTATGCCGGCATGTACCGCAGTTTTAAACATCGTGTTTACGATCAGGTCCAGGCGCATCCGGGGGCTGTAACCGCTTACGGTTCCTTTTCGAAAACAGATCACCGAAAATTTTTTATCTGCCATTTTCAAAACTCCTTCTTCACCCTGCAATTTTGAAATACCATAAGGATAATTAGAAACCGTCGGTGCCGTCTCATCATAAAGTTCATTTACGGTATATCCGTACACCGAGCAGGAACTGGCATATATAAATTTTCGAACACCTGCACGTTTTGCAATGTATGCGAGGTATGATGGAGAAGAGGCATTGTAAACAAAAGAAGAGGCATTGTAAACAAAATTTTTTGCCGGTGAAAACTCAGCCATGGGGTCATTAGAAAGGCCCGCTAAAAAGATCACTTCATCATATTCTTTTAGTTCGTCCTCGTGCAGATCAAAAATATCTTTCTGCATCACTTTTACATTATCGGGGAGATGATTCCCAAACCATAACATATCTATCACATCCACTATATACCCGCGTTCCTGTAGCCTTGGTATAAGTGCTGAACCTATATAGCCTGCTCCTCCAGCTATCAATATCTTCATACCTTTTAAAATATGGGATTAATAGGTAAAATTTTTAGATTCTTTTTTCGATAACCATTCTTCAAGAGTCTGTGCAATCTCATCTTTTTTTGAAAGTATCGGTTCTTTGACCGGCCACTCGATGCCAATAGCCGGGTCGTTCCATAAAATTCCCGATTCTGCCTTGTTGCTATAAATACCGGTGCATTTATATTGTATCTCGGCATATTCACTGAGTACGCAAAATCCACGCGCAAAACCTGCCGGCGCATATACCTGTTTACGATTTTCAAAAGACGCTTCTACTCCGATCCATTTACCCAATGTTGGCGAGCTGGTACGAATGTCTACCGCTACCAAAAAAGCACTGCCATGGGTTACTCTCATTAATTTTCCCATAGGAGGCTCCCATTGAAAATGTAAGCCCCGAACCACATTTTTTGCGGAGCGGGAATGATTATCCTGTTTGAATTCAAGGTCTAAGCCAAATTCAGAAAATTTGTCTTTCCTATAAGTTTCAGTAAAAAAGCCACGATCATCCTGGAAGATATCGGGAGTTATGATAAGGAGGTCCCTGATGGCTGTTTGTTCAAATTTGAATTCCATACGAAGGATTAATGAGGATTCTTAATGGCTGCAAAAATATGTTTTCAGTCAGTATTGCCCTGATTTATGAAAGGAAATCTTTTAATCCTTTGCGATTCTCACAAAATTAAATCTGGAAAAGGTAGTAACGTAAGCCGCAGGAAGATAAAAATGAATATAAATAGTTATCTGAAGAGGTGTTTAAGTTTATCTCTTATAACTCCCACCAGGCTGCGCGTTTCATATGTGCGTTTATACCAATCAATGTTTTGCTGAAGTTTATCAATATCTGTGATTAGTTTATTGATCAACTGCCGGTTTCCTTCAGACTGTGAACGGCACTCCAATAATTTGGTATTTAATTCAGAAATGGTATTGCTTTTCTCCCCGGTTTCGAATTGAAGCCTCTTAAGCTCTTCCAGCTGCCATTGAAGGATATCTTCTTTTGTCGCAACCTGTTTTTCAATCTTTTGCTCAATCAGTTTTAAGGTTCTTAAGATTGCAGCATCCCGGTCAACCCCATTCATTTCATTGTATAAAACATCATTTTTCATGCTATGTGGTTTGTGGTTTTAAGCAAATGCCCATTTCTTCGTAGGCGTTATATTTATGGTGTTTGAATATAATTCCCTGTAGTTTGAAAAATTATTTTTCACATTAAATTCAGCCTCACAGATTGACTTTGAAAATTCTCCCATTACCCTGAGCATATCCCTGTTATTGTGGTATTGTAATATTTTAACGATGGCATCTGTTTCGGTTTTGAACAGATCCCCATTAATCCCATTTTTTACTGCATCCATATTTCCAATGCACTGGCTCAAAAGAATTGGTTTGTGAAGTGTCAATGCTTCAAGCACTCCAAAAGAGAGTCCTTCATATAGGGCAGTAGATAAATAAATATCTGATTCTGTTACCAGCTTTTTAATGTCTTCCTGTGTCACCCAACCGGTTACAGTAATATTTTTAGCGGTCAATTTATTTCTTTCCTCCCCGTCTCCTGCCCAGATAAATTCAAACTGATCAAATTCATTGAAATAATTTGCAATCGTATTGAATAAAGAAGGGTTTTTTTGAGCGATGATACGACCTGTGGTAATGATCCTGAACCTTTGTTTTCTTGTATGTACATCATTAGCCGGGATCTTATTTTCTATAGCGATCCCATTATTTATGTAAGTAGCTTCAATCCCTATACCCAGGTAGGCATTCAATTCTGAAAGTGAGCAGCAAACAACTTTACCTCCAAGACTGTTGCCAAATTTTTCTACCTGGCGGTAAAAGTATTTTGAAAATGTAGTCTTCCCCGATAAGAAAGGTGCCCCATTTGGTGTATAAAAAACGTTTTTGACATTTAACATCCTGCAGGCACCACGTCCCAATAGTCCACTCTTGGCCGAATGTAGATGAACACTATCTGCAAGATTTTTACTTTTTAACCGCTTAAGGATTTTGTAAAGCTCAATGGATGCGAGAAAGTCTTTGAAGGGATCTATGGAGCGCTGTGCGGAATGCCATTTGATAAACCTGACATTTGAACCCGAAAACATTTTCTTTACCTCCCGGGCAGGCATAACATCCTTGCGCTCCCCATGTATTATAATGTGCAGATCATCGGGCATCGTTTCTGTAAGATATTTTACAAAAACAGCTACCCCGGCAGCAAAAGGTTCTACAACATGAACAATTGTCATAGGCTGTTTAGAAAGGTTTAGTTCGGTTTTCAAGAATCGGGATACTAATATTCCCCGCGAAATAGACCGAATCAACCTTTGTTTGTTTAAAATGGGATCAAATAAATGCCATCCGTGGAGATGATACTTATCAAAGTCGGTTTAGAATATTGACAAGCATTTCCGTACAAACGTTGCTCTTCAGCCTCTTATTGTCTAGTTCCAGGGTTCTTTAGCTGCAAAACTAATCTATTGGGCAGTAATCTCAAAGCGCTAATTCGTAAGATGGCGATAATTTTGAGAAAGGGATTTGTTCCAAACCTGGCAATTACTTTAAGGCGATTTTTCAATTGTTGACGCCTGTTTTTTAAGGAGATCCCTTCACTATTGATTTCGCAGGTAACCAAAAATTCATCCAGGATGGCTGTACGCGAGAATTGGGTCCATAGCCAAAAGAACGCATAGTCTTCCGCGTGGAGGAATTGATAAGGGTAATACCCTATTTTCTTTAATAATTTGGTTTCAAAAATAACGGTGGGGTGGATAAAAACATTTCGGAAGTAGATGGCCTTTTTTATTTGCTCGTGGTTAGTGGGTGTTATATAATTATATCTGAAACCGGTGATCTTATTTTCAAATACACACCAGCTTCCCAATAGGCCTATGTCCGGATGGGTCCTCATATATCCGACTTGTTTTTGAAACCGGTCCGGGCTACACAAATCACCGCAGTCGAGCCTTGCAACGTATCTAGCGTCTGTATTTTCTTCGATCCATTTGAGGCCCTGGTTTAATGCATCCGTAATTCCTTTATTGTGTTCTTCCCGGAGGACAACTATAGTATAACCAGGATTGACCCGCGATCTGATCGAATCAGCTGAAAAGGAAATTTCACTTCCGTCATCAACTACAACGGTGAGGAAATCACCCGGTTCATAAATTACAGTTTTGAGGGATGCAATCAATCCCTCAAAATTATTATAGCAGGGAATTAGCAGGCAAAAATCGATTTGTTTGTATTGTATACTCATACCCGGATGCAAGAATACTTAGATCTAGCGGTCTTCCTTCCCTTCCAACCTGTTTACATATTCAAGAGAGCCAAGTCGGACCCGAAGTGGTATTGCTGTGCTTTTTTCAAATTCAAATTCCTTCTTACAAAAGAAAGGAAGATTCGAAATATAAAACTGCGGTTGGATCATTCTAATAGTGAAGGGATTTACTGAAACGGGAGAAACACCATTAGTAAAAAGATAGTGGTAGCTTTTTTTATTTGGATCAGAAAGCTCAAGATTCTTTCGAAGACCCTCAGAAAATTGTAATATATGAGGAGAATATTGTCCAATACGAGGCATTTGTTGCTGTGCAAAAATTTTTGCCGGTAATATTAACAGCAACACAACAAGAAACCAATATACCCGTTCACCCCTCATTACATCATTTGTTTGTAAATTTACGGCCTGATTTTTGATAATTGGTACGATTTTTTTAAAATGAAAGCCTAATAAACAAGCCTTAATTAAGCCATGGCTCTGAGTCAAACCTTACAACAAAAGCTTTTACAGAAGCTATCACCCCAGCAAATTCAGCTAATGAAATTGCTCCAGGTGCCTACCGCTAACCTGGAAGAAAGAATAAAAGAAGAATTAGAAGAAAATCCTGCTTTAGAGGTGGACGAAGAAAAGGAAGAATTTGAGGATTCAAAGGAAGAATTCAATGAAACGGCTGAAGAACAGTATGATGAACCTGATGGAAGTAATGATGAGTATGAAAATATCGATATAAGTGAATATGTCCATGAAGGTGATGATGATATTGCAGATTATAAATTAAGAGACGATAACTACCCGGACGCGGATGAAGACCGTACAGTTCCCCATAAGATTGAAACAAGTTTTTATGAAGTGCTGCTGGACCAATTGGGTTTGCTGAATCTTGATGACAGGGAAAGGAAAATAGCCGAACAAATTGTTGGAAGCGTGGATGAGGACGGCTATTTGCGGAGAGAAACGGCCGCCATTGTAGATGATCTTGCTTTTCGCCAGAATATTGAATCCACAGAAGAAGAAGTCAATGATATCATAAAACGGATTCAGCAATTTGACCCGCCAGGTGTGGCAGCCAGGAATTTACAGGAATGCTTGTTGTTACAATTATACAGGCAAAAAACAGAGGGAAAACCTGTTGATCTTGCCATTACTGCGCTCACAAAATATTTTGATGAATTTACCAAGAAGCATTATGAAAAAATTCAAAAGGGACTTGGATTAACGGACGAGCAATTGAAAGACGTGATGCAGCAAATCATTCACCTCAATCCAAAACCGGGGGGAAATGTTGGAGAGGTAAATAAAGCGGAAAGTTATGTTGTTCCCGATTTCTTTATTTTGAACAACAGCAGCAAATTGGAACTCACCTTAAACTCAAAGAACGCTCCTGAACTGCGGATCAGTGAAGGTTACAGGGAAATGCTTAAGGATTATGACAGGGGTGCCAAAAAAGACAGGCGGCAAAAGGAGGCGATCCTTTTTATCAAACAAAAAATTGATGCTGCTAAATGGTTTATCGACGCCATTAAGCAAAGGCAACATACATTACTCAGTACGATGACGGCCATCATGAACCATCAGCATGAATTTTTTCTAACGGGAGATGAAACAAACCTGAAGCCGATGATCCTGAAAGACATTGCTGAAAAAACAGGGCTTGATATTTCCACGGTGAGCCGCGTAGCCAATAGTAAATTTGTGCAGACAGAATTCGGGACATACCGTCTGAAATTTTTCTTTAGCGAATCGCTGAGTACGGAGAGCGGCGAAGAAGTTTCTACCCGTGAAGTGAAAAAGATTCTGAGTGATTTAATTGAAGGGGAACACAAAAAGAAACCATTGAGTGATGAGCGACTGACCGAATTGCTGCAGGAAAAAGGATATAATATTGCAAGGCGAACGGTTGCTAAGTACAGGGAACAATTGAACATTCCCGTGGCCCGGTTGCGTAAAGAACTGTAAAATGGAAACCCGCCTGGAAGTGGATCAAAAAAATAATTTGGTGGAAATACCATCGCAGGGAAAAACATATCCTCTCCCTATTCGCATTATTGCTAAAGTTGTTTCTTATATCTTTCACCCACTCTTTATTCCTGTTTACCTCTCATGGCTAATTGTTGAAACCCAATCCTACCTGTTTGCTTCATTTAGCAGCTGGGAAAAGACAATTTTCATTTTGAGATTTGGGGTGATCTATATTATGTTCCCCCTCATTTCTGTGCTCCTGATGAAGGGCCTGGGATTTATCAAATCGATTCAGCTAAAAACACAACGGGATAGAATTATTCCTTACGTCGTCTGCATGATCTATTATTGGTGGATGTGGTACGTATTGCATAATCAGCCAGAGTTTCCAAAGGAATGTGTTGTATTAAGCCTTGCTATTTTTCTTGCTTCCATCGGAGGCCTCATGGCCAATATAAATATGAAAGTAAGTATGCATGCAATGGCCGCAGGAGTTATGGCGGCATTTGTAATGCTTCTTGGATTTTTACAGGATATTGAATTCGGCATCTATATTTCGATTTCAATCCTGCTGACCGGAATTATCTGTACTGCCCGCTTGATCGATGGCCAGCATACCACTAAAGAAATTTACTGGGGATTGTTTATAGGTATTGTATCCCTTCTCATTGCTGTGAAATTTACCTGATAAACAATTGACCATTGACAATTGTTAAAGAGGTGAAAAAAACAAAAGCTCAACCATAGGGTACGATTGAGCTGTTTGTTATCATCCATCCTTGTTATGCGTCGTCCAATCAGTCGTTAAGTATTTTTGATTTGTGTAAGTATGTTTTTGTCGGGTGATATACAAATAAGCAGGTACCGTCTTTTATAAGGTTGATAATTTCGCCCGATTCTTTTTGAGGAACCGCCGGGCAGCCATAACTGCGCCCCATAACTTTATTTCCATCTAAATAATTATTGCCGATATATCCTGCGCCATGTACAACAATGTTTCTATTAACGGCATGATCATTAAATCCTGTCTCAAGACCTTTTAGCTTTAACGACAACCCATGTTCGCCATAGTAGGTTGAACCAGTTACATAAAAACCAAGACTGCTTTGATGGGAATTGGCCTTGTTTGAAAAATGCGTGGCATATTCACTTCCGGAACCTTTTCCATGTGCCACATAACTTGTCATTAAAACTTTCTCATTGGCGAGATCGAGGATATAAAACCTTTTCTTTCCTGAAGACTGACTAAGATCACAAATCGACAATACCCCGGGGTTATTTAATTTTTCCTTTTTCAGTAAATACTGGTAGCCTTTATATGCATATTCAAACGCATTTTCAGAAAGGCCAATAGTTGCTAAGTGTAAATCATTATAAACTAATTCTGCATAATTGATTGTAGTATGGACAGCTTCCATATTCTCTTTTGCGGGAGCTGGGTTATTTTTCTCTGTAAAGTGATTGGGGAAAAAAATAAATGATACTAATACTGATAGTATTTGGCCTTTCATAGGGGGTACGGGGTTTTAAAAACTCAAATAACACTTTTACATGTCATTCGACATTTGGTAAACGATAATGAATACAAAAATATTATTTGAATTTAAAAAACAAAACAGATTGAGGATGTTTACTGAATTATTTCGAACAAATACGATTATTTACTTACAAATTGCCGGGGAAAATTCCATTTTAATAGTGAATTGTTCTTAGTTAATATTTGCTCTTTTACTTTCCCGCTTTTTACTCAGGAATTCATTTGAATAAACCTTTAAGAGGACAATGAACAGGGATAACAACATCGGGCCAAAAATAAGACCGATAAATCCAAACATGCTTATCCCGGCAATAACACCAAAGACAGTTATAAGAGGATGTATATTTCCAAGTTTCTTATTTAGCATAAAACGAAAAAGATTATCAACAAGTCCAATAATCCCAAAACCATAGATAAGCATGATAAGCCCTTGCCAGTTTTTACCTCCGGCAAAAAATATTATGGCCAGCGGAACATATGCCAGTGCAGCACCAACAACCGGTAGCATAGCAGTAATGCAGGTAATAGCAAACCAGAGAAAGGGATCCTGGACACCGATCAACAGGTAACCAACAAGTCCCACTACACCTTGTATTAAGGCAATGAGAGGAATGCCTATAGCGCTCGCCCTTACTGTTGTGTCCACATCATTGGCGATCAGGTCCACATTAGAATCTTTTAAAGGAATGTATTCATAAATCTTATCTTCCAGTGTCCGACTATAGATCAACATAAAATAGAGAACAAAATATAAAACGCCGATAATACTAATCGTGTTTACAGTGGTGCTTAATATTTCAGGAATTATTTTTCGGATAAATGGCCCGATCTGGTTGATCGTGTTGTCATCAGCAATCGCAAAACCGAATCTTTCTTTGATTTCATCTGACAAGTTTTTCAAAGAATCGAGGATCTGGCTTGAATGTTCAACTGCATAGATGATCTTGCTCGTAAGCAGGTTGGCCAATATTCCAAAGGGTAGCAGAATAATAAGGAAAGAAAGAGCGATCAATAGCCAGGCTGCCTTTGGTTTACTCCATTTTTTTTCCTCAGTCAGGTAGTGCATACGGGGCCGCATCAAAATATAAAGGGTCAGGGAACCCAGCACTGCAGGGATAAAAAAACTTAATTCATAAAAAAGCAGGAGACCCAGGCTAAGGACAATGATGATAAAAAAGACCTGGCGTAGTATGTTCTGGTCGAGTGTATGTTGAGTATTGCTCATAATGGTTTACCTGTTTGAAAGAATGACACACCGAAAATAGTGTAACTCCTTTTTTATACCATTACCTTTTTCCACCTGCCCTTCAAAAGCCTGCCAAATTGATTAGTGTTGGCGTTCTCGTGTCCCCTGCCCCGTTGAGTGCCTGTATCATGACCATACCAATTCCGTAGAAGATATATCCCGAACCCATTATCTGTAAGGCTTTTCTGCCAAAGTTTTGGGCTTCAATGTCCTTAGTGAATACATGAATAATTGGTGAGGAAAATAGAACAAACAATACCATCACTACCGCCATAAAAATTGCATTGTATTTTGCAGTAAGAAGAACGCTTTTCGACGCCCTTTCCAACTGGTTAGCCCCCAAATTCTGCCCCACCAGGGTAGCCGCCGCATTACTAAGGCCCCACGCAGGCAGAATAAAAAAAACTACGTTACGAATCGCGACCTGGTACCCGGCAGATGCTGCCGTTCCCCCGGTTTCGGCCACTAATCTTGCCAAAACAATCCAGCTCCCTGAAGCAATCAAAAATTGAAGAGTCGCAGGCCAGGCGACTTTGATTAATGATCTGATCAATGAAAAATCGATCTTGAAATGTTCTGACCTGAAATTGATGTTGCCTTTTCCCTTGAATAAATAATAGCACTGGTAGGCTACACCTATTCCTCTTCCAATCGTAGTTGCGATCGCGGCGCCTTTTAATCCCATGCCACCCCAACCTCCAATGCCGTAGATCAAAAGAGGACATAAAATAATATTCATTAAACTGGCCAGCCATAAGCTTCGCATAGCTATTGCAGGGTTTCCCGCACCTCTGAATATTCCATTGATAAGAAAAAGAAGAATGATCACAACACTGCCCCCCAGCATGATCCGGGTGAAAACAGCCCCACTTCGTACCACTTCCGGTTGTGCACCCATCAATTTTAATATCGTAGGAGCAAAATAAAACCCTACCCCACTTATGATAATGGTAACTATTAATGACAAAATAATCGCCTGCAAACCCGTGTGAGAAGCTGCTTCGTTATTTTTTTCTCCGACTCGCCTGGCAACCAAAGCAGTAGCCGCTGTGCTCAATCCAATGGCTATAGAATAAACGATGGCGACGATGGCGACTACAGATTCAGTTAATCCAACTGTTGCAATTGCATTTTGACCCAGCTTGCCAACAAAAAATATATCTACTAATGCAAAGACTGATTCAAGACTTAGTTCCAGGATCATGGGAATTGCCAGCAGAATGATCGCTTCCCGGATACTGCCTTTCGTATAATCATGCTCATCGCCCCTGATGGAGCGTCTTACTAATGAAAAAAACAAGGATAGTTTATTGCTATAATGAGCCTGTTGAGACATAAATTCAATTTAAATAAAAGAGATAAATAATAGGAAAAGTGAATGGCGGCGCCACTCAAAATCGGCAAATCATAAATTTCAGGTTCTGAAAAATGGAGGACGAACCTTAGGAGATCTTCATATTCGAAAATTAAATGATGGCAAAAATAAGGAAAATCATTCACGAACAGATTGGAAAGCCGACAAATATTGATTGATGTAGCTTTCCTTTTGCTTCCGACGATATTGCAGGATAAACCGGGGATGAGGGAGCGGAATGATCTTTTGAAAAAATTTGTATTCACTATTGATC
>Ga0193726_1000505_pt1 | contig 40492 bp, 40 predicted proteins | sample H2c1metaG_FD_144928 | JGI IMG/M metagenome (GOLD analysis project Ga0193726, IMG submission 144928) | Soil microbial communities from a riparian zone of the East river system, Colorado, United States - H2c1 | ecosystem: Environmental > Terrestrial > Soil > Riparian zone | place: USA: East River... | reverse complement strand
CTCCCAGCACATGCTTTTTGATGTACAGACCCAGCAGCGTCTCTGGGTCCTTCTCGACGTAAAGCAGCGTCTTATTGTCGTTGGCCCACGCCAAGTCGGCTTCGACGTCGGCAATGGCGTCGCCGAGAGTCTCGCCGGTTCGAAGATTCTTGAAACGCAGCGTGAATTGGCGCCTGCCCACCGTATCCTCGCAGTAGGCCAGCCATGCGGAATCGTGCGAGATTTCCAGCGCCTCGATGCGGTAGTACTCATGCCCGAGCGCGTGGAGGTTCGCGTCCAGCAAGATCTCTTCGGGCGCTTCGAGCGAAATCTTGCGCCGCACAAATATCGGGTGTTCCTTGCCGGGCTCGAACCGGGAGCTGTACCAATAGCCGTTCTTGCGGTACGGCACCGTGGAATCGTCTTGTTTGAGGCGCCCGTAGATTTCCGCGTACAGCGCGTCCTCCAGCGGCTTCGAGGCCGCCATGCTGCGCTCGCGAAATGCATTTTCCGCTTTCAGGTAGGCCAGCACCTCCGGATTGGTGCGCTCATCGTCGCGCAGCCAGTAATAGGGGTCGGTCCGAACGCCGTAGGGCGAATTCACCGGGTGAGGCCTTATGGCTGCAATAGGGGCTTTAGGATCCGATTCGTTCATTTTATGGGTTGTCCTGGTACGAGGCGCGAGTATAGTCAAGGTGACTCAAGGCGTCCGATTGCGGCAAAAACGGGGTAACTTATGCAAACCGTGAGTCAACTGCTTCAGGTGAAGGGGAACCAGATCTTCTCCGTCGCGCCGAGCGATTCCGTATTGCGGGCGATTGAAATCATGGCAACGCGGCATGTGGGCGCGCTTCTGGTGATGACCGAGGGCACGCTGCTCGGAATCATTTCGGAGCGCGACTATGCGCGAAAAGTCATCCTGAAAAATCGCTCATCGCACGACACCCCGGTCAGCGACATCATGAGTTCGCCGGCGGTCAGCGTGACTCCCGACGACACGGTTCATCATTGCATGCAGCTCATGACAGAGGGGCGTTTCAGGCACCTGCCGGTGGTCAAAGCCGGCCGCGTCGTCGGCATGCTGTCCATCGGGGATTTGGTCAAAGCCGTCATCCAAGATCAATCTCAGCACATCGAGCAGCTGGAACGCTATATCGCCGGTTAGCTGCGCGCGCTCGCACCAAAGTCGAGGCGCAGGCCGTCCCTTGCCAATGAGGGCGGCATCCATATAAGGTAAACGCTACACAGGCGCGCTTTGCGGCGATTGCCCAACCTGGTGCTTAAGTTTTTTAAGCGCCTAGAACCGATTTAAGTTCTTGTTTTAAAAGCTCCTGCGCGCGATCGGGCCGGCGGCTTACATTTGGGCGCGTTATATGGCGATTGAAAACATGGCCGCTTTTGCCACCAGCCTCGACGGCGCCGATCCGCGCGCAGCCGATTGGGGCTTGTGCAAAGCTGCCTACGAAAAGGATTCCTGCGGCTTCGGGTTGATCGCGAGCCTCGATGATCGTGCCAGTCATTGGGTATTGCAGACCGCCATCAGCTCACTGAATCGACTCACGCACCGGGGCGCCATTGCCGCCGACGGCAAGACGGGCGATGGTTGCGGCCTGTTGATCAAGCAGCCAACCGCATTCTTGAGAGCGGTGGCGGCCGAAGCCGGGATCACGTTGGCGCCGCTGTTCGCCGCGGGCTTGGTGTTTCTCAATCGCGATACCGCCAAGGCCGCCGAGGCGCGCCAGATTCTCAGCGAGCAGTTGCAACGCGAGAAGCTGCAGGTTGCAGGTTTTCGCGCGTTGCCCACGGATCCTTCAGCCTGCGGACCGGAAGCGCTGAAGACCCTGCCCACCATTGAACAGATATTCGTCAATGCGGGCGGCGACATCGACGAAGCCACCTTCAACCGCAAACTGTTCCTGGCACGCAGACGCTGCGAAAAGAAGCTCGAGGCGCGCGATCCGGTTTTTTATATCCCGTCACTGTCGGCCGGCACCATTGTCTACAAGGGCATGGTCATGCCGCAATTCCTGGTGCAATTCTATCCGGACCTGAAGGATCCACGGATGGTGGCCTCGGTGGTGGTTTTCCATCAGCGCTTCTCCACCAACACCCTGCCGCAGTGGCGCCTCGCACACCCCTACCGCTACCTGGCCCACAACGGCGAGATCAATACGGTTCAGGGCAACCGCAGCTGGGCAGTTGCCCGCGGCCCGCTGTTCCGATCGCCGGTACTGCCGGACTTGAGCGATATTTTGCCGCTGGTGTCGCTGACAGGCTCCGATTCGCAGTCCCTCGACAACATGCTGGAGGTGCTGCTCGTCGGGGGCCTCGATCCCATGCACGCCATGCGCATGCTGATACCGCCGGCATGGCAGTCGGTGGACATGATCGATCCGGACTTGAAGGCATTCTACGAGTACTACGCCACGCATATGGAGCCGTGGGACGGCCCGGCGGGGATCGTACTCACCGACGGCCGCTATGCATGCTGCACGCTCGATCGCAACGGTCTGCGTCCGGCGCGCTGGGTCATCACCAAGAACCGGCACATCACCATCGCCTCGGAAGCGGGCGTGTGGGACTACGCACCTGAGGACGTGGTCGATAAGGGCAAGCTCGGACCCGGCGAGATGCTGGCGCTCGATTTGCAAACCGCTGAACTCATGGACACCCGGCGCGTCGATGATCTCTTGAAGAGCCGGCACCCGTATAAGGCGTGGCTCAAGAAGAGTGTTCGCTACCTGCAGACCGATCTCATCGATCCGCGCCTCGCGGCGGAGCCTTTCGACCGCGAGACCCTCGCGCAGTATCAGAAAATGTTCAACGTCTCGGCAGAAGAGCGCGATGAAATCATCCGGGTGCTGGCGGAAGACGAAAGCGAAGCGGTCGGCTCGATGGGCGATGACACGCCGATGCCCGTGCTGTCGAAGAAGGTGCGCTCGCTGTACGACTATTTTCGCCAGCAATTCGCCCAGGTCACCAATCCACCGATCGACAGCTTGCGCGAAAGCATCGTGATGTCGCTGCAGGCGCCGCAACATGCCGAGCAAATCGTCTTGAGCTCGCCGATTCTTTCGCAGCGCAAGCTGCGGCAAATTGTCGCGCTGGCCGAGTCCGGCGTGCCGAATGAATTCATCGATCTGCAATACGATGAACATGTGGATTTGAAAACAGCGCTGTTGCGCGTTTGCGATCAAGCGGAAGCGGCGGTGCGGCAGGGCAAGCTGGTGTTGCTGCTGTCGGATCGCTACCCGGTGAAGACGAAGCTGCCCATCCACGCGTTGCTGGCCACCGGCGCCGTGCATCACCGCCTGGTCGCGACCGGATTGCGCTGTAAGTGCAACATCCTGGTGGAAACCGGAACCGCGCGAGATGCCCATCATTTCGCCTGCCTGATCGGCTACGGCGCCACCGCCGTGTATCCCTATCTTGCCTATCAGACCCTGTTCGACCTGATGCGCCAAGGCGTGCTCAAGCTGGAAGCCATCGCACGCCAAGAACTCGGGCGCAGCTACCGGCGCGGCATCCGCAAGGGCTTGTTCAAAATCATGTCCAAGATGGGCATCTGCACGGTCGCCAGCTATCGCAGCGCGCAGTTGTTCGAGATCGTGGGCTTGGGCGATGAAGTCGTGGAATTGTGTTTCCAGGGCACCGAGAGCCGCATTCAAGGCGCCGACTTCGGCGATCTGAAGGCAGATTCAGAGTATTTGGCGAAGCGCGCCTGGGACAAGACCGAACCTGTGGAGCAGGGCGGCCTGCTCAAGTACATGCACGACGGCGAATACCACATGTACAACCCGGATGTGGTCGCGACCCTGCAATCGGCCGTCATGACGGGCGACTATGGGCAATACCAAGAGTTCGCAAGCCTGGTCAACGAGCGGCCGGTGTCTTGCATTCGCGATTTGTTGAAATTGAAATTAGGCGTAGCGCCGATCCCGATCGAAGAGGTCGAGCCTGTTTCGGCCATTCTCGCGCGCTTCGACGGCGCCGGCATGTCCTTGGGAGCCTTGTCGCCGGAAGCTCACGAAGCACTGGCAATCGCCATGAATGCACTCGGCGGCCGCTCGAATTCCGGTGAGGGCGGCGAAGATCCCGTGCGCTACGGCACGGCTAAAAATTCCAAGATCAAGCAGGTGGCGTCCGGCCGCTTTGGCGTGACGCCGGAATATCTGATCAATGCCGAGGTACTGCAGATCAAGATCGCGCAGGGCGCTAAGCCCGGCGAAGGCGGGCAGCTCCCGGGCCACAAGGTCAACGACATGATTGCGCGCTTGAGATTCGCGCGCCCCGGCGTGGGATTGATCTCGCCGCCGCCGCATCATGATATTTATTCCATCGAAGATCTGGCGCAGCTGATCTTCGATTTGAAACAGGTGAACCCCGAAGCCCTGGTATCGGTGAAGCTGGTGGCGGAACCGGGTGTGGGGACGGTTGCCGCGGGCGTCGCCAAGGCGTACGCGGATCTGATCACCATCAGCGGCTACGACGGCGGCACGGGAGCCAGTCCCCTGTCCTCGATCAAGTACGCAGGCACACCCTGGGAGTTGGGGCTGGCCGAAACCCATCAGACGTTGCGGGCCAACGAGCTGCGCCATCGGGTCCGCCTGCAGACCGACGGCGGCTTGAAGACCGGTCTCGATGTGATCAAGGCGGCGTTGATCGGTGCGGAGAGCTTCGGCTTCGGTACCGCGCCGATGGTGGCCCTGGGCTGCAAGTATCTGAGGATCTGTCACTTGAATAACTGCGCCACAGGTATAGCCACGCAGCACAACGTGCTGCGCAGCAAGTACTTCGTCGGCTTGCCGGAGATGGTGATCAACTACTTCAAGTTCGTGGCGCGAGAATGCCGCGAAATCATGGCGTCAATGGGGGTGCGGACCATGGCCGAGTTGATCGGGCACACCGACCTGTTGGAGATTTTGCCCGGCGAGACCTCGAAGCAGCGCAAGCTGGATCTTAGACCCGTGCTGGCGAACGCGGCGCTGCTATCCGATAAGCCGCAATACTGCGTCGATCCGCATAATCAGCCATTCGATCGGGGCGCGCTCGCCGAGCAAATGCTGGCCGATATGCGCGCGGCCATCGACGGCAAATCCGGCGGCAAATTTTCCTATCCGGTCAACAATTTCAACCGCTCGATCGGAGCGCGCATTTCCGGCGAAATCGCCAGACGCTGGGGAAATGCCGGCATGAGCGCGGCGCCCCTGATCGTGAACTTGAAGGGTTCCGCCGGTCAGAGCTTCGGCGTGTGGAATGCGGGCGGCCTGCACTTGAATCTTCAGGGCGAGGCCAACGACTACGTGGGCAAGGGTATGGCTGGCGGCAAAATCGTTCTCAAGCCGCATGAGCGCTCGATGTTTGTCGCGCGCGATACGGTGATCATGGGCAATACCTGTCTGTATGGCGCCACCGGCGGAGAGCTGTATGCCGCCGGCCGCGCAGGCGAACGATTTGCCGTGCGCAATTCCGGAGCGCTCGCCGTGGTGGAGGGCACCGGGGATCATTGCTGCGAATATATGACCGGCGGTGTGGTGTGCGTTCTCGGCACCACCGGCGTGAATTTTGGCGCGGGTTTCACCGGCGGATTTGCCTACGTGCTCGACATGGAGCGCGACTTCGTCGACCGTTACAACCACGATTTGATCGATATCCATCGCGTGTCTCCCGAAGGCATGGGCACCCATGTGCAGCATCTGCGCGGACTCATCGAGCAGCATACGGAAGCCACGGGCAGCGCCTGGGGCGCGCAGTTGCTCAACGATTTCCGGACCTACATCGGCCGATTCTGGGTCGTCAAACCCAAGGCTTCCGCCATCGATTCGCTGTTGGAAAACCTGCGCCGCGCCGCTTAAAAACTGCCGCCGCGAACCGCCATGGCCGACAAGCACCTGCAATTTCTCGACATCCCGCGCAAGGATCCGGACAAGCTGGGCGTGGAGGTGCGCACCAAGCAGTTTCGCGAGATCTATTCACAATACAGCGCCGAATCCGCCGCGCAGCAAGCCGGCCGCTGCATCTCCTGCGGCAATCCTTTTTGCGAGTGGAAATGTCCGGTCCACAATTACATTCCGAATTGGCTCACGCTGATCAATGACGGCAAGCTGTTCGAGGCGGCCGAGCTGTCGCACCAAACCAACTCATTGCCGGAAATGTGCGGACGTATTTGTCCGCAAGACCGGCTGTGCGAGGGTGCCTGCACGCTGAACGACGGCTTGGGTGCCGTCAGCATCGGCGCCATTGAAAAATACATCACCGACGAGGCCTTCCGCCTGGGGTGGAAGCCGGACATGTCGAATGTGGTGCGCACTGCGAAGCGAGTCGCGATCGTGGGCGCGGGACCGGCCGGTCTGGCCTGTGCCGATATTCTGGTGCGCAACGGCGTCACGCCCGTGGTGTTCGATCGCTATGCCAAGATCGGCGGTTTGCTGACCTTTGGAATTCCGCCGTTCAAGCTTGAAAAAGAGGTGGTCGAAAAGCGCCGCGAAATCATGGAAGAGATGGGCGTGGAATTCAGGCTGAATGTGGATGTGGGACGCGACATCGCCTTCGAGCAACTGGCCGACGAATTCGATGCGGTATTTCTCGGCATGGGCACTTACACCTATGTGAAAGGGGGCTTTGACGGCGAAGATCTGCCGGGTGTGCACGAAGCCCTGCCGTATCTGATTTCCAATATCAATCGTGAATTGGGGTTGGAACGCGACGGCGCCGATTTCATCGACATGAAAGGCAAGCACGTCGTGGTGCTCGGCGGCGGCGATACCGGCATGGATTGCAATCGAACTGCGATACGCCAAGGAGCCGCCAGCGTGTCTTGCACCTACCGGCGCGATGAAGCCAACATGCCCGGATCACGGCGCGACTACAAAAACAGCAAGGAGGAGGGTGTTTCCTTTCTTTTCAACCGCCAACCGATCGAAATCATCGGCGCGGATCGGGCGCAAGGTGTGAAGCTGGTCGAAACCCGATTGGGGCCGCCGGGTCCGCGCGGACGCCGTGTGCCGGAAGTGGTCCCCGGAACCGAAGAAACCATTGCCGCCGATGCGGTGATCATTGCTTTCGGCTTTTTGCCGAGTCCGGCCGCCTGGTTTGAATCGCATAAAATCGATCTGCACGGCAACGGCCGGGTGCGCGTCTCGGGCGCGCCGCAATCCCGATTCCAAACCACGAATCCAAAGATTTTTGCGGGCGGCGATATGGTGCGCGGCTCGGATTTGGTGGTGACCGCGGTATTCGAAGGCCGCGAAGCGGCTTTGGGTATCTTGCGGCATTTGGGATTGCGCAAAGAAGCCAATTAGCATTTCTGATGCGAACCTGTGAATGGTTTTAAGACGCTTGTTCATAGATCACCCGCTCTTTTCGATGCAGGTCTCGCGCCGAGATCACGCGAATAAGTCGTTCCTCATTTCGCAACGTAAATGTAAGGTGCAGTCGGCGTCCTTCATGGGTCGTACCTAACGCAATATACAAAATTCGGCAAGAACGCTGCGAATTACAGGGAAAGCAGCATCTGGCACTGCCAAGTGACTCCGAAGCGATCGATACGTGTAGGTCAGACGAAGAACCGAATCGGGAGGTGGATATCGTGATCTGTCGCATTTGGCACGGACGTACGCTGCGCTCAAGGGCTGATGCCTACGCGCGCTTCCTCGAAGAGCGGGCGATTCCTGACTACCGATCGGTTCCAGGCAACTTAAGTGTTGCGATAATGCGGCGCGACGAGGACGGTGTAAGCCACTTCCTCACCGTAACGCATTGGGATTCCGAAACCAGCATTCGAGCTTTCGCCGGCGACGATCCGTTGAGAGCCAAGTACTACCCGGAAGACAAAGACTTTCTCTTGGAGTTCGAACCCCTGGTCCAGCATTACATCGTAACGGCCGGTGCAAGTTAGGATATGAGCTTGTGAGGGGCTTTCAGATCTATTCAGAACGATTCAGGGCGGATTCAGGACTTGGTGGGCATTGCGGCGGCACAGTTCGGGCTGATTCGACCCGTTACTTATGCCCAGCCGGCTACAGGAGTCACCCACATGCTTTCGCGCTTCGTTCTCGTTATGACGCTTGCTGCATCGACACCGCTTTACGCCATGACCTACACCTTTGAACCCGGCCATACGCAAGGCGTCATCCGCTGGAACCATCTGGGATTTGCCAACCCCAGTGCGCATTTCAGCCTGGTCGAAGGCACTCTTGAGTTTGATGAGGCAGCTCCCGTCAGATCGTCCGTGGCGGTCACTATTCCGCTCACCGCTTTGAGCACCGGCGTGCCGGATCTTGACGAAGATTTCCGCTCGGCGGATTTTTTCGACCTGGCCAAATTTCCAACCGCGACCTTCAAGAGCACCAAGGTGGAAAAGAACGGAGAATCGGGCGGGCTCAAAGTCACCGGCGAGTTGAATCTGCACGGCATCATCAGACCCATCAGTCTCGATGTGACCGTCAACAAAGTCGGCACCAATCCGCGCGACAAATTACCGACGGTGGGCTTCGAGGCAACGGCAGTGCTCAATCGATCTGATTTCGGGCTCGGACGATATGTGCCTCAGGTCAGCGATGAGATCAGGCTGCATATCACGGCTGAGGCGGCGGAGGCCAAAGGATATGCCGAATTTTTGAAAGCACAGGCTGCCCGGGAAGCGGCCAAAGCGACAAAAAGCAAGTAGCGTCAAGCGTCCGACCCGGCCCATGCGGGGGCCGGATTGGACCCCATATCGAGGTCCGAAAACGGCGAGTATTGCCCGCCAAGAGGGGCTAATCTAGCCCCATGGAACTTGATGCCAATGCTTGTTTTCGTGCGGTAAGGGCGCGCGATCGCCGGTTTGACGGCCGGTTTTTTGTGGGGATCACCTCGACGCACATCTATTGTCGGCCGATATGCACGGCGCGGCCGGCGAATCGCGAGAACATGCGCTTTTATTCAAATGCGGCAGCGGCAGAAGGCGCCGGTTTCAGACCCTGCCTGCGTTGCCGTCCTGAACGTGCTCCCGGCATGGCACCGGTCGATGCCGTCAGCCGATTGGTTGGAGCTGCCATGGCCGGCATCGAAGAACATGCTCTGTCGAGCGCCCGCGTGGGAGATCTGGCGGCTTCTTTGGGAGTCAGCGATCGTCATTTGCGCCGGGTGACCGAAGCTGAGCTCGGCGTGTCGCCCATCGAGCTGGCACAGACCCAGAGACTGTTGTTGGCCAAGCGGCTGCTGCGCGAAACTTCGCTCAGTCAGACCGACATCGCCTTTGCCAGCGGCTTCGGCAGCGTGAGGCGCTTCAACGCCTTGTTCAAATCCCGATATGGCTTGAGCCCGCGAGCGGTGCGCGGCAAGTCAATCGACACAGACACCTTGAGCGTTCAATTGGAATTCAGGCCCCCGCTGGCATGGAATAGCTTGCTGGCTTATTTGCGCCTGCGGGCCATTCCGGGGGTCGAAATGGCCGATGCGACGCATTATCGACGCACCGTTGCGATCGGCGCTGCCAAAGGATGGATCGCGGTGTCGATGCACTCGAGCGAAGATGCACTGAACTTGGAGATCTCGCCGTCATTGACTCCGGTCATCAGCGCCGTCATCGGCAGGGTCAAGCAGTTGTTCGATCTGGGGGCAGCTCCGGATTCGGTCAGAGTGGTGCTGCGGCAAGACGACATTTTGGCCGCGACTGTGCGCCGGCTGCCGGGCTTGCGGGTTGCCGGTGCTTTCGACGGCTTTGAGCTGGCGGTGCGAACCGTGCTCGGACAACAAGTGTCGGTCAAAGGGGCCAGCACGCTGGCGGGTCGATGGGCCGCGGCCTTCGGTGAGCCCATCGCAACTCCCTATCCTGAACTCAATCGCCTAAGTCCCAGCGCCGAACGCATGGCGGGCGTCGCGCCTGAAGAAATTGCCGCATTAGGCATGGTCGGTGCCCGCGCCAGATGCCTGGCGGGTCTGGCACAAGCGGTTGTCCAGCGAAAAATCGTGCTGGCATTCGCATCGAATGTCGAAGAACAGATCGAGAGCTTGATGAGCCTGCCCGGCATCGGCCATTGGACCGCCAATTACATCGCCATGCGCGCCCTGCATTGGCCCGATGCATTTCCTACCGGAGATTTGGTGCTGATGCGGGCAGCGCAATCGAATCAGAAACAATTGCAACAACGTTCCGAGGCCTGGCGGCCTTGGCGTGCGTATGCAGCCCATTATTTGTGGCAATCACTGGGAGCCGTACCATGAAGGTTTTTTGCTATGTCGAAAGTCCCATCGGTCGATTGATGCTGACAACGGACGGCACGGCCCTCACGGGCTTGTACATGAATCTGTATCGCAACAAGCCAAGCAAGCTGCCTGGCTTGGGCGATGACTGGATTCAGAATGCCACCATCGACCCCTTGCCGGCGGCCGCGCGCCAGCTGAAAGAATATTTCGCGGGCAAGCGTCGCGAATTCGATCTGCCTTTGCGCATGGAGGGCACCGAGTTCCAGCAGCGCGTCTGGCGCGAACTGACAAAAATTCCTTTCGGCGAGACGCGCAGCTACGGACAGCTCGCCAAGCGCTTGAACAATCCCAACGGATCGCGTGCCGTCGGGCTGGCGAATGGCCGCAATCCGATCGCCGTCATCGTTCCCTGTCATCGCGTGATCGGCGCCGACGGATCGCTGACCGGCTTCGGCGGCGGTCTCGATCGCAAAGAATGGCTGTTGACCCATGAAGGACAGCCGGTCACGGGCGAATTGGCATTCGGAGAGGCGATGGACTCGAAGGGGAACTCCAAGCGCGGCGCGTTCAATTCGGGCGCGGCCGCTTAAGGCGGGCAACGCAGCAGTTCTGCAACATTCCGCACCGTACGCGTGACGTCGGCGCCGGTTGTCTGCCAATTGCAAACGCTCACTCGCATGGCGCGCCTTCCCCGCCAAGTGGTACCGCTAAAGAACGCTTCACCGGCAGCGTTGATCTTGCCGATCATCTCGTCGGTTCGACGATCGTGGTCCCGTTGAGAAGCCCCGGCTTTTAAGTCCAAGAAGCGGACCAAGCCCTGATTGATCTGCGGTTCCCAGACCAATTCTGCACCGGGAAGGCGGCCGATTTCCGTGACCAGGGACCGCGCATGCGTGCAGCAGCGCTCGATCATGTCCGAAATCCCGTCGATACCCAGCTGCCTGATTGCTGCATAGCTCGGGAATCCCCGAGCACGTCGCGACCATTCAGGATTCCAGTCGGCCTGGTCACGCGCATCCGAAGAATAAGAAATGTATGACGCCCGATGCGACATTGAGCCGCCATGCGCTTTCGGGTCGGCAACGAAAGCGTAGCCGCAGTCATAAGGAACGTTGAGCCACTTATGTCCGTCGGTCGCCCAAGAGTCTGCCGCGCCGGCACCGGCCAGCAAGTGCCGGTAAGAGGAGCTGGCCGCAACCCACAGGCCGAATGCCCCATCGATATGAACCCATGCTTCGTAGCGCTTCGCGATCGGTATGAGAATCTCAAATGGGTCGAATGCCCCGATATTCAGATCGCCGGCCTGCAACACCACGACCGTCGGCGCGTTGGGCTGCGCGGCAAGCGTTGATTCCAGTGCGGCGGCCTCCAGCCGGCCGTTCGAGTCAGTGGGCAATTTGACCATATTGGACGTACCGATGCCGAGCATGCCCACCGCGCGATCGATCGACCCATGCGCCTGGTCGCTCGACATCACCCGGATGGGCGGCGCGCCGGACAAGCCCTGCGCTTCGACATTCCACGCGCGCTTTGCCAACAGCGCGTGCCGCGCCGCCGCCAGGCAGGTGAAATGAGCCATCTGACAGCCGGTCACCAATGCGAAAGAACTTTGCGACGGTAGGCCAAAAACCTCTTTCAACCAACCGCCGACAACTTCTTCCGTTATGGCTGCTGCCGGTCCGGTGCCGTAGTTATGCGCATTTTGATCCCATGCAGAGGTGAGCCAATCGGCCGCCAGAGCTGCCGGTAGAGAACCGCCAATCACCCATGCGAAAAAGCGTCCGCCCGCCACACCATGCAAGCCGCCATCAACGTCGGCAGCAAGTTCGCGGACAATCTGTTGCGCCGGAAGACCGTAGCGGGGAAGCGGTTTGGCAATTCGCGTTCGCAGCAGCGCGGCATCTGCCGTCGCGCCTACGGGACCTTGATCCAATTTGGCAAGGTAGGACATGGCGAGGGTTGCGGCTTCTTCCAGTGACTCTTTGAAGATCGACCGACCATCGCCATCTCCAAGAACCGCGCCGTTTTCTGTAGCCATTGAGGTCTCCCAATTTTTGTCGCGAACCCGCGAACTTGCGCGCTGCCGTTATGCCGCGGGTAATCTACAACAAGCAGTGATGCAACACTGGCCGTTTTCGGACCCCGAAATTGGCTCAGTTGAACGAGCGGCATCTTGGAATTCACTCTCAGGCAACACCAAGCGCAACGGGGCTCGGCTTCGATCGGGATGTCACCGATGCGATGTTTGCATTAGAGTGAGAGGCCATCTGGAGATAGGGACAGCCCATGTTATGGCACGACCTGCGAATCGCCTTTCGAAGCATCCGGCAGAATCCTTTCATCGCAGCTCTGATCGTCGCAGTGATTGCGGTCGGCATCGGCACCTCGGTGGTGGCAATCACCCTGTACCACACAAAAGCCGGTAACCCCATTTGGTGGAAGAACGACGTTCTTTTTCGGGTGATGCTTGATAGCCGTCCAGCACCTCATGAGGCCGACGCAGGTCAGCATCCGGAATACCCTCCGGTCACGTTGATTTATCGGGACGCCGCGGCTCTGTACCAATCAAAGATTCCGGCAAATAGCGCTTTGATGCTCGCAGCCTATGGACCCGTAGATACTCGGAGCCCGACGAGCCGCCCGCTCAATCGGCCGGGTCGCTTAACGACTCGGGAATTCTTCTCAATGTTCGACGTGCCGTTCCTATACGGGCATGCTTGGTCGAAGAGCGACGATGAGCGGCCGACTCAAGTCGTTGTCATCAGCCGGTTCTTAAGCGAACGGCTGTTTGGTGCCGGCAACAGTGTCGGTCAGACACTCGTCTTCAGCGGTCAGACCTTCAAAGTGATCGGTGTCATCGATAGGTGGATGCCCCTGCCGCGCTTTTATGATGTAGGACGCAGCTTCGTGCCCTCCGATGACCTGTTCATTCCCTTTCGCTGGGTGGAGTCGCTCTCAAACTTGCACTTTCCCGGATTTTGCGCGCGAACGCAGACCAGCGTCACCACTTTCAGGGAACTGGCTCCATCGGAGTGCATCTTCGTCGGACTATGGGTCGAGCTGTCGAGCACGGCGCAGTTCAGGGAGTATCGTCAATTTCTGGACGGCTACGCTACCGAGCAGCAGCAGGCGAGGCGCTTCGAAAGACCGCTGAACAATCGACTGGCGAACGTGTCCACCTGGCTCGAAATGAATGATGTCGTGGGGAACCAGACCAAGTTCCAAGTGATTCTAGCTCTGATATTCCTCGCAATTTGCGTTCTCAACACGCTGGGTCTGTTGCTGGCAAAATTCATGAGTGGCGCCCCGCTTGCCGGGTTGCGCAGAGCATTGGGAGCGACCCGCGCAGATGTCATACGCCAGCATCTAACGGAAGTCGTAGTTTTAGGCGCCGTCGCCGGGGCGATCGGCATTGTCCTTGCCATTGTTGGTCTTCGCCTGGTGCGGATATATTTCTTTTGGCAATCAAAAAGGCCGGACGATAACCCCGAATTCGCGACAGTCGCACAGTCTCTTTCGCATTTGGACGCGCGAATGATCCTGATCTCGGTAGGCCTGTCGCTGCTGGCCGGTTTGCTGGCTGGTATCTATCCGGCTTGGCGAATCGGGCGAATGGCGCCGGCGACCTTTCTCAAGATTCAATAGCAGGTCCGTAAAGATGGCCATCAAAGCAGTTTGCAGTTCGCTATGGCGCAGTCCGGCGGGCCCGCTATTACTCGCAGCTCAAGTCGCTTTGAGCATGATGATTCTGGCCAATGTCGCGTACGTGGTTTCGATCCGCCTTGAGGATACGGGCCGGCCGACAGGCATGGATTTGGACAACATTTTCTGGATATCGAGTGAAGGCCACGGCCAAAATTACAACCAGCAAAGTACAACCCAATTTGATCTTGAGTATCTCAACCTTCTCCCCGGAGTGGTGGCTGCCTGCGCCACCAGTTCAATCCCGCAGACTTTCGACGCCCAGGAAACCACCGTCTCGGGCGATCCCGATCAGAAAGAGAAGCGATCGGTGCTGATGTACCAGATGACAGAGAAATCCCTTGACGCCCTCGGCCTGCGCTTGGTTCGAGGCAGGGGGTATTTTAAGGACACCGTAACGCCCGCGCCGTCGGGCACGGATGCCGCAGGGACTGTCTTCGGTCAGGAAGTGGTCATCACCGCGGCCTTAGCCGAGAGACTCTTTGGCAGCAGCGAAGCTGCCGTCGGCAAAACGCTGTATTTCAGCTTGGCGAAGGGCCGTTCCGCGGCCATCGTCGGCGTCGTAGAGCGCATGCAGGCGGCGCCGTTCTTTCTGCCGGGAACGAATTTCGTCAATGAAATCGTCCTGGTGCCCGCGGTCCCCGCCGGCCCCAGCGCACGCTACCTGGTTCGCACCAGACCCGGGCTTCGTGACCAGGTCATGACCCGAGTGGTCAAAGAGTTCGAATCTCTTCAGCGGGATCGATACGTCAATGCGGTGAGATCGCTCGCGGACACGGCATCGGAGGCGCGCGCCTCGGACCGCGCGAACGCCGTAGTGCTGGCGATATTAGCCTGCTTCGTATTGGCCGTAACCATGCTGGGTCTGTTCGGATTCGCCGCGTTTGCCGTCACCAGTCGCACCAAGGAGATTGGGACGCGGCGTGCGATTGGCGCGACCCGGACGGATATCCTCAAACAATTTCTCCTGGAGAACTGGCTCATCAACACCGCAGGCGTCATTGTGGGCGTGGTGCTGACGCTGGCGTTCGCGCTGCAATTGAGCATGCTTCTGGAGCTGCCGAGGCTTCCTAGCGTATTTCTAGCCGGGACCATGGCTCTGATCTGGGCCGCTGGATTACTCGCGGCGCTGATGCCCGCATTGCGCGGCGCCCATGTACCACCCGCGGTGGCGACACGAGCGGCTTAGCGACGCTAAGGCGGCATCTGCTCTGGATGATTGGCGTGAATCCGCTCTGCGGGCCCGATCGGGCTATCGGTTGCGATCTGCCCATCCACCATGTGAACCTGGCGGTGCGCGCGTTGTGCAAGCTCGTTATTGTGCGTAACCATCAGGATCGTCGTGCCCGAAGCATTGATCGACTGCAGTAAATCCATAATTTGTGACGACATGGTCGTATCGAGGTTGCCAGTCGGCTCGTCTGCAAGAATCACCCGCGGCTCGCCACCAACGGCTCGCGCGATCGCGGCACGCTGCTGCTGACCGCCGGATAGTTGAGCGGGAAAGTGCTTCATTCGGGAGATGAGTCCGACCTTTTCCAAAGAGTCCATGACGCGCTTGCGGCGCTCAGCGGCGGGCATACGGCGGTAGTGCAAAGGAGCGTCAACGTTGTCGTAGATATTCAAGTTTGGGATTAGATTGAATCCTTGGAAGACAAAGCCAATTTTTCGATTGCGAATGTGGGAGCGTTGATTGTCTGAAAGTACTTTGACGTCCTCGCCGTCGAGGCCGTAGCTGCCGGTGTCGAACTCCTCCAGCAGGCCGGCTACGTTTAGTAGCGTCGTTTTGCCGCACCCGGAATGTCCCGTGATGGCAACAAATTCGCCGGCGTCGACAGACAGATCGAAATCTCTCAAAGCGTACGTCTCGACGATGTCAGTTCGGAATATCTTGCTGACTGACTTGAGTTCGATCATGTCTGTTCGGCGAAGTAGTGCATGCCCGATTCTACATCGCGATTGCTGATCGAATCGAGAGCCTGCGGCATCTAGATCAGCGGCAGCGTGATGGTGAATACCACGCCGCTGCCATCCTCCCGGTTCGCCGCCACGGCCGTGCCGCCGTGAAATTCGGCGATGAGCCGCACGATGTACAGCCCCAAACCGAAATGCGGCTTATCGTCGCGGTCTTGCCGCTGCTCGAACAATGATTCGAACAGGCGGCCCATCAGGGCCTGCGGGATGAGCGGTCCATCGTTGGCAACCTGCAGCGCGTAGTTGCTCTGCACGCGTTCCAGCCGCACGGTGATCGTGCCGTCGGGCGGGCAAAAATCGACGGCATTCTCGATGAGCTTGTCGAGCAGCTGGACCAGAAGATCGGGGGCCCCGAGAGCGAAGCAGGGATTTTGCGGCAAGTCGATGGCGAAGTGCGCGGCGGGAAAGCCGTCTCGATAAGCGGCGACCGCAGAGAGCAGCAAATCGCGCAAATCGAAATTCACACGCTCGGATTGTTTGATGCTCTCCTCGACCCGTGCCGCGGCGCCCAGCGCGCTCAAAATGGACTGCAGGCGCTGGGTTCCTTCTCTCGCCCGCGTGATGTAGCGCAGCTGGTCATCGCGCAGGCCCTCGGACTCCAGATTGTCCAATGAGGAGCGCACGATGGTCAGCGGCGTGCGCAGTTCGTGCGACAGCTTTCCGCCCAATGTGCGCAGATACTGGGTATGTTCGTTGAGCCGTGCCAGCAGCCGCTCGAAGCCGCGCGACAGCGCGCCGATCTCGTCCCCGCTGGACGATTCCGGCATGCGCAGCTGGATTCTGCCGTCACTGCCCACCGCGGAATCCGCGGCCGCCCGCAGCCGTCCGATGCGCAAACTGATCCACGTCGCAAAGGCGAACATGATGATGACCGCCGAGGCGGTGGCGATCAGTGTGAGGTTGAACAGCCGCGTCAGTGCGCGGTCGCGCAGCGCCAGCAGCTGATCTGCCGCCTGCTCCAGAACAACCGCTCCATGAAGCTGCCCATCGATCAGAATCGGCGCCGCAGCCGTCAGCAGCAATTCGCGGTTGCTCCCGCCCAGCACCCATTGCGCATGCGGGTGTCCCTTGAGCGCTTCGTTGACGCTGTCGCCGCTCAAGCGATCCGGCGATGACGGCAAGGTGGGCATGTCGGAGGTGTCGATGCCCATGAAGTAGCGATACCAAATGGGCTCGGGGTCTTCCGAACCGCGCTGTCTGGAAGCAATGTTGCCGGCGGTTCCAAGCTTCAATGCATTGGCGTCGACGACGGTGGCGCGCGTGCCCTCGCGGATGTAAGTCTCCAGCAGCGTGTCCAACCCCGCCGTTGCAAAAAACAACCGGCCACCCGCCGCGCCGTCCGGGACAAAGCCTGATTGGCCGCTGCCTCGTCCATCGATGGCCTCGATCCAGAGGCGCGGGCCGACGAAGCTCAACGGTATGCGCATTTCCAGGTGGTAGCCCGCCGCCGTCTGCAACCAGAAAGCTTGGATGCGCGGCTCGGTCACGACGCGATCCAGGCCATCGTCCCCCTTGGCCACGCTTTGCGCGGCAATCAAACCCGGCGCATTCGTGCCGAAGAAATACGCGGCAGGGCCGCCGGGGCCTTGCAGCCACAGGTTGACCCGGTCGAATCGATCTTTGTCAGGCTGGACATGATTGGGCTCGGCATCGAAATGTGGGTCGTCCACTTCGAGATATATATAGAGATAGTGTTCGGTCGATCCAGCTTGAAGGCGGGCGCGATAGCGGGTGGTGGTGGGCAGCGGGGCGGGTTCTGCCGATATGTCCCAATCTTCGCGGTAGCCATCGAGCAGCGGCTGCGTAAGCAGCGGGTATACGTACAGATCACCCTCAGCCGCTGAAAAAGCCCGGGCGTCGCTGGAATCGTGGAACACGCGCTGCGGCTGCGCCGCGAGTGCATTGGCGATGGTGGCGGCGCCGGCCAACAGCGATTGTTCTTGTGAACTGCGCAATGCCGTCTCGAGTTCGCGGGCGTACTGGCAGCCGGCCCAGGGCAACACCAGGGTGGTGAGCGCGACAATCAATAATTGAAGTCGAATGCTCACTCGACCCAGCGATAACCCATTTCATAGACGGTTTGAATCGCATCAAAGGCGGTGTCGACCTGCTGGAACTTGCGCCGCACGCGCTTGATATGCGAGGTGATGGTGTTGTCGTCCAAGACCACATTGGCGGCATCCATCAATTGCTGACGATTCTTGACATGCCCCGGATTGCGCGCCAAGGCATGCACGATCCAAAATTCGGTCAACGACAACGTGACCGCAGCGCCGTTCCAGGTCGTCTGCATCTTCTCGCCATCGATCGACAGTGCACCGCGCCGGACGATCTCAGCGGCATTATCCGGCCGCCGCAGGGCGTCGATGCGCCTGAACAGCGCCGCGACACGCGCTGCCAGATGCGGCAGGCTGACATCCTTGGTGAGGAAGTCATCGGCGCCGAGCCGCAATCCGGAAACCGCATCGAGTTCGCTGTCGCGGGCGGTCAAAAAGATGATGGGCAGCTCCGCCGACAGCGCGCGCAAATCCCGGCACAGATCGAATCCGCCTTCGGCCTCGTCTTCCAGCGATATGTCGATGATGGCCAGATCGGGCAAGCGAACGTTGAACGCCTGCATGGCCGTCTGGCGATTGCCGTAGGCCTTGATCGAATAGCCGTGGCGCGCCAGCGCTGCCGCATAATTTTCGCGCAAAGCCGGCTCATCCTCGACGATGGCGATCTGCTTTTTCATGCCCGAATCATAGCTGAATATCGGCGCTCGGCTGTGCCAGGCGCCGCACCAATGAGGGCTGCCACGATTCGCCAGAATTGACCCGCGAATTGCCCTTTTTGCGCCCCGAAAAATGAGGCTTGCCGGCGGACACTGCTCGCGTACAAAGACTTTGGAGAGAATCGATGTCCCCCACGACCCTGCGGCACAACCTTCCCCTGAGTGCATTCTGGACTTTGCGGCGCGAAGCGGCTTTCAACTGGCTGGCGCTCGGATTGCTGCTCGCGGCTTGGAATGCGTCAGACAATACGCCGGACAATGATGCCGCGGCAGGCAGGCGAGGCAGGCCGGATGCCTTGCGCGGCTATTCGTATGTCTCCGTTCGGGCCGCAAACCGTTTGACTTCAAACCGGGTGGCCACCAACCATCTCGAAGTCAACCGATAGCGGCCGTCAAGGAATCGTCACAGTATTGTAATCCTCGAAGCCTCTAATGTTGAGGCGCATGCTTGCTGCAGAAAATCAAAAGCAAATCTTGATTATCGATCGGGACGCTGCATCGGTTGAGCCGCTCCGTCAGCAATTGGGACATGCCGGTTTCGTCGTGCTCGCAATCACCGACGGTGCCGCCGCTATCCTCGCGGTCGAATCGCATCCGCCGCAGTTGCTCATCGTCGACTGGAACATGCCGGGCCTCGTCCCTCTTGAGTTGCTCGCGTGCGTGCGCAAGGCGCGGCTCGTGCAACCACTCAGGTTGATCATCCTGTCGAATCTGTCGGGTGAACACGAGATCGTGTCCGGATTGAATATGGGTGCCGATGACTACATTGCGAAGCCCTTTTCGGTCCGCGAAGCTGTTGCGAGGATTCACGCAGTATTGCGGGCTCGTCGTCACGATACCAACCGCGCTGCGTTGAGCTTCGACAGCCTGACCCTGAATACATCAACCAATCGCGTGACAGTGCAAGGCTCGGCATTGAACGTACGCGGCGCGGAGTATCGGCTGCTCGAATTTTTGATGTCGCATCCGGGCAAGACCTTCAACCGTACGCAGCTTCTTTCACAGGTGTGGGCCGGCAATGCCGGCATTGATGAGCGTACGGTCGATGTCAACGTGCAGCGCTTGCGCAAGATACTGGCGAAGCCTGGATACGAAGCCTGCATCCAAACCGTACGCGGTTTCGGCTACAGGTTTATCGTGAGATAGATCACACTTCTGCTGTTTCACGCGATGTTCCACGGCTAACCTCCTTTTTTGTAAGCAAATCTTCTCCTCGGAGTCACAGATCCGTAACAACAAATCGCGATTGTGACCAGGTAGTAATCGCTAGGGACACTAAGGGAGGGAGACATGATGGATCGCGACCCACCGACGCTACGATTGCGCACGGTTTTCATATCGGACATTCATCTGGGCTTCAAAGGCTGCAGCGCGGACCTGCTGCTCGATTTCTTACACCATGTCGAAATGGATACCTTGTTCTTGGTGGGTGACATCATCGATGTATGGAACATGCAGAAGTCGATGTTTTGGCCGCAGTCGCACAACAATGTTCTGCGCACTATTTTGGGCAAAGCCAAGCGTGGAACCAAGGTGATTTTCGTCCCCGGCAACCACGACGAAGTTTTCCGGGAATTCGATGGTGCGGTCTTTGGCAACCTGGAGATTCATCGCGAATACATTCATCAAGGTGCTGACGGCAAAAGAATGCTCGTGCTCCATGGCGATGAGTTCGACAGTGTCGTGAAATGCAGCCCCTGGCTCGCGAAGCTCGGCAGCAACATTTACGACGTGCTGCTGGCGGCAAATCCCTACATCAACTGGTTGCGGCGCAAGTTCGACCTGCCGCATTGGTCGCTGTCCTCGTACCTGAAAAACACGGCCAAGAGGGCAGTCCAATATATCGGCAGCTTTGAAGATGCGGTGGCGCAGGCAGCGCGCAAGCGCGGCGTTGACACCGTGGTTTGCGGACATATCCATCGCGCCGAAATGCGCGATATCAACGGAATCCTGTATTGCAACGACGGCGATTGGGTTGAAAGCTGCACGTCGTTGGTCGAGGACATGAACGGCCAATTGCGCTTGATCGATTGGCCCAAACTTCGCGCGCAAGTGCAGGCCAGGCCGGTCGCGCTGCCGATCGGTCAAGCGGCATAGAGGCAAATTGAAATGAACGATGTCTACGATACGTGGAGTTCCGCCTGGGCGGCGCTGCAAAAAACACTGGCTAAAGCCCCGGAGCCTGTCTCCAGGATACAAAGCGGCGTGCCAGGCGCCAATACTTGGCTCGGCCGCGCGCGCCGGCCTGCTACCTGCAGACCCGCGCACGATTCTGCAGCCGCGACTGCGCGCTAAAATAATTGCGGTAACCGTCGCTCAATCGTCATATTGACGAGGCAGGATCAAGACCTGAACCCATTGGGAGCGCGTACCCATGAGCAGTCTCGATCTTGAACTCGATGGAAAAATTAGCGATCTGGAACTTGAGTGGCGTGAAGCCCATAAGGCGAGCATCATCGCCCGCGCCGAATATCAGGCGCTGGCAGCCGATCCGAAGGCAAACGCCGGCACCATCGACATTGTGCGCGAGCGTCTGCGTCGCACTGAAGTGCTGAAAGCCCGGGTCTTCGCCAAAATCGAGTGCCTCGAGGACAACATGCTTGGCTGGGGCTAGGGCGGTGAGTTTGAGCGTGCTCGATTGTGATTTGGCCGGCGAACCCGCTTCGGAACTCTTAGAGCGACGTTGGTTCGGTCTGCTGTCGGCGATCACAGGCTTGCAAGCCGAGTGCCGGCTCTTGCTGGAAGCGTCCGAACTTGCTGACGTGGCGTGGCGACGCGCGTGCCTACAACTCGCCGAATTCGAAGCCCTTCGGGACGTGCTCGAAGAGCAGATGTCCGCGAGACATCTCCAGGTGAGAGAAACCAGCGCGGCTTAGGCTTCGGCTAAAAGCGAATTCCCAGGCGTCGATAGACATTCGACAACAGCCACATCGGGCCGATCATGAGAAATTGCAAATCCTTGAAGAAGGATGGGCGTTTCTTTTCGATGGCATGGCCGATGAACTGACCGATCCACGCGAGGACGAACAAGGTCGCGCAGATCAGCCACATGGGCGCCCAGGGGTTGTGATTCACCGCATCGATGGACCACAGCATGAGAACCAAGAAGGGCAGGATGCCGAGCGCCAGCGGAACGGATAGAAGCGCGTAGTAGATGACCGCCAACAGCGTGATCACGGTGGCCCAGTTCGCCAGAGGAATGGCCGCGCGAATGCCCGAGGGAAAGGGTGTGATCCACCAAAGGCCGAGCACGCACCACAAAATCACCGGCACACAAATCCAATGCAGCGCCTCATTGGTCGCGTTGCGGTGACTCGATCCGTATTCCTCCAACCACTGGTCGGCGGTGCGCATGCGTGGACCGTACGCTTTTACGTCCGGCAACTCAATTGCCGCGCAGCGCAAGACAGGCCGGTCCGCGCGGTGACGGGCATAAAAAAGCCGCCGATTGCTCGACGGCTTTCATAGCTCAATCGCGAACTATCAGGCGGCCGCCATCAACCCTTTCAGTTTGCTGATGGCATTCGACTCAACCTGACGCACACGCTCCGCCGAGATGCCGTATTCATCGGCCAGCTCATGCAGGGTTGCCTTGTCGTCGGTCATCCAGCGGCGCTTCAAGATGCTGCGGCTACGCTCGTCGAGCTTCTCGAGCGCCACACTCAGGCGTTCGGTCGAATCCTCTTCCCACTCGGCGCGTTCCACCTCGACAGCCGGATCGGCATTGCTGGCCGGCAAATACATGGCCGGCGAGTAAGCCTCTTCGTCGTCGCTTTCCGGCGTCGGATCGAAGGACATGTCGCGCGCCGACAGGCGCTGCTCCATCTCCCGCACGTCGGCCACATCGACCCCTAGGTCGCGGGCAACCGCGGCCGTTTCCGCTTCCGACAGCCACGCCAAGTTCTTCTTCATCTTGCGCAGATTGAAGAACAGCTTGCGCTGCGACTTGGTGGTGGCCACCTTCACCAGGCGCCAATTGCGCAGCACGTATTCGTGAATCTCAGCACGAATCCAATGCACGGCGAACGAGACCAAGCGCACGCCCACCGTGGGGTCAAAGCGCTTCACCGCTTTCATGAGGCCCACATTGCCTTCTTGCACCAGGTCACCCATGGGCAAGCCATAACCCAAGTATCCGCGTGCAATGTGCACCACGAATCTCAAGTGCGAGAGCACCAGCTGCCGAGCCGCGTCTAAATCGGCTTCGGACCTAAACTTCACCGCCAGTGCGACCTCGTCTTCCCTCGATAGAACCGGAATCTGGGACACGCGGTCTATATAAGAATCCAGGCTCCCAATGGGGCCTGCGAATACCATTCCGGTTTGTTTTGCGACTAAAGCAGCAGTCATTAATGCCTACCTCCCGAGCGAATCATTCAGTCAAATCTATGGGTGCCATAATAGCACTCCTAGGGTTAGAGTGCTAAGGCCGGGGCCGAGTTCCGGTCTCAGCTAATCATTTAAAAACATATACTTATGACGGTTCGATTGCTCGTATATGTCGCGTCGCAGCAAGCCAGGAGCCCAACCAAGAAAGCGCGACTGCCAGGCTTAGAACACCCAATCCCAAGACAAGTTTCAGTCCTTCGAGCCGAAAGTCGCTGCCATACAAAAAGGCCAGGTGCGCGACCGGCCGGGCGAGGACCATGGAGGCGACTGCGACGAGCGTGAGCGCCAACAGACCGCCGCCCAGACCGTACCAAATCCCGCTGTACAGGAACGGCCGCCGGGCAAACCCGTCCGACGCGCCGACCAGTTTCATGACCTCGATTTCCGCGCGCCGGTTCAGGATGTCGAGACGAATTGTGTTGCTGACGATGAGCACGATGCCAACGCCCAACAAGCCGCCGGTGAGCAACACCACCCGCCGCAATAGATCGAGCATGGCGTGCAGGCGCTTCACCCATTCTGTGTCGATCTGCACCGTCTGCACATCGCTCAAGCCGGCGATGGCGCCTTTCAGCGTCTCGGTACCTTGCGGCGTGCTCGCAGTCAAGGTCGGCGTCACGACCAAGGTATCGGGAAGCGGATTGTCGCTCAAGACATCCAATGCCTTGCCGAAACCGGAGTCGTTGCGAAACTCGGCGAGCGCCTGGTCCGCCGTGATGATGCGTACCGCGGCGACATCGCCGCGCTGGCGCAACTGCCTGGCGAGGGATTGCACCCGGCCGGCGCTCGCTTTCTTGTCCATATAGACCGACAAGTCGTAGGCCTCGTTCCAATTACCCGTGGCGATGCGCGCATTCTGCAGCAGCAAACTTAAGAACAGAGGCAGTGCGAGCGCGACGGCGATGACGCCCATGGTCATCAGCGTGGCGAACGGCTGGCGCATGATGCGGCCCAGAGAGCCCACCAACACTTGCGCATGCCGCGCAAAGTAGGCGTTGATGCTCACGGCGGATCCCCGCCGACGACCCGCCCTTCGCTCAGCACGATACGCCGCGCACCGACCTGATCGATGAGATGCACATCGTGGCTCGCGACCACCACGGTCACGCCGACTTCGCTGAAGCGTTTGAACAGCTTCATGATCTCGAGAGCGAGCTCAGGATCCAGATTGCCGGTGGGTTCATCGGCGATGAGCAAGGCGGGCTTGGCGACCACGGCCCGTGCAATGCCCACGCGCTGCTGCTCGCCGGTCGACAATTCCAGCGGCCGGGATTTTTCCCTGCCGAGCAGGCCGACCTGGTCCAGCGCCGCCCGCACGCGCTTGTCGACCTCGCGCCTCGGGACGCCGGCGATAATGAGCGGCAACGCGACGTTGTCGGCGACCGGCCGGTCATGCAGCAACTTGTGGTCCTGAAATACCACGCCAATGCGCCGGCGAAACTGCGGAATGCCGCGCGGCTTCACACCCGCCGTATTCTGGCTGTTGACGATGACCTGGCCGCGGGTGGGACGCTCGATGAGTGCGATCAGTTTCAGGATGCTGCTCTTGCCCGCCCCGGAGTGCCCCGTCAAAAAAGTCAGTGCGCCGCTTTCAATGTTGAACGACACACCGGCCAGAGCCTCGCGTCCGTTGGGATAGCGCTTATGAACTTGATCGAAACGGATCATGCGGCTGCGTCGCGGGGTTCCGATTTCAGGAGCGCCGATACGAATTCCGACGCATTGAACACCCCGAAATCCTCGGATTGCTCGCCGACGCCGATAAAGCGAATGGGAATCTTGAGGCGCTGCGCAATGGCCAGCACCACCCCGCCTTTGGCCGTGCCGTCCAATTTGGTAACGACCAGACCGGTGACTCCCAAACCCTTGTTGAATTCTTCCGCCTGCGCCACGGCATTTTGACCAATCGTGCCGTCGAGGACCAACAACACCTCGTGCGGAGCCGCGGCATCCAAGCGCGCGAGCACACGCTTGACCTTTTTGAGTTCGTCCATGAGATGAGTCTGTGTGTGCAGCCGGCCCGCGGTATCGGCGATGAGCACATCGATGTTGCGCGCGCGCGCCGCCTGCAATGCATCGAAAATTACCGCGGCCGGCTCTGCGCCCGATTGCTGTGCGACTATGGGGACGTTGTTGCGCTCGGCCCAAACTTCCAATTGCTCGCGCGCGGCGGCGCGAAACGTGTCGCCGGCCGCCAGCATGACGCTCTTGCCTTCGGCGAGCAGGCGAGCGCTAAGCTTGCCGATGGTCGTGGTCTTGCCGGCACCATTGATGCCGACGACCAAGATCACGAACGGCTTGATGTGAGGATCGATCACGAGCGCCTGTTCGACAGGCTTCAAGATTTGCGACATCGACTCCTGCAAAGCGTTCAGCAGCGCATCGACATCGTTCAGCTCCTTGCGAGCGACACGCCTGCGCAGTTCCTCGAGGATTCTGGCGGAAGCCTCAACGCCCACATCGGCCGTGATCAGCCGGGTCTCGAGCTCATCGAGAACCTCGGCGTCGATCTTGCGGCCCGGAAGCAGCTCCGCGATGTCGGTGGTCAGCCAGGCAGGACCTTGATTTAACTTTGCGCGCAGGCGTTTGAAAAACCCGCGCACACCTGGGCTTTCGGCTTCGTTCGTCATGACAGGTATGATACCGGCAGTGACTACCTCCAAGCGGGATTTACCGGCACCGCCCGGGCGCAATTCGGTGCGCATCATCGGCGGCGTTTGGCGCGGTCGACGGGTTCATTTCCCCGATATGCCGGGCTTGCGCCCGACGCCGGACCGAGTCCGGGAAACCGTGTTCAACTGGCTGCAGCACTCCCTTCAGGGAACTCGGTGCTTGGATTTGTTCGCGGGATCCGGCGCCTTGGGATTGGAGGCATTGTCCCGGGGCGCAGCCGAGGTGGTCTTCATCGAACAATTCCCCGCCGCGTCGCGCACCTTGCAGGAGCAATTGGTGCGCTTAGGGGCGGCAGGCAAAGGCCGCGTCATGGAAATGGGCGCCGCGCGATTTTTGCGCACTCCGGTCAAGCCCTTCGACATCGCGTTCCTCGACCCGCCTTTCGGCCAAGATGCCCTGGCCGAATACATTCCCATGCTGGATTCAAGCGGTTGGCTGAAAGCGGGCGGCCTGGTTTACCTGGAAAACGAGCGGATCGCGGGTGTTCCCACGATTCCCGCTCACTGGGAATTGCTCAAATCGAAGTCGGCGGGCGAGGTGGGGTATCATCTGGCGCGCGTCAACGGACGGAAATAGCAATGCACAAGAGAAATGCCGTGTACCCCGGCACCTTCGATCCGATCACCAACGGTCACACGGACTTGGTGCGGCGTGCTGCTTCCATCTTCGATCGCGTGGTGGTGGCAATCGCGGCGAATCCCAACAAAGCGCCCATGTTCACGCTCGAACAGCGGGTCGAGATGGCGCGGGGCGTGCTTTCCGACGTGCACAATGTCGAGGTGAAGGGCTACGTCGGGCTCACCACCGATTTCGCCCGGCAAAATGGCTTGTCGGTCATCGTGCGCGGCCTGCGTGCCGTGTCCGACTTCGAATTTGAGTTTCAATTGGCTAATATGAGCCGCCACCTCACCCCGGAAATTGAATCGGTATTCATGACGCCGCAAGAGCAGTACACCTTCATCTCATCGACGCTGGTCCGGGAAATCGCGGTGCTGGGCGGCAATGTCTCCGAATTCGTGCACCCCCTTGTGGAGATCGAACTGAAACGGCATCGCAAGCTTTGATCCCGCAGCACGCTACTCGCCTGGGGCGAGCATTTAAATTCCTGGGGACGATCTTCGCCATGGCGGCTTTTGTGGCCGCACCGCTGGTGCGAGCCGACAACGTTCCGGCCGCACGTCCTGCGGCCGCCACGCTTCCGGCCGTTGCGCACAAGGGAGCCATCGCGAGCGCCTATCCTCTGGCCAGCGAGGCGGGCCAGGAAATTCTCAAGGAAGGCGGCAATGCATTCGATGCAGCCGTCGCGGTGTCGGCGGCACTGGCGGTGGTCGAACCCAGCAGTTCGGGCCTGGGTGGCGGCGGGTTCTACCTGTTGCACCGGCAATCCGACGGCTTCGAGACCATGGTGGACGCGCGCGAGAAGGCGCCTGGACATGCGTCGCGCGACATGTACCTGGACAAGTCGGGCAACGAGATCGCCAATGCATCGACCAGCGGTCCGCTGTCGGCGGCCATCCCCGGCGAGCCCGCAGCCTTCGAGTACCTGGCGCGCAAGTACGGCAAATTGCCGCTGAAGCAGAGTCTGCAACCTGCCATCCGCCTGGCGCGCGAAGGATTCCCGCTGTATCTGCGGCTGCAATTCGCCATCAAGGCCAAGCGCGAAATTTTGGCGCGCTCGCCGGACGCCGCGAAGGCGTTCCTGACGGCCGATGGCAACGCGCCGGAAATCGGCGCCATCATCAAGCAGCCGGAACTGGCCAACACCCTCGAGGCAATCGCAGCCCAAGGCGCCAAGGGATTTTATGAGGGCCGCGTGGGCCAGAATCTCGTGGCCGGCGTGCGCGCGGGCGGCGGCATCTGGACGCTGGAGGATCTCAAAAATTACCGCGTCGCCGAACGCAAACCACTGGTCGGCGAATATCATGGCGCGCGCATCGTAACGGCGTCCCCGCCATCATCGGGCGGCATCGCCGTGCTGGATTCGCTCAATATCCTCGACGGTTTCGACTTGCATGACGTGGATTCCGCCACGCGCAAGCATTTCATCATCGAGGCCATGCGCCGCGCCTATCGCGACCGCGCGATTTACCTGGGTGATCCGGATTTCATCAAGATGCCGCTGCAGCAATTGATGAGTATCGACTACGCAGCCGGCCAGCGCAGCAGCATCCGCGCCGACAAGGCTATGCCCTCAGACTTGTTGCCGGGCATCGAGTCGGAGCCAAAGGGCATGAACACGACGCATTTTTCCGTGCTCGATGCCGCCGGAAATCGTGCGGCCGTCACCATCACGGTGAATCTGTTCTTCGGCAACGGCTACATGCCGACAGGGACCGGCGTGCTGCTGAACAACGAAATGGATGATTTTTCCACGAAGCCGGGCACGCCCAATGTCTTCGGACTCATCGGGAACACGGCCAACTCGATCGCACCCAACAAGCGAAGTTTGTCGAGCATGTCCCCCACCTTCGTCGAGACGCCAAAGGGCATGATGATCATCGGCTCGCCCGGCGGAAGCACCATCATCAGCCAGGTGCTTCTGGGAACCTTGAACTATGTGGACGGCATGAATGCGGCCGACATCGTCAAATACCCTCACTACCATCATCAGTACTTGCCGGATGAGGTCACCTACGAGCCGGGAGCGTTGAGCGATGCCGAAATCGCCGAGCTGCAAGCCAAGGGCCACAAGCTGAAGTTGTCGACGCGGCAGTGGGGCAACATGCAAGTCATTACCTGGGATTTCGCCACCGGAAAAGTGGAGGCGGCATCGGATCCGCGCGGCGAGGGCGAGGGGCTGGTTTACTAGGCGAGGCAGCGTGCCAAAGTGGGGCTACGCGCCAAAGTGAGGCTACGCGCCAAAGGCGATTACTCGCCGACGCGACAGTCAGCGCTGGCAGTTGGAGCACCAGTAGGTCGAACGCTGGCCTTGAGTGAACTGCTTCACCGGTGATTTGCACACTCTGCAAGCTAGTTTCGCCCGCTCATAGACGAATAGTTTCTGGCGAAAGTATCCAGGCGCGCCGTCGGCATTGACGTAGTCGCGCAGTGTCGTGCCGCCGATTTTGATGGCGGCCGTGAGCACGGCCTTGATGGCCTTCGCCAGCTTTTCAGCTTCGGCGCGGCTGATGCGGCCGGCAGCGCGCCGCGGCGAAATCCGCGCACGGAACAGCGCTTCGCTAGCGTAAATATTGCCGACACCCACGACGATGTGCGAATTCATGATGAGCTGTTTGATGGCGATGGCGCGCTTGCGCGAGGCTTTGAAGAGATACTCGCCGTTGAATTCCCGGCTCAACGGTTCGGGCGCCAATTTTTTGAGCAGCGCATGCTTGGCCGGATCATCCTGGGTGAAGTGCAGGCTGCCGAAGCGCCGCGGATCGTGAAATCGCAGGGCGAGACCGCTGTCCATCACCAGATCCCAGTGATCGTGTGCCTTGGGCGGCGTGCCGCTGTTGACCAAGCGCAGGCTGCCGGACATGCCGAGATGCAGGATCAGCGTGCCGCTCTCCAAACGAATGAGAATGTATTTGGCGCGTCGATCAACGCTCAAGACCTTTTGATTGCGCACGGCCGTTTCGAAATCGGCGGCGATCGGCCAGCGCAGGCGCCGGTCGCGGATGATCATATCGACGATGCGAGACCTAAGGAGAGCGGGCGTAATGCCGCGCCTGGTGGTCTCTACTTCGGGAAGCTCAGGCAGCGGCGAGGCTCCCGGACCGAACTACTTGATCTTTGATTCTTTGTAAGCCACGTGCTTGCGGACGACGGGATCGAATTTCTTCGTCTCCAGCTTGTCCGGATGCAGGCGCTTAATCCGCCACCACGACATCGACGCCGCGCTTCTCGATGGTGCGCAAACCGCGCGTGGACACGCGCAGGCTGACGAAACGCTTCTCTGATTCCAGCCAGAATCGGTGGGTATGCAAATTGGGCAGAAAGCGGCGGCGCTTGCGATTGTTCGCGTGCGAAACCGTATTACCCGTTTTGGGGCCTTTGCCCGTGACTTGGCAAACTCGCGACATGGCTGAACCTTTGAAAAGAAGCTTTTAGAGGAGCCGGGCTTTATACCAGGGTCGATACTCTGCGGCAAGGCCTTGGGATAAATAACGCGCCAAATTCAAAGAGTTGCGTCCGCCAAGCTCAAGCAACGCCTGCGCGGCGCGGCGCTTCAGCCGCCGCATGATTGCGAGGCTCCCCCAGCTTGGACGGCAACCATGTTGCCCTCGGCAATCATGTAGAGCGCATGGCTCTTGCGGGGAGGTGCCAGCACCCGCCGCAATGGTGCGATCAAATCGCTCAAGATCGCTGCCTTGCCGCGGTAGGTTTTCGACCAGCCCGTGCTGCCGATAACGGTCCATTCGGCGTTCTCGGCCAGCGCGTCCAGAAAGGCTTGCCCGTTGCGTCGGGAGGTTTCACCAAAGATGTATTCCAAGCGCTTCTTGGGCGTATCGATCTCGGCGACGCTCATGGCTTAGCGCTCCCAGTGGCCCGGCACGAAACGCCACTGCGATCCCATAGGCTCCCACTGATCCGCAATCCAGCGGGCCTTGCCGCGCTCGACGATCCAGCTACCGCTCACCCAGCGATAGGCCTGACCGTTCCAGTCCCAATGACCCGGAGCCCATACGTACCCATCGCGGGGATGGCCCATGTTCTCGGCGCGCAGCGGCGGCGGAGCCACATCCGTAATGACCTCTGCCGCAATGACGGGCGAGACTTTGAGCAGCAGGATTCCATCGGCGAAACAGACGGCGGCTAACAGGGCGATGCGTGTGAGGTTCATGTCTGACTCCCATATCATACGATATGAACGAATCATACCCTTTTCGTATGATTTGTCAACTAGAATAAGTTAAGTTCTCGAGACGCAGTTGGAGGGCCAAATCGGCAGGTGAAAGACGGGAGGAGGCCCGAAGGCTTAAGCGCGGGCGAGAGCCCGGGTGCCCGCAATATGTGCGCGGGCAAAGGCTCCCAATTCAGATTCCATTTGGGCGGTGGTTTCGCTCTTATTCACGAGCGCGGCGCTGCCAAAGTAAAGGGCGCGCGCCAGCTGGACCCCGGTGGGTGCAAGTTCCGGGTCCTTGGATATTTCGGCGCGTAACATTTCCAGCATTTCAACATCGAGATTGGCGAAGATCTCGCCTGCCATGCTGTGGCTGTAGGAGAAAAGTTCGGCGGCATGCGGCGAGCCGCGCACCAGGGTAAACACGGGCCGATGCTTGGCGACGACGGCTTCGGCGAGACGCTCATCCAGCGGCGCATCGGGCTTCATCAATGCCTGCTCGACCGAGCTGCGCAGAATGCGCGCCATGCGCGCGCAGACCGCCAGGTAAAGTTCATCCTTGTTCTTGAAGTGAGAATAGAGCGTCGCTTTGGCCACGTTGGCTTCCCGCGCCACGAGTTCCATCGTGACCGCGCGAAAACCGACCTTCTTGAACAATTCCTCCGCGGTGCGAATCGCCCGCTTATAGCGGGCGTTCTCGTCGTTCACCGTATCTTGCGCAGTGCTGGACATGAACGAATCATACGACAAGCGGCCATAATGCCCTAACCGCCTCGCTTGAGGGCTGCGTCGCGGCCTAATGGGGTCTGTCGGCGGCGGAATCTGCATGCCGATGAATCAGCTTCCATCCGCCTTCCTGAAAGCGAAACAGCTCCGTCACCCGCAGCTTCATGTGCACCTTTTTAAGCCCATTGCCCATGCAGGCATCGGCATTCTGGAATCCTGTCCAGTACCCAATATCACCGTCGGCACCCGATTGCAGCACATCGAAACTGCTCGAGCCCCCCGGCGCGAAGGACTTCGCGTCGGCGTCATATCGCAAGCTCACTTCCTTCGCTCCTTGGACGCTGCCTCCGCTCGGCGGAAAGAAGCTTGCATCACCCGTGCGCGGCACGATGGCATCGAGCGGGGTCGCGTTGCCCGTGACATAAGCGGCCGCGACATGTTCGCGTTGCTTCATGAAGTCCGTGAAGGCGTCGCGCTTCGCGGCGCCGGCGATGGTCTCGACCCAGTGTGCGAATGCAGTCGCGTACTTGGCGAGAAAGGCGCGTGTCTCGTCGTTCTGCAACTCTCCTTCACTGTCGAACAAACTGCCGGCATCCGCGAGATACGCCTCCGGTTGCTGCATCACCGGCATGTTGAGAAATACAAATGTCTGGCGCAACGCGTGGTTCGCACCGAATGCGCCCAGTTTATAAGGCGTAACACTCACTACGCCGGCGGCGAGGCCATTGAAAACACTCTTGCCCTGCGGCCGCGAGCCCACGTCGACGGCGTTCTTGAGGCAGCCCGGAATGGAACGATTGTATTCCGGCGTGAAAAACAGCACGGCATCGTGATGTTTGATTTCCGACCGAAAGCGAACCCAGCTGGTCGGCGGCTTTTCGTCGAGATCTTCATTGTAGAGCGGTAGGTCGCCAATCTCGATGAGGGAGCACGCGAGATGCTCGGACGACAGCATCGCAAATGCATGCGCCACTTTTTTTGTCAGAGAGTTCTTACGCAGGCTGCCAACGAGTATCGCAATCTTCGGAAGCATGATGTTCTCCTTGGGGGATACTTCCTCCGACCATCATGCATGTCGGGGGTTCCCATGAATGACTCGCGCGAGAGCGATATGCGAGAGCGCTGATTGCCCAAGACTGTTTTCGCCGGTCCTGTCGTATTTCGCGGTAATTTCGCTGCCGCCGAGATCTTCGAGGAGCAGAAGTCCGCAGTCTCCAAGATCCCGCGCAAGAGTTCCTGGGTTGAAGCCTGAGAGAAAAGGCTCGCCCATGGCGGCCACCCTCTTTTCCATGTCGCGAAACGCTTCCGATTGAGCTTGAAAGAGCCGCTCATCGAAGTACGTGAACACCAACTCGCTTGCCATAGGCGTGCATGACGCTATCGACTTCAGCGTTTCCAAGTTCGCTTCGCGCGTGAGATACATGGTCACGCCCAGCCAGGAAAAAAAGGTCAAAACCTCGGAACGAAAGGGCGATCGCAAAAGCGCGGCAGCCACGGTTTCTTGGGAAAGATCGGCCGCGATGAAATGCACCGATTCAGGCAGCGTGAGGCCGCATTCGGCGATTCGCGCGAGCTTCAGGTTCTGAGTGGCGGGGAAGTCGATTTCGAAGATCTGCAGATCCGCAGCGTACGCAGAACGGCGCAACGCGAAACTGTCGAAGCCCGCGCCGATCAAGACGTATTGACGAATGCCCCGGGTCACGGCGAGTTGCAATGCATCTTCGGCGAATCGCGTCCGCATGATGACATTCGCATACGCCCGGCTGCGGCGGAGCGACTCGTCGATGATGGCGTCCGGCGAGGCCATCGCCCGTCGCAGAGCGTCCGAATCCATGCCGGCCAACGCGGCCTTGCGAAACATGTCGCGCGCCGATTCGGGTACGAGACGGTCTCCCCACGGATCGTTGATCAGCGGGTTGGAATCAAGTCTCGTATGAGCTGCGCGCATGAGCGATGTCGCCAGGGCGGTTCGACTGGCAGCCAAATCTTCCATGGATTATTTTGCGCGCGGTTGTAGGGTGTTGGCAATTACGATAGAACTGCATTCGACTTTCACGGGCGGGCCAAAGTATTGACCAGATTTCACGGCCGGACGGCATTGGTTACCGGCGCATCACGAGGTATTGGGGCCGCCGTTGCCGTGCTGCTGGCGAAGCAGGGCGCCGATGTCGCCATCAATTTCCGCAGCAAGGGATCGCGAGCGGAGGAGATCGCGGCCGAGGTCCACGGACTCGGTCGGCGCGCGCTCCTGGCGCAAGCCGACCTGACGGATGAAAGCGGTGTGAGCGCCATGGCGAGCGCCATCAAAAAAACGTTCGGCCAACTCCACGTTCTGGTGTTGAATGCCAGCGGCGGGTTGGAAAAGGACAAGCCGGCCAGCTATGCGATGGAGCTGAATCTCACCGCCCAAGTGCGAGTGCTGGACGCGATGTTGCCGATGATGCGGGCGGGCGGCTGCATCGTCTTTGTCACCAGCCATTTGGCGCACTTCTACGGCCGCAAACCGGTGTATACGGCATATGAGGGAATTGCCGCGAGCAAGAAGGCCGGCGAGGACGCACTGCGCTCGAGGATGCCCGAATTCGAGACGCGCGGCTTGCGGCTCAAGATCGTCAGCGGAGACATGATCGACGGTACGATTACGCCGAAGCTGCTCGAGCGCACGCAGCGCGGATTGATCGAAAGCCGGCGCGGGCAGGCGGGGGTGCTGCCGACGGTGCAAGAATTTGCTACCGCAATCGTGGATGCAGCCGCCGACGCGAGCGGGCCGAGCGGGCACGTGACCTTTGTAGGGACGACCGACTAGCTGCAACCTGGACCAACACGCCGGTAATACCGCCTGCGCCTATCGCTCGATGGGGTTTATGCCGCAAGATAGTCGAGCCGATAGGCGAGCCATGACTCACACTAACATCCGCCAAACCAGGAAATCATTGCATGGCCCCAGGTGAAACACGCGAGCTGAAACGCGCGATCAATACCCGGCAGCTGAGCATGATTGCGATCGGCGGCGCCATCGGTACCGGCCTGTTCTTCGCCAGTGGCGCCGCAATCGCGCAGGCCGGCCCCGGCGGAGCATTGCTGGCGTACGCGACCATGGGTGTGGCGGTTTATTGCATGATGCAGTCGCTCGGAGAAATGGCGACGCAATTGCCCATTCCGGGCTCCTTCGAAGCGTATGCGGAGCGCTTTGTCGACCCCTCGCTGGCTTTTGCCGTTGGCTGGAACTATTGGTTCAGCTGGGCGATCACCTTGGCGGCCGAACTGGTTGCCGGGGCCCTCATCGTGCAGTTCTGGTTTCCGCACTCGAACTCTGCGTTCTGGGCCATGGGATTCTTCGCGGTGCTTCTGGCGCTGAATCTGCTCTCCGTCAGAGCCTATGCCGAGGCCGAATATTGGTTCGCAGGCATCAAGGTCGTTACCGTGATCATCTTCGTCGCGGTCGGTCTTCTGATGATCACCGGCATGATCGGCAATCACAGCAGCGGATTTCATAACTGGACGTTGAGCGATCCCAAAGCGGGGACGCACGCTCCCTTCGTGGGTGGCTTTACCGCGATGCTGACGGTGTTCTTGGTGGCGGGCTTTTCTTTCCAGGGTACGGAAGGGGTCGGCCTCGCCGCGGCGGAAACGGCCGATCCAAGCAAGAATGTTCCCAAGGCGATTCGAAGCGTGTTCTGGCGCATCCTATTGTTCTACATCGGTGCGATCTTCGTGGCGGGCACCTTGATCAGTTATAACGATCCGAACCTGCTGAATGCCGATGAAACCCACATCGCCTACTCGCCCTTTACCATGGTGCTGCAGCAACTGCCGACGGTTGGCTACTACGCCGCGAATATCATGAATGCCGTAATACTGTCCTCGGTGCTGTCTTGCGGGAACTCATCGATGTACGTGGCCTCGCGGATGCTGCATGCGATGGCACACAGCCGCAAAGCACCGAAGCTATTCGGCGTCCTCAATGCGCGCGGTGTGCCGGTAATGGCGCTTCTCGCCACGGGCGCCGTGAGCGCGCTGGCCTTCTTCTCCACGGTGGTGGGCGACAAGAAGATCTATCAATTGCTCTATAATGCCTCGAGCCTGAGCGGGTTCCTGATCTGGCTCGGCATCGCAATCTGCCACCTGCGCTTCCGCAAGGCCTGGGTGGCCCAGGGACGCAGCCTGAACGATCTGAAGTTCAAGTCCAAGTTCTATCCTTATGGCCCGTGGCTCGCGCTGGTCCTGTTCCTGGTGGTGCTGTTCGGCGCAAACATCGGCGTGTTTCAGACCCCGGTGTTTTCCTGGTTCGACTTTGTCACCGACTATTTGCTGATTCCCACGTTCATCCTGTTTTATCTGGGCCATAAGTTATGGAACAAGACGCACGTGGTGCCTTTGAAGGATGCCGACTTCGAAATGCACTAGTCTTTAGGGAGTCGTTATGGGCACGTTGAATGCGGCGCTCGCACAGCATGGCTACTCCATATTGGCCGCCATCGTATTTCTAGAAGCCATTGGGGTGCCGGTGCCGGCGGCGGTGGCACTGCTGATTGCGGGCGGTGCGGTTGCCCGCGGGGTGCTGCAGGCCCAGTACGTATTGGGCACAGCGTTGTTCGCGATGCTCGCCGGCGACACGCTGATGTTTCTGTTGGGCCGCTACACCGGCTGGTGGCTGCTGGGCATACTTTGCCGCATTTCCCTGAATCCGGAGGCTTGCATTTTACGATCCGCGGATTCCTTCTACCGTCGCGGCAAGACCCTTCTGGTCATCGCCAAGTTTATTCCGGGAATTAACACGATGGCGCCGCCGCTCGCCGGCAGCATGAACATGCGATTGACAACGTTTCTGCGTTTGGACCTGGCGGGCGCCGCTCTATACATCGGTTCGTACTTCATCGTCGGTTATGTGTTCAGCGGCGCGTTGGATGCGGTTACTCGTGGATACGACACCGTCGGCCGATTGCTCGGGTGGATCGTGATCGCGCTGATCGTCGGCTATATCCTGCTGCGCGTGTGGTTGTGGATCAAGGGACGCGCGCTGACCGCGGTGCCTTTCGCGAATCCCACCGACGCCGCCCGCGAAATGGCAGCAGGCGCGCTGGTATACGACGTTCGCAGCCACGGCTACTTCGATGCCAAGGCAATGCGCATCCAGGGTTCTCGTCGGCTGGACCCGAACGCACTTCACCAATCTGACACGGAATTGCCGGCAGATGGGACCATGTTCGTGTATTGCACCTGTGTTCGTCAGGCCACGAGCGCGCGCGTTGCGGGCGAGTTGCAGAGGATGCTGCAGGCCAAGAAGGTGCGTGTCACGGTGATTCGGGGCGGTCTGCGAGCCTGGGAAAAGGCCGGCCTGCCCGTTGAAGCAATACCCGAGTCAGAGATGGCCACGCTTCCAGTGTTTGAGTAAGCCGTACAATCGCCGGCTATTCCGGTCCGACTCGCGTCATGGAACGCGAATGCGATGCCGGCCTCTTCAAGGGCTGTTCATTGCGGTGCTGACCGTGCAGTTCATGCTCGTACTGAAGGGGTGGATCGCGCGAATCCGCGTAGCTATCAACGATGAAGTGTGCCCGCTGTTCAAGACACCCTGGGCCCTCGCACACAGGTCCAATCAGATACGGGTAGTTGTGTTCGTAGAAGTCGCCGCGAAAGCCGGCGTCCAGCAGCGGCTCCTCGATATCGCAGCCGCAGCGGATGTGCGTGTGCGCAACTCGCCGTCGAGCAGCGAGGGCGCATCCGATGTGAGCGCCAACCGCGCCTGGGCGGCTTCGCGTTCGCGAGTCATCGTCGCGATGTGGCGTTTGAGCGCGGCCCAATTGTCGAAGCGCAGCTCTTGCGCAATCAGATATTGCGCTTCGGCGAGTTTGGGCGGCGACTTGAAGCGCGCAAGCGCTTCGGGATCACCGGCACGCGCGGCTTTCAGCAACTCCTTGGCGCGTTTGCCCTGCTGTCCAAAATTCAGACGGAATCGAGGATAAGATTTGAGCCTGTAAGATTCAAGCGAGTCGGCCATGACGCAGCCCTTTCCGCGGACGTGGATGCTCCGACCGAGCGCAGACATTGTGCGTGCGCTCAGAGGAAGCCGTCAACCTTTAGCGGCTCGCGCCAGGCGCGCAATAACAAACGTGCGGCGAGGATCGCCAGCATCAACGGAGAAACAACTCCGCCTCCTCCGCCGCGACCCGGAGCATCAACCTTGAGTGCTTCAGAAGCGGCGGTGCTCCCGGCAGGCCCCATGCAGGTCACGGTGTACAAGTACTGACCTGCTGCTACATTACTTAAGAGTAACGTCCCGCTCGCGGCCAGCGATCCGCTCCACGCGCCGCTCGCCTGACAGCTCGGTGCGCCTGTGGAGGTCCATGATATGGTGCTTGTCCCCGTGACGGCGGCGATTTCGCTGGCCGTAATGTTCATCGTTAGCGTCGGCTTTTCCGCAGGCGTTACGGTGAGCGATGCCGAGGCGCTGGCTGTTCCGCCCAGGTTCTTGCAGCTTACGGTGTAGATATTTTCGCCGAGGGCCGTCGGCGTTACAGGCTGGCTCGCGTTCTGGACAAGAGAATCGCTCCAAGCACCACTTGCCGTGCAGTCCGCATCGTTGGTAGAGGTCCAGGTAACTGTGGCCGAGTTCCCAAGACTGATTGTTGTGGGTGCGATTGCGACCGTCACCTCGGGCGCAGGTGTTAAAAAAGTCTCGACCGCAATGGTTGTCGCCTTGCCGAGAAGAGGATTGTCACACCAAAAAAAGTAGGCAAGGGAACCTGCAACCCCCGGAGACTGCAATGTGACGCTGCCGGATGAAGCGATAGAGTTGGTATCGGCCCCCGGGTAGGCGAAGCCCTGGCATAGGCTGTTCGGGGCGGACGACCAGGTCGCCGTGAAGTCTTGCCCCAGGTAAACAGTCGAGGGCGATAAAGTGAGTGTTAGCGGCGGCGTACCCTGGGTGCGGAGCATGTAGATGCTGCCCGAGACAATGCTCGAGAACGAATTGACTCCCGCCGTAACGCCGTAAAGGTTTCCATCCGCTCCCATCATGAGCCCGCCGCTTGGGTTGACGCTCGATCCCGAGTCGCTGCCAAAACTGAACATCAATGAATACGCGCCTGTGGGCGAAATCCCGAAAACGGTACCGCTGGCAGCACCGCCCTGGTAGGTGGTGCCATAGAGCGTGCCATCGGGGCCTTCGACCAAAGGTCCGGAGGTGTTATAGCCATCGAACGGATTGGCACCTTGGGTGTTTGAGTTGAAGGAATACAAAGCGCTAAAAACGCCTCCTGTGCTGATGCGAAAAATCGTCCCGTAGTTTTCGCTGCCGCCAGCGTTTGATGTGCCGTAAAGATTGCCATCGCGGGCTTGCATCAATCCAGAGGTAGGAGAGGCGCCATCCGCATTGCTCGCCAATGGTGCCGCAGAGAATGTGTGCAGCAGCTGAAACACGCCTTGCTGCGAGAGCGAGAAAATGCTGCCGAGTCCATTCGCTCCGCCGTATCGAGCCGCTCCATACAAGTTCCCGTCGTTGGCGAGCAATAATCCCGCCGCGGGCCAAGAGCCGGTAGCATTTGAGTTATTCGCATCGAGTGAGGGAAACGTATATTCAAGTGTGAACGCACCCGCTTCCGTAATCTTGAACAAGGTGCCGGCGGCGAATGCGCCACCAAGAACTGCGTTGCCGAAAAAGCTGCCGTCAGCCACCTGCGCGAGTTTGCCTTCAGGCATCCTGCCGTCCGCGTTTTGATTCGCGTTGGTCGCGCTGAACGTGTAGAGGGTGGTCAAGACTCCCGCTGGAGTGATTCGAAAAATGGTTCCAGAGCCGGTTGCACCGCCGGCCGAGGTCGTTCCATAAAAATTCCCGTCTCGACCGACGGTCAATCCTCCAAGAGGATTCGCGCCATCAACATTGGTTTGAATCCCGGTGGCAGCACTGCCCTGCAATGCGCCGAATGAATAGATCGCAGTGGGACTAAAGTCACCCGTCCTGTACGAGAACACGGCTCCGCTACCGTTAGCACCACCGTCAAAGGCCACACCGAAAAATGTTCCGTCGCTCGTTTGGACAAGCTCACCGCCCGCGTGTAGACCATCTGCATTGGTCGGTGGCGCGGTGGGATCCGGGTTAAAAGCGGCAATATTGAATCTTGCCAGATCATATTCGTAGACATAGCCCTGCGCCTGAGCGAGTCCTGAAGTCATGCAGTGGAGCAGAAGCGAGAAAGCGAGGGGGCGTACTCGCCGGTATAGGCATGCCGGAGAAGCGGGCGCTGACGCGCCCAAGGTCTCTGTCCTTACGATTTTCTCTCTCCCTGATATTTTTTATGGTTCGCTGGCCCCTCGCAAGGGCTGCCTCGTCGCAAGTATATCCAAGAAAATCCTCGCGTTTGGGGCTTCTTGACGTAATACGGCGGACCAAATCCCGACTTCCCTACAACATCTACGCTCCACATATTAAATGAGTCCACGTTCCGCGAGCGACACGCACGCGGCATCGCCGACGATGATGTGATCCAGCAATCGAATGTCCACCAATGCCAATGCCTCTTTCACCCGCTGCGTGATGAACTCGTCTGCCTGCGAGGGTTCAGCCACGCCGCTCGGATGATTGTGCGCGATGATCACCGCGGCCGAATTGCGCTGCAGCGCCAGTTTGACGATCTCGCGCGGATGCACGCTGGCGCCGTCGATGGTGCCGCGAAACAACTCCTCAAAATGAATCAGCCGGTGGCGCTTGTCGAGATACAGGCAGCAGAACACCTCGTGCTCCAAATCACGCAGCCGCGCGGTCAGAAAATCCCGGGTGGCGCGCGGGCTCGATAGAGAAGGGCCGGTGCGCAAGGTCTCCGACAGCTGCCGCCGGGCGATCTCGACCGACGCCTGCAATTCCGCATAGCGCGCGGGCCCGAGGCCGGGCTCGGCGCAAAATCGCTGCCGGTCGGAGGCAATCAGCTTGCGCAGCGAGTGAAAGCTCTTGAGCACCGCGCGCGCAAGATCGAGCGCCGAATGCCCCGCGGTCCCGGTGCGCAGCAGGATCGCCAGCAGCTCGGCATCGGAAAGCGCCGCGGCGCCTTTCTCGAGCAGCTTCTCGCGGGGTCGTTCGTCGGCGGGCCAGTCCCGGATTGCCATGCAGACAGCATGACCACCGGGGCCCTAACTCACTAGACGCATTTCACTCGCAAGCAGCGAAATTGGCGTGTCAACTGCATTGAAATGCAATACAGTCCCGGCGACGAAACCGGAGCGCACCACTCTCGATGTTGCCACCATCGTGCTATTCCTGGCGATGGCGATCATTTTGTCCGCGCTGTGGGGCTATTTCGCCAGCA
>Ga0193726_1000504_pt1 | contig 40522 bp, 35 predicted proteins | sample H2c1metaG_FD_144928 | JGI IMG/M metagenome (GOLD analysis project Ga0193726, IMG submission 144928) | Soil microbial communities from a riparian zone of the East river system, Colorado, United States - H2c1 | ecosystem: Environmental > Terrestrial > Soil > Riparian zone | place: USA: East River... | reverse complement strand
AATTGCATTAATCGCAACACATGCTGATCGGGCGTCGTCGCAAGTTCCGAGAAGCGCTCAACCGCACTTAGATTTCGCATCACCGTGCGCAGGGAGGTTCCTATTCCACACTGCATGGCAAATTGAATGAGCTTTGGTAGCGGCGTGGGACCGGCAATACCCACATTCACCGGGATCCTGATTTCCATTCGCAGCAACTCACGTTCCCACTCTGCGATCGCCTCGGCATTGAATCCGAACTGTGTGACGATGGTCATGTTGATGCCCGTCCGTTCGGCAAACACCTGCTTGGTTTTGAGCGCTTCCCACAGTAATGACGCTCCCACGGCCCGATGACCTTCCGGATGTCCGGCGACAGCAATACGGGATAATCCAGAGTGATCGAGAATGCCGGAAGCCAGTATATCCAACGTGCTGTTGAAATCACCCGATGCCCGGGCGTCGCCCGCGATCGACAGAATCCGCTCTACCCCCCCGGCGCGAAGCCGCGCAATCGCGATCCGCAGGGTGTGTGCATAATTGATACGTCGCGCGACAATGTGGGGCGTTGCGGTAAATCCGGCCCGCTGCACTGCCAGCGCCGTCTGGACAACTTGATCCAGCGTGGTGTTGGGTGTGTGCGCCACATAGACCGCGGTGCCCGGCGGCAGCAACGCTACCAGATCCGGCAGGCGTTGCTCATCAGAGGGCGTGATCTCGATCGACGCTTCACGAACGAAGCGCATGACGCGCTCTTTCACACCCCCGTTCGAAGTCGCTAGGGTCGTCGGCGGGTGGTCAAGCCGGACCATTCAGGGCCGCCGTCGCGAAACCACGAAGGTCTCGTCGTTGAACCATAGGCCGCCATGCTTCTGCAGCACTTGCTGGGTAGCATCGAGATAGGCGCCTGTGGTCACGACCGTATCGAGTCGCTCATCTTCTACTTGATTGACATAGATCGCTGCGTTCCACGCCGCAAATAGAGTTGAAGTTCCGATTCGATCCCCGATCTCGGACGGCAACGTATGCATCTCGTAGCGAAAAATGCTCTTCTCGTCCGGCAATGCAGCGAGCTGATAGTCCCGTACGTCCCGCCCGAGTTCCGTTTTGAGCGCCGCGATCAATTGATGACGGTCGACCTGAAACGGATTTTCACCGGGCCAAAGTTTCTGAACAATTTCAAGTCCCGGGTCTGCACCACATGATTGGATGGCGAGCAGGCGCCCGCCCGGCGCGAGACTTCTGACCAGCGGAGCCAGCACTCTCTCCGCCTTGAACTTGGCTGACATCCGGGCGCGCCACGGCTGCGAGGCTACGATCAAATCGTAGCTCTCAAAGACACGACCCGGCTTTGGTATCACAGTGTCAAGAGGGAATTTGTGGTCGTCTCGATAAATCACCAGCACTGACGGCCTAACGTAGGTGGGGTTCCCCGATTTGGGGCTCGGTTTCGTCTGCCAACCGTGAGCGAGCGACGGTCCAAGTTCCTCGATTTGTTCGGCGTATTCGTGCGTGGAGCTGCCCGACAAGCGCACCTCCTGCCAATTTAGCGAGGCCGCGGCCTGTAGGTCGCGCGACATGAGGCGTGGCGCCTCGGCATAGGTCAGATTCGTGACCACAAATACAGTATTGGGATGTTCAAACAAGCGATCCGGGAGTTTCTCCAAGCCCAACCGCACATCCTCTAGGCTGATCTCCTTGGCGACCACCAACATTGGAACAGTTGGAAACTGGTAATGAACGCTACGCATTAGTCGCGCAAGTACCGTGGCATCCCCCATCCCCGCATCAAAAATGCGAATTGCCGGAGGCGTGGGGTGGACATGTTGCAATTCATGCGCGGCTCGGCGGGCGACCGCGGACTTTTCATTGCAGGTATTGACGAAGGCGAGATACTTCTGACGATTGTCGTAGAAGCGGAACGGTGGGGAGGCGGTTTCACCGGCTGTCTGGCCCACTGCCGGATTCGCCGCGTCGTTGGTCACGCTAGGGGCGGGGTGTGTTGCGACGCTCATTTTCTCCCCTCATGACGACAGGCTGGGCTCCGCCGCATTCGGCTAACCTATCTTGAGGCTGCACATATATGCCCGACGGAAATGACGATAATGTCATTTCGCGCGGCTGTCAATCGTTTTCCAATCCACCAGTTGTGCTTCGGCTATCGCCGTCGATCAGGCCACAACAGTGGGAGCGATGGCCTGCTGAATCCTGTCGGCATCGGGCGTGTCCGCTGCGGAAGCAAGTTAGCCACAATAGACTCATAATTGACGAGGATGTCAGTTCCGTGGCACACTAAAAAATCGGAAAATTAGCGCGACGAACTGCGACGGGGCCGGCTAACCGATCTAGGCAGCAGTCCCGCAATCATTCGAGGGGCAGTTCAACGTGACGCTTGTGATATTCGAGCGGGGACTGAGACGCGAAGTTGGCGCAAGAACATATGCATCGGTCGCTTTGGCCATTCACTGCGCCCCGCCTCCCTCGGTCAGATCAGATTTGGGGCCATCAATTTACTGATGCCTTACGGCGGTCGTGGCATTAGTTCACCTCACGGAGATAACTCATGAAATCGCAAGATCAAATCCTGACAACACATGTCGGTAGTCTGATCCGCCCGCCGGCGCTGGTTGACCTGCTGGTCAGGGAGAGCCGGGGCGAACAGGTTGATCCGAAGGCAGTGCGCGCCAGCGTTGACCAGGAGGTGCCGCGTATCGTGCGCCAGCAAGTGGAAACAGGTATCGATATCGTGAACGATGGCGAATTTGGAAAGGCTCTGAGCTGGACGCACTACATTGCCGCGCGTCTGACCGGCGTTGAGGTTCGGCCCGAGGTGCTACCGGAATTTGTCAAGGCGGGACCGGGTAAAGATCGCACGGATTTTGCGGAATTCTACGCCGAATACGAGGACCAGTATGGGCCGGCCGGGATGGGTAAGGAGACGTTTGGCGGCTTGATGAGGATGCCGACAGCAGTAACGGGACCGCTCGGCTATCGACCCGAGGAGGTACGAGCGGACATCGCCCGGCTCAAGGCCGCGATGAAAGTGGCGGGTGTGGAGCGGGGCTTTTTGCCAGTGGCGGCCCCCGTCAGCGCCGCCGCCACGCTTGGCAACGCCTACTACAAGAACAGCGAGGAACTCATGTTTGGTGTCGCCGACGCGCTCGCCGTCGAGTACAAGGAGATTGTCGACTCCGGGTTGATTTTGCAGGTCGATGATGGCTTTCTGGCGCCCAGCTACGACGGCATGGTGCCGCCGAAGTCTTTGGCTGAATACCGGGCATGGGTAAACGTGGGAATTGAAGCGCTGAATCATGCACTCAAGGGTATTCCGGAAGATCGAGTTCGCTATCACGTGTGTTGGGGCAGCTGGAATGGCCCGCACAGCAATGACGTGAACGTCCGCGACATCTTGGATTTGATCCTGAAAGTCAAATCAGGCGGCTATTCCTTAGAAATGGCAAATCCGCGTCACGAACACGAATGGCGGGTATGGGAGAAGACGCGTCTCCCGGCAGGGAAGGTGCTGTATCCAGGGGTGGTGACACACTCAACCAACGTCGTCGAGCACCCCGAGTTGGTCGCTGAGCGCATCGTTCGACTGGCGAAACTCGTCGGGCGCGAGAACGTAGTCGCGTCGACCGATTGCGGCTTTGCCCAAGGTCCGTTCGCGCGACGCGTGCACCCCTCGATTCAATGGGCAAAACTCGCCTCGCTGGCCCAGGGAGCGCGTCTCGCCACGCAGGAACTGTGGGGCCGTAAGGCGGCGTAGTCGGGCATTGTGCCCCCAGAGACAATAATGCTGCGGTAAAGCGATGGCTGGCTCACGGCCACCGCTAACCCTGCCAACGCCACCTTGATCCGCCGTAGACGACCGAATTTAGACCGCTTCGGGCGATCGACTATCTGACTGAGCTTGGCTCTGTGCCGGCGCCACGCCTTCAGCCTTTAGTAGCTCATCCATCCGACGACGCACCCGAACTGCGCCGATGTCGTCCAGAAGAAGACAGGGTTTCAGTTCCCAGAAATCCTGATTCCCAATCGCATCTTGAATCGCCGAGAGCATGCGCTCGTCCTGCTCTACGAACGCGTATTCCGCGCCGATCTTCATGTTCTTGTCGAGTTCCGCATTATTCAGCAGAAAATCTCGGCAGATCGCCCAGAAGTAGTGCGTTGCGTTCTCACTCTCCGGTGTCAACATATGACAGTTCAGCGTCGAAATTCCCTCCGTGCGGGGTTGCCCTACCGGCGCAATGCCGGTTACCTGCCTGACCACCGCGCCCGGGCTCCAACCCGAGTTTGCCCAGGCCCAATTTGGGAGATGCTGTGGTCCGCGTGCGGCGTTCCACAGCATCTCCCAAATTGGGCCTGGCTTGCCCGGGGGACATAGGAGGTTGGACCAGATCGTATCGCCCTCCACCTGGATCTCAGGTTTCGCGCGCGTAAATGACTCGCTCGCGAGCGAGTCATGATGCACCGTGGCTACATGCGCGCCGTCCAGCAGGTTGTCGATGATGTAGCGATAATTTGCGCGCACCTCCATGAATCCCTGGACGCGTGTGTAATGTGCGGAGTCTTCCAAGTAGCTTAGATCCGGAAGAGCGGCGGTATCGGCTCGTGCTGCATCTCCCGGCCATATCCACAGAACACCAAACCGCTCAATAATTGGATAAACAGTAAGCCGTGCTCCGGCCGGGACTACTTGATTCCCATTTGGATTAAACACGCATTTGCCTGCCGAGTTGTAGCGAAGGCCATGGTAAGGACAGGCCACCGTATCTCCTTCAAGTTTTCCTAGATGCAGTGGACCAAAGCGGTGCGCGCACCGATTTGACATCGCTACCGCGGTACCGTCTTCCTTACGATAGAACACGATTGCCTGATCCATAATGACCCGGCGGAATAGTTGCCGGCCCACCTCAGACGACCACGCGGCCATATACCAGGCATTCTTCAAATAGGAACTCATCCATCATCTCCTTTAGAACAACCGATGCCTCGCCGTACGAGGAATAGCGGGCTACTGTCGCGGGTAACCCATTTATTGACAATATTGTCATTTTCTTTGACTGTCAACTGAGCACTAGTGGGCATTTCAGTGACGTCGCAGAAGTGGATCGGTGCCGGGGTGGGTCTCATAGCGGCTGGCGCCCGGGGCCGGCGGAGAGGGCGCGCTCATCGCCCCGACCGCAGCAGCAACGACGTTTGACCTACTTAGAGGCGCGTCCGGCGCTGCGCTGCTTGTCAGCCTCGGCTTGCCCCTCCTCGCTCTCCAAGGGCAAACCCGCATATTGCTCTGCTAGCGCCACCTGAGCGTGATATGAGGAGCGGATGTATTCGAGTTCGAATTCCTGCGCGCGCTGCTCGAATTCGCTTGCGTCGGGAAATCGATGCAGCAGAGTCGTCAAATACCAGGAGATGCGCACCGAACTCCAGACCCGCCGCAGTGCCGTCTCGCTGTAACCGTCCAACAACGCCTTCGTGCCCCGCCCGTAAAATGCACTAAGGGCACGCGCCAGGTAATAGACATCCGAGACGGCAAGGTTCAATCCCTTGGCCCCCGTCGGGGGAACGATGTGGGCAGCATCGCCGGCGAGGAAGAGGCGACCGTACTGCATGGGTTCAGTCACGAAGCTGCGCAACGGAGCAATCGACTTCTCGATCGACGGCCCGGTCACGATGGCGTCGGCCAGATCCCTTGGGAAGCGTGATTGGAGCTCCGTCCAAAATCGCGCATCAGACCATTCCTTAATCTTGGCGTCGAGTGGCACCTGGATGTAGTAGCGGCTCAGCGACGGGCTGCGCATCGATGCAAGCGCAAATCCTCGAGGGTGATTGCAGTAAGTGATGTCAGGCAACGGAGGGGTCTGCGACAGGATGCCCAGCCAACCAAATGGATAGACTTTCTCAAACTCGCGCCGCACGTTTGCGGCGATGCCCCCGCGCGATACCCCATGGAAGCCATCGCAGCCTGCGATAAAATCGCAGTCGAGGCGCTGAGTCTCATCTCCGAGCTTGAATGTTACAAACGGCCGATCCGAGCTGACGTCCATCGGCTGCACTTCCTCTGCCTCGGTTAGCACGACCGCGCCGCGCCGATCCGCCGCGGCAAATAGATCTTCCTGAATGTTAGTTTGGCCGTACGCCGTGAACTGTTTGCCGAGATGTTCTCGTATATTGATGAGGAAGCTTTCCCGGCCGGCCCACACGATCTTCATCCCGTCATGGGAGTGACCCTCGCGATCCATCCGATCACCGAGTCCATTGGCACGAAGCACGTCCACGGTAGTCGGCTCCAGGACGCCTGCGCGGATTCGGGCCAGGACGTAGGCGCGGGTGTGCCTCTCCAGAACAACGCTTTCGATGCCGCGACGATGCAGCATCTCGGAGAGCAGCATGCCGGCCGGACCGGCGCCTATAATGGCAACGTCAGTCCTCATGAACAATACCGACATAGCCAGAGAACATCTGTTCGTACATCAGGTCGATTGTCGATCATCTGGACGTTCCGCCTCAAGGGCCCGTTGCATGAGCAGCCGGAAGTTCCCCAGTGCGACATCGCTCGGTAGCGCCAGCATGTCGACCGGCTCCGTCGTGTCGATTAAACGTTGCTGCGCCTCAATCATGCGTCGATCCTCGTTGAACGCGGCCACCACCGATTGATAAATATGCTCGGTTGCCTCCGGATTGAGTGATGACTCGTTGGCCGAGGCGAAGAAATAATGCGTGGCCGTGATGGTCTCCGGGGTAATCGCCTGACAGCTGTGAAAATTCAGGGTTCTTTCGCGTTCGCGCAGGCTCGGCTCTGATGCCCTCACGCCCGACTCCATTAACAGGATCCCTGGGACGAGATAGTCGTAAATAAACCAGCGATCCACTTTGCCCGAGAACTGTGCCAGGCGCTGGTGGTAGGGGGCAGGCGCCGTATTGTTTATTTCGCGCCGAACTCGAACACCCCGCTCGAGCCTCTCGGTCGACGGCCGGGTCTGTGCAATGTCCGGCGATCCGCCCAGGGTTCCCTCATGTACATAGGAAAGATGCGAAAAATCCAACAAATTGTCTGAGATCAATAGATGATTCGCTTTGTAGTGAACGTACCCCGGCTTCATTCTCCAGTCAGGATGCTCCAGCGAGAACGTATCGGGAATACTGGCAGAATCCGCTTTGGCGGGGTCTCCCATCCAGATCCACACCCAACGTTTGCTCTGCACCACCGGATAGCTGCGCACCTTCATCTGGCGCGGAATCGCCTTTTGTCCGGGTATCTCCACGCATTGGCCATGCCGATCGTATTTTAGTCCGTGATACATGCAGCGGACGCAATCGCCCTCGCGGCGTCCCAAAGATAACGGGGCATGACGGTGGCAGCATCGATTGTTCAGTGCCACGGGGGTACCGTCCGAGGCCCGAAACAGCAGGATCGATTCGTTCAGAATCGTTCTCTGAAAGAGCTCTCCTTCTTGTAGCTCGTAATCCCACGCGGCGACATACCAGCAGTTCTTAATAAACATGGTTCCACGACCTCGTTCGTGGGAAATCCAAACTTGCGCCTCGATCACGCTCCATCATGATACGCATAATTGACATTATCGTCACTTTATGGAAGCATAAGAAACTGGCTACGGTTACTTAAGGACCGAGGCCACTTCATCGCTGGCGTGTTGGGAGATCGCAATGAAGAAGCTCGCTTTTGTTCTCTGGGCAAATGAGTCGGCCGCGCCCCGGCTGCAATAGAGATCATGACAACACCGCAGATAGGGTGGGGCCCGGACGGCAAGCGATCCGCATTGAGCTTTACCTTCGACAATCTTGGAGAGGCTGCGGACCTGGAATTCGGCAAGTGGCCGGCGAATGTACCCGTCGGGCGTCACTACACGGTGACGGAAGTACTCCCTGCTCTTATGGAAAGACTCGTCGCGGGGAAGGTGACATTTTTTGTGGAAGCGTGGAATGCACAGACCTATCCCGAGATCCTCCAACAGCTTGACTCACTCGGCCACGACGTCGCCCTTCATGGTTGGCGGCATGAGTTGTGGGGAGAGATGGAGCCGCAGCGGCAGCGGGAAATCATTAAGCAAAGCCTCGACGCTTTCGCAAAGATTGGGCTGCAGCCATGTGGATTTCGCCCACCCGGAGGCACCGTCGCTGAGAATCCCTCGGGGGTCCTGCGTGAATTCGGCTTTACCTACTATTCCGCTTCAGATAGGAACCGCGGAATCCTTGCGGGGGTCGCGCAGATACCCTTCGCCTGGGAGCACCTCGACGGCGTCTATTTGATGCCAGGCGGGGCCGCGATGGCAGGGCTCTCAAGCTTGCCGGAGGCGGCGTCACTTGAAGGAATGCGACGGGCCTTCCATGACGCCATTCGTGAGTCCATAGACAAAGGCCGACATCTAACGCTGGTATTTCATCCATGGCTTTTGGGCCAGGATCGCGAAAGACTAGAGGTCCTCCTCGAACTTTACGAGTACGCAACACATCACCCGGAACTCTGGGTGGCGCCGTGCCGAGATGTCGCTCGCTGGGTATTGCGAGGCTCGCCCAGACATCCTGCGTTGGCGTTGGGCTGACCGTGATTGGACTCTGCGTCAAAGCGATCTGAATGTCGACAGGTCTGTGAATATATGACTCATCTGTCAGTTAGTAACTCGATCGGCCGCCCTCCCAAAGGAGGGAAGAGATGACCAACCTCATAGAGCGTCACTTCATGAGCGAGCGGCAGCAACAATTTCGCGAGCGCTACATGATGCAGATCCATCCGCTGTATAGCGGCGTATTGCACATTGGCGTCATCTACGCAGTCGGGTTGACTGTCATCGCCTGGTGTGTGAGCCGCATGGCGAATGCGAGCTGGGAGTGGCTGCTGGTCATTCCAGTGTTCGCCCTCTCAAACTTGTTCGAATGGTGGATCCATAAGCATTTGATGCATCGGTTGGTGGATGTGTGGGCTCTTCGGGCGATATACGACCGCCACACGCGTCAGCATCACCAGTACTTCTCTGACAATGAGATGACTGTTGAGACCTCCCGCGAATGGAGAATCATCTTCTTTCCGTGGCGTGCGCTTTTCAGTTTTATGGCGCTCGGAGTCCCCTTTGCGGCCGCACTGGCTTGGATCATCAATCCCAATGCGGGTTACGTGCTTATGGCGACGATCGTAGGACAGTATTTAGTCTACGAAACCTTCCACTACTGCTGCCACGTACACGACAACTGGTTCGTGCGCAACGCACCTTTCATCAATACGATTCGCCGTCATCACACCGCGCACCACAATTTGGGGGTCATGATGAGCGTAAATATGAATCTCACCTTTCCCATAGCGGACTGGTTCATGGGTACCACCGATCTGAAGCGGTCGCTGATCGGCACGATTTTCAACGGGTACAACGAAGATCACGTTAAGCCCGAATTGAAGTCGACGATGGATCGATTTCGGCGTGCGGACGCCCCGTCTCTAATCGGTGAGCCGACCCGGTCATGAGCAAAGCCCATTCATGAAGCTGGCAACATTCACGCACACCGGACGCACTCGCATCGGAATCGTCGAGAATGGAGAGATCGTGGACTTGGCGATCGACGGGCGGTTGCCCACCGACATGATCGGATTTCTGAGGTGCGGCGAATCGGCGCTGGAGGCGGCGCGATCGGCAGTTGGGAGATCGATGAGTCGAATACCCCTGTCGTCTGTTCGGCTGGAGGCTCCGGTATTAAATCCACGAAAGTTTCTCGCTCTTGGTGGCAGCTACCGATCGCACCTCGCAGAGGTCGCTCATCTTGGTATAACCCACCCGACCAATCAGACGTGGTTCAACAAGCAGGTGACCTGCGTCAACGGCCCCTACGATGACATCCACTTTCCCGACGTTTCGCCGACCTTAGACTACGAGGGCGAGCTGGCGATTGTGATTGGCAGGAAGGGCCGTCACCTTCGCGGTGCCAGCGCGCGCGCCGCCATAGCGGGATTTATGATCTGCAACGATGTCAGCGTGAGGGCGTGGCAAAGGCGCGCACCTACCGGCACGATCGGAAAGTCATTCGACACTCATGGTCCGCTGGGTCCCTGGATCGTGACCGCGGACGAGCTGACGAATGCCAATAACCTATCGCTAAAGACGTGGGTCAACGGAGAGTTACGTCAGGACGGTAATACGAACGATTTGATCTATGCGTTCGAAGACATGCTCGTGGAATTGAGCACCTCATTTACGCTGGAGCCGGGTGACATTCTATCTACGGGGACACCTGCGGGCGTTGGTGTGGTGAGGGATCCACCGCAATTCCTAAAAGTGGGAGATGTGTGCCGAGTGGAGATTGAGGGAATCGGCTTCATCGAGAATCGCGTCGTGCCGGAGCCGCCGCCGCGCATGGATTCAATCGACGCTCACCGATAAATCAGAAACAACACGCGTTCAAAGCGCTATCTGGGGGAAGTATGGCTGGAATCAGTTGGAAGTGGTTTGCATTGTGTGCCGTCCTCGTAGTTGACACTCAAGCATGGGGGCAAAGCGGGCCAGGCACGACACCAACCCCTCAGAATCAGACCGGAGGGCTCGACGAAGTGGTTGTCACCGCGCAAAAGCGCAGTGAAAGCCTGCAGAACGTCCCCATTGCCGTAACCTCATTGTCGGCTGATCGGCTGGCATCGGCGGGGGTCGTCAGCAGCACCGATCTGGCCTTGGTCACTCCGGGGCTCACAATGGTCGACTATTCCGGAAATTCATTCCCCCACATTCGTGGCATCGGGACGACGGCCATTGGCGCGGGTTTCGAAAACCCTGTATCAGTATACGTCGATGGAGTCTACCTAGCCTCGGGAGCAGCCTCGCTGCTGACCCTGAACAACATTGCGCAGGTCGATGTCCTGAAAGGGCCGCAAGGCACGCTGTTCGGCCGGAACGCGACGGGAGGCTTGATCAATATCATGACCCGAGATCCGCAGTCGACGTTCGGTGGAGAGGCCAATCTCGGCTACGGCAATTACCAAACGGCCGTCGTGGGAGGCTATCTCACGGGCCCACTGAGCGATCAACTGGCAGCCGATCTTGCGCTGCGTGTGTCTACGCAAGGGCAAGGCTACGGCACGAATCTATTCAATGGCGAGGATGTGTATAGGACCGTTCGCGATCTGGCGGTTCGGTCAAAATGGCGGTGGACTCCCGGCAGTAGCACCTCCCTGTCGTTCATTTTCGACTATGAGGAGAACGCAGGAAGCCAGTACACGTCCTTTAGCAACCCGGCCGGCACCAAACCATTATTCGGTCCAGCAGGTCCCGTCGGCACCTGGGACATCGCGTCAGACTTTCAGCCCAGCAATTTCTTCAAGGGCGGCGGCGCCAGCATTCAACTTTCGCAAGATGTGGGATTCGCGGAGCTTAAGGATATCGCCGCCTATCGTCGTTCCAAGAGTTCTTTGGCCTTCGACGGCGATGGGACGACCCAAGCGATCCAAACGCTGGATCCAGTCGTTACAGATGATCTGCAGTTCACCGAGGAGTTGCAGCTCGTCTCCACGGGTAGCAGCCGGTTCCAATGGGTAGTGGGTGCCTTTTATCTTCATGGAGACAGCAAGGCAGATCCCAGCACCGTGCATTTGGGAGGGCCACTGGTCAATTTCACCGTGCCCCCGACATCACCGTTTTTTCAGCCGTTCGATATGCTGTCGATTTATGGCGATCAGACAACGGATTCCTGGGCCGGCTATGGTCAATCGACCATCGCATTCACGGATGCGGATCATCTGACCATCGGCTTGCGGTACACGGAGGAGCGTCGGCATCTAGCGGCCAGCGAAACCGCAACATTTGACCCAGCGATACCGTTCCTGGGTGGCATGACCATCCCAGCGCTGAACCCGCCCATTGACGAGGGTAAAACCTTTTCCCGGCCCACGTGGCGCGTCTCTCTCGATCACCGGTTCTCGGGTGAGGTGTTGGGGTATGTGTCTTACAACCGTGGTTTCAAGAGCGGAGGGTTCAATCCGGGAGTGCCGACCGATCCGGCTTACAACCCGGAGGTATTGGATGCCTATGAAATTGGGCTCAAGACCGAATTCTTGGATCATCGCATCCGCTGGAATACGGCTGCCTACTACTATGACTACAAGAACATCCAAGTGGGCCACTTCGTGCTCGGTCAAATCGGCTATTACAACGGCGCGGCGGCACAGATCTACGGCTTGGATTCGGATTTTGAAGCCTTGATCACCAAGGGGCTGACCGTCACCGCGGGTGTTTCGTTGATTCACGACCGGTTTACGAACTTTCCCAATGCCGTGATTTTCACTCCGCAACCATTCGGAGGAAATGCAGTTACCAACGGATCGGCAGACGGCAATCATCTGCCGCTGGCGCCGGATGCCACTTTCAATGTATCGATCGATTATCGTCACTCTCTGCCGATGGGTGAATTGGGTCTGAATGTCAGCGACAGTTACAGTACGGGTTATGTCTTCGCACCCGATAACATCTTGCGACAGCCGGCGTACAATATAGTCAACTCCGCGATCTCATGGATTGCCCCGGGCGATCGCTTCACCGCATCCGTGTGGGGAAAGAATTTGAGCAACAAGATTGTGGCCAACGCCCTGCTGTCATCCGCGATTGGCAGTCTGGCAACCTATCAAGCGCCGCGGACTTTCGGCGTCTCCGCGACGGTTAAGTTCTGACCGCTCTGGGATGGGTTGGGCATATTGTGTCGGGAGCAGAGTGTGGTGCTGAAGCGTGCATGCCGCGCTTGTTGACCCGTTCGTGATGGTAAGGACTTTGCGTGGCCACTAAAGCCGAAATTATCGACTTTCTCAGGCGAGAATTCCCTCAAAGCAAATGCTTGGTTGAGGAGGTCGGTAGTCGTTCTGCCACGGTATTGCATCACGTGGATGCTGATCACCTACGGCCGGGAGACACGGTTTCTGGGCCGCTGTTGATGACGGTCGCCGATGTTGCTATTTATGTTGCCATACTAGGGACCATCGGCATCGTGCCCCTGGCTGTGACGACCAGCCTGACGATTAACTTTCTGCGAAAGCCCGCGGCAGGCAAACCTATCGTCGGTGTATGCCAGCTGATGAAAGTCGGCCGAACGCTCGTTGTTGGAGAGGTTTCTCTTTACTCGCAGGGGAATGACGAGGTGGTCGCGCATGCGGTCGGCACGTATTCAATCCCTCCAACGGCACTAATACCCGAGAAACCGCGTCCGTAAGGCCGCTAGATCGCGTCTCTTAGCGCAGTTTGTGGATCTGCGAGCTTGTCCAGGTTCGGCCGGATTCGATCGGCAATGAGCTTGCGAGCTGCCATGTAGTCCTTCGAATGGTTGATTGCCTCTACTGCCAGCAATTCCCCGCCTTTGAGGTAACAAACACTGAAACTGCGGGACGCGGGATCTCCGCGGGTCAACTGTTGGTCATGCCCCTGCGACAATCCCACAATCAATAATTTGTTATCAAATTGGTCCGACCAAAACCACGGCACCCGATCATGTATGGACGGCCGCCCCAGGATATTCAGCGCTGCTGCCTTGGCCTGCTCAAACGCGTTGTCCACGGACTCAAGCCGCACCCGCATGCCAAATCGCAATGACGGATGATTAGTGCAATCACCCGCCGCGTAAATGTAAGCGTCACTGGTGCGGCAATATTCGTCAACGACAATGCCGTTGTCGCACAATAAGCCGGCGTTTCTGGCGAGTTCAATGTTGGCAACTGCGCCAACGCCCACAATGAGTAAGTCGGCCTCGTAGGCAGTGCCGTCGGCGCAAATAATGCGCTCTACTCGATCGCCCCCCTCGAGGCGCATAACGCGTGTATTGCACACAATCTTGACGCCCTGAGTACGATGCTCATGCTCGAAATAAGCGGAGACGTTGGAGGCGACCACCCGATTCATCACGCGATCCGCCATTTCAAGGATCGTGACCGCACATCCCATCTTGCGGGCCGTCGCCGCGGCTTCGAGTCCGATATAGCCGCCGCCAATGACGACTACCCTAGCCCCCTGCTTCATGCCATTCTGAATATCTGCAACATCCGCGATAGCTCGCAGGTAATGCACACCGCCCAAGTCGGCGCCCGGGCAAGTCAGCTGTCGTGAGGTGGCTCCCAAACACAGCAATGCCCGGTCGAAGACAAGTTCCTCGCCGCTGGACAAGGTAACGCGGTGTTCAAGAGCGTCAAGACGCGTGGCACGAGTTCCCAGTTTGAGGTCAATTTGGTGCTCATCGTAAAAGCCCTGATGGCGAAACAGCAATCGATCCTTTGCCATCTCACCTGACAGGAATTTCTTCGACAACGGCGGTCGTTGGTAGGGCAACTGCGGCTCATCACTGACCAAGACGAGCCGGCCCTTGTATCCCTCGCGCCTCAGCGTATCGATAGCCTGCGCTCCGGCCTGCCCTCCTCCCACAATGAGAATCGTAGAAATCACGGAAGTCATGAAGAATCCTTGGCGTTTACGGTCTTCGCTCCTAAGTCATTTATAAACGAAGACAGTGGGGCGTGGGGCGTTATTTTGGGCGAGCTGCAAGTGCACTGGGGCGTGGCACCGATCACGAATGGCGGACGCGGCAGCAGGCCTCTGCTCTTGTTGAAGCGGGCATCGACGCAGGACGGATGCCTGCTCCCGGAGTCGCAGCCAACTAGTTCGTAGCTCGCCGCTCGATTAAGTGTGGAATCGCGACTGGTTGATTATCTTGATCACCGCGCCCGGAAGATATTCGCCCACTATCGATCCCCAAGCGCAACAGAGCACAACCGAGTCACGCAGAAGTTCCGCAGGGTGATGCAGATCACAACGAAATTCAATCGACCCAAACAATATCCCCGTCGCCCTCCCCTAGCCTTTCCCTTTCACCACCGATCGCAGCAGATCCGCTGGGTCCGCTCCCAATACGTCGGCGTATTCGCAAAACTCCAGAACATTTAACTGTCGCTCACCCGACTCGATCTTGCCAACGAACGAATGCGCGCGATCCAAGCGTTTGGCGAGTTCGCGCTGAGAAAGCCCGGTTTTCTCGCGCGCGTCAATCAAGGCTGCCATTAGCGCCTTGTGCCAAGAGCTGCGAAGCTGTTTTCCCATACATCGCCCCCGAATCAGGAGCGCAACAAACTACCTATATTTTCACTTGCTCCCATTTAGGGGTCACTGATATAGTGACCCTATTTAGGGGACACATAGGCACAAAACGCCGCCGAGGTGTATATGGCCAAAGCAAGTTACAGTCACAAGAGATCGTCCAAAGGTCTCTCGCGCAAACGCAGAAGGGTCTCCGAGGTAGCTCAAGCCGAGATCCCGAAAGAGCTACTGGACGAAATAGAAAACCAGCGGAGTGTCCTGGTGACGATTATCACCCTCTTGCACTGTCTGCACGTAGTGCTCGAAGACCGGGAAGAAAACGTCGAAAGGGACCTAAGTTTTCGCGCGGCGGCCGGGCTCGAATGGGCCTCTCTGCCTGAGATGACGGCAATGCTGCTGGAACGCACACACGGAGTGCTTTCCGCGCTGGACTCCTTGAACCTTACGAAGGCGTTGAGGCCATGCAAGCCGTAAGTGGCTCAAAGGGGCCGACAGACAATCGGGGGCGAGTGGCCCGTCCCACCGCTGCGGGATATTGCTACTGCGACTTGAGAGTCGGTTGGCTCTCCATCGCGGAACCGGGTTCGAATCGCCCCGCATACTTCGCCCGCCTGCTGAGATCCCTAAGGCAAAAGGGAAGATCTCGAGAGGACGCCGAAGATCTGATTCAAGACGCCATGTTGCACCTTCATATATACGCAAAGGACAACATAGTTGTGGATCAGGAGGCGTTCCTACGACAGGCAGCACGCAATCTAGCAATCGACCAATATCGCCGCAACCGCCTAGGAATTTGCCAGCAAGTGCCGATCGAGGATGCTGAGCGTCAAAGCCCTCTCGTAGCCCCGGGCCCTACTCCAGATCAGGTTCTAGACATTCAACAGCGTCTAAACGAACTCACTGCTCGTTTGGACGAGGTGAACCCGCGAACGCGAGAGATCTATTTTTTGTGCCGATGCGGTTACACATATGCGGAAATCGCCGACGATATGGGAATCGCGAAGATAACCGTCAAGAGGCACATCGCTCGTGCGCTATTGACGCTCAGAGGGTGACGAGATGAATGCCAGACGCCGATCAGACCTTAATCTGGTTGGTGGGCCGTGGGCGATTCGGCGATTCAGACTGTCCCTCCGGTCCTAGTTCGAATAAAACTGAAGTAAATTCCTGACCAGCGCACCGGATTTTCAGGCGTTCCAGGGGGCTACCAGGAGTTTATCAATCAATCACTTGCAGCGCCTTGCCACCCCCTTCCCAGACACACGTATTGTGCGTAAGCCCCTCCACGGGACAACGATCGCGCTCTTATGTCGGTCGGTTTGTTACGACAGTCAATCCACCGACGCCATCAAGGCATTAAGTCGGGTAAGCGCTTCTGCCACGAGGCGCCCTTGCGCCTCGATATTGCTGATGATCTGCTGAGGTGTACGTGTATCCGCATCGATCACCGCCGTCGGGTTGACCGCCTTTAGATCAAACACGGCCAAATCAATATCTGCCGCTTGGGTTTCCAGATCACGAGCGCTTCTTTCCTTTTCAAGGATCTTCGTATTTAGCGCCAATAGCTCAGCATCTTTGGGCTTTTCTTTCTTCAAGCGCTTGAGCTGCTCCTTCAAATCCACCACGTCGGCTTTGATTTGCGCCGCCTGGTCAAGTAGAGGCTGTATCTCAGCGCGCGCTTTGGCGCGACGGTCACCGAAATCCACTGTCCACGAATGTCGGCTGTCGCCCCCCGGCCTACCGTGCTGTTGCAACATGCGGGCATAGCTTGGGAATGGCTTTTGGGCGTTGGCCTCATCTGCGCGCCAGTCGGCCGTGAGGATGGCCGGCAATTGGGCGTCAGCCAGCACTCCGCCATTGGAGTCAAAACCGAAGTGCGCGAGCGTCAGAGGGGTTTTCTTACCGACTTTCACGTAAGACAGATCGTAGTACCAAATCTTTTCGGTCTTCTTGCCTTTGTTGAAGAAAAGCAGGTTGGTTTTTACGCCTGCGCCAGCAGCGGAGAACACCCCACCGGGGAGGCTGACGATGGCCCAAAGATCGCATTCATCCACCAACTTCCGCTTGGTTTCCACGAACGCGCTTTCGTTGGTGCGAAAGAGCAAGCCCTCATCGATCACGATGGCGCAGGTTCCCCGCGCTGCCAACTCACCCAGGATGTCTTGAACAAACAACACCTGCGTAGCCCCGGTTTCATAGGCAAAGTTCTTCTGCGCGTCCTTGCCCTCCTTGCCGCCGAAGGGTGGATTGGCCAGTACCACATCGAAACTCTTGGGCGCCTGGTCGAATAGCGCCGCATAGGTGGCACGGCGGGTTAGGGAATTGCCGTGCCACAGGTTAGGCTGGTCAATGCCATGCAGCACCAGGTTCGCCAACGCAATCGGGAACACCAAGTTCTCTTTTTCTCGGCCGAAAAAGGTATTGTGCTTGAGGCTGTCGATATCGGTGCTGGTGGCGCTTTGGCCCAACTGGCGTGCCATGTGCTCATAAGCAATGGCCAGAAAGCCGCCCGTGCCACAGCAAGGGTCATACACGGTCTGGCCCAGTTGTGGATTGACCGTATGCACCATCGCGCGGATCACCTCGCGCGGAGTGAAAAATTGACCGCCGTCTGAGTTCTTTTCTCCCATCTTCAAAAGCAAGTCTTCATACACCTGCGACAGCGTGAAAAAGTGCTGATCGTCCACGCGGTCGATGTTGATCTGGTGCACCTTGTCCAGGATATCGCGCAGATTGGCCTCACTATCGACGCGCACCTTTTCCGCCGCCGTCATGGTGCGTCCCATGATGCGCTGCTTGCGGCTGGCCGCAGGGTTAGGCAATCCGGTGCGAGTGTCAATGTCCAGGCTATGCAGATGCGGCAGCAGGTCCTTGTTAATGAAATCGAACAGTTTTCCGTCCCCGGCGGCAAACAGTTCCTGGCGCTTCCAACCAAAAGGCTTGCCCTCCGCAGTTTTGGGCTGTTCTGGCTTGTCGTAGTAAGGCGCCGCCCAGTCTTGCCAACGATAAGGGCTGTGAAGTGCGGGCGAGAAATTAGCGCCCACCGCTTCAGCCTCTTCTCGCGCCTTCGCTTCCTGCGCGTCGAGAATGCGCAGGAATAGAATCCAGGTCAGCTCCGGCACATATTGCAAAGCGCTGGCGCAATTGGAGCGGCGCATCACATCGCAGATACTCTTGACGAAGCTGGAGAGCGACTGTGTGGACGCAATGGCCCTAGGTTGTTTGTCCGTCGCGTTTTCGCTGCCCATGCTTATTCCTCGAAGGCGCGCGCGAGTACGATCTTAGGCAATTTTGACAAATCCCCTAGCTGGGCCTGCGCCGCGTGCTGTGCTTTTGTCACCTCCGCCAACTGAGCCTTGAGTCTAACCACGATCTTCATTTGTCGGTCACGTTCGGGATGGCAAATATGGAAAGTCTGTAACGCCGGCATGTAGATAGTCTTGTGAGTGGCCCCAGTCGCAATTTCACGCAGAAATCGTCTTGACTTGATTAATGCATACATCAGGTATTCAGGATCGAGGTCGTCTCCGCAAACCCAGTTGGCGAAGTCCTGGCTGGTCGCCATCGGTCGACCCATGATCGCCACGAAGCCAACGGATGCCGTGCGCGACAGGCAGACCGTGCCCCTAGGTAGGATCCTTGCTGCCGAGTTCGCGATTCCAGCTTGGTTGGTCTTGAGTCGGGTTTCATTTACCCATTGACCATCAAAGGCCCGTATCTCCGTCAGGGACAGCCATGAAACGTCCCCGCCCCACCAATCTAAGCGGGAGCGACTGGGAGTGTGGCCACTCTCTAACCGTGCGAGATTGCCGAGTTTTGACCAACGCCAGCCTTCCTGAGGCGTAACCTCTGATATCGAGGTGGCAATTGTCGGTCGTTCAATTGCTTGGCCATTCATTCGGCGAACAACCTCGACTTGGCGTCATGCATCACGTGCACCGGAGAACCCAGACCGCGCAACGCATTCAGGCCGCCTGCCTGCTTAATCTCTGGCACTTCCCACAGGTTCTGGCTCTCCAGCGCATCGGTTCCGCCCTGGGCGAATTGATGGCCCAAGCCTTTGAGCACGATGGCTGCCTTGTCGTCCATGCCATTGAACCAATCCTGGTTGTGGCTGATGAACAGCGCGCCGCGCTCGGGGCGCTTCAAGGCGCGGGCGCGATAGCCGAGGTGCCCGAAGAAGTCATACAGGTCAAAGTCGTTCATCTGGTCGATTCCTCGGATCGCATCCGGACTGAAGTTGTCGCCGAGCAGGTGATCAATTAGTTGGCGGCGCTTTTGCGCTTCGATCCATAGGGCGCGGAAGTCGTCAAGGTTGTTAGCCTCGGACACTACTCTCTCGATCACTTCGCGCCGGTATTCATCTACTGGGATCGGCGTGTCCCGGCCATCGCGGCGGCTGAGGATGAAGCGGCCCTGTGCGTTAATGATCACCGACTGGCCCCCGATTTCAGCTACCGCTGGGCCGTCGTCACCACCACCACCATCCTCGCCGCCGTCGCCACCTCCGCCCTTCCCGCCGTCACCCGGGCGCGACGGCTTGCTGATGAAGTCAGTGCCGAATAAGCTGGTGACGTCGGTGTAGTCGTACAGCCAGAACTTGTACTTCTGCGTCTCTTCGTGGATGCGGGTACCGCGCCCGACCATTTGGTAGAACTTGATGGGCGACTGTAGGTAGCGGAAGAACACCACCGCGTTCAAGCGTTCGATATCCACACCCGCTTCCAGCAGATCCACAGTGCACGCTATAAACGCGCGCTCGCCGGAGCCACGCATTGGCTCGATCATGTCCGAGCCATTGTTGGTACCACCCATGCATTTGAATGCGTAGTGGTCCTTGGGGGTCTGCTTTTGCTCTTTGCACCAGCGCGTGTACAGATTGTTCATGTGCTGAGCCACACGGTCTGCATGGATCTCGCGCGTGCAGAAGATGATGACCTTTTGTTCCGGCCCGCCGCTAGCGCACAGCAGCTTGAACAAGTCTTGACACATTTTGGGAGTGCGTAGTTCGATGAACAGTTCGTCGTCGAAGTCTTTGCCAGTGTATTCGCTCTTGGTGAGGTCTTCTTCTGTCAAGAGTTGGCCGGTCTTGATGTCGCGCACACCGGCCTTAAGGATATCGGCTTTGGTGAACACGGCGCTGTCGATGCTGGCCTTACGTTTAACGATCTCGCAGGCGGCGAGATAGCCGTCTTCCTGCGCCTCGATCAGGGTGTATTCGTAGACCGGCTCGCCAAAGTACTTGCGGTTGTTGGCAGTGATTTCGCGGTCTTCAGCGTTGGCATTGTGCGACTCCGCTAGTTCGCGTGGCGTCGCGGTCAGGCCGATATGGGTGGCGTTCGGGTTGCGTCTGAGTACTTCCGACCATCTCCCCCAGGCTGAACGGTGGCACTCGTCAATGATGATGACACTGAAGGCGTCTTCGCCGTAGTGCTCGGTGAGGAAGCTCGCGAAGCCTTCCTCGTCATCCAAACCCAGCGTCTGATACGTGGCGATGTGGATGCGGGCGTTCTGTGCCGCGTTGACACCGCGTTCGGTCGTGACGATGCGGGCGTTGTCGCCGAATGCGGCCTTGAGCCTGGTATAGGCCTGTTCGCGCAGCTCATCGCGATCGCATAGGAACAGCGCGGGCTTGGGCAGTTGCCCAGCCTGGCTCAAGCGCCATAGCAAGTTGGTGGCGATAACGGTCTTACCGGCACCGGTCGCTAGCGTTAGCAGCACGCGGGGCGGATTGCCCGCCTGCTGGTCGATCAGGATCTTTTCGAAGGCTGCGCGGATGGCCGCATCCTGATAGTACCGGGATAGCGACCACGCCGGACTATCGGCCTGGAACAGCATCGCCGCCTCGGGCCGAGCCATATCGATGCCGGTGTCCTTGGCGTAGCGGGCGGTCAGGTCCAGGTGCGGCAGAAAGTCGGCGAACGGGAACGGGCCGCCTTGAAATTTGGTGAAGTAGTCGAACTCGCCATACCGGTGGCCATTGGTCGAGAAGACGTACTTGACATCGAAGCGCTGGCAGTTTGCGTAGCTTTTGGCTTGCTGCATACCCTTGAGCGGGTCTTCACCTTCCTTCTTGGCTTCTAGCACGGCGACGGGCAGTGATTTGGGCATCTCGCCAACTTGAACGCAAAGCAAATAGTCGGTGCGGCCCGGCCCCTTGCGGCGGCGACCTTTGGCGCCTGTGGGTTCGACCGGGGCCGGCGTCAGGATGGTTTCCAGCGTGATCTGATCGCGGCTGACGTAGCCTTTGGCGCGCAACAGGGGGTCGATCAAGTGGTAGCGGGTATCCGCCTCGTTCATGCTCATGGATTGCCTCCTTGCCACGCTAGATCCTTCTCCGAATCGTCCGCACGCGCCCATTGATCGACCTGGGAAAGCTGAAACTCCCAAAAGCGGCCAACTTTGTGCGCGGGTATCCCGATGCGTTCCCGCCGCATGCCAAATACAACTGGCATTACTTTCGTTAGGAAAACGGGTCCAAACCCGCTATCGAGACCACGTTCGAAGGGGCCGCGCACGTTGCCGTTGAAGAAGGCGCTTTCTGCCTCGATTGCCACGTGAATAATAAGCCAGTCACACACTGTCTCCTGAGACCAAGCACTCAAACGGTCGCTTGGCCGCATTATGTGCGACTTTCACCTTTTTCGTTGCTCCTCGCCGCCTTCGCGCCGGACCCTGTTCTCGTAATCGAATGAGGTTTGCGGTCGAGCAATAGGTCCTGTGTCGTCGATCGAGCCGCCGATAACTGATTGAAAGTCGCTGACTCGGATACGCATTTTTACCTTTCATAACAAACACTTACGTCCGTTTAAGTGCCCGCAATTTACCGAACCGTCTCGCTCAACGCGGCCCGGTCTAGCTCCTTGGGGGGAACGCAAACGACGAAGGACTTCTAGTTTTCTTCGCGGGAGTAGCTCAGCGGTGTCAGTTCCGTGGAATGACCCGCGCGCATCTAATGGGCCAGCGTCAGTGATGCCCGAACGCCCAACTCTGTAATCAGGCGACAAATCCGGTCAATCGTCGGCCCCAGCGCTGTCGGAAGGTCCTTAGCGGATGTTCCCCTGTCGTAGGAAATGGGTGTCAATCCTTTGAAGTCAGAAGGCAACTTGACATCGAGTACTCGAGGAACCAAGAGAACCGTCCGCCGCCGTCCAAGCCGAGACATGAAGAAACCGAGCTCGAAAATGACGTTGTCACGAGGAACCGCAGTCGCTCGGTGCCGTGAGAGCACGAGATCATCGGGCTCGGCCAAAGCGATTCCGAAGTCTGCTTCGTTGACCTGTTGTTCCAAATCTTCTAGGGCGTAGGTTCCGGGCGGAAAGATATTTTCATCGCTCCAGATAACGACCTGCGCGTGGTGTTCGACACCAACGCGGATGGCTCTGGCAATCGGCAACGCTTCACTCGAACATATGAGAAACACCCGGGGTTTGAGATTCGCGCGATTGATGAAGCGGTTACGCTGTTCGAGGCGGCTGGCGAGTTCGATGGCAAGCAGCCGCCAGATGTCGGGGGTTTTATTGCCGATCTCAACGAGGCGCGTATGGCTGATCTTCCATGCGACGACAGGCTCGGCCGCCTCGATCGTTGCGGAGCGGCTCACGTGCGCATTGATTGCGGACATCTCGCCAATGGTGACTCCGTGTTCGCGAGTATAGAGTCGGACTCCGTTGATGATGACCTGCACCTTACCAGCGAGCATAAAGAGCAGATCGCGGTCGCCGGCGCCCTGTTCAATGATGGTCTGACCCGGGCTGAATTCTACCAATCCGCCCTCCTTCGCGATGTCCTCTGCAACGGTTCGGTTACCTTGCACGATTTTCTGGGGTAACAACGACTCGATCAGATCGCTCGAACTCTCAAACCGGGATTTCAAGCTCATCTATTTCTCCTCACGCCAGCGGACAGGTATCGAGCGTCCCACAGCATGTCTGGTGACGATCTCTCAATTCGCGAAAAAAATGACTTTCGGCAGTTCTCCATCGATACAGCGCGACGATGAACTGCGCCAATTCCGTCGCATGAACGCCACACTGATCGATTGCGCCGTGCCCGGGGTTCGCAGAATCGCATGGACAGGAGAAGCGTGGATTGATGAGCGCACCCGAGGGGAGGCTGATCCGATTGACGCGCTTGCCGAGCCGAAGCAACTCGATCCGGCGCCGCCCGCGTTTTTGGTCCGCGACGACTTTGAATACACCATTTCTCAGATCACGCGCGAACGCCGTGCCGAACGCTGTGGCAATTTGTTCGGCCCGAGACTGGTGTCGGGCCGCTTCGCCGTGGGCGCGGGTCGGCCCCGGCCACTTGCGAAGCCGGGAAGCAGTCTCCTGGCGTTCCAGATAGGACAGTAGCAAGGTCCACCAGTCGCGCGCGGCATCAAGATTCAGAACGGGATGGGGATCACCCTCGGCCCAATGCGTGCAGAACCAACCCCCTTCGCTAATATGCCGCTCCGGGCAGCGATCGGGAAGTCGCCGCGCAGAGCGTTCACGGGCACGAACTTCGCGGTCACCCGCTACATCCAGTTCCAGCGAGTATCTGACCGATGCACCGGAGGGGCGAACTAAATCGACGGTCGCGTGAATGGGGCCGGCTTCCGCAACCGGAATTCGGATGTCGAATTCCGGCGCAGAGGTCGCCAGCAGCGCGAGGGGGTCCATGAGCTACGTCGCGTGCGGACGCAGTTCGCGTTCGGTTCGCGTGATAATCATCGGCGCCACCGCTGCCAGCGTCTCGCGCCGCGCCGATTTCGCCACCTTATCGTCTTCCGCCGCCAAGGCTTCTACCGCAGCATCGAAATCGAGGCTGGCGACTTTGCGATCGCGCTCGAACAACTTCCGCACGGCCTCGGTTCCGCGTTCGAATGCCACCTCACCGATGGCAGTCTCCGTGCCGCCGCATCGGCGCTGTTCAGTCTCGGCGGCGAGAACCCCGCGACTCACCGAACAGCGCACGAGGTCGCCCTTCATACCCAGGCGGGTGACCGTCATCGGACCGTATTCGAATCCGATCTGAAGACCTAGGCTCGACGCGTCGGTCCCCTCTTGCTCAAGTTTTTCGATGGCAAGATTGAAGCTGCTGCGCATTGCGCCGGCGCACAGAGTCATAGTGCTGATGGTCGCCTCCTCGTCGGTGGTCTGGGCAGTGCCCTCGACCGCAAGACCATGGATGCAATCACCGATAAAGCGCACCTTACGGCCGGCGAAGTCGGTATGCAGGGTCGCATCGAGTTCGCTGCGTAGGACGTGGAGTGTCCGCACCACGTGGCGGGCCGAGTCATTGTCCGCGATGTTCCGCGACACGTAGGCGGTAAATCCGTCAATGTCGCCGTAAACAGTGACCGCCTCCTGCCGTCGGGAATTCTTGACCGACAAATCCTCAATATCCAGAGTGCTGAAAGGCGGGGTATGGCCGCTGAATCCGAACGCGCCGATCGGGTGATTGTCGAGGTCTTCTTGCCACTCCCGGACGATCTCCTCGGAGGACACGTTAAGCTTCGCCTTGCCTTGGGAGATCTTGATCTCCTCCGGGGTAAGGGCCGCGGCATCCTCGTTCTTGACCTCCTTTAGATCAATTGCGATACGGGCCTTGTTGGTCAGATAGATGCCAGTGGTCTTGCCGCCCGCCGCGCGCTTGGCCGCGTGGTTGGCAGGCTCGCCCAAGAATAGCGGTTCACGATGGCCTCGCCGGCCGTTGTTTACGGCCAGCGCATCGCCGGAATCAATGCCGATGCGCACTTTCGCCGCCGGATGATCGGCATCTTCCCCAGTCCGCTCAAGCACATCAACAATGAGTTGCGCCGTGGCCACGGCACTATGGATACGCTCTAACTCCGAGCCATAGGGCTTGGCTACGACGGCATGGAGGCGTTGGTTGTGGAAATCGACACGAATGGCCTCAACGCGTCCGAGAATCCGATGCACGGCCCGGTAATGAAGGTTCAGGAAACGCAGCGTGCGTCGATGGCAGATCTCTCCTTCCACATCGGTAACCTCCAGCATGTCCTTGAGGTTGAGGATATCGGCGTAGATGTGCACACCGTTGAGACGGTACGCGACGTTGCGCGGCAGGTCTGCAAGATCAGTTTCCCGGACGTAATCCTTGATCTCGATCTCATCCAGGGGTAGCTCAGCAAGGCGGCCGTCGATCCGATCTGCGGCGCGGTCTTTATTCCAGGTGCGAGTTGGCATCGATATTACCTCGTATGAAGCGTCGTCTACGGGTCGAACCGTGCTTTACGCAGGGTACAACCTACTATACGATGTCGTCTGGGTGGACGACGCCGTTCTCGTTCGCACCAGCGGTTTCATGCGGGGGACTAACCCGAAACAAACGCAGTGTTGTCTGAGTAGACAACGTATACAGTACCAGTGGGGCACCGTCAACTGTATGGCTATCAATGTCGATTTCGGTGGAGCGCTCAAGAGGTTTCGCGAGGAGCGAACCCTGTCACTTCGGGAGTTGGCGATACTGAGTGAAGTCGACCACGCTTACATTCATCGTCTTGAGTCGGGCGAGAAGATTGCTCCTTCCGCGGAGATTTTCGAGAAACTGGTCCGCGGCCTGAAGCTGGCAGCGCACAAACGACAGCTTCTTGAGATCTTGAGCAAAGCAGGCGCGCTGGACTCTGAACTGGTTGAATTGGGACTCGAAGACCCGAAGCGCATGGATGCCATCCAGGTTGCGGCGACCATGAGCTTTCGAGGTGCGCGTCCTCAGTCCAAAATGGAATGGGACAAAAAGTTGACGCAAATCGAGGCGTTGCTCGGAAATGATCGCCGGTGAACTGAAAGTCGTTGGTCAGGCTTGGGAGTGCCAGAAGGCAGCGGGGATCGACACAGTTCCAGTGCCCATCGAGAAGTACCTGCAGGTCGTACACGCGGAGATGGAAGTCCGTTATGACCTGGAACCAGACGAGGCCGGCCAATGTTTCGAGATCGGCTCGAAACGAATCATTTGGATAAACGGCAACCACTCACCGGAGCGTCAGCGCTTTACTGCATTGCATGAAATTGCGCATCTCTACCTAAATTTGCCCTCGAAGCACGGCCGAACGTTGTCGGTCAATGAGCTACTTCGGTATTCGAGCAGACCGCCCGAGGAGATATTGTGCGACGTGTTCGCCAGCGAATGCTTATTTCCGCGCCGCCTGTTTACCGCGGATATCGGCAAGCACGCGTGCGGGATGCAGTCGGTGCAAACCATTGCCGAAGATTACCTCGCCTCATTGACTGCAACCGGGTCAAGATTTGCAGCTTACAGCAGAGACGCCTGCGCTTGGATCCTCGCTGATGACCGAAGAGTTCGATACGTTTCCTGCTCGTCCACATTGCGCGATGCTGGATTCTGGCTACCGATCGGAATCGAGGTGCCGAAGCACACGGTCCTCGGGAAGCTCATAGCTGGTTCCGGCGACGGTAGGCAAGAGGCGGTGCCTGTGTTCGCGTGGACGAACAACGAGTGCAAGGGGATCTCGGAGTTCTATGAAGAGGCGATCCTGGTGCCGTCTCTGTCGCAAGGTGTGGCACTGATTTGGGCAGAAGAAATGAACGAGCGGGACCGTCCAACAGTTACTACCCGTTCGGAGGACGATGAATTGTTACCCGAACTGGACGGACAGCTGCAATTCGGTAAGCGAATCCGCCGCAGGTAGTGCCGCCCACCCCTATCGCTGGTCCCGACCGTCGTTTTTAGCACGGACTGGGCCGCGGCTCTCAGATTCCACCGGAGGAGCATTGGTAAGATTCGTACGTTTTTAATCAAGGAGGCATTGGAGCGAGAAGACCGATAGTTCTATCAGCCTGGCGTATCAACAGATTCAAAAGACTGAGAAAACCGTCCGAATGCTGGGTGAAATTCCCAGCAACAACAAGCACCATAGCGCAAATACAACGCCTCAAACCAAGGAGAAAACTATGAAGGAAACTAACTTCAGAATTAATTTCGTGGCGAGTTCGGTTGTAGCACTGTCGGTCTTCGTTGGCGCTGGAGGTGCACAGTACAACTGTGCTCGATCCAATGCTGCTTTGAGCTGACTGGCGATTGTCTCGTCCTACGATTGTGCAAAAGCAGTTTGACTAAGCATTGCATTTGCATACCTCGTACTCAAGATTAGGGCGGGATCATTAGTCATGCACCATGAACTGTTTCAGCTTGCACCGGAAATGGCGGAACAAGAAAGTGCCGCGATCGATTTCAAAGCCAGCTTCGATCCGAACTCCACACGAGACTGGTGCGAGCTTACGAAGGACCTCGTCGCCATGGCGAACTCGGGAGGAGGCCTAATAGTTGTTGGCCTGAACGATGACGGAACGCCGTCTCATGCAGACACTCAGATTGTCTTAGACTTGGATCCCGCGCAGATTACTGACAAATTCCATAAATATACAGAGCAGCAATTCGGCGATTTTTCCATTCGCCCAATCTTGAGAAGCGATGTTCGTGTAGCCCTTATTTCCGTGGGTGGAGTGAGAATTCCGTTCTGCTTCATCCGGCCAGGGCAGTACGAGGTCGATGGGCGTCAGAAATCCGCATTCGCGCAAGGCACTGTGTATTTTAGACATGGCGCCAAAAGTGAGGCCGGAACGACGGACGACTTCCGGCAAAGCATGGAACGCGAGCTCAAGCGTGTCCGGGAGTTCTGGCTAGACGGCATTGCGAAAGTGGTGGAAGCTCCAGCAGGCTCCTCCGTCAAGATTTATCCACCAGAAGTCGAATTGCGATCCGTGGATGAGGCAACGCCAATTCGCCTCACGACCGAAGAGACTGCGCAGACATTTAAGGTCATCGAGTTCGACAAACTCTATCCGTATCGGCAGAAAGAGCTGGTCGCAGCCGTCAAAGCAAAGTTGGGCAATGGAGTGGTGAGCCCGCACGACATACAAATAATACGACGGCTACACAATATTGATGCTGATCCTACATATTCTGGGCAATCCAAATATGGATCGCGCCAATATAGCGACGCGTTTCTAGATTGGCTTATATCCTGTTTTGGGACCGACAGCGCCTTCTTCCAGCGCGAGCGCGACTCCTATAGGCGTCGAAATGAAACTTAGGTGCCAGGCCCGGCCAGCACAATTGAGCAGCCAGAGAATGCTGTTCCGTAACACCGCGCGACTATCCGGACCGTTTCGAATTGGCGGACATGATGTTGTCAGCTAAATCGTCCGCAGAGCTCTTAGACGTATCGCAAACCCAATCGGCGACATTCACCAAAGCCCTTGTCGCCACTTCGTTATCGTGAGCGCATGCTATGGGGTACAGAACGGAATCCGCGCCTCTCTTTTCGTATCGCGATTCGAGCAAGTCGTCTGGGGCAGTTAGATGCACGTGAAATACAGAAGCCATGGACTGAAACTCGCTTCTGAAGTGGGTGACCTGACGCTCCTTTCGAACCGCGTCCACAATCCAGCGCTGACAGACCGCGTTATTTCGAAATGCTGGAAGCGCCACGTCGTCTACAAGCCAGCGGTAGTCAGTTTCGATGTCGAATTTGTCCCCCAGGTCTTGAAGCGAAGTGCGGGACACAGGAATGTGCAACTCCGCTGCGCGCGCAATGAGGTACCTGCCAGACTTAATGTAATCGAAACTGTGCCGGATGATGAGAGAGTCGCGGACGGTCGTTTTGCCGACTGCTAGTGGACCACTCAGTAAAATGATTTGCTTCCTTGCCATTGTCGTTCCTCTAGATGGGTATCGTTCTAATTGTCTGCGCTCCCCGCATTCGGCGAACGGCAATCACATACGTGCCGATATCGGGGACACTGTAGTCAGTTACCACCTCCACGACTGTTTTCGCCGGATTGCCTTTCCTATTTGCAGGGTAGTCTTTAATGCGCCTAAAACTCCCCAGGTCTCTTTTATGGGGAACGGGGAACGTGTTACCCGAGTTCATATGACAAAGCCATATTGACTCCTCGTATGCTGTAACGAACGACCGTAAATCGATGGTGAGAACGTCATGTTCCAGGTTGCGATAGCGCCTTGCATTCAATAGACCTAGGAGCCTCGTCTCTTCTGCCCACATGAACACCAATCCATTCAGAAAGCGATACCACTTGGACGGCGTGACAGCGGGCGGTAGGGCCATTGCGAGTCGCGAAGGCGCCATCGGTCCTTGATCGCGTAACACAATTTGATCCCGCGCATTACCCACGCTAATCTTTTCTGGTCTATGTTTTTGCTCCAACGCAATTCTGGCGCTCCCCTGAACTTTGTATCGGTCAAGGGCCGCGGAAGTGCTCAGCAAACCGATTGACTTTATGGACTGCCAGGTGTCTTTTTCTGCCATGTGATAGACATGCGGATAAAGGCGAATCAGATGTTGCGTATCCAAATAGATCTTCCCGTTCACCATGCCCGTCGATCGATGATATTTCGTTCACTGAAATCGGTCGATATCAGAGACACAGCAACTCCCACAACTCGTTCGAGCTCTTCAATAAAGCGCAAGGTCTGCTCATTCAGCTGTTCATATCGATAGGCCTTTCTATTCTCTTTGCCAAAGTAGTCGGCAAAGGTTAGTGCAATATCCGTTGGGCCATTTAGCATCGCTGATCGTCTAATTTGCGACCAGTCAAACTCCGCGATTCGCCTCGGGCGACCCGATACGGAGCCTTTTTCCGTCCGAATGATTTCATCGAGGTCGATCCCAGATCGCCGCGCTATCTCTTCGAATTGTAGCGTTTGACTCATGTACCCGGACGTATTGCCCAATGCCGTGTCGCCAACGCGAATGGGATAGCTTCGACAAACCATGACCACTCGTCGGACATGCCGCCCAGCAAGCCCTGCTTCCGCGAGACAAGCGGGAGCAGTGGTGGCTCGCGATGTTACGTGTGGATAGTGGCCGTGATGAATGCTCAATGATGTACCTTGCGTACCCTCAAGCATTATTCGCTTTTTGGAGGAAAGGCAATCCGCGAAATACTCGATGGAGTCACCCACGTAATGTTTCAGCTCATCGACGGTCCCAGCAAGTCTTACGTCGGAATCGGGCATTCTATTTAATATCTTTCGGGCGGTCGCGTGACCGGTTCCTTGCGCAGTGGAGCCTATTGCCTGTTCGAGATTTTGCTTCTCCCATTCGATGTCACCTTTCTCGATGATCATTGCCCGATGGTCAATCAATAACTTGTCGAAGTTGATCGATAACTCGCCAATTTCCTTCAGTAGGACGTCGAGACTAATGACTGCTCCCGCACCAATAACCAGCTTGGCGTCGATATTGCCTAACGCTCCAGACGGTAATTGGCGAAACGTATATGGCGCCATCCCTGTTCGATATACCGTATGACCTGCATTCGGACCGCCAACCCGCACGAGCACGTCATATTCTGGCGCCAAGAATTGCGCGATATTGCCCTTTCCTTCACTGCCATATTGGCCGCCGACCAGAATGTCGATAACAGGCTCGCAGAGAAGTGGTCGGTCCTGCAGTCTCGCGACGAGCCGCACGACAATGTCGTCTGCGCGACATCGGTCAGTATCGATTACAACGTCGGCTATCTTTTTAAGGCCATCGATCGAGTCACTTTCTGCGCTGGCCCATAGTCGTTTGACGATGCCGGTTAGAGAGCACCGCTCGCGCCGCACATTTTCGGGAGCTTCCAAATGAACGTGAGTAACATCCCAACCGCTCCGTCGCAAGTAAGGAAGCTGCTCAGGCACTGACACTGAGTCAACGATAAGAATTCCGCTCGCCTTGCCGCTCCGTATCCTTTGATTAAGCGTTTCCCCCAACCATTGAGGGTCTCGCGGGTCGATGATTCGATGCTCTGCCGTTTGGTCGGCACCGTCTGGGACGGCTCGCATGGCATGAGAGGCTGCTGTAGCTTTTGTATCGAGGACCTCAATACCAAGCTTCTTGCTCAGCATCGATGCGACTGTAGTCTTACCGACGCAGGCTGGTCCCGATAAAACAATCACTCGCTTTTTCATACGTCCTTGTGGTCATGCGCGCTCGGTTATTCAACTTAGTGAGTAAACCGTCGTGGATACTCCCTTATCTACAAGTTCTGCCATGACTATTTCGCGAACCAGTTCCCAGTTTGCGCCTCCATGTCCGGTCCCAATGCGAGGCATGTGAACTGATGCGTCCAGCTCGAGGGCTTTCTGGCAAACCTGCGCTAGGCAGCTAGCAAGCGCGGTGGTCCTTAGGCGTTGAACGCCAGGCATCCCAATTCCTCTTTGCGCAACCATGTGGACTATCTCCAAGTCATCCGAGACCCGAGCGGATATAACTGTGCCCAAATCAAGGCTTCCCTTGTTGGCAGCGGTCTGTTCAACAAACTTGTCCCAAGAGGCCGGAAACGCTCGGCGCACTTGAGAAGCAAATCCGCCGCCTCCCCACAATGTCTTCACATTTGGAATCACGTGCGCGATCAATTTAGCGCCGCTTCCGCGTGGCTGTAGCGCGTTTCCTACTACCTCTCGCAGTTGCGGCGGCTTGAATTCGATGTTATCGCGATCGATCAGGATTCCGACTACTCTCGGCATCAGAGTTCCGGGATACGGCGCCAATCCGACACACTCAACGCGAATTGCTTTCCCAGCCCAGTGTTCTTCTCCAACGGACGTGAATCCTATCGCGTTCACTTCTGCCACCGAACTTGTCTCTGGGACCGCATAACCCACAGGAATTGCGAACGATGACCCAGGGGATGCGATCACGTAGTCGACATGATATTTGCCATCGTCGTGCTTCGAGGCACAGAACGCCGCGCACGCAGTTCGGGAGAGCTTTACCATGCGAATTATGCAAGCCTCCATGGACGTGTCGAACCTCTTTCGCAGAGACAGAACCGAGTCAATGCTTAGTTCCTTTCCGGCCAGCTCTGTGAAGCTACCCATCGGCATCAGGAGCTCCGCTGCGCCAATATTACAAAGCACTTCCAATTGCCAGTTGTCAGACGCTTCCACCGAATGTGTGCTTCTATTTCTAATTTCCGCCGCGCAATCAGCGAACAAAGTGTGCGCAACTTCATGGGCGATCGAAAACCGGAGTCGGCCACGCGGACGCATCGGGTTGTATTCAAGAATCAACTGACCGTCCTCGTTTGGTACGGTTCGTGCGTCCGGGATGTCCGAGCGTGCCTCAACGGATAGATTCTTCCAACGGGCAAGTGCGATGGGGTCATATGGCGGACCCTCCCACCCGTCATCGATGGCACTCAGTGCAAGATTTCGTGCCTTAGCCTCCATGCGAGCAACAGGGTCGTCGCCTGCTGCAAATTCCAATACCGACTTATTTGTCCACTGAGTTCTATCTTGCATAGGGAGCCCCCGCTGGTCGAATTCCGTTCCGATCGGCTAACTCATCTCACAGTGGTCGATGATAAAATATAAGGAGAGCGAACTGACATTCGGTATCTTACTTTTAATGGCGCAGGCGCGCACCTTTACTTTCGCTACGTGGTCCTTGTCCGTGCGTAGCGCCGGAGATGCCTGCCCGCGCGTCACTTGCGTATCCTCCGCAACGAATAGGCATCGTGCTTGACTTCCAAGAATTTGCTTCCGTAACAGGCGCAAGATCAACGCTTAGCCTCGGCAACTCTTGAATCGCGCGTACTCAAACGGCGCAGACACGCTTTTGTTCCACTTGTTTCGCCGGCACCTTGCGACCGCGCTCCGCGCCTGCGATCGTCCGCCACGTAACGAGGCGCCGCTAGGGAATATGTTACGGGTCGACCGGCTAACGGCTGATTGCGCGGTAGGTCGCTCAATGAATACCGGCACAATGTCGAACTGGCGGTCACCGCGTATTTGGTCGCTCCCTAATATGCGGACGTGGTGTCTTCCCAAGAATCTCAGCGGCGAGCCATTCCTTCTCCGTCTGCGGAGGCGGCATCTCCTCTGAAAACCGTCGGACGTGCGCCGCAAGCTCCGGCTGTCGGTCCCGAATCAGAATATCGCCCACCGCCAGCCACGCCCGTCGAACCTCGTTGCGCGTAGCGACCAGGCTCGCCTTGCCCGGTGCGATTTGGAGTCTTCCTTTCGCCAACTCCTGCGCAACTGCTTCGGCTCGCTCTCGCATGTACGTCGATTCTCCCCGCAGGCTCGCCCGATAGATGCCGTCCGGCTTTCGAAGACCCGTCTCGCCCCGGACGAAGCGCGGCGTTGCGTTCGCCGCGACCCCCAATTCGCGAAGGTGGCGCGCGAAATCTGATCGCCACTCACGGAGTGTCGCTTTGCGGATGTGCAGTCTTACGCCCTGCTCACTTACCGCCTTCACGACCATGTGCACGTGCGGATGTGGCTCATCGGTATGAAGCACCATAGCGTATCGATGCTTGAGCCCGAACTCTTCCCGAGCGAAATTCTTCACGGCAGCGAGCACCTTGTCTGGCGGCGTCCCTGCCGGCATAGAGAACAGCAGCTTGTGAACCAACTTTGTAGAACCGCCGCCACGAGCATCAAGATCCGAGCGGCGCCGATGTTCCTCGAGATCGAGATCCCAGCTCTCAAGTAACTCTTGTGAAACGGTGTCTCCCGTCAGCCGCTGGCCGTCATCGGTCTCCAGTCCCAGTTCCCCCTCGTCGCGAAGCCGCAAGTAGTCTAGGTGACGACCTACGGCCTTCAGGTCCTGCCCGCCTCGACTAAGTACCTTGACCATGACTTCGGGCGTTCGCCGCACCGTGCGCGCAACCTGAGCGATCTCCCCAGGCAAGAGGTGATCCCTCCGCCCAGGTCCACGGCGGGCATAGCTAACCAGGTCGAATAGCCGCTCGTTAGACATTCCGCTCGGCATGGCCTTGCTCCCAGCTGTTGAGGTTGGCCCTTATCAAGCCTTTCACGTGATCTCTGAGTGCTTCGCAAACGCGCAACATCGCCTTGACATCGTCCCGGCCGGGACCGGACACGCGCTCTCCTTTGTTTACGGCATGGGCAATCTGGTTGAGGTTTCGGCCGAGATCGCCAAGCTCGGATACGGTCCGCTTTAAGGCGATGAGCTCTGCTTTGGGCAGCGGTGCGAGGCCTCTCAAGTGGGCGCGGGCCAGTACCGCAAGGTACGTAGCCGACGGCATGCCCCGCGCCGTCGCGCGTTCGCGCAATAACATCTGATCGTCGACGCGAAGTCTTACAGTCACGCGCGAATCCCGCGCCAGCCGCCCTGCGGCCTCAATCGTCGCCAGTTCCGCAGCGCTGGCGCTTTGTAGCATGAGTTCGACTAGGTGCTTGAGCAGAGCCGAATCGGAAAGCCCTTGGTGCCGCGCCACGGCCGCAAAGCGCTCCTTCGTCTCCTTCGTCACCCAAGTTTTGAGTTGTGTGCAGTCGCTCATCGTGAGCGACATTTGTACCAAAGAGCCGCCGGCAGGCTATCCTGCGTTTCATACCAATATGCGCCAAAACGCCCCCCCGCGCGCGCCCGAAAGGACCTACTACAGCAAGCGTCAACTCATACAGCTTTGCAGTAACGAAACTACTGGATAGACGCCATCAGCGGCCGTCGCCAGAATTGCTGCATGGGCCGTTACACCTTCCCAGCATTCACCAAATCGCCTACGCCACGCTACATGGTCATCTGGGGCCTCCAGTGGCAAGTGATCGAGTGCCAGCGTGTTGAGCCCGCCGCGGACCTATCCGGCGCCTTGGCGACACTACTCGAGCGCCTCGTGGGCGAAGGATGGCAGTCCGAAGGCACGTCGGAATATGGGTTTGTCTTTATTCGGCGGGGTACTGAACGGCGCCTGGCTATGCTGACACCGCGGGACCCGTACAGCCCGACGGCGCAGTCTTTTTCGCCTTTTGCGCCAGAAATGAGACCATAAACCTATGTGCGGTCGCTACGTATCCCCCGACGAAGCCTCAATCGAGCGCGAGTTCAACCTGGTGCGCCAGGAGCAAGACATCACGCCGAGCTTCAATGTAGCTCCAACACAAAAGGTACCGATACTACGCACGGTTGACGGGGCTCACAGGCTCGACACACTTCGTTGGGGTCTCATTCCATTCTTCGCAAAGGGTGAACCGCCCAAGTACTCGACTATAAATGCACGCATTGAGACCGTCGAGACCGCGGCAAGCTATCGTGGGCCCTGGAAGCGCGGACAGAGATGCCTTCAAATCGCCAGCGGGTTTTACGAATGGCACTTGGATGTTGCCGGCCGCAAGGCGCCCTACTACATCCACCTCAACGATCAACCGATGTTTGCCTTCGCCGCCCTTTGGGATCGCTCGATCAAGATGGATGGCACCGCGGTCGAAAGCGTGGTGCACATCACCATGCCGGCCAACGACCTCATGAAGTCAATCCATAACACCGGCAGCAATCCGCACCGAATGCCTGCGATCCTTCGAAAGGAGGACCAGCAGGCGTGGCTTGCCGGTTCGGTCGATGATGCCCGCTCGGTACTCAAGCAATACGACCCCGGGCTGATGGTTGCCTATGAAGTCAGTACGCGGGTTAATACTCCCAAGAACAATGAAGCAAGTCTAATCGACCCTGTAAATTAACTACGGAATGGGAAGAACAACGCCGGACATGCGTCGAGTTCGCCCACGAGGCGGGAACGACCGGGCGCGACCCGTTGCTGCAGATTGCGAATGGCCGCTCTTGGGATCCGCGATTAGAAGGCCTTGGCTAGACTTCGGCACTTCGTCAGGTTCTTGAACAGACTAGCGGGATATGAGTCCGGATAATTTTTCCTAACCGCAGCGATCACATTCGAAGCCGCCGAGTCTACGATTTGCTGAACAGTCTGGTCTGGCGCGCTAAACGCTTCGCCCGCTTTAATAGACAGAGCCTTCATGGCGGCCCATTCAATAAAGCGGTTCCCATGCACGCAGATAAGTGCGTCACGACCGGCATGCTTCTTCATAATAAGCTGCAGCTCCTTTTCGATGGCCCTCAGAGCTCGCACCCTTTGCCACAGATCTGGGCCGTTAATGCCAGCGTTAAACAACGCCTTGTATGGCGGTTTCGTAATGTCATCCCAAAGCTTACCTATCTCGCGTTTCGCTTGAGTTGCCATATCGATGTCACCGGAACAGGCTTGAGCGAGGGTGGCCTCGGTTAAGTCAAATCTCGCTGCGCCCGGTCCCGAGGTCGCCCCTGCTTTGAACGCGTACTCGATACCATCGAAATGCAACTCTTGCCGAATACGCTCCTGTTCAGGATCTAAAGCAACGAAGTCCCGCTTCGCAATCGCGTTCTGTGTATTGGTGCAACGCGTCACCTCTGTTCCGAAGGTCGGACCGCTTGCTGTAGTGGAAATAATCCGTAGTGCAACGTTCGCCTTCTCGACTTGCTGGGGAGCCACGCTGAATGCGGCATGTATTGATCCAACTGTTTGTGCGCCATTTACTACGCTGAATCCAGAGCACTCGAAAATGCCGGATTCCGTTGAAATTCCACCGATGGGCTTCTTTGCGACATCAGAGGCAATCGCCGTGATGCCATTATTCAAATACCAGAAGTCGAGAGGCCGCTCCTTCAAAGTTGCAACAATGTCCTCATTGACGGAACTTCCGCTAAGAACTTGACGGATATTGCTTGAGAATAAGCGACCTCCGTAATCGGTCATCCATCGAGCTACGTCAGCCGCACACACTTGTCCATAAAACGCGACGTGTGGTTCTCGGATTTGACCCCAATTGGTGAGATGCACCTCCAGCGCAATTGGTGCGCCAGCGACACCAGCGGACACGGCCTTGTGCAGATCGACCTGGGTGAGAACGCGAAGACTCATGATCTCAGAAGTATCGTTCTGCGACGTGACGAAATTGTTCAAAGCTTCGCTCACCGGTGGCGCCAAGCCTTGCTGTCCAGTATGGGCGACCACGAGGACGAACTTGGCGTTAGCGTCATATAGTGCGCTCTGAATGTCACCCTGCCGCGCACGAATGCGAGCGTTGAACCCAGCAAGCTCGTTGTTGAGGACCTTACCTACACCATCGAGAAATTTCAGCGTATCTCCCAAATCAATGGAGCCATTCCCGTCGCTGTGCCATTTGGTTTGGACTAGGTATAGGGTTCGTTCGTTTGGGTCAAAGTAGATCCCATCTACGCCACCGTCATTGGCACCGTCGGTAACGCTCGGCGCCAAACTCTCCAGCTTCGCTTCGGTCAGATTGGAGATCGCAAGAGCAGTCAATGCTCTCGTTAGAAAGGCCTTCTGAATCTGGGCCGGATCAGAATGACTTGCGTAATCGGCCATATCCAGAATTCCAGTGAGCTTGGCGTTTAGGTAGCCGCCAATCTGAGTTACGTGCAATTTGGACATCTCGCCCCTCGAATAGATACGTTCAGTTTTCGCCGAAAACCACCGCTGCCGTGTCGGAGATCGAGCTCGCGTGGCCGGTCTTCGCACTGACAGAGCTTAACTCGTTTCGAGCAAAAGGCCCGAATCACCGCATTGGCGGGAACTCCTTCGACGTGCAGTGGGACCGCTTTTTGGCCGGGCAGAGCCGCTGGCGGACGCTTCTGTCGTCCACTGGGACATCGCGACCCTCTGCTACCGGCGAGTAACGGCAGGTGGCAGGCAATTCAATCAAGCCATTTTGAGGCGCCGCACGACCCTCTTACCAACTCGTAACCGTCACGCCCCGCCGCCGTAATTCAGCCAAAACGTCCGACCTAGCGGGAGTTCGACCAATGGTGAGGTCAGTAAGGCCGGTGAGCGACAGCAAGGGTGAAATATCAACTACCGGAATATCAACAAGCGAGACTTTTTTCAGCAAAGTCAGCGCCCCCAATCCCGCGATTGAAGATACTGGCAGTCGAGCGAGATTGATTTCGGTAAGCTTCTGAAGCTTTTCTACAAAACTCAAATCGTTGAATTGAAGATACCCCAAAGTCAGCGTTCGCAATTCTGTTAAATCGCCGATCACACCTATGTTCGTTACAGGGGCGCCGGCTCTAAGATCCATGCCTGAGATTGTAAGAGCGTGCAGATTAATTAGACTATGAAGGGGCGCAACATCAAGCGTCGGTGAACCATCCCAGATCCATACAGACTCAAGCCCAGTTAATGCGCCGACACCGGATAGGTCGAATGGTTGTTGTTCTATTACAGAGATCTTCTTTAGGTTTGGCAAATGAACAAGACTGGGGAGACCGGGTATCTGCGCTCCTCCGATGGAAAGTTCTCTAAGGTTTTGATCGTGGCTAAGAGGTCGCAAGTCTGTTACGCGAGTGCCTCGAATGTCCAGAGATTCAAGTAAGTCGAGGCCGGACAGTGACGATATGTCAGAAATCAGCGTCTGCCCCAGGTTGAGCGACCGCAGTCTTTTTGAGTTCGCCAAAGCCTCTATGCTCTTGGTCCTGACCATGTCCAGATTTAGCTGTTCTAGGTCAGTCATTGAGGCGAGCGGCGAAAGATCGACGGTGGCACTTTCGTTGAATGGTAGTTGTGTAATTCCGAGGTTCGCAAGGTGAAGAAATCCGCGCAGCTCTGACAGATCGGAGAAAGCACCCGCGTTGATTTCAATTTTCGTACAGTTCGAGTCGTTGGCGAGGTAATGCAGTCCTTCTATCCCGGGCACTTGTTGAAAATGCAGATTGAAGGTTTGGCCGAGCTGCGCAAAATAGACGGCGGATTCCTTCATCGGTGGTAGAGCTTTGGAAGTGACTTCAAATTGGGCATTACTCGGGCTTGGCTTAACTGTCCACCCGAGATCCATAAGACGCGCAACGGCAGTCCCTGACATTTGGGGAGATTGAGAGGGTGAACGGGATATAAAGAACCACCCAGCTAAACTGACGACGCTCATTCCACCGAAAACACACGCAGACAACAACAGGTAAAATGCCATTCGCTTGCTCCTGCGCGACGAGAGCCACAACAGTCCTAAGGTCGAGATCGAAACAACGATTATCGTTGCCCCGGCGATCCTAACTATTTCAACGGCAAAGGTGCTCAGCACCGCACCAACGCCAAGGAAAGATACGGCTAGGAGGTTGTTCCGCGTGTCGTGGCTAGCCATATCTGCGATTGTGTGCTTTTCGCCGTTAGAAGGAGTTTGATTCTACTGCACCTTTCTAGTGTCCACGTCTGCAAAACCGTCAAACGGGTCGTATCCATGATGTTGTTGCGCGACAGCGCCTAGCGTGTATTGCGCAGCCGGTCCTGCATGCGATCCTGAATGGCGGGTCACGGGCAAGCAGAATCGGATTCTTGGTGACGGCTCTTGGGCCGACTGCGGCCCGATCAAGTTCCTAGAGGAATGGGAGAGAGCGCCCTGAGACGCCCTCCCCCGGTACGGCTCGCTCAGGCCGCGAGAACCTCCGCAGCGAGATCCCATAACCTCCCGTTGAGCCTTACATCTTCGCGAATGGACGTAATCCGCCGCGTTCGCGTCAACCGACCCTTCACCGATCGGCGGCTCATGCCGCCGCCAAGGAGGTTCTCCTGCACCTTGTTCAAGGTACTCCACAAATCATCCCCGAGATCGTCCGTTCGACGGCACGTGAGGAGCTGGACCGCCTGTACCCCACTTTGTGCTGGGTCCGGAAAGCGCAGCCCTAAGGCGCGCTCCGCGAACTGGAGTTGCTCATCCTTTGGCAACAACCGCCGCTCCATACCCTCTACTTGCTCAGCGAGAGCCGCGAACCGCTCAGAGACCTCGAGCGCACCCGTAATGACGTCATCCACGACATTGCCCCGATGGGAGACGCAGTACGCCGGAAAGGCACCCCGAGAGACGATCAATCCATTCGTGCAGACGACACGATAAATGCCCAAACGTAGCTGGTAGGCACTGGTGCCGTCATGGCTGTTCAGGAAGACGACCTCGGGGATCGAGTCCCTAAGCTGCACCGTCTCAAAGCGCCGCCGCAACCGCAAGATATGCCGGGCGTGCAATGTGCTCGTATTGCGCGTACGGGTCTGCCGAGCATCCACGGGCACGAAGCCGGCTCGCATTAGTCCCGACAATACGTGCTCAGTGGGGACAAAAGTGTATTTGTCACTCGTGCGCTCGTGAGCAGACGACGCGAAGACCGCCGGCACTCGTTCGCGTAAGGCATCCATTGACAGCGTTCCACCAAACACATTTGCATGAGACGGAAACGAAATATTTGACATGGTATTCATGGTCAGATTCCCTGAGATCATTCTTGGGCGGGATTGCCCAATTCCCGGAATCACGGCGCGCACAGCGGTCAAGGATCGAAGACCGCCCCAGGCGGCGACTGTGTCCTCGCACTCGTCCTTGACGGCGAGCACGGCGTGATAGGCTAAAACCCTTTAGAAATCCCGCCCCCTCTGTTCTTTATTTTCTGCAAGGGCGTGAATTGCGATCGATATCGCCTACGACCAAAGCGGCGCGCAGCGTAGAGCCACCGCGCGCCGTCTCATGTTCCTAAAGCATCCCTCTCTCTGCGAGGGATACCGCAACCCCTCCAGCGATGATCACGTGTTAGGAGGATTTCAGGAGTGTCAACCGTATTTACATTTCAAAGAGGGAGACTAGAGTTCGTCGGGCCCAGTAGGCCGTGACTTTGTTGGAGGCGAGTAGCTCCGCGTGGTTAG
>Ga0193726_1000503_pt1 | contig 40606 bp, 31 predicted proteins | sample H2c1metaG_FD_144928 | JGI IMG/M metagenome (GOLD analysis project Ga0193726, IMG submission 144928) | Soil microbial communities from a riparian zone of the East river system, Colorado, United States - H2c1 | ecosystem: Environmental > Terrestrial > Soil > Riparian zone | place: USA: East River... | reverse complement strand
CGGGGTCTGGAAAGTGCGGGCGATGCCGCGGCCGGCACGCAACGCAGGCATGCCCGGCGGTAGCGTGTCCTCTCCCAACGTCATCGTCCCGGCCTTGGCGGCGTAGTAGCCCGAAATCACGTTCAGGGTCGTGGTCTTGCCGCTGCCATTCGGGCCGATCAGGCCGTGGATCTGCCCGGGCTTGACATCGAGATCAAGGCCGTCGATGGCGCGCACATTGCCGAAACTGAGCGCGATGCCGCGCAAACTGAGAATCCGGCCGCCCGCGCTCGCGCGCACGATAGCGCCGAGCGTGGCGGGACGCGGCACGATGGCGCGGTTGCTCGCCAGCGGACGGCGGTTGCGATAGTCCAAAAGTGCGGCGATGCCGCCGGGCATCGCCAGCACGATCACCAGCAGCAGCACGGCGTAGAGGAAGGTCGACCACGCCGCCAGCGGTGCCGCGACCTCCGGCAGGATGGTCAGGATGATGGTCCCGAGCATCGGGCCCAGGATCGAGCCGCGTCCGCCGATCAGGATCGCAATGAAGAACAGGATCGACAAATCGAAGGTGAACGCGTCGGGCGTGATGTAGGTCTGCAAGCTCGCGAACAATCCGCCGGCGATCGCCGCCAACGCGCCGGCAAACAGAAAGATCGCGATCAGCATGCGCGGCTTGGAAATGCCGGTGGCTTCCGCCGCGACTTCGGCGTCGCGGACCGCGATCAAGGCGCGGCCGAACCGGCTGTGAGCGACGTTGGCGCTCATCCAGGTGCAGAACGCGGCGAACGCGATGCAGAGATAGTAGTAGCCCCACGCGGTATTGAACGGCGCCGGAAATTCCGGACCGACAATGCCGATGCCGCCGCCGGTGACGCTCTGCCAGGCCAGCGCAATCTGGGTGACGATGGTGGCGAAGCCGAGTGTCGACATCGCGAAATAGAACGTGCGCAACCGCAGGGCCGGCAGGCCGACGATCACACCGAACACGGCGCCGACGAAAGCGGCGATCGGCAATGCCGCGAACACCGGCACCGGCGGCATGACATTGCCGGCCACCAGCACGCTGGTGGTGTAGGCGCCGAGCGTCAGCAGCGCGACATAGCCGATGGCGAGATGCCCGGCGAAGCCGACGACAAGGTTTAGGCCGGAGACCAGCACCCAGTAGATCGCCGCCCGGGTGCCGATCAGCGCCCAGTAGTCATTGCTGGCGAACGGCAGGATCATCGCGACGGCGAGGATACCCAGAAACGGCGCGAGCTGCGGCAGCATGGCGCGAAAGGCGCGGGTCTCGCTGCGTGTGAGGGGCGTCGTGGTGACGGTGGTCATCACACCCTCCGTGCCGTGGCCGCGCCGAACAGGCCTTGCGGCGCCGCCAGCAGAACCACGATGAACAGCGTGAACACCGCCACCGAAGAGAAGATGCCCCCGACCAGGAAATTCGCGGCCTGTTGAAACAGGCCGAGCGCGATGCCGCCGATGATGGCGCCGCGATTGTTGCCGAGGCCGCCGAGCGCCACCGGCACGAAGCCATAGAAATTCAGCAGCGCGCCATTGGCAAAGAAGGCCAGCAGCAACTCGCCGCCGGAAAATCCGGCAACAGCGCCGATGACCCCGGCGAGCGCGTAGCTGGCGACGCGCAGATCGCGCTCGGGCAGGCCAAGTGCGCGCGCGGCGAAATTGTCCTCCGCGATCGCCATGAACGCGCGGCCCACCAGCGTGCGGCGATAGAGATATTCGAGGCCGATGATGGTGATCGCGCAGGCCACCACCGGCAGCCAGAACTTTTCGTCAAACACCCCACTGCCCCACCCGACCAGCCGCGGAAACGGCTGCGGTTCGGTACCCCATTTGATCGCCGCCACCTGCTGGATCATCAGCGCCAGCGCCAGCGTGGAGAGCACGTAGAGATGCTGGTCGAGACTTTTCAGCACCGGCCGCACCGCGACGAACTCGGTGATGATCCCAATGATCGCGCATCCGAGCAGCGTCAGCAGGAAGCCGACCAAGATCGGCATGCCCATCTTTAGCGTGAACATCGAACCGAACACGCCACCGAGCATGGCGAGCTGGCCGGCGGTGAAGCTCATCACCCGCGAGGTCGAGAACATGGTATTGTAGGTGACGCCGACGAGCGCGTAGATCGCGCCCGCCGCCAATCCGGATGCGAGTATCGAGGCGAGCATCTGCCGCGCTCTCCGCGCTACCGCTAGGTGTAGCCCGGCGCCAGCGCGAAAGTGCCGTTCTTGGCGGTGGAGGCCTCCGACATCACGATCTCCTCGGTCGGATAGCCATTGTGCTGGGTCGGCGTGAACGTGTAGTTGCCGAAATAGCCCGGATATTTTGACAGCGTGTTCCAGTATTTGATGATGCCGTCGCTGTCGGTCGAACCGCTCTCCGCAACACCCTTGGCGATCAGCTCGATCGCATCGATGCCGCCCGCGACCCACCACAGCAGCGTATCGTTAAGCACCACGTTGGCTTTGACGAGGCGATCGACCAGATCCTGGCTCTTGGCCGGCAGCTTGCCGGCGGCATCGTAGCTGCAGCTCTTGTAGCCGATGGCATACACCTTTTTCCAGTTGGCGGGCTTCTCGACAAGGCCTGCGAGTTCGCCCGAGGCCATCGACGGATGACCGACGAACGAAACGTCCCAGTTCATCGCGGCGCGGGTGTTGAACATTCGCGCTTCCATGCCGGTGGAGACGCTCCAGACCACGATCACCTCGGCGCCGGCGTTCTTGGCGCGCAGCATGTCCGGCGTCATGTCGGGCTGGGTCGAATCGATATTGGCCTGATAGACCACATCGGCGCCGTCCTTCTTGAACGCCGTCACCGATGCGCCGACCGCGGTCACGCCATAGCCCGTGGTGTCGCCGATCACGGCCACCTTTTTCACCTTGAGGATATTGAGGCAATAATTGCGGACCGCGTCGTCCCATTGACTGTTCGAAGGCGCCATACGGAACGCATTGGGGAATTTGGCGGGGTCGATCAGGCTTTCGACCACGCAAGGATGGATATCCGGAATCTTGGCGCGTGCCATGATCGGCGTGGTGGCGAGCGCCTCGCCCGAATTCAGCGGCCCCCAGATCGCGTGGACCTTGGCCTGGCTTATCAATTCCTGGGTGGCGTTGACCGCCTTGGTCGGATCGCCCTGGGTGTCGCGAATGATGGCCTCGATCTTGCGGCCCTTGACGCCGCCGGCGGCGTTGATGGCATCCACCGCGAAGTTGACGCCGCGGTTGAAACCGATGGTCGGCGCCGAGCTCGGCCCGGTCATCGCGGCAAGGCAGCCGATCTTGATCGGCTCGGACTGGGCTAAAACGGGCTTTGGAAATGAAAATGTCGCAGCACCGAGTGCGCCCGCGGTGCCCAATAAAACGTCACGACGTGAAATAGCCATGTAATACTCCCGTTGTTTCCTTTGCGGGCGCCCGTCTTGGCTGCGGGCGTCCCGGTCATTTTCGGCTAATGGCCGATATCTGGTTTGGCGACTCAAATTTGAGCCTGATGCGGACGCCTTGTCCAGAGCTTCTGATCGATAGGTGTCATGTTGCGGGAACGGCGCGTCGATTTCGTCGAACGAGGCAGATCTCTAAGTGACCTTGGCGGACTCAAAATGAGAAGGCCCGCGGTGATGGGCGCGGTGCCGTTCATCGTCCCGTCACCCAAGCTCCACGGACGATTCCGAGTCCTTCTTGCCCCGACCTCTTGGCTCGCGGTTCCATACGATCTAAGATGCCAAGGCTGGGATCGCGCGAAGTCGGATCAACATGAACGATGATGCGGTGGACAAAGAGGCACAGCAAGCCCGGCCCCCCGACGCGCGGGGCGTGGGGCTCGTGCAGCAAGAGACCGTCGTGCTGTTGGTCGACCTTGTGGAATCGGTGCGGCTTATGCAGGAGCACGAAGCCTTCTCCGTTCGCCGATGGACAGACTTCGTCCGTACCGTCATCGCCGAAATACTGCCGCGCCATCGCGGCGTCCTGGTGAAGAGCCTTGGCGACGGCCTGATGGCGCGTTTCGAGGCGGTACCCGACGCCGTCGATGCCGCTGCCGAGATGCATCGGACACTGGCCAAGCAGAACGCCGGCATCCCGGAAGATCAGCACCTCCACCTTCGCGCCGGGGTCAACGCCGCGATGGCGTGGAGCGACGGCATCGATATCTACGGGACGGGCGTAAACCTGGCGGCACGGCTGGCAACGCTGGCCGGCCCGGGCGAGACGATTGCCAGCGCGTCAGCGCATGAGCAACTGGCGGAGGCCCTCGCCAGCCTGGCGAATCCCGGCGAGACCATCGGCAGCGCCGCGGCGCGCGACGAGCTTACGCACGGGGTGGATGCATCGTGCGAAGACCTCGGCAATTGCATTCTCAAGCACTTTGACAAGCCTGTTCGGGCGTACCGGGTCGGCCCGGCAAGTCCGCACCCAAGCCTCACTGGGCGGCGCGACTATGGAACAGCCATGCAGCCCACCATTGCCGTGATCCCCTTCTCCGCCAGGAACGACACCCCAGCGCTTTTCGATGTCGGCAACCTGATCGCCGATAGCGTGATCTGGCGGTTGTCGAAGTCGGCGAACCTGAAGGTAATTTCACGCCTCTCGACCGCCGCGTTCCGCGGCCGCGCGAACGATCTAGGAAAGGTGTCGGCGCATCTCGGCGCAACCTATGTCCTGAGCGGCGCCTATGTCGCCAGTGCAGGCCAGATCATGGTGACCGCAGAACTCTCCGCGGCGCGCAACGACCAGGTGGTCTGGACCGACCGCTTGAGCGGCGAAATCGGCGATCTGCTGAGGCCGGAAAGCGAACTGGCGGATCGCATCGCCCGGGCGGTGCATTTCGCTGTCTTCGACGCCGAGGTCGAGCATATTCTGACCCAGCCGCTGCCCACGCTCGAGAGTTACTCGCTGCTGCTTGGCAGCATCAAGCTGATGCACCGCTCCAGCAAGGATGAGTTTCTCCAGACGCGCAAGATCCTTGACGAACTGATCAACCGGCATGCGCGGATCGCGGCCCCGCGCGCGTGGCTCGGCAACTGGTACATTCTGCGGGTGACGCGCGGCTGGTCCGAGGACCGCAAGCGCGAGGCGGCCGAGGCCTTGAGCGCCACGCACGCCGCCCTCGACCGCGATCCGTCGGACGCGCTCGCGCTGGCAACCGAAGGGTTCGTCTACTGCCACTTGTTGAAAGACCTGGAAACCGCTCGCAAGCGCTGCAACGAGGCTGTGGATGCCAATCCCAGCCACGCCCTCGGCTGGCTCTATCTCGGCACGGTCAACGCCTTCCAGGGCGAGGGGGCCGCGGCTGTGGACGCGACGCGGCGCGCCATGGAGCTCTCCCCCCTCGATCCGCTGCGCTACTACTACGAGTCCCTCGGCGCGACGGCAGAGCTTTCCGCGCATCAATACGTGAATGCCGAAAGGCTTGCGCGCTCGTCGCTGGTGCTCAACCGCATGCACCTTTCCACGTGGCGGGCTCTCACGATCTCGCTCGTCTGTCAGGAGCGAATGGATGAGGCGCGCCAAGCCCTGGGCAAGGTACTGGAGCTCGATCCGAAATTGACGGTGGAGAAATATATTGCGCGCATACCGAATGCGGAGCTCGAAACCGGCCGGCAATGGGCGTGCTGCCTGGCCGTGGCGGGGTTGCCGTCGGCAAACGGCAACTCGAACCGGCATTGATCGTGGAAAAATATCCCGCTCGTGTGAAAAAATTCACATTTGAAACGAGCACAACCGCGCAAATTGCGGCGCAATGACGGGGTTGCCATCGGAAAGCTGACTTAACTACTCACAACTTAACTACTCACAAGGAGGCCGAAATGAGCCAACTGGGCGGAGCAGGTGGAGCGGGTGGCGCAGGCGGAGCCGGTGGCGCAGGCGGAGCGGGCGGGGCCGGTGGCGCAGGCGGAGCGGGCGGGGCCGGTGGCGCGATCCTTGGGACGCTCGGCGATGTCTATGCCAATCCAATCATGGTGGACGCGCTCATCCTCGGGCGCGAAGGCACCATCGTCGTTCCCGAAAATCCGACGCCTCCATACGACTATTACTACGCGCCGGGATTGCCGACTACCATCGATGAAACGAAACAAATGGAACGCTGGGAGCCGTGGGTTCGCGCCTTCGTGGCGGTCGGCGAGATGTTGCAGGGGATCAGCTTTCAGCCGGCGACGACAGGTAAGGGATTTCAGGTCCTGTCATCCGTATCCGGATCAGCATCCCTGATCGCGGAAATCGGACGACCGAGCGAGGCGACATTCCAGGCGCAGATTCCAATGGTGCTCAGCTGGGCCGAACTGCGTCACGAACGTGCCACCGAAATCATGGCGCAGATCGATCCGCAATACGCATTCTGGTCGTCGATCGTCTACCTGCACCCCGACCGGACCAGGCGCACATTCGAACTCATCAATATCCTGCTGCAGTTCTGCGTGTACGTGGAAATGCGCTTCAAGCATGCGCTGGCGTGCTTCCGTCCGGTCGAATACAACGCGCAGGTGCAACCGATGATCACGACCCCGGGGCACGGAACTTTCCCGATGGGGCACGCGACCCAGGCCTATGCGGTAGCGCACATGCTGAAATATCTCCTGATCCTCGATCCGGCAACGAACACGGGTATGAAAACGGGATATGGAATGATAATCGAGCAGCTCGACCGCCAGTCGGCACGCATCGCGACCAACCGTGTCGTGGCGGGAGTTCATTTCCCGGTCGACAGCTTGGCAGGACGCATGTTGGGCGTGGCCCTGGGTGAGTACTTCGTCGCGCGTTGCACGGGGCAAGCGGTGGCCCAGAAATTCAAGAACCGCACGTTCATCGCAACGGGAGCAGGGGGAATCGACAACGCGCCCACTACAGACTTCAATCCGTTCAATGTTTACCAGAAGCTGGACCAGGCACCCGGCGGGAAGTTCTACTCCTATGTCCCCGGATCGAACGTCACTCAGTCCGATCTGATGGCGTATGTATGGGGCAAGGCACAGGAAGAGTGGAAGGGCAGATTTGGAGTTCCTGTCTAGGCGAAGCATCGTCCTGCAATCCGACGCGGAGAACACTCCATGGCCGAAGACGAAGGCTACCCGAAATGCTTTGGTCCGTACCTCCGGTACGCGATCGCGACGGACTTTAAGAATTTCCAGCTCTTCTACGAACAGAATATCAATTTCTTCGACGAGAAGACTTTCAGGCTGTTTCTCCTTGTGGAATTAAAGCAGGCTGAACTGGTCGGGGTCTTCGAGGATAAGATGATTCATCACTCGTTGAACGATGAGTTCCGCGCTGAATTCGGCCCGGACGTCGGCCACACCCGATATGCCACGATGCGTTGCCGCAAGGCGGCGGTGCTCGATCCAAGCGCGTTGCACCTCTGGAGGAAGTATGTCTCTAGAGTCGAACTGTCGCTTCCGGTGAAGCCGACTTCAATAGAAGCGCAGATTATGAAAGGCGCTACTATCGATCGCTCGCAGCAGGGCAAGTATCCGCCCGGACCACTCCTGATCGGCATGCTCGATGATGGCTGCCCTTTCGCCGCGGCGCAATTTCTGAACACGTCGGGGAGTGCGGGCCCCCTTACGCGGGTGCTGGCTATCTGGGACCAGAACCAGGGCAAGTCGCCGGTCGACGTATACGACAAAAGCAGCAACCTATGCCAATTCGGGCAGCCACCGCAGGATTTCACCTATGGCCTTGAGTTCCGGCGCGATTTCGCGGCGCCTGTTGGCTCGCCCCGGCAAATGGGACTCGACGAATGGATCCAATTGCACTCGACACCAGCAGGCATCATCGACGAGGATGGCTGTTACGCGGATGGCGGGTTCGAGAGCCTCATGCGCTCGGAGTCGCACGGTGCACATGTGATGGACGTATTCGCAGGGCGGATCCCGACCTCTTCACGTGTCGGTCCCTCGCCTCCGGGCGACCGTCGCGATCCACCGAGTTGGAAGCTGGCCACCGATCCTGCTTCCAGCGCCGACCTGGTGTTCGTGCAATTCTCGGACGACTGTATCCGTGATGCGACTGGCGTATGGCTCAAGGACTATGTTGTCCAGGGCATCCAGTACATCCTGTCATTTGCCGACCCGATAAAGACAGAGAAAGTGATCATCAACCTCAGCTACGGACCGACGACCGGACCCCACGATGGCACAGCGGAGCTTGAAGCGGCATTGACCGCGCTCGTCGCGGAATACAACGGCACCGACCACAATGGCACCACCCCCAAGAGACCCAAGCTTGAAATCGTCCTGGCTGCGGGCAACTCCTATCTGACCGAAGGCCACGTCGTTTTCACCAGCGACAGCGAAGACCCCGAGCATGTCGAATGGACCTGGCGCCTTGCTCCCGACAATACCGTGCTGTGCTTCGCTGAGGTATGGATGGACAACGCCGATGCCGGCGGTGTCACCGTTACCCTCACATCGCCCAGCGGCCTCATTTCCAAATCTACCACCGGTCCCATGCCTCCGCCCAACGGTGTCCCCGGCCCGTCCTATACCGGCGTATACGCCCCGCTCGCATGGGGTAACAGCACGGTGTGGCTGCTTGCAGTCGAGCCCACCATCGCTGCGTCAGGGTTCGTGCCCGAGCATGGAGACTACACGATCAAGGTCGAAGGTATTCCCGAAGATGCGGAGGTCCACGCCTACGTGGCACGCAGCGACCCGAACATGGGCGTGCGCACGGGCGCCAAGCGTTCCTATTTTGTCGACCCTCAGTGGGAACAGACCCGGTCGGCTCAAGCCAGTTGCACGCACATCGACGGGGAGTTCGACACGACCGGGTCACTGATCCATCGCGACGGCACCCTCAACGGGATCGCTACCGCCAAGAAGCACAGGGTACACGTTGCCGGTGGCTACATCCTTTCGAACGGACGCAAGTCAACTTACTCGTCGGAAGGCCCTGCGCGCCGCGGTCCCCGCGTCGGTCCCGACGTCGTGCTGCCCTGCGACGAGTCCTACGCTCTCGAGGGCATACTTGCAGGAGGCAATAGGAGCGGCGCTGTGTTCCGCCTCACAGGCACCAGCACCGCGGCACCGCAACTGGCGCGACGCGTTACCAATCCGCCGATCCCATCGCCGAACCATATACCGACCACACTCGAGGAAATTCGCAAGCGGGGTGGCGGGGATCTTGATCCGCCGTAACGCGAGCACGCTTCGGCAATGGCTCAACCCGCGCTCGCCGGCGTCTCTTGCTCGGTCGTCCGGGGATCGGCACAAACCGGCCGGTCGAGGTTTGGCAGAGCATGTCCGCTCTGCCAAAGACCAGGCAAAATCCGGATTTCCGATGGCTCCCCTCACCCCTTCGGCCTCGAATCATGAGGGTCTCGTAGGTATATTCCGCGACCTGCCACCAGAGATTTCCGTCGTCCCGGCAAGCCATCTGCGAATCGTGGATCTTCTTGAAGTCGGGGTTGGAGGCGGAGGTCTTGGCATTTGACTTCGTTCGATGCCCTCAAACAGGCTTGCATCACCGCTTGGCCGGACGGGCGCAGCAGTGTCCCATTCGCCATCAGGCGCTTGAGCGCCTGGGATCGCTCGCATCATATCGCGGCTGAACATCCAGGTTGGCGTAGCCGCGGGCCACAGTGAGCAGCGACTTGTAAGCCTTCGGCAGCGCCTCCATGCACCGAAGCCTTGCAAGCCAGCAACGGCGGCCCCGTACGCAAATCTCCAATAATGCGGGCGATTGACGAGCCCATTCAACCTCCCTGGCCCAGCCTCCGATCTCTCCCGACCAGATAACGCTCATATGACGCAAGCCTGTCAGGCTGCCTGCAATTCGAAAGATGAGACGACCTGCCGGTCAACGCAGCAACATCTCAAGAGGCACTGAAAGCGCGAACACTATGAGGTGGAAAATGCGTTTGGAACACTTCGTTGCGGCGAAAAAGCCGTCCCCAATCCCTGAACCCTCGAGCGAAGCAATGTCGCGGTTTATTGAGCGCAGATGGGGTGCGGTTCTCGCCGCTGATGTTGTCGAGTATTCGCGCCTGACGAGCTTGAATGAAGAACGAACCTATTTTCGTTACAAATCTCATCGCCACGAGCTGATCGATCCGAAAATCGTCGAGCACCGCGCGAGGTTTGTCAAATCCACGGGAGACGGAATTCTGGCTGAATTCAGTACCGCGGTCGATGCAGCGCGCTGCGCGATCCAGGTGCAGCAAAGCATGGCTGAGCGCTCCAAGGATGAGGCAAATGATCATCGCATTATTTTCCGCATTGGCCTGAGCTGCGGCAGGATCATCGCCGACCCCGAAGACATTTATGGTCACGAAGTCAACGTGGCGGCGCGTCTGCAAACAATCGCGCCTCCGGGCGGGATCGCAATGTCTGCTCAGGTTGCAGAAACGATTCGAAGCACCTTTCACTTGCCGCTTGAGGATTTAGGCATGCAACAATTTCGGAATATGTTCCGGTCCGTCCACGTCTTTCAGTGCCGGTTTCTCGGCAACGCAGCTTGTTAAAAGCCAACAAATTCATCGATTTACAGGGTTTTGACGCTGATTTGACGCCATCGTGAAATTATCGGGCATTCACTAGGGGACGCCAGCCATGCACGGATCAAATCTTTCGGTAATCCACAAACTCGAGAACGCCGAGCCGTTGCTGACCGCCGAGCGCAATCTCGGGGGGATGCGAAATCTGCTCAAGCTGCCCGACTCGTCAATGTTCGGGGCCGGCAAGAACCCACTGCAATTGCGCCATCTCATGCGGAAGCTGACAGCCCGCATCAGCCGCGAACCGAACTGGCCGAATGAAGAGAATCCGAATCTCCCTTCCGGCTATACCTATCTCCTGCAGTTTATCGCCCACGACATGGTGAACACTTCGATCTCGCTCGCGGCGACCGACGGCCGCCGCTTTGGATTCGAAAATGCCCGGCGGCAGCCGCTAACCCTCGACACCATCTATGGCGGCGGCCCGGACGTCAGTCCGCAGGCTTATGAATTCAGCCAAATCTGCAAGGAGTCTCGCGGGCTCATGCCGCGCACGCGATTACGTCGCGGCCGCGTGCAAAATCGATCGGGATCGACCGCCGGAATGCCGTTCGCGGACATCGGCCGCGCTGCGCCGATCGATGTTGCAGACGACGGAATCAATAGTCGTACAAACGCCGCGGGGTGTCCACTTACCGAGGCGCTTGTTGCCGACGCACGGAATGAAGATCAAGCTCTCATTATCCAGATAACGGTGCTGTTCCATCGGCTGCATAATTTTATTCTTGATCAGATAGAATCCGGCCGTGGATCCAAAACTGCTGACGATGCCTATCGGAATTTCATCTCCGCGCGGTTCCTTCTGACGCTTATCTATCGACGAATCATATTCAACGACGTGCTCTATCGTCTGCTCGACCCGTCAGTGATTCGATATTATCTCGTTGAGAAGAAACCGCTTGTCGCTGATGGCGATAGTGGTCGCATTCCCGTCGAGTTTTCTCACGGCGCCTTTCGTTGCGGCCACGCGATGGTCCGGAACAGTTACAAGGTGAGGAGCGAGGATGCCCTTGAGACAGCTCGCGCGATGCAATTCAGTTCTCGGCGCTCGCCTCGCTTTGTCCCGCTGACCGAAGACTGGATCATAAAATGGGAACGGTTTTTCGAGATCAGCAAGCAAACGCCGCCGAACTACAGCCGTCGTCTCGGCCCTAATTTCTCTCCGATCATAAGAAGCGAATTCTTCTTCCCACCGTTGAACTCGAACATAGATGGCGATGGCGATGCCGCCGGGTTGCCGAACCGCGACCTTGTAAGTGCCGTTTATGCCAAGATTTGGTCAGTACCAAAACTCATCGACGCGCTTCGCGCCAGGAGTCCGGAACTTTCTCATTTTCTTCCAGGGTACGGTGAATACATCTCACCCCTGAAGAATTGGCTTGAAGCGACAGCAAATCCAACCAGTCTGTCCGAACAATTCGAGCCTGACGACGTATCAGCGCTCGCCGAGGATCCGCCGCTCCCGTTCTTCGTCCTGTTCGAGGCTGCGGCGAAGCACGGCGGCCAGCGTCTGGGCCCGCTCGGATCGATCATCGTCGCAGAAACGATGATAGCAGCGATGGATTCCTACCCGCTGCGCGTAGAGAAGTTGGTGTTTGATCCTCGGCTCCCATTCAAGGAGCAAGACGAATTGTTCAGGCAGCTCGGGATCACCGACCCGCTTTCAAAAATGCCTGAGATCGAAAATATGGACGACCTTCTGACGTTCATGCAATCCGAAGGACTCCTTGAAGACAAGCAATGAATTCCGCTGCACGACATGCAGCTCCTGGCAACTACGGAGGATAAGATGGGTGCTACTCTTGAGATCGGCGATGATGTCCTTTGGGGCAAGCTTGTGAAATCGTGGGCCACTGGAAGGAATTATGTGGTTCCAGACGGTGCCCCGTTTCCGATACCGCGGACCCTTGACGATTTGCTAGCGATAGCCAAGAGCATCGGTCTGGCGATCACGTTCCCCGATGGAATGGTCGGATTGGCGGTGATTCAGTACAGCCCACAGACCGCTGTGATCAAGCTGCCGCCAAAAGCCATGGTGGAAGACACCGAGGCCCGGCTGCGCGAGCCGGACGCAGTCTATCCGATGCCGAAATTTTACGATGCATTCTTTGGCGTGCCGCTCCCGCGGCTCTCCGTCGAAAAACTGTTCGACCTTCACGCCGCTCGCATCGGTGACTATTCGATTCGAAATTGTGGCTGACGGTGGACTCCCTGGCCAAGTCGACATTGATGGCGCTTCTTCGGAAACGAAGGTTCGCCAGTTGAGTCTTTTGAAAATGCGGAGGTGATAATGGGCAACAAGTTGGAGATCAGCGATGATATCCTTTGGGGCAAGCTGGTGAAGTCATGGGCGACCGGCAATAACTATGTCGCGCCCAATCGGCCCGCACCGGCGATACCCCGGTCGCAAGAGGAACTGCTCGCGCAGGCTGCGGATATCGGATTAACGATCACGTTTCCCGATGGCATGGTTGGGCTGGAAATTATTCAATACAGTTCGCAGACTGCCGTGATCAAACTGCCGCCGAAATCCATGGTTGAAGCTGCCGAGGCAGAATTTGAAAAGTCAGACGCACTTTATCCGATGCCACGATTTTACGACGACTTCTTCGGGGCACGGTTGCCACCAATGGTCAAAAAGCAGCTATTAGACCTGCATGCCGCTCGTATCGGCGACTATTCGATTCGAAATTGCGGGTGAGTGCAGTGTTGCAGGGAAGATTCACCACTGATGATGGAGCAGGCCGTCGACCGGGGCGCCGGCGCCCGCGATTCCATCGCGCAGGCGTGCCCAGCTCTCCGGTTTTGCGATCGGGAAGAGTTGAAGAAACCAGCGGGTCATCGCAGCCGGATTAGCCGGCTCCTGCACGCGCCAGCGATCCCGGACGACGGCAAAAAAGCGATCTAGCTCAGCCGCGGCCTGCTCTTCGCGGCCAAGATGCCAAAGTGCGGCGGCCTTGAAGCCCGGAACGTTCGGGTTGAGATCCCCGGCGAAATCAGCCGCGGCGACGCAGCCTTCATAGTCTGCGATCATGAAGCGGACCGCGGTGTGGTACGCCCACTGCAGCGCGCTCGGCGCGATTGTCGCATTTTCTCGCAGCATTGAATCGATAATCTCCGCGGCCTCCTTGTCTTGCCCGCAAAACGCATAACAATTTGCCGCCGACACCAGCGTCCAGGGATCATTGTCATTGAGGCGGTGAGCCAGCGGAATATAGATCATCGCCTGCTCGTAGTGCTTCGCCATCGCGTGCGACCATCCAAGACATAACTGGCTGCGCGAATCGAGCGGGTCGCGTCGTACCGCTTCGTGTGCATAAGCGAGAGCCTGCATCGTACGGTCGGCGTCCCGAGCCGTGCCAGGCTTGACGATGTGATAGGAATTATTCAATTGCGCGAGGCTGGAATAAGCCGGCGCAAAATCGGGCATCTGCTGCACGACCTGGCGAAACATATCCGCCGCATTGTCCCATCGCTGCGGATCGAAGCCGAGCAACGTGGCCTGACCGAACAGCCAAATATCGTACGCTTTCAGATCGGCGACTTGCCGGCTCGTGATCCTGTTCATGCGCTCGGCCGACACATGAACATTAAGCGCAGAGGCGATGCGGCGCACGAGGTTCTGTTGCGACTGGTGCCAATTTTCAAGCGTTAGCGTCAGGCTTTCGCTCCAGAGGTAGGTACCTGTTGCGCCGTCGCGCAGTGTCAGCACCAAATGGATGGCCCGGCGGGTTTCGTGGCCGCTTGCATCCAGGATGAATTCTTCCTTGGGGCTCTCTGACGCGGCATCAGTTGGAGGACTCATCCAATCACGGACGTGCCATTCGCGGAATCGAACGAAGCATGCGATCAACTCGCGGCGGAAGCCCTGAGCGAGATAATCTCGCTTCGATTCGCCTCCGGCGAGCACAAACGATCCGACGGAAAGAACGAGCTTGGCCTCCCGCGAACGCGCCAGCCCCTGATCGACGTTCAGGCCCGATGGCTTGGAAGGAGGCGACAGGACTATCGCGGGCTTGGTGGCGGCAGTTACATCCCGTATCGAGATCGACGTCTGGACCGCACTCGACGGCCCGCTGAACGGGAGTGCAGCCTTGACCTCGGCAATCAGATCCTGCGTCTGCTGGGTTGGCTCGACGTCATAGTCGGCGTCCAAAATATCCCACAAGGTCTTGTAGATCTTGAGGGCGCTGCCGATTGCGCCGTCAGCGACGTGCCCGCGTATCAAATATCGACAGGCTTCCTCGTGAGTCTGGTCGAGATTGATGATCGCTGCAGCAATATCTCGTCCCGTGTCGGTTATTTCCGTCTGACCGCGTAACGAGATTTCCAATTGCCGGATCAACTGATCGCGAATGGTTTGCCGCTTGGCCATCAGCCACGCCTGGAGCGCGGGATCGCTGGTCTCAACGTCGCTCAGGATATCATCCACAAGGTTCCGTTGCTCCAGTAGTCTTGGATGCGGCGATCCGCTCGCCGCATCTTTGAGCACATCGATCAAATCCACACGGATCTGCTTGCGATCAAGCCCGACAACGAGCTTGTCCGTGCGAAATCCACTGAATCCGCTGGGCATAAATGCGTTGCGAATCTCATGAAGCGCTTGCCGTAAGGACGCCCGCGCCCTTTCTTCGGACGACTCGCTCCAAAACAGACCGACCAGCCTTTCGCGACTCTCTTCCTGCGTTTCGGTGAGCGCCAAATATCCGAGTAAAGCGCGAGTCTTGCGGCTCAACAAATCGACTTCACTATCGTTTACCTGCAGCGACAATTTGCCGAGCAAATAGATGCTTAGGGTGGCGCTCTCCGCACCACCACCAGGCTTGCTTGTAATTTCGGGCGTCAAGGTCTTGCAGCCCCATGTGTTTCGCCACGATTTTTGGCCAATTGCCGCTGCATATCACACCGCGACCGATTGTTCCATTCAACCTCGGTCATATTATCAGCGCCACGCCACAGGTATGGCGAGCGCCGCCGCCGAAATCCCTGATTGCACGTTGCAACCGATCCGTCACAATGTCCGACGGCATCGGCTGCAACGTTGGGGACGCCGCGCGCACAACCGGAATATCGAATTCCGGTCGAGTAAGATCGATCAGAGCCGCCTCTATCCCGGCGCGGGACATCGCGCTCGCAATTGCCGGGAGGTCCGACACCGCAACGCTCTCACAGCGCATCGACTGCACGCCGAGCGGATGCAGCAGCTCACATCGGTCCGCACTGATCATCGCATCACGCTCAAGATGGGCGCGATCCGTCGGCAAGAGCCCTTCCTCACCGTTTTCCAACCGCTTGATTTTTGCGAGCAGGATCGCGAGCTCCGTCTGGCAAAGCTCAAGAATTGCCCCGCGCGCGGCTTCCGCAATCGACAAACGTGCGGCTAGTCCGTAGGCAAGCTGCCGGCCGTCGCGGTCGCAAGACAGCGCCACGATAACTGGGACTGCGATATCGGTGGTAATGTCGAGCAGCCAGGAGACGCGGTCATTGGTCTGCTGTCGCAGATGCTCGACGAGCCGCGCAATTTCCACCATCGCCGGTTCATCGAGCGGCACAGCTTTCCCGCGACGACCGCCGGTCCACCAAAGGCTTGCGGCATCACGTTCGATCAACTCCAAAAGTGCGCGCGAGGCCGCCCACTCGAAATTCGGACCCGCTGCAACGCCAACGCTAAGCGCGGTGCGCGGCTTCAGGCACACCTCGCCTGCCGTGCGTCGCAAGCACCAATCGGCGGGAAGCAACACGCTGCGGTCGCCATCAAGGTCGGGCCCGGAGTCGAGCAGCTTGCCGCTCGCCCATGCGAGCGGTGTGTCTTTGGACAGCGCCTGACTGACCATATCCTGCTCGATCGCGGCGATAGCAGAAGGCATTACACGATCAGCTATCTCCGGCAGACTGGCGATGACCGCCACATCACCTGGACATTCGATCTGGGCGAGCCGGTCAATGCCTTCCCCCACGCAGGAAACAAATGCCTCTTCGAGCCCCTCTCCCGATCCGCTCAAGCTGAAAGAAGCCTCGGCGGATCCATCTTTATTCAATAGCTGCGATTTCGTCTCAGCGCCGATAAAGCGCAGCCCGGGTGCCCACGGCGAACGGAGCAGAAACATTCTGCTCGCGAGGCTCGCCGCCCGCACAATCTTCGGTCCATATCGATCCGAGACCGAACGCGAAAGTGCTACGCCTTGCTCGGAAGTCAAATCGATTTCCAGGAACGCTGGACGTGCTTGCGCTTCGACCATAACCGGCGCCCGATTCAACAAATGGTGAATGCCATAACAGAATTCTCGTTGGGGCTGCGCCCCGCAATTGCTTGGTTTGCCGAGTGCAATTCTCGATCAGTCGCATCGTCCGATGTTGTCGATATATGCGACGCATCCAATGAAACCAATAGATCGATGACGCGTTTTGGACGCTTATTTCCCAAGGCCGGTTGTTGCGCATAAAATTCTTGTGAGAACGCCGCGGCCAATTCTGTCGGTCTTGCCCAGAGCTCTTCGCGTTGGTGCATTTGCATGGCATTCGATGCTGGCCGCTTTGCCTCAAAGCGAACATAGCAATAATGCCTGAGATGGAAACCGACGTGCCGCACCTACACCGCCGGCAATATTTTTCCGGGATTGAAGATGTTCTGCGGATCGAGCGCTTGTTTCAGCGCGCGCATGGCGTCGATCGCCTCAATTCCGAGTTCGGCCTTGAGATATTTCTGCTTGCCCTGCCCGATGCCGTGCTCGCCGGTGCAGGTCCCGCCCATCGCCTGCGCGCGCTCCACGAGGCGATGCATGAAGTCCTCGCCGCGCGCCATCTCGTCGCGATCGTCCACGTCGCATAGCAGCGAGCAGTGGAAATTGCCGTCGCCGACATGACCGACAATCGGCGACATCAGATTGAGGCGCTTCAGATCGGCTTCGGTTTCGGTCACGCAATCGGCGAGGCGAGAAATCGGCACGCAGACATCGGTGGCCACCACGCCGGAGCCGGGGCGCAGGCTCTTGACCGCCCAATAGGCGTCGTGCCGCGCCTGCCAGAGCTTGGTGCGATCCTCTGGCCTGGTGGTCCAGGTGAAATCGCCGCCGCCACACTCTTTCGCAATTTCGCTGAAATTCCTCGATTGCTCGGCGACGTCATTGGCGCTGCCGTGAAATTCAAGCAGCAGCAGCGGGGTCTCCGGCAGCGACAGTTTCGAATAGGAATTGCAGGCCCGCACCTGCGCCGCGTTGAGCAGTTCAATGCGTGCAACGGGAATGCCGGTCTGGATCGCGAGTATCGTCGCCTGGCAGGCGCCGCGCACGCTCTCGAACGAACATGCCGCCGCAGCAATAGTTTCAGGAATGCCGCGCAGCTTGATGGTGAGTTCGCAGATGATCCCGAGCGTGCCTTCGGCGCCGACAAACAGATGCGTCAGGTCGTAACCGGCCGCGGATTTTTTCGCCCGCGTGCCAGTCGTGATGATCTCGCCGTCGCCCCGCACCACTTTAAGCGCCAGCACGTTATCGCGCATGGTGCCGTAGCGCACCGCATTGGTACCGGACGCCCGAGTCGACGCCATGCCACCCAATGAGGCATCGGCACCGGGATCGATCGGAAAGAACAATCCCTGGTCGCGCAGATGCTCGTTCAGCGCCTTGCGGGTGACGCCGGGCTGGATCACGCAGTCGAGATCCTCGGCGTGGACTTCAAGTACCCTATTCATGTCGCGCAGGTCGATGCAGACGCCCCCCGCGGGCGCGTTGACCTGCCCCTCCAGCGAGGTGCCGGTGCCGAACGCGATCACGGGAACGCCATTTTTGGCGCAAATCCGCACCACGTCCTGAATATCCGAGGTCTCCTGCGCCATGACAACCGCGTCGGGCGGCTGCGACGCCAGCCACGTCGTGGTATGCGCATGCTGGTCGCGCACCGCCTGTGAGGTGATCAGCCGGTTGCCGAACCGCGCGGCGAGCGCTTCGATGGTGCTCGCCAGCGCCAGTGGCTCCGGCCGCGTCAAATTCTTGGTTATGGTTGCGCCCAAGCGATTTCCTCCCGGCGAAAGACCGTGGCAAAGGATATATAACGGGTCAAGGGATCATGGGCCGAACAGACAGGATAGACGATGACGACGATTACCGCCGGCGACGATTTGCTGCTCCGGCCCGCACCGTTTCTGGCGTCGGTGATGCAGATCGAGCCGCAATGGATCGACTACAATGGCCATCTCAACATGGCCTATTACAACGTGATGTTCGACCGCGCCGTCGACGAATTATGGCTCAAGCTCGGAATCGGGCCCGGCTACCGGAACGAACGCAACGGGTCGACCTTCACCGCCGAATGCCACGTGCGATATTTGCGGGAAATTCACCTCGGCGATCCTGTGCAGGTTTCGGTGCTGCTGGTCGCCGCGGATGAGAAGCGACTGCATACCTTTGAGGAATTGCGCCACGCCACCGAAGGCTGGCTGTCCGCCACTTCGGAGAACATGTCTGTTCATATCGACATGGCCGCGCGAAAAACCGCGCCGTTTCCTGCCGACATTCGCGGCCGCATCGAGGCCTTGGCGAACGCCCACAAATCAGTCGCCCGCCCCGAGGGCATCGGCAGAAAAGTCGCGATGCCCTCGAGATAGCGATTTTGCGTCAGATGCGGGTACGTCCGCGCGCCAGACCAACCACGGCCGAGATCAGGAACAGCACGACCGCAATGAAAAAGATGATCTTGGCGATTTCGACGGAGGCACCGGCAATGCCGCCAAAACCCAGAATGCCTGCGATCAGCGCGACGACCAAAAACGTAACGACCCAACTCAGCATGATCAGAACCTTTGCTTTCCACTTTCTGTTTCGACGATCAGCGCGACGATGAGCCTCGCGCATCGGCTGCGGAAATAATCCAGCCTTGGAACAATTGTTCCGCGCAGATCGGAGCGCCGGACCGGCGAAAAATGTTGATTCCCTGGGAACAAAATGCAGGCAGGATGTCGAAATTCGCCCTCGCCGCGCGACGGGATAACTCCTGTCAAATCTGCCGCCGAACCCCCATATGCCCTTTAATCCTGCTATGAAGGCTCCCCTTCACGGCCCCGCGGTGCCATCGTGGGCGGAAGACGATTCGCATGACTGAGCCGAACAAGCTGACCCCTCAAGGCGTCCCCGACCACCAGCCCTCGGCTGGCGGCATTGCTGCGCGCGCGCGGGCGGCTGCGACCCCGCAATATCTCGCTGGCCTCAATCCCGAGCAGCGCGAGGCGGTGGAAACGCTGGACGGACCGGTCCTGGTGCTGGCGGGGGCCGGCACCGGCAAGACGCGCGTGCTGACCTGTCGCATCGCCCATATTCTCAGCATGGGCCGCGCCCGCCCCGGCGAAATCCTGTCGGTCACCTTCACCAACAAGGCGGCGCGCGAGATGAAGCTGCGACTCGGCCAGATGCTCGGCCAGGCCGTCGAAGGCATGCCGTGGCTCGGCACGTTTCATTCGATCGGCGGGCGTATTCTGCGCAGCCACGCCGAACTCGTGCAGCTGAAATCCAATTTCACCGTGCTCGATGTCGACGACCAGGTCCGCCTGCTGAAGCAGCTTTTGCAGGCGGACAACATCGACGACAAACGCTGGCCGGCGCGGATGCTCGCCGGATTGATCGACGGCTGGAAGAATCGCGGGCTGACGCCGTCGCAGGTGCCGCCGGGCGAAGCCGCGGTGTTTGGCAACGGCAGGGGCGGCAAGCTCTACGCGCTCTATCAGGAGCGGCTGAAGATTCTCAACGCCGCCGATTTCGGCGATCTGCTGTTGGAAAACATCCGGCTGTTTCGCGAACATCCCGACGTGCTCAGGCAATACCAGAACCGCTTCAAATTCATTCTGGTGGATGAATATCAGGATACCAACGTGGCGCAATATCTGTGGCTGCGCCTGCTGTCGCAGGCGCCCTCGAAGCCGGGCGCGCCTCTTTCGTCCATCATCCCGGGGGCCGTCGACGCTCCCGTCGTTCCGGCGCGCGCTGACTCCTCCGTCATTCCGGGGCATCGCGAAGCGATGAACCCGGAATCTGGAGATGGGCAAGCAGCTCGGGATTCCGCGTCTGCGCTTTCAGCGCATCCCGGAATGACGTCGCCCCAACCGCAATCTGCTCCCAAAAACATCTGCTGCGTCGGCGACGACGACCAGTCGATCTATGGCTGGCGCGGTGCCGAGGTCGACAACATCCTGCGCTTCGACCACGACTTTCCCGGCGCCAAGGTCATTCGGCTGGAGCGCAACTATCGCTCCACCGGCCACATCCTTGCCGCGGCATCCCACCTGATCGCGCACAATGAAGGCCGGCTCGGCAAGACGCTGCGCACCGAAGACGTCGACGGCGAGAAGGTCACCGTCACCGGCTCCTGGGACTCGGAGGAAGAAGCCCGCGCCATCGGCGAAGAGATCGAAGAACTGCAGCGCGCCGACCACAAGCTCAACGATATCGCGATCCTGGTGCGGGCCTCGTTCCAGATGCGCGAATTCGAAGACCGTTTTGTCACGCTAGGCCTGCCCTATCGCGTGATCGGCGGCCCCAGGTTCTACGAGCGGGCGGAAATCCGCGACGCGCTGGCTTACCTGCGCGTGATCAACTCGCCGGCCGACGATCTTGCCTTCGAGCGGATCGTCAATGTGCCGAAGCGCGGTCTCGGCGACGCCACTGTGCAGATGCTGCATGACCATGCCCGCAAGCGCCGCATTCCGCTGTCCGAGGCGGCCCGCGCCGTGGTCGAAACCGATGAACTGAAACCGAAGGCGCGCGGTTCCCTGCGCGACCTGATCATCAGTTTCGATCGCTGGCGTGCGCAGCGCGAAGTGACCTCGCATACCGAATTGGCCGAAATCGTGCTCGACGAGAGCGGCTACACCGAAATGTGGCAGAAGGATCGTTCCGCCGACGCCGCCGGCCGCCTCGAAAACCTCAAGGAGCTGGTGCGCTCGATGGAGGAGTTCGAGAACCTGCAAGGATTTCTCGAACACATCTCGCTGGTCATGGACCGCGACGGCGGCGCCGAGGACGACGCGGTGTCGCTGATGACGCTGCATTCGGCCAAGGGGTTGGAATTCGACAACGTATTCCTGCCCGGCTGGGAGGAAGGCCTGTTTCCGAGCCAGCGCACGCTCGATGAACAGGGCCGCGCCGGACTCGAGGAAGAGCGCCGTCTCGCCCATGTCGGGCTGACCCGCGCGCGCCGCCGCGCCAAACTCTACTTCGCCACCAACCGGCGGATACACGGCACCTGGTCGACCACGATCCCGTCGCGCTTTCTCGACGAATTGCCGGCGCCGAATGTCGAGATCACGGAATCCAAGGGCGGCTCGGGCTGGGGTGGCAGCAGCGGCTACGGCCCATCGCGGTTCGACAATGTGGAATCGTTCGGCTCGAGCTATTCGACACCGGGCTGGCAGCGCGCGCAGGCCAATCGCGCGCGCAATCAGAATGGCGGTCGTGGCGGCGGACAGGCCGGCGGCGGCTTCAACGAAAGCCAGTCGCCATTTTCAGGCTCGCGGAGCGATGCCTCAGGCTCGCGGAGCGATGCCTCAGGCTCGCGCGGCGACGCGCACGGCAGCGGCTTCCCTCGCAACAAGCGCGGCCCGATGACCATCGAAGGCGAGCTGATCGCAAAATCCACCGGCACCACGTCCGAATTCTCGCTCTCGGACCGGGTGTTCCACCAGAAATTCGGTTACGGCCAGGTGGTGAAGATCGACGGCAACAAGCTCACCATCGCCTTCGAAAAGGCCGGCGAGAAAAAGGTGGTCGATAGTTTTGTGGAGCGGGCGTAGTTTTTCGCCCGACGCGGCCTTCCGCGTCTATTGGAGGCCTTGACCATCGACGACTTCATCGTATCAGATGATGCCATGGTCCGGGGCCGATCGATCTTGCTGATGCTTGCACTCGCCACACCGTCGCTGGCGTGGGCGGAGACGATGAGTTTCGGTGACGCAGCAGCCATACTGAGCAAAAGCTGCGGCAAGGATATCGACGCAAATTGCCGCGGCGTTAATTTCGACTCCAGCCGTCTTAAGGACTGCCTTTCGCGCAATCAGGATGTCGTGTCGGTCCAATGCAAGGCTGACTATGCCAGGTCGTTCGATGCGATACAGAAACGTATTGCGGCGCGCGCTGCCGTTCCGAGGACGTGCGAGCGCGACATTGTCAAATTGTGCGCAGGCGATCGAAAGGAAATTGCCAAAGCCGTCGAATGCCTGCTGGCGGCGAGCGGGGTGAGCGCAAAATGCAACCAGGCCATTGGCGATGCGGGGTATCGGTGATGCGGCTGGGAAAGAGAGGCCTGCGCGACATTGGACTGGTGGCGGCAGCCCTGATCGTATTCGTGGCCCCGACATTTCCGGCGCACGCACAAGAGGCTGTCACGAGGGACGACATTATTAAGCGGCTCTCTGGCCTGGCAGCCACCCCGGATTTGAATGTCGTGGCGCTGCGCCAGCGAGCACTTGAGCGAGTTAAGTCGAAAGCAGACGCAGTAGCGTTGAAGCGACCGCCGATTGCCACCGAGCTCCTTGAGCTGCCTCGATTTATGGTCGAAGTTCAGTTCGATCCCGACGCTTCAACGATCAGGCCAGAGTCCTATCAGACGCTTGGGCGCATTGCCGATGCGCTCTGCCACTCGACACTGCTGAGATCCGGATTCTTGATCGTTGGTCGTACCGACGCGACAGGCAAACGTGAATACAATTTGACCTTGAGCCAGAAAAGGGCCGACTCAATCCGTGACGCGCTCGTGAATACGTTCAAGATTTCGTCAAAACGCCTTCAAGCGGTCGGTCTGGGCGAAGAGCAATTGCAGGACGCCGCCCGTCCGACAGCGGCGATCAACCAACAGGTCCAGGTTGTGACCGTTGCGAAACCGCTCTAGCGGCATTTTCTGCGGCGTCGCCAATCCAACCGAAGGCAACGTATCGGTGGTGAGGAAATCCCATAGGGTGTACGCTGTCACAATTGCGGAAGTGTGATGCGTAATTAAACTGAGGAGGCACAGATGGCGACAAGCGTAAAGCAGCTGATGGAAGCCGCCAACGCCGCGGTTCCGAAGATCACGCCGGCTCAGGCGCGCGAAATGATCGACAAGGGCAACACCCTGGTGGTCGACGTGCGCGACGCGCCGGAGGTGGAGAAGAGCGGCAAGATTGCCGGCGCGGTACATGTCTCGCGCGGCATGCTGGAATTTCGCGCCGATCCCGAGTCGCCCTACCACGACAAAAATTTCGCCAAGGAAAAGACCGTCATTCTGTACTGCGCATCCGGCGGACGCTCCGCGCTGGCGGCCAAGGTGCTCAAGGACATGGGCTTTGGCCAAGTATACAACGTCGGCGCCTTCAAGGATTGGGTCGAAAGCGGCGGCGCGATCGACAAGCCGACCGGGCCGAGCGCGTAAGAATCCGGCGATAGATGCGCAATACGCACCGCAGATGATGGAACTGACCTGCTCCCGGCAATGTCCGCTGGCGGCACCATCAGCCTCGGCGCAATGCCGAACTTTGAGTCGGTAACGCGCTCCAAACCGGACATTGGCCAGTCGCCGCCCGGCTAACCTCGATCCATTTATGGGTACATGGTCCAGCCGTGCAGCGATTGCGCAATGGCTTGAGCGTACCTATCTGTCGGAACTCACGACCACCAATGCCCCAGGCTGGCCGAAGTGCCGCCTTATCCTTCCCCGCATTCCCAATTCAGGCCATCAAGCCCCTCATGTCACCTATCATATCCGTTGCAAATCTGTCGAAGACCTATGCCTCCGGTTTCAAGGCGCTCGACAACATCAACCTGGAGATTCGCCGCGGCGAGATTTTTGCGCTGCTGGGGCCGAACGGCGCCGGCAAGACCACGCTGATCAGCATCATCTGCGGCATCGCCAATCCGACCAAAGGCAGCGTATCGGTCGATGGCCACGACATCATCAAATCCTATCGCGCCGCGCGCTCGCTGATCGGTCTGGTGCCGCAGGAACTGCACACCGACGCTTTCGAGACGGTGTGGGCGACCGTCAGCTTCAGTCGCGGCCTGTTCGGCAAGCCGAAAAGCCCAGATCATATCGAAAAGGTGCTGAAGGACCTGTCGCTGTGGGACAAGAAGGACGCCAGGATCGTCACGCTGTCCGGCGGCATGAAGCGCCGGGTGATGATCGCGAAAGCGCTGTCGCACGAACCGCAGATTCTGTTTCTCGACGAGCCGACCGCGGGCGTCGATGTCGAACTGCGCAAGGGCATGTGGGAAGTGGTGCGGACGCTGCAAGCCTCCGGTGTCACCATCATCCTCACCACGCATTACATCGAAGAGGCCGAGGAGATGGCCGACCGGATCGGGGTCATCAACAAGGGTGAAATCATTCTCGTCGAGGACAAGGCGGGTCTGATGCAAAAGCTCGGCAAGAAGCGGCTGAAGCTGTATTTGCAACGCAAGATCGATGCGATCCCCGCTGATCTCGCGGCTTACAACCTCGAACTGTCAGACGGGGGCTGCGAACTGACTTACAATTACGACACCAAGGGCGAACGCACCGGCATCACCAGCCTGCTCAGCGATTTGCGCGGCGCCGGCATCCGTATCTCGGACCTCGACACCACCCAAAGTTCGCTGGAAGACATCTTCGTCAACCTGGTGAGGGCGTCATGAATTTCAGGGCTGTCCGCGCGATCTATCTGTTCGAAATGGCGCGAACCTGGCGCACGCTGCTGCAAAGCATCGTGTCGCCGGTGGTTTCGACGTCGCTGTATTTCGTCGTGTTTGGTGCGGCGATCGGCTCGCGCATCACCGAGGTCGAAGGCGTCAGCTATGGCACCTTCATCGTGCCCGGGCTGGTGATGCTGTCGGTGCTGACGCAAAGCATCGCCAACGCCTCGTTCGGCATTTACTTTCCGAAATTCGTCGGCACGATTTACGAATTGCTGTCGGCGCCGATCTCGTATTTCGAGATCGTGCTCGGCTATGTCGGCGCGGCCGCGACCAAATCGATCATCCTCGGCCTGATTATCCTCGCTACCGCCGGCCTGTTCGTGCCGCTGCACATTCTTCATCCGTGGTGGATGCTGACATTTCTGGTGCTGACCGCGGTCACCTTCAGCCTGTTCGGCTTCATCATCGGAATTTGGGCCGACGGTTTCGAAAAATTGCAGATGATTCCGATGCTGGTGGTGACGCCGCTGACATTCCTCGGCGGCAGCTTTTATTCCGTGAATATGCTGCCCTCGGGCTGGCGCACCATCACGCTGCTCAATCCCGTGGTATATCTGATCAGCGGCTTCCGCTGGAGTTTTTATGAAATCGCCGACGTCGGCGTGGGCCTCAGCGTCGGCATCACGCTGGTTTTCCTCGCCGTCTGCATGGTCGCGGTGTGGTGGATCTTCAAGACCGGCTACCGGCTGAAGAACTGACCGCGAAGCGTCATTCCGGGGCGCGTCGAAGACGCGAACCTCAGATGTGCGATTGCACATCGGGGAATGACGTCACAAACAAAACCTACCGGTAGCAGTGGAATCGACTGTGGCGATCGTAATAGCCGCGGCAGCGATAGCCGCGATCGTTAATCCCGAACACGCCCTTGACGGCACCCATCGCCCCGCCGACGCCGGCTCCGACTGCGCCACCGACCACACCGCCCACCGGGCCGGCGACCCGGTTGCCTTCCCGAGAGCCTTCCTGCGCGCCGCGAACGATGCCCTGCGCATGCCCGATATTCGGAATCGCCAGCAATGCGAGCACGATGGCCGCAGCCGCCAGATAGAATTTCGCGGGCAGCGCTGTCGGCAGGGTCGCCGTCTTGATCTTGATCTTCGTCATCTGAATTCCTCATGCTCGGCCGCAGCTGACCGGCGGGGCGGGAACCTGTAACGCCGATGCGGCCAAAAAGTTGCGCGGATGTGATGAATTCGGGACGAGACGGCCCCGGCGATGCCTCGCGGAAATTTGCGCGGCCCACCAAATTCAGCCCGGCCAACGCCTTGTTTGCGCCCAGCCGCGGATAAATGATTGCTCACCAGCCACTGGAACCAAAGCCGAATTCCGGGCATATTGATGCGGGGGACGGTGCTGCAGTTAAGGCTTGGTAGTCAAAAGCCTGGAGGCCAAAGGTAAAATGCGTTCCTTCCTTATTGCTTTCGCCGGTCTGACGTTGTTCGCCACCGGCGCAGCGCAGGCCAAAATTGCCATCACCGTCGACAAGAATGCGCAGATGATGACCGTGGCGGTCGATGGCGTCGAGCGCTACCAGTGGCCGGTGTCGACTGGCATTCCGTCGTACGAGACCCCGAACGGCAGCTTCCGCACCTTCCGGATGGAGCAAGACCACTTCTCCAAGGAATTCGACGACGCGCCGATGCCAAACTCGATCTTCTTCACCAAGATCGGCCACGCTATCCACGGCACAGACTTCGAGGGCCGCCTTGGCACCCCCGCTTCCCACGGCTGCGTGCGGCTGTCGAAGGCCAACGCTGCTACGCTGTATGCGATGGTCGAGAAAGATGGCGTGCTCAACACCACGGTGACGCTCACCGGCTCTTCCCAGATCGCACTGGCGCGCAACCCGCGGACCCGGCCGAATACCGCCGTCGCCCGCCGCGACCCGGCTCCGGAATATGCTCCGCAGTACAACGCCGCCGCCGGCGATCCGGTCGTGCTGGCTCCGCAGCTACCGGCGCCGCGCGAGATCGCACCGCTGGCGCAGCCCCGCGGTGTCGCGCCGCTCCCGCAGCCCCAAGTGCAGCAGCCTCAAATGCAGCAGGCCGACGACGGCTACATTTATCCGGCGGACGGCAGCTCGGACGTGGCGCGCTATCCGGCGCCGCGCGGTTCCCGGCGCCTCTACGATGCACAGGCCAATCCGCAGCAGCAGTATTACAACAACCGCGGCTATGCTCCCCAATATGGCCAGCAGGTCTATGCACCACGGCCGTATCAGCCGCGCGGCTTGTTCACGTACCAGGATTAGCGACACGCATCGATCTGGGTAACGCCGGCTATTACGGATTCAACCGACAAGAAAAAAGGCCGTAGTTTGTCTACGGCCTTTCTCTTCAGTTTTCGTTGCGGCTTAGTAGCGGCCGGTGCCGATGCCAACGCTCACGCCCGGCGCGACGAAGCCGACGCCACCGCGATCCTCGTAGCCGCGACGCTCGTAATAACGTTCGCGGGGGGCATAATCGTATGAATCACGGATAATGACGCGGCGTTCGCCGCGCTGGCGCCAGCAACGGCCGTTCTCGTCGCACACCATACGGACGCTCTGGACATTGCTGTCAGGCAGGGTTGTCATGCCGTTCGAGAGCGGAGCAGCGGAAGCAGCGGTAACAAACAGCGCACTGACGCCCAACGCCATACAGATCGCGAGCTTTTTCATCATGTTCTCCGGTTGATTGTGTCAATCAACCAACACGCTCAGCGCGCTAAGGTTCCTGCCGATCAAAGGTTCATTTGGTGGAGAAAGCAGCGCTTGGCCCGAAAACAGCCACGATAGAGGGCGGGTTGCCGCGCACATTAACCATTGATGAGGCGGCCTATATGGCGATCAGGAAGCGGTCGCCTGAGTTGCAGTGAGCACGTTCGTAGGTCCGCAGCTTTTCGAAGAACAAAGACGACGACGAGTGATATCCCGCAGGGAGGGCTACTGCTCGCCGTCGCGCAGCCGCCGCCACACCGCGCCGAGCACGTTGGAATAGTCGTCGGTCCAGACCCGCTGGTTCTCGTCGGCCTCGGTCAGCGCCCATTGCTCTGACGATGCGAGCTTGCCGACATCGGTCTCCTCGCGCGCCGAGACCACCACCGAGGTGGCGAAGATGTATTCGCTGTCGCGGTTGGAATCCTCGCTGTAGACCCAGCTCTTGAGATCGTTGGCCTCGGCGATACCGACGACGACGCTGGACAATTCAAGATGCCGGTTCGAGACGTGCATCACCACCGCGCCCTGCGGCGCCAGCTTGTCCTTGTAGATTTCCATCGCCTCTTCGGTGGCGAGATGGATCGGGATCGCGTCCGACGAATAGGCGTCGACGATGATCAGATCATAAATGCCGTCCGGTTCGCGGGCGAAGGTCAGCCGCGCATCGCCGATCACGGGCTTCAAATCCGGCTCGCAGTTCTGAATATAGCTGAAATATTTGGGGTCGCGCGCGGTATCGACCATCGATTGATCGATCTCGAAGAACTTCCAGGTCTCACCGGGCTCCGACGCGCAAGTCAGCGTGCCGGAGCCGAGGCCGATCACCGCGACGCGCAGCGGTCCGCCCTTGCGCGCGCGAACCGCCGAGATCGCCTGGCCGATACCACCATCCTTGTGATAATAAGTAATCGGCTCGGGCCGCCCGGTCACCGGCGTGCCGTCGTCGTTCTGGAATTTCTGGGCGCCGTGAATCGTGGTGCCGTGCATCAGCACGTGATACTGACCGTGCGGGGTCACCACGATCTTGTGGACACCGAAAAAGCTGCGCACGGTTTCCACCCGCCCGTCGTCCGACGGATAGGCCCGGATCAGCACCAGCGCCACCGCGACGGTTGCGAAAATCTTCCAGCGGTTCGCGTTCAATCCGAGCGCCAGCAATGCCGAGAGCACGCCGACGCCGCCGATCATCCAGACCCGGTGCTCGTCGAGCCAGGTCATCACCTTGCCCTCCGAATAATAAGACGGCGCGATCAGAGCCACCGCAAGCGCGGCGAGCAACGGCCAGTACCAGCTGCTCCAGCGCGGCAAGCGCTCCTCACCGCCGGGCGGGCGGCACAGCGCCGCCAATGCCAGCAGGATCGGGTATTCCGCGATCCACGAAAATGTAAACGGCGCGATCAACCCTGCGAACAGTCCGCCGACCATGCCGCCGAACGACAGCGCGACATAAAAGCCGGTGAGATATTTCGCGGCCGGGCGGGTGCGCGCCAGTTCGCCATGGCACGCCATCGCAATCACAAAGAAACAGAGCTGGTGTCCGCCGAGTGTCAGCAGCAGATTCTGTTCGCCGCCGACCGCGAGCAGCACGATCACGCCCGTGATCGCCAGCGGCTGTACCATCAGCATCCATTTGTGCGGCAGCAGCGGGCGCGACTGGAACACCAGCACCCAGGTCAGGAGATAGAGCGACAGCGGCAGCACCCACAGCAATGGCGCGGCGGCGACATCGGTGGAAATATGGGCGGTCACCGCGATCAGCAGACCCGACGGCACCGCGGCCAGAAAAATCCAGCGTGCGCGCAAGATCCAGGCCGGCGCCGGCGCGTCGATGTCTTCGGCAAGCGTTTCGGCAGCGGCTGAAATCGGCGAGCGCAGCAGCAGCACGCCGCAGCTGGCAATCAACAGGATGAGCACTCCATAACCGCCGGTCCAGATCAGGTTTTGCGTGCGTAGCGTGAACATCGGCTCGAGCAGCACCGGATAGGACAACAGCGCCAGAAAACTGCCGATATTCGAGGACGCATAAAGAAAGTATGGGTCCGGGCCATTGGGATGGCCGGTACGGACGAACCAGGCCTGCAGCAGCGGATTGTTGGCGGCCAGCGCGAAGAATGGCAGGCCGATCGAGATCGCGAACAGGCCCAGCAGCCAAAAGGCATAGCCTGATGTCGGTGGTTCGCCCCACCCGCTTCCAATCGACAGCGGCAGCGTCAGCAGCGCGACGATCAAGAGCAGCAGATGCGCCGCCACCGGAATCATGCGGTTGCGGAGTTGCATCAGATAATGCGCATAGGCATAGCCGCCGAGCAGCAGCGACTGGAAGAACACCATCGCCACCGACCACACCGCCGGCGAACCGCCGAGCCGCGGCAGCACCATTTTGGTGAACAAAGGTTGCACCGAGAACAGCAGCAGCGCGCTGACAAAGATGGCTGCGGTATAGACCACCAGCACCAGCCGGTTGCGGCTAACGGATGGCTGGTCCGCGACCACGGACGGATCAGGTGAATGCATGAAAACTCCGGCTTGGACCCGGCGGGCGCCGGCGGCGGGATTCCGGCAAAGGCGCGCCGGGGCGGCGCAATGGAGCATAAGGCGACACGGCGGGCAATGCGGGGCCGGAAACCAAAATCATCACTTGGCGCTGTGCTGGCGTCAGCGTCTGCGATAAGCAGTCACCGGAGTCCAGTTGCGGCGCCAAGCCAAGAGAGTATTGAACGTCATTCCGGGGCGCGCCAACCGAACTCGGGTGTACCCGAGTTCGGCCATATCGTCGTCCAGGTCGGCAACAGCCGATCTGGATGGCGCAAAACCGGAATCTCGAGATTCCGGGCCTGGTCCTTCGGACCATCCCGGAATGACGAAATCAATACACGGGCGTCACGCCGGGACAGCGCGAAGTTAATCAATAGTTCTTGAAGCAACCATGACAGAAACTGACGTTGTCATCATCGGCGCCGGACATAACGGCCTTACTTGCGCGGCCTATCTGGCGATGGCCGGCCTGCGCGTGAAGGTGGTCGAGCGCCGTAAGGTGGTGGGCGGCGCGGCGGTGACGGAGGAATTCCACCCCGGGTTCCGCAATTCGGTGGCGGCCTACACTGTCAGCCTGCTGAATCCGCAAATCATCTCCGACCTGAAATTAAGCCAGCATGGCTTGCGGATCGTCGAGCGCCGCGCGCAGAACTTCCTCCCCTCCCCCAACGGTAGCTATTTGCTGACGGGTGAAGGCCGCACCTATCAGTCCATTGCCAAGCTCAGTACCCGCGATGCCGACCGGATCGATGCATTCACGCGCGAACTTGAGGCAATCGCCGACGTGTTGCGCCAGTTCGTGTTGCGCGCGCCGCCGAACATCGTCGAAGGGTTTGGTGTCGGCAGCATTCGCGAGGTCTTCAATGCGCTGGGCACCGCCAACATCCTGCGAAGCCTTTCGCTGGAGCAGCAGCGCAGCCTGCTCGACCTGTTCACGCGCTCGGCCGGCGAGATGCTGGACGAACGGTTCGAGAGCGATCTGGTGAAGGCGCTCTACGGGTTCGACGCCATCGTCGGCAATTACGCCAGCCCCTACGCGTCAGGCTCGGCCTATGTGATGCTGCATCATGCGTTCGGCGAGGTGAACGGCAAGAAGGGTGTCTGGGGTCACGCCATCGGCGGCATGGGCGCGATCACGCAGGCGATGGCGCGTGCGGCCCGCGGCCATGGCGTCGACATCGCGATCGATGCCGGCGTCCGCGAGGTGATCGTCGAGCGCGACCACGCGGTGGGCGTCATTCTCGACAATGGCGAAACCGTCAGGGCGAAATATGTCGCCTCCAGCGTCAATCCGAAATTGCTTTATACACGGCTGTTGCCAGCGGATGCGTTGCCATCGGCCTTCCTCGATCGCATCAGGAACTGGCGCAACGGCTCTGGCACCTTTCGGATGAATGTCGCACTGAACGCGCTGCCCTCGTTCACGGTCCTGCCGGGCGCGGGCGATCACCTCTCAGCCGGCATCATCATCGGCCCCAGCCTTGGGTATATGGATCGCGCCTGGCAGGACGCCCGAACCCACGGCTGGAGCCGCGAGCCCGTGATCGAGGTTCTGATCCCCTCAACCCTCGACGACACGCTCTGCCCGCCGGGGCAGCATGTCGCGAGCCTGTTCTGCCAGCATGTCGCACCGCAATTGCCCGATGGCCGATCATGGGACGATCATCGCGATGAAGTCGCCGATCTCATGATCGCGACGGTGGACAAGTACGCGCCGGGCTTCGCAGCAACCGTCATGGGGCGGCAGATTCTGTCGCCGCTCGATCTGGAGCGCCAGTTCGGCCTGCTCGGCGGCGATATTTTTCACGGTGCGCTGATGCTGAACCAATTGTTCTCGGCGCGGCCGATGCTCGGCCATGCGGATTATCGTGGCCCCCTGAAGGGCCTCTACCATTGCGGCTCCGGCGCGCATCCCGGCGGCGGCGTCACCGGCGCCCCTGGCCACAACGCCGCGCGCGTGATCCTGGGGGATCACCGGGCGCTGTTTGGCTGAAGCGCCTTATCCGCGTTTAGGGATTCCGACCTTCGACCGTGCCGGTCGGCTCCTCGCTGAGCCAGCGGTAGCTTACGCCGCCAAGCGCGCCGCCGAGCAACGGTGCAATCCAGAACAGCCAGAGCTGGCCCAGCGCCCATCCACCCACGAACAACGCCGGACCCGTGCTGCGCGCCGGATTGACCGACGTATTGGTGACGGGGATGCTGGCCAGGTGAATCATGACAAGCGCAAGTCCGATCGCCAGCGGCGCAAAGCCCGCCGGGGCCTTGCCGTGGGTTGCGCCCATGATGATGAAGAGAAACATCATCGTCATCACGACTTCCATGATGAAGCACGCGACCAGGCCGTACTGACCGGGAGAATGCTCGCCATATCCATTCGACGCAAAACCCTTGGCGACATCGAATCCGGCGGCGCCGCTCGCAATCACATAGAGTAGCGCCGAAGCGGCAACGGCACCGATCACCTGCGCGATCACATACGGCGCGATCTGTCCCGCCGGAAAACGGCCGCCCGCGGCGAGGCCGACCGTAACGGCCGGGTTGAGATGGCACCCGGACACATGACCGATGGCATAGGCCATCGTCACGACGCTCAACCCGAACGCCAACGACACACCAACCAGACCGATACCAACCTGTGGAAACGCCGCGGCGATAACCGCGCTGCCGCAACCGGCAAATGTCAGCCAAAACGTACCGATCGCTTCGGCGGCATATTTCTTCGCATCCATATCGCTATCCCCCGAAAAGTGGCTGACGATTTCAAAGCAAAGCGAGGCCGAATTTGCCGATCATCAATTCACTAAGCCCTGCAGGCGTCAAGTTTTGCCGCACTGCGAAAACGCTCCGCAACAATTGCGGCGGGTCGGCCGGACCGTCATTGTTCGATTTCGGTTCGCGGCAAACGCACGGTGCATTCCAGGGCACTGTTAAAGTGACGTGGTGCTAACACCGAACCGCCACTTTGGAACCTTACCACCATGCTGGCGTTATAGGGCGTAATCACTTGATTTGACCGCTTCTTGACGCGCTCGGCGCTTAGGGAGGGTAGCATGTCAAAACTCACGTCGTTAGCCGCTATTGTTTTAGCGATCGCGCTCTCGGGCTCGGCCTATTCTGCTCCCGGAAGAGGAGGCGGCGGCGGGCATGGCGGCGGAGCAGCGCACGTCGGCGGTGGCGGAATGCGCGGCGGCGGCGGTGGTGGTGCACATTTCGGCGGCGCGATGCGCGGTGGCGGCGGCGCGCATTTCGGTGGTGGCGGTGTACGACACTTCGGTGGCGGCGGGGCGCGGCATTTCGGCGGCGGCGGCATGCGACACTTCGGTGGCGGCGGCGGACGGCACTTCAGCGGTGGAGGTGTACGACACTTCAGCGGTGGCGGCGGGCGACATTACGGCGGCAGGTTCACGGCTCCCCGATCCACCGCTGGGGCGATTTCCCGTGGCGGCAGCAGGACCGCGATCAACGGCAACCGGACATTCAGCTCCAACCGCAACGCCAATCAGCGATCCCGCGCTGTACACCAGGCGCTGAATTCGCGCGCGGTGGCCGGCGCTTTGCATCACCGGGGCGCATTACGCAATCCAGGCACCCGCGCCCGGATCGCTGCGACGGCGGCGACCGCGGGATGGCATAACGGCCATGGCCGCGGCTGGTGGCGGCACGGCCATGGTGGCTACGGCTGGGTCGGCCCGCTGTTCTGGCCGTTCGCCTATTACGACCTATACGGCTATGCGATGTGGGGCTACGACCCCTCGTTCTGGGACTACGGCTACAACGACATCTATGCCGGAATGTTCGCGCCTTACGGGTATGACGATCTCGCGGGTTATTTGCCGTCAGGCATCGGTGGAAATTATGTCGGCACGCGGCAGGCGTCGCGTGCCTTCGCAAGCACCAATCCGGAGCCAGACCAACTGACGCAAATGTGCGGCGACGACAGCCGCGACATCGCCGGCCTGCCGATCGATCAGATCCAGCAGGCTGTTCAGCCCAACGAAACCCAGCGCGCGGCGCTCGACGATCTCGCCAATGCCTCGGTGAAAGCGGCCCAGGGCATCAAAGCCGCGTGTCCCACCCAGTTATCGTTGACGGCGCCGGCCCGGCTCGCGGCGATGCAACAACGCATCGAAGCGATGATTGCCGCGGTCGGCACGGTACAGCCGCCATTGGAGAAGTTTTACGACCTGCTGAACGACGAGCAGAAGGCCCGGCTCAACGCGCTGGGACAGGACCAGCGCAGGAAGTCGGCGCAGAAGGCCGGCGGCTCGCTCGCCCAGAGCTGCGGCGCCACGCAGGCCGGCGTCACGGACTGGCCGGCTGCGGAGATCGACGCCAAACTGCATCCGACCGACGCGCAGCGCGCAAGTCTCACCGCCCTTCAGAACGCCAGCGCCAAGGCGGACGATATGCTCAAGAGCTCCTGCCAGACAGATGATGCCCTGACGCCGCCGGCCCGCCTCGCCGCCGCCGGCAAACGGCTGCAAGTCATGCTGCAGGCGATCACAACGGTGCGCACGGCGCTGGATGATTTCTATGGGAAACTGACCGACGAGCAGAAGGCGCAGTTCGAGGCGATCGGCCCGGGCCGTGCCGGCCTGTCCCGCCAGTCAGATACCGCGCCGACGCATTCTCGCCGGCGCCATCACGCCGGCTTCGGCGGAATCATCCGGCATTTCATGGCCTTCGGGCGGTAAGCGCATCATCCTAATCCCACCGGCGGCGTCCCCGGGGCGCCCGGCCACGACGCCGCGCGGTCGGCTATTTGCCTGAGGACGAGTCGGTCGACAACCGGTGGAGAACTTGTGGAAAACCGGTGGATGATCCAGTGGAGAAGCCTGTGGATTTCCCGTGCAGATATCATAGGACAGGCCTGTGAAAAACCCGGGTATGTCCGGGTATGTTTCGGTGCGGAACGCTGTGAACGACCCTTGCGTTTGGCATAGGCAGGCTGTGGACGCACAGCAGTATCAAACGCGGATTCCACTGCAAGCCGCTCGAACAGCGCTTGCAGTTCGGGCCGTAACCCATTGCCGCACAAGGCCGCGATAGAATGAAACCGGCGGCAGGGTGACACGTCCCTAACGTTCAGACGGTGTGTTGAGCGGGAAGCTCAGTCTGTTGCACGGCCCGATTACCGGGTAAGTGAAGCGCACGCGTTATCCGCCTGCATCAATCCCCGGACCCTTGATGACCTCGACGATCACCCCCCTCACCAGCCGCGCGACCTTCGCCATCGGCAGCGAACTGACGGCGCGGCGCGTCGTCGATCGGCTGACCGAGAGCTTTTTCGAGGGCCAGGCCGCGATCGCCGCGTTCGAGCGATCCGACGGGCGCTGGGACGTCACGTTGCATTTTGCCGAGGCGCCCGATCAAACGTCGGTCCGCGAACTCGTCGGTATCGCCGCCGGCGGTGACGTCGCGCAGGCCATCACGTTCGATACGGTTGAGGCCAAGGATTGGGTCAAGGCCACGCTCGAAGAACTCGTCCCGGTCCGGGCCGGGCGATTCATCGTGCATGGCCAACATGATCGCTCGCGCATCTCGCCCAACAAGCTCGGCATCGAGATCGAGGCGGCGCTGGCGTTCGGCACCGGCCACCACGGCACCACGCGGGGCTGCCTGCTGCTGCTCGATAATGTGCTGAAGGCTCATAGGCCAAAGCGCGTGCTCGACCTGGGAACAGGCACCGGCGTGCTCGCCATCGCCGCGGCCAAGGCTTTGCTAGTGAAGGTGCTGGCAAGCGACATCGATCCGCTCGCGGTTCGGGTGGCGCGCGACAATGCGCGGCTCAATGGTACGGGTGATCTGGTTGAGACGATCCGGGCAACCGGGTTTTCAGCCCCGGAGTTCACCAAGCATGGGCCGTTCGATCTGGTACTGGCGAATATTCTTGCCAATCCACTGCGGCAAATGGCGACCCAGATGGCAAGGCATCTCGCACCATCGGCGCTGGTCATTCTATCGGGGCTGCTGCCGCATCAGGCTCAAAGCGTGATTGCCGCCTATCGGGCGCGCGGACTTATTCTAAAGCGGCATCTGCAAATCGAAGGCTGGAGCAGTCTCTTAATGCAGCGCCTGAGTTGAGCTAACGTAGCGCGTGAGGCAGCCATCTACTCCGGCGGTTTCTTTTCGCGGCGGGCGATGACGGCCTTCCCTCCGCGCAACGTCCGCTTGACGCGGGCTTCGACGAAACGATCCAGAATCTGAACGATGACGCCCCGCTGTTTCTTGGCAATGGCAGGCACCGGGCCGCGGCGGATCGGCGGCGAAATCTTCTCAAAACTAAAAGCAGGCATTGTGTGTCCCCTCGTCGTTGAGTTGAAACACTCCTGGAATTCCCCCAGATCTTGTTGGACCAAGTACCCTTGACGGCAAATCGTTCCAACCCGTCTAGTGCACCCGAACATATTCAAGCATAACCTATGCCAAATTGTGGCAATTCACGTTGAATTGCCGACTGCGTCCCGCGATCCTAAGGTGGTCTACGATGTTCGAAGCCCATTTCCAGACATTCGAAGAGCCGGAAGGTGGCGTTGCGCTGACCGCGCGGCTGGCCGCTTTTCGCGAGGAACTGGCGCGCCGGAAGCTGACCGGGTTCGTGATTCCCCGTGCCGACCAGCAACAAAATGAATATGTCGCCCCTTCGGAAGAGCGGCTGGCATGGCTGACCGGATTTACCGGATCGGCGGGAATGGCGATTGTATTGACGCAAGCGGCCGCGGTGTTTGTTGACGGCCGATATACGCTGCAGGCGGCGAAGCAGGTCGATGCAAAGGCCTGGAGCGTGGAGCCGCTGATCGACCCCTCCCCGGAAAGCTGGCTGGCGAAGCATCTGGGGGCCGGCGACCGCCTAGGATTTGATCCATGGCTGCACACTTCTGCGGCAGCCGAACGGCTGGCCGCAGTCTGCGCCAAGGCCGGCGCGGAATTGATCGCGGTCGACAGCAATCCCCTGGATTCGGTGTGGACCGAGCGCCCCGCCCCGCCGCTTGCGCCCGTCGCCATTCACGGCCCGCAATTTTCGGGCGAAGCGGAGCCGGACAAGCTGCGGCGCATCCGGCTCGAAATCGCGAAACTCGGCGTCGACGCGCTGGTGCTGTCGGATTCGCACGCGGTAGCGTGGACCTTCAACATCCGCGGCGCCGACGTCTCGCATACGCCGCTGCCGCTGTCCTATGCGTTGGTGCCGAAGGACGGCCGCCCCACGGTTTTCGTCGATCACCGCAAATTGTCGAACAGCGCCCGCGACCATCTCGAACAGACCGCCGATGTCGAGGAGCCGGACGCGCTGACGCCGCGGCTCACCGAGCTTGCGCAGCGCGGCGCATCGATTGCGCTCGACAGCGCGACCGCCGCCGACGCGCTGAGCCGCCTGATCGTTACCGCGGGCGGCAAGCCGGTGCGCGGCAACGATCCGGTGAGCCTGCTCAAGGCCGTCAAGAACGCGACCGAGATCGAAGGCACACGCACGGCGCATCGGCGCGATGCGGTGGCGCTGACGCGATTCCTTGCCTGGATCGACCGCGAGGCGCCGACCGGCGCGCTGACCGAGATCGACACCGTCGAGGCGCTGGAGACATTCCGCCGCGACACCGGCGCGCTGAAGGACGTCTCGTTCCCGACCATCGCCGGCACCGGACCGAACGGCGCCATCGTGCACTACCGCGTTACCCGCAAGACCAACCGGCGGATTTCGCCCGGCGATTTGCTGCTGGTCGATTCCGGCGCGCAATATGAAGACGGCACCACCGACGTCACCCGCACCATCGCGATCGGCGAACCGACGGGCGAAATGCGCGATCGATTTACCCGCGTGCTGCGCGGCCATATCGCGATCGCGCGCGCGGTGTTTCCCGACGGCACCACCGGCGCGCAGATCGACACGCTGGCGCGGCAATTCCTCTGGCAGGCCGGCGTCGATTTCGATCACGGCACCGGCCACGGCGTCGGCAGCTATCTCTCGGTGCATGAAGGCCCGGCGCGGATTTCCAAGCTCGGCACCACGGCGCTCCGGCGCGGCATGATCCTCTCCAACGAGCCCGGCTATTACAAGACCGATGGTTTCGGAATCCGGATCGAGAATCTGGAACTGGTGATCGCCGCCGACGTCGCCGGCGCCGAGAGGCCGCTGAATGCATTCGAGACGCTGACCCTGGCGCCGATCGACCGCCGTTTGATCGACCTCAACATGCTGAGCGGCGATGAGCTGAGCTGGCTCAACGACTATCATGCCCGGGTGCGCCACGCGGTCGGCGCGCATGTCGATGCCGCGACCAAGGTGTGGCTCGACGCCGCGACAGCGCCGCTGTCGCTGTAGGAAGTCGGGTTCGTTGTCAGGTGCATAAGTAACGCACGCCGCCGCTCCATGCTCACCGTCATGCCCCGCCACCGGGTCTCGCCTTCGGCGAGCCCGATGACAGGCTCCAGCGGGGCATCCAGTACGCCGCGCCTTCTCGATTCGATCACAGCCGCCTAGAATACTGGTTCACCCGCTTTCGCGGGTGATGACCTCTGTATGTGTAATGGGCACCGCGCAAACATCGCTGGCGTTGCCGGAACCGCGTCCCGAAAACGGAATAGCCGCATTCCGAAACGGCCATGTCGCCGTTGCAGGATAGGCTTACAGTGCGGCTCAACGTATTTGAATCGAGCCCGCACCGGAAAGCATGCACGGAGTAACTGGCAAGCCGCCTGGAGCGGCGAAAGACAACGCCGCCCTCGCGACATCCCGGATGATGCTGTTGCTGCTGGTCGCGATGACCGGTGTCGCGCCGATTTCGCTCTATTTGCTGGTGCCGGCACTGCCCGTGCTCGCCACCACGTTCGGGCGCGATATCTCGATCGCGCAGATGACCGTGTCGCTCTACATGGTCGGCATCGCCTGTTCGCAAATCATCATGGGACCGCTGTCGGATCGCTTCGGACGCCGTCCGGTGCTGCTCGCAGGCCTCGGCCTGATGGTGGCGGCGAGCGCCGGCTGCATCTTTGCCGAGACCTTGCCGCAGTTGATCGCGGCGCGCTTTCTGCAAGCATTGGGCGGCGCCACCGGCATGGTGGTGAGCCGCGCCATCATCCGCGATCTCTACAGCCGCGAGCGCATCAGCGCGATGATCAGCCTGGTGATCGCCGTCATGATGATCGCCCAGATGCTGAGCCCGCTGACCGGCGGCCTGCTGGAGACCGCATTCGGCTGGCGCTCGATCTTCTACGTCATCACAGCCGCGTCCCTCGCGATCGCCGTCGCCATCGCCCTGGCGCTGCCGGAAACGCGCCGCGACCGCGCCGAGAGCAGCGGTGGATTTCGCGGCGATGTCGGCAGTCTCTTCACCAGCCGCGCCTTCATCGGCTACATGCTGTGTCAGGTGCTGGCCTCGCAGATCATCTTCGCCTTCGCCGGCGGCGGACCCTATATCGTGGTCACGCAGATGGGCCGCTCCAGCGCCGAATACGGCGCGTGGTTTGCGACCACGGGCTTCGCCTATTTGATCGGCAACCTGTTCTGCGTGCGCTTCGCGCCGCGCCATTCGCTGGAGAAACTGATCTGGTTCGGGCTGGCGCTGCAATTGGCAGGCGCCCTGCTGAACCTGCTGTGGGGCGTCACCGGGCTCAATCAGGCGCCGGCATGGCTGTTCGGCACCCAGATGCTGGTGATGTTCGCCAACGCTTTCGTGATGTCGAATTCGGCGGCCGGCGCCATCAGCATTCGCCCCGAGGCCGCCGGCACTGCCTCCGGCGCGATGGGATTCCTGCAGATGGGGATCGGCTCGCTGGTCTCGCAGTTCGGCGCTTATCTCGGCGGCCACTTTGCAACGCCGGTGCCGCTCAACATCGCCATTGTCGTCCTGTCGATCGGCTGCGCCTCGACGATGATTTTCCTGGTGCCGCGCCGCAACGTGGTCGTCAGCGAAGAACTCATCGAGAAGGCGGAAGAGGAAGAGTCGGGGATGTTGTAGGGCTCTACTGTCACCACCGGCGAAAGCGATCCAGATTGAAATTTGAAAACAGTTCGCCATGCAAACACGGCCTCGCGATCTCGCGGCCTGATATGCCCGAGGTTTGCTATCAAGTTTCCTTACCCTCTTGATCAGAGGGCGCAGGGAATGCCGGGCGCCCGATGCGCCCGCGGCCTCGTGTGCACTTGGTAGTGGTAGAACGCACACGAGTAACAACGAGTACACCGGAATCACCCGGCATT